>WBZQ01001673.1_pt1 | contig 14323 bp, 7 predicted proteins | sample 5204251 | NCBI WGS metagenome assembly WBZQ01 (sample SAMN12412402, study PRJNA552823) | activated sludge metagenome | isolation source: activated sludge from nitrification reactor of wastewater treatment plant... | place: USA: Virginia | collected 2017-09 | reverse complement strand
AAGACGTGGCGCGACAGGGCGCATCGCTCGAGCGTCACCGGCAGGCCCGCGACGCGCCGTTCGAGCCGCTCCCAGAGCTCGGCCCCGGCCTGTGCCGCGTGCAGGCTCAGGCGCAGCGGGCGCGCGCTTCGCGCCACGGCGCGCTCGAAGGCCGCCAGCAACGCCTGCGTGCAGGAGGCCTCGTCGCCCGCGTGGGCTTCGAAGGCCGCCAGGAAGCGCGCCTCGGCGTGCTGCTCGCCAGGCGGCGCGTGCGGGAGCGCCTCCAGGGCCGGCTCCACGACGTGCACAGGCACGGGCGCCAGGGCGCGCAGCGCGTCGGCCACGAAGCGATTCGGCACCCAGACCTCGTCGAGCCCAGCGAAGCTCGCGCGCAGGGCCAACGGAAAGTGCGCCAGCGGCCAAAGCCAGTAGCCCACCACGCGGCCGCCGGCACGACCGGCCAGCGGCAGGCGCGCCAGCACCTGCGGCAGCTCGTGCGGGCCGACGTGCACGATCGTCAACCCGTGCGGCAGGCCGTGCGGAGGCAGGTAGGCGCCGCGCGCGACGTCGAGATGCGGATCACGGTCGAGCGCGAGCTCGGTCAGCGCAACGCCGGCCGCGCGCAGTGCCGCGCGCGCGCCACGGGCGAGCGCGGCGTCCTCGTCCTCGGCGTCGAAGCGCCCCACCAGGTTGACGCCGGGCAGCGCCGCGCCGAGCACGCGCGCGGGGCCCGCGGCCGCAGCAGCGACCGGCGGCGCGGGCGCGGGCCGCGACGCGCGCTCGGCACGCTTGCGCCGCGTGCGCCGCAGGGCCAGCGAAAGGCGCGCGCGCAGCCCCAGCGAGCGGCGCACGGGCGCCACGAGCGCGTCGGCCACGCCCATCTCGTCCGCGCCGATGACGGCGAACCAGTACGCGAACGCGCGACGGTCGCGGCCCAGAGGCTCCGGGTAGACCTGCCGGGCATCGGCGCGCAGCGCGTGGACGTGCAGCGCCAGCCGGGTGACGAGCGGGCGCGCGCTGGGTGGGCCGAGCGCTTCGTTGAGCCAGGCCGTGAGCGCGCCCGGCCGCGCGAAGTCGAGTCGGAGCGTGGGGGCGCCGCTCGTGACGGGCATCGGCGCCACGACGGGCGTCGCGCCGCCGAGCGCGCCGCCCAAGCCGTCCCACCACTCGCGCGGCAGGCCGGCACGCGTCGCGCCGCCGTCGCGCAGGTGCGCGAGGAAGGGGACGAGATCGGCCCCGCACGGGTCGCCGAAGCGCGTGCGCAGCTCGGCGCTCTCTTCCCACAGCGCGAGCGCCAGACGCGTCAGGACGCCGCCGGGGAAAGCCAACGGCTCGCTGAGCCAGGCGGCGAACCCGTCTGGGCCGACGGCGAACGGGTCGGCCCAGCGCGCGCCTTGCGGGTCGACGCGTTGGCGCACGCGGCGCGCGACGTCGGGCACGGGTCGGCCGTCGTCGAAGCGCGCGAAGGCGTAGGGCAACTGGCGCAGCTCGTCGTGTCCGGCCGCCAGCAGCAGCTCGCGGTAGCGCTCGAACAGCGGCCGCAGCTCCGGCCGCTCGGCGAGCCGGATGCGATCCTGATAGCGGCTCACGCGCTCCAGGTCATGGAGCGGCAGGCCGCTGAAGTGGAAGAAGCCGAGCGCGCGCCTCTCGATGCGCCAGCGGCCGTCGGCGCACACGGGTCGCCGATGCGCCAGGTTCCAATAGGCCACGTTGAACACGTCGTCGCGCGCGATCTGCACGTCGGGCAGCAGCGCGGGCGCGAGGTCCATCCACGACTGGTCGACGAACAGGCCATGTTCCACGTCATGCAGACAGAAGCGTCGCAGGCGCGCCTGCCACCAGCGCAGGAACGGCGCCGTCGTGGCGTCGAGACGCAGGCCGACGAAGCCCAGGTTGTAGACGCCCGAGAGCAGGATCAAGCGCTCCGAGGGCTGGCGCGCGTCGTCGAGCGGCGCCGTGATGTGCGGCGTCAGCACCATCGGCCCGCGCGTCAGCGCCGCCTCGAGCGCTTCCAGGCGGTCGAGCACCAGAATGTCGGGGTCGAGATAGAACACGCGCTCGAGGGCGAAGCGCTCGCGCAGGAACTCGAGCAGGAACGGCTTGACGGCCGTGTTCAGCTCCAGAATGCCGAGCCCGAAGGCCAGGCCGCGCAGGTCGGCGATGCCCAGGTCTTCCACGAACACGGTCTCGAACGGCAGCTTGGCGTAGTCCACGGCGGCGTGCGCGCGATCGACCACGCACACGAACACGCGCGCGCCGGGATGGTGCTGGCGGTACGACTCGGCCAGCACGCGCGCCAGGGCCAGATAGTTGTTCGAGACGATCGTGCAGGCCGGGACGGGTGTCATGCGCCGGGGCGATGCTAGCCCGGATGCAGGGCCAATGCACCTGCCGCGCCAGGCCCGCGCGCCACGACCTACGGCCGCTCGCGTCGGGCGGCCGGCGACTTCGGCTCGCGGGCTGGTCAGCGCGCGACGGTCACCCAGCCCGCGCGCGGCGCGAGCCCGGCGAGCGCTCCGGCATCGACGGGCCAGGCGACGCCGTCGTCGAGGCGCGTGAGCGCGAGCGCGCCTGACGGCGCGCGCCACAGCACGCTGGGCCGCTCGCCGTCCAGTGGGCCGGGCGCCAGTGCGACCCAGCCGCGACCGGCCGGCGGCGGTTCGACGCGCCGCACGTCACGGGACGTCCCTGGACGTCGAGCGACCACAGCTCCGCGCGCGGCGTGCGCGGATGGACCCAGAGCAGATCCACGTTGCCGTCGCGATCGACGTCGCGAGCCGTGACCAGACGCCACGAGGGGCCGGCCGGCCGGGCAGGTTCGGGCGCGGCCACGCGCGACAGGGCCGCCCCGCAGGCGAGCTGATACTCGATGCGCTGCCACTGCTCGTCCTGCCAGACCAGATCGGCGCGCCCATCGCGGTCGACGTCGGCCACGGCCGCCAGCCGCGCCTGTCGACCCGCGGGCCGCGCGGCCAGTCGCACTTGGACGCGCGCCGTGAAGGTCTCGTCGAGCAGCCAGACGTGCGCGGCGCCGGATTCGTCCTGAAAGGCGAGGTCGACGCGCCCGTCGACGTCGAAGTCGCCGCTGCCGGCCAGCCGCAGACCGGCGCCGGGCGTCGGCCTCACCCGCGCCAGCCGCTGCGGTCGCGCGCGCCAGGAGAGCGCCTCGATCGGCGCGCCGGGCTCGGCCTGCGTGAACCAGACGGCCCGCGGCTCGTCGCGCTCGGGGCCGCGCGTGGCGGGCGCGCAGGCGGCCGGCGGGAGGAATTCGACCTGCCAGCCGTCGCGCGCCGGCAGCGCGCTCGCGCTCTGGGCCTCGACCTGCACGCGCGTCGGGCCCGCCGGCAGGGGCAACAGCAGATCGAGCGACTCGCCGGAGCCGTGCGCCAGCAGCGTCTCGGTGCGCACGACGAGCGGCGCGCCGCGACCGGCCGGCGGGCGCGCGCGCAGGCGCACGCGGCCGGCGCGGCGCAGATGCAGGGCCAGATGCGACGCCACGCGACCTGCGTGGGAGCGCGCCGAGGCCGGTCCAGCGCGCGTCACGTCGAGCAACGCCACGTCCCCGCGCAGGCGCCAGAGTCTCAGCGTCCCAGCAGCCGCCATGAACTCGAGCTGCGTGTCGTGCCAGGCGCGCGGCCAGACCTGGTCGGTCACGAGGTAGGCGATCTGGTCCCACTCCGGACGCACGGCGTCGGCCAGCATCAGGCGCGCCTCCGCGTGGGCGAGATAGCCGCGATAGCCCTGCACGCGCAACGGCCGCGCTCGCAGGAAGTAGACGGCCCACTGTTGCGCCGCAGCATCCGCGACGTCGAGCGTCAGGGCGCCTTCGGGCAATCCCTCGACCAGCTCGCCGAGGGCCCGCAGGCGCGCGAGGTCGAGGCCCGTGGGCGCGCGCGTGAAGCGCAGCCCGCGCTGACCTGGAGACAGCCAGGCCTGCGTGGCCACGCAGGCCGTGAGACCCGCGGCGACGAGCGCGCCGCGCGCCGGCCACGCGCGCGCGCAGGCCTCGATCCCCGCCCAGGCCAGAAAGAGCGCTGCCCAGCAACCCAGCGAGAGCAGCTTGTAGGCGCCGTAGTGATAGTCGCTGCGCGCTACCAGCCAGACGGCACCCAGGCCGTGCATCACGGCCACGAGCGCCAGCACACGCCCGGGCGCGCGCTGACGGATCAGGCGCCATGCGCCCACAAGGGCCAGAAGGCTCAGGGCCAGCCCGATCGACGTCGCGCCGCCGAACGAAGAGCTTCCGCCGGCTTCTTCGCCGCCCAGGCCCCAGTAGGCCGAGAGCAGGTTGCGTTGCGACGCCAGCCCGGCAAAGCGCGGGCCGCCGGGGCGCGGGCCGGTCAGACTCTGGAGCTGCCAGCGCAACAGCCGCAGCAGTCCTTCGAGATAGGGCGCGACCAGCAGGCCCAGGAGCGCGAGCGTCGCCACGGCCGCGCGCAGCCGTCGTCGCAGCCCCAGCGGGCGGCCGGCCCAGGCGAACGCCAGGCCGAGCGTGTAGCCGGCGACGAAGACGGGCGCCAGCTCGGCATAGGCGCACAGCGGAGCGACCGCGAGCAGAGCGGTCAGCGCGACGCGCCCGGGCCGCGCGTCGAGACGCGCCAGCGCGGCCCAAGCTGCGGGCAGCAGCGCCAGCGCCAACGCCTGATCGTAATTGCTGAAGGCCATCACGTGCCCCAGCCAGCCGGCCGACACGGCCAGCACGAGATAGCCGCCGGGTCGTGCCAGGCCGTAGGCGCGCGCCAGCGCGGCGCAGCCGCAGACGTAGACGAACAGCAACCAGGCGCAGTAGAGGCCCACGACGCGTTGCGGGTCGGCCGGCTGCGTGCCCGACGCGAGCAACGCGAGCCAGACAGCCGAGGCGTGGCGGGTCGGCGTCAGGGCGCGCGCGTAGGCGTGCAGGACCGACAACTCCCCGGCTGGACGCGCCAGCAGGTAGTCGGCATCGGCCACATAGGCCCAGCCGTCGCCGGTGAAGACGCCCGCGAAGTCGCGGAGACCGGCGACGAAGTGCGGCCCGAGCACGAGCGCAGGCAAGGCGAGACAGGCCCACTGCAGCCGTGACGGTCGCCAGGTCCGCGACAGGCCCGCGAGCGCCAGCAGCGCGGCCAGCGCGACGACGATCGGCGCGGCCCGCCGCACAGGCACCTGCGCCAGGGCGAGCAGCCCGAGCGACCAGGTGCCGAGCGCCAGCGCCGCGGGCGCGGCCAGCAGGTTCAGGAGCGAGCGTGGCAGGCGCGGCGCCAGCAGGCGCAGCAGGCCCTGTCCGACGGCGACGGTCAGAAGCGCCAGCGCCGCGTACGCGAACAGCGCTCTCATGCGCGCGCGCGCGGCGCGGGCCGCGGGCGCGCCGCACGCGCGCCGGGCCTCACATGTGGGCGATCACCGCGTCGCCGAACTCGGAGCACTTGACTTCGCGAGCACCCTCCATGAGGCGCGCGAAGTCGTAGGTCACCGTGCGCGCACCGATGGCGCCGTCCATGCCCTTCACGATCAGATCGGCGGCTTCGGTCCAGCCCATGTAGCGCAACATCATCTCGCCCGACAGCACGACCGACCCGGGGTTGACCTTGTCGAGATCGGCGTACTTGGGCGCCGTGCCGTGCGTGGCCTCGAAGACCGCGTGGCCGGTCTCGTAGTTGATGTTGCCGCCGGGCGCGATGCCGATGCCGCCCACCTGCGCGGCCAGCGCGTCGGATAGGTAGTCACCGTTCAGGTTGAGCGTGGCGATCACGTCGAACTCGTCGGGCCGCGTCAGCACCTGCTGCAGCGTGATGTCGGCGATGGCGTCCTTCACGACGATGCCCTGCGGCAGGCGGCACCAGGGGCCGGCGTCGATGAGCGTGGCGCCGAACTCGGCCTGCGCCAGCTCGTACCCCCAGCGCATGAAGCCGCCCTCGGTGAACTTCATGATGTTGCCCTTGTGCACCAGCGTCACCGACTTGCGCCCGTTGTCGACGGCATAGCGCAGCGCGGCGCGCACCAGCCGCGCGGTACCCTCGCTGGACACGGGTTTGATGCCGATGGCCGCGCTCTCGGGAAAGCGGATCTTCTTGTAGAACTGCGGGAAGCGCTCCTGCAGGAAGGCGAGCACCTGGCGCGCCTCGTCGCTGCGCGACTCGAACTCGATGCCGGCGTAGATGTCCTCGGTGTTCTCGCGGAAGATCAGCATGTCGACCTTGTGCGGCTCGCGCACGGGCGACGGCACGCCCCGGTACCAGCGCACGGGACGCAGGCACACGTACAGGTCGAGCAACTGGCGCAGGGCCACGTTCAGCGAGCGGATGCCGCCGCCGACGGGCGTGGTCAGCGGGCCCTTGATGCCCACCAGGAACTCGCGGAAGGCCTCGACCGTCTCGTCGGGCAGCCACGAGCCGTGCTGGTCGAAAGCCTTCTGGCCGGCGAAGACCTCCATCCAGTGCAGGCGCCGCCGGCCGCCGTAGGCCTTGGTCACGGCCGCGTCGAACACGCGCACGCTCGCGCGCCAGATGTCTCGTCCCGTGCCGTCGCCCTCGATGAACGGGATGATGGGCTGCTCGGGCACGCGCAGCTTGCCGCCCTCGACGCCGATCTTCTGACCGCCTGACGGCACCTGCGAGAGCTTGTAGTCCATGGGGACGGCCTCCTCGTGCGCGCCCGGCGCGCGGATGATGACAATCGGGGTATTCTAAGCCGTGCGCGGCAGCCGCAAACGGGCGCCCGGGCCGCGCCGCGAGCTTTGGAATCACTGTCTGGTCCGCGCCGACGCGCGGGCGCCCGCGGGCACGCACACAATGGACCTGAACGGCAGCGGCGTCTTCTCGACGGGTGACGCGTCTTTCGCCGGTTTCCTGTCCGCCCAGGGCTCCGCGTCGGACGACGCGAGGGCGTTGGTCGCGCGCAACTTCCTGCTCGACGAGGGCGTGCCGGGCACGCGCTTGGCGAGCTATCGGGAGTCGGGCGCGGTCGGCGCGCACGCCGATTACGCGGCCTGGCTCGACGCGCACGGCCGCTACCTGAGCGAGCGCATCTTCACTCTGTCGCACGACCAGGGTCCACCGGAGCGCGTCGACCCCGCCGATGCGGAGGCCTGCCCCGAGACTTTCCGCCTGCCCGCCCCGTCGACGTTCCGCGGCGCCAGCGCCACGCTCGACCTGGTGCGCGTCGAGACGCTCGGCTTTCTCGCCAGCAAGTGCGGCCGTGCGCCGGCCGACGTTTGGGCGCTGGCCCGCCAGGCGCTGACGACGTCCCCCGCGAGCGACGACGCGCGGGCGACGCTCGACGCGCTGCTCGAGGTCTGGAGCCGAGCGATCGACCTTCGGCCGGTCTTCGCCGGCTACTGGCAGGACGTGGCCGATCTGTTCGGCGCGACGCCCGCCGACGATCCGACCGGCTGGGCCGATCGTCTGCGCGACCGGTTGGGCCTGCTGCACCACGACCCGGGCGAGCGACGATCGCCGATCGACGTGCTGGTCTTCCGCTACGCCGCGCGCGACGTCCCCGAACTGGCCGGCGAGCGCGGCCTCGCCCTGTTCCCGCCCACCGTGGTCGACGGGCGGCACTCGGCCGCCTTCTGCCCTGCCCCGCGCGACAGCGCCACGGGCCACACGCTCGACCTCGCGGGCGACGGCACGCAGCCGTGCCGTGAGGTACTGCATCCGTGTCTGCGCTTCCGAGCGCGGCACCTGTTCCGGCTGGGCACCATCGGCGCTCCGGCCGCGCCTGACGGCCTGCGCGCGGCGCGCGGTCTGCACCTGCTGGCCGTGCGCGAGCTGGCACGACGGCCCGACTACGCCGCCGGCACCGACGGAGACCTTCTGTGAGCGCGCCGGTCATGGACGCGCTGTTCGAAGGGCGCAGCGTCCCACGCTGGCTGCGCGCGTTCGAACGCGACCCCGACGAGGCGCTCGACGCGCTGCTCTTCGGGCGCGCCGACTGCGCGCACCTGAACGCGGCCGAGCCCAGCGAGCTGCTGCTCGACTGGCTGCGCGCGCTGGGCGACGACTTCGGCACGGCCTGCGACGTCGCCCTGGAGCGCTGGATCGAGCGCGCCTGGGGCCAGCCGCTGCCCGCCACGGGCAGCGCCACGCAGGCCGCGCTCGCCTGGGTCGGCGCCTGCGACCTGATCGCCGGCTCGTCGTCGTTGAGCCGCGCGGCCGCGGCGTTGCGCGCGCGCTTCCTCGACGAGCGTCACGTGCTGGCGGGGCTCGTCGAGGGCCGCGCACGCGATCCCGAAGGCCGCGCCTGGCTGGCGCTGGCACGCCACCAGCCCGATCGCGCGCTGCTGCCCGAGTGGTGGCGGCTGTGCAGCCTGCCGCCTGACGAGCCCTGGTATCGCGGGCTGTACGGCGTCCAAGGGCTGGAGTACCTGCCCCCCGAACAGCCGGGCCGCGGCGGTGGATTCCCGGTCCACGTCGCCGAAGGCCTGCGCGTGCTGGCCCTGGCGCTGCTCAGGCGCGAGCACGAAGGCTGGCTGCGCCCGCACGACGGCGAACGCGAGTTCGTGCCCGTGGCGCGCCTGACGATGGCCGCCTTCCCCTTCCCCGAGAGGTGGCGCGCGTTCTGGCGCGAGGCGCTCGAGCGCGAGCCGGAGCGCGCCGAAGTCCTGCGCGAGTGGGCGCGCAAGGCCGGCGCGCGGGTGACGAGCGAGGGGGCGCGCGCGTCGGGCGGCGCGCGGCGGGCGCTGGCTCCCGATCCCGGTTGGGCGCGGCAGGCCAAGGACATCGCGGCGCGGCTGCCGGAGGAAGGCGCGCTCGCCGAGGCCCAACGGCTGATCGAGGCGGAAGAACGTTATACGCAGGCGACCGGCGATACGTACAGTCTCGTCCGCAGCCTGTGCTCGTTCGCGGCACCGTTGCGCCGGACGCGGCCCGAACGCGCGCTCGCCTGGGCCACGCGGGCGCGCCAGCTCGATCCCTGGGACGCCTACACCTGGACCACGAGCGCGACGTGCGCGTTGGCGCTCGACAGGCTGCCCGAAGCGCTCGATCTCGCGCTCGAGGCCACGCGCCGCTTCCCCGGCGACGCCGTCGCCCGCACCGGCCTCGCCGAGGTGCTCAAGGCCAACGGCGATTTCGACCAGGCCGAAGCCGTCTACCGCGAGACCCTCGCGCGCTTCCCCGGCGACGCCGTCGCCCGCACCGGCCTCGCCGAGATCCTGAAAGCCAAGGGCGATCTCGACCAGGCCGAAGCCGTCTACCGCGAGACCGTCACGCGCTTCCCCGACAACGCCATCGCCCGCACCGGCCTCGCCGAGATCCTGAAAGCCAAGGGCGATCTCGACCAGGCCGAAGCCGTCTACCGCGAGACCCTCGCGCGCTTCCCCGACGACCGCAAGTACGTCGCCGTCGCCCGCAACGGCCTCGCCGAGGTGCTGAAAGCCAAGGGCGATCTCGACGAGGCCGAAGCCGTCTACCGCGAGACCGTCACGCGCTTCCCCGACAACGCCGTCGCCCGTAACGGCCTCGCCGAGATCCTGAAAGCCCAGGGCGATCTCGACCAGGCCGAAGCCGTCTACCGCGAGACCGTCGCGCGCTTCCCCAACGACCGCAAGAACGTCGCCGTCGCCCGCACCGGCCTCGCCCAACTCCTGCGCGAGCGCGGGCGCCTGGCCGAAGCGCGCACGCTGTACCAGGCCGTGCTCGACGGAGCGCCGGACGCGCAAGCCAGGCAGATCGCACGCCAGGGCCTCGAAACGCTCGGCCTGCGGACGACCGATGGAAGCGAGAGGACGGACGGAGCATCGCTGGCCGCGCCGCGACGGGCGGACGGCTGGCCGGCCGTGCTGCACGATGGCGCGCGCGCGCCCCAGGCACCCGATCCGAACAGCGAAGGCGAGACGTCGGAGCCCTTGCGCGCGACCGACGTGCCGCATCTGCTCGCCGACGCCTACCTGCTGCGCCGTTTCGGCCTGGCCCTCGGTCCCGACGCGGCGCCCGCGCGCAGCACCGGCCGCCTGCGCCTGCGCGCCCGGGGCGTGCTGGTCGCGCTGCAGCCGCGCCTGGAGCGCGACGCGCGCGCGGCCGGCGCCTCGGCGCTGACGGAGCTGACCCTGGGCGACCTGCAGGAAGCACAGGCGCTGCTGCAGCAGGCCGTGCGCCGCTTCCCCGGCAGCGCGCGCGTGCGCTACGCCGACGCGCGCCTGGCGCGCGCGCTGACGCAGCGCGACGCGAGCCAGGGCCACCACGCACAGCAGGCCTGGCAGCGCCTGGAGCGGCTCGATCCGCGCTTCCGCCCGGCCGCCTGGCTGGGCGCGGGCCGCACCTGGCTCGCTCTGCCCGGCGCCGACGAGCGGGCGCGCCAGGCCTTCGGCCAGCTCGCGCGCTGGCTCACGCAGCCCCGCCCGGCCGCCTCCGACGCGCGACGCGACGCGAGCGCTTTCAGCGACTGGTGGGCAGCCGAGGTGCGCGCGCGCGTGTTCGGCGTGCTCGACGCGCGCAGCGCCGACGATCTGCCCGACCTCGACCCGCTGCGCCGAAACCTGGAGCGCGACTCGTCGAGCATCGACGACCTCGAACACGACCTGGTGGAGCGCTTCGCGTTCGTCTGATCCGCGACCCTCACGGGGCCGCAGGTCTTGCGCCGGAGGAGCGCGACAAAAGCAGTCGCTTCACGAGTCTTGAACTCGATACGCCTGGCCTGCTAGCTTGTGCGCACGCATGTCTGAAACGCTTCATGGGGCGGCGCGCACTCTCCCTCTCGAGCACAATCGTGTCAGTCGCCCGCGGGCCGCGTGCGTTCGCGCGGCAGCCGCTCGTGTCCGCCGCACCCTCGCAGCAATGGAGATGGAATCTTGACCAAGCCAAGCATGTTGATTGTGGTCACCACGGCGCTGCTGTCGTGCGCCGCGCAGGCGCGCGCGACCGATTGGGCCGTCGTCGAAGTGGCCCGCGGCGCGCTCGTCGTGCAGCCGCGCGCCAGCGCCGAGAGCGTGAGCGTGACGGTCAGCGGTCCGAGCGATTTCGCGCTCTCGCGCACCTTCGGCCGCGGCGAGGCGCCCACGCTGACGCTGCCCGACGCGCTCGGCGACGGCGTCTATTTCTACGAAGTGCGCCTGAACCCGGCCGTCCGCCAGCGTGAGGCGGGCGAGATTGGGGGCGGCGCGGCGACGAGCGCCGCCGCCGTCCAGTCGGGACACTTCAACGTGCGCGGCGGCGTGCCCAGCCTGCCCGATCCCACGCTGCACGAGGCGCGCGGCACGCGCCCCACGCGCGCCGCCTCGTCGGGCGAAGCGCCGGCCCCGCCCCAGCCCGACGACTTCTTCATCAACGACGACCTGATCGTGGTGGGCTCGGCCTGCGTCGGCTTCGACTGCGTCAACAACGAGATTTTCGGCTTCGAGAACTTGCTCGGCAAGCAGAACAACAACCGCATCCGCATGGACGACACCAGCGCCGCCGCCGGCTTCCCCAACGTCGACTGGCAACTGCGCTTCAACGACGACGTCAGTGGCGGCCTGAACCGCTTCGCCGTCGAGGACCTGACCAACGCGCGCATCCCCATGTCGATCCTGGCCGGCGCGCCGAACAACAGCCTGTTCGTCGACGCCTCGGGCCGGCTCGGCGTGCGCACCGGAGTGCCCATCCAGACGGTCCACATGGTGACCGGCGACACGCCGGGGCTGCGCATCGACCAGGACGGCAGCGCCGGTTTCAGCCCGCAGATCTGGGACGTGGCGGGCAACGAGTCGAATTTCTTCGTGCGCGACGTCAGCAACGGCAGCACGCTGCCTCTGCGCATCCGCCCCGCCGCGCCCAGCAGCTCGATCGACGTCCTGGGCACGAGCGGCAACGTGGGCATGGGCACCGGCTCGGCGGCGGCCTCGCTGCACGTGTTCCGCAACAACGCCACGGCCCAGTTGCGCGTCGAGGAGGCCGCGGCGGCGACGGCCTCGCGCAACCTGCTGCGCATCGTCAACAACGGCGCTTCGACGTTCCGCTTCGACAACAGCGCGAGCGGTCTGTTGTGGGGTTTCGGCTCGCTGGGCAGCGGCAACTTCTTCATCGGCGCCACGCCCGGCCAGCCGCTGGCCATGCAGGTGACCACCGCCGGCAACATGATCATCACCGGCACCTACAGCTCGACCTCGGACCGCAACGCCAAGACCGACGTGGCGGAGGTCGACGCGCACGACGTGCTCGAACGCGTGGCGGCGCTGCCGGTCAGCACGTGGCGCTTCAAGGAAGCCACCGAACGCCACATGGGGCCGATGGCGCAGGACTTCGCCGCGGCCTTCGGTCTGGGCTCCGACGACAAGCACATCGCCCCGGCCGACGTGAGCGGGGTCGCCCTGGCCGCGATCAAGGCGCTCAAGGCCCAGCTCGACGACAAGGACGCGCAACTGCGCGCGTTGCAGGAACGTCTGGCGACGCTCGAGGCGGCGGTCGCGAAGGAGTAGCCGAGCGGACGGACGACGCGCGCCCGCGGCTCTGCGCGGGCGCGCGGACCACGACGCGGCTACTGCTCCGCGTCGTGCTTCTTCTGGGGCGGCTTGAAGAACCAGCTCCCGTCGACCCTGACGAACTCGACCGTCTCGGAGCCCGCGCGGGCCGTGGCGCGGTCGCCGTCGATGGCGTAGTCCTTCACGTCGCGTGGGATCTCGGGCGTCTTGTCGGGGCCGCCTTCCTTCTTGTCGTCGAGCTGCTCCAGGAACGCCAGCACGTCGGCCGCGAAGGCCGGCTGGTCGATCTTGGCCAGCAGTTGCTCCGGGCCGCCCTCCGGCTTGGCGGCCTTGTCGTCGAGCAGGTCGGGCAGGCCGTGCTTCTTGAGCAGCGCCGAATACTTGGCCTTGAGCGCGGCGGCCTTGGCGGCCGCTTCGGCCTTGCCCTTGGCGAGCTTGGCCTTCTCCTCCGGCTTGACGCCGCCTTCATCGGCGAACGCTTCGGCCATGCCCTCGGCCAGCGCTCCGCCCATGCCAGCGCCCATGTCCATGAAGGCCAGCATCATCGTGGCGCCCATGAGCAGCGCCGTGGTGCCCTCGAGGCGCGACTGCGGGTCCATGCAGGCGAAGATCTCGGCGACGTTCTTGGTCTCGCCGGCCTTGGTCAGACGCGCGACCAGCGCCTGCGGCGTGGCCGCGCCGAGCGGCGTGCGCGCGGGCGCGGCGGCGGCCAGCGGCTGGACGAACAACACGGCGCTCATGACGATCGAACAGCGACGTTTCCACATGGTTCGAGGTCTCCGTTTCTGCGAGGGGGCAGGCCCGCGCGGGCCACTTGCGACTGAAGAGTCGCAGGCGGGCGCGCGGATACCATCCCGCGCGCGCCGCTACTCGCCCTGCGACGCCGCGTGCGGCGAGACCAGCCCCGCACGATAGACCAGGGCGCTCACGCCCAGCACCAGCGCCAGGCCCAGCACGGTTCCCGGCGTGCCCGTGACCCAGGCGAAGCCGCGCTCCGCGAAGTGCGCAGCCTGCAGCCCCGCGGCCCAGCCCGATTCCGGAAGACGTTCGCGCAACGCCACCAGTCCGGCGATGGCCACGCCGGCCAGACCTTCTCCGGCGATCAACCCCGACGCCGCCAACACGCCCGAGTCGGCCTCGCTCGGGCCGCGGCGCGCCTCCACCAGGCGCCGCACGACGCCGCCCAGGAAGATCGGCGTCAGGCTGGCGAGCGGCAGATAGATGCCGACCGCGAAAGCCAGACCGGGAAGCCCGGCGAGCATGGCGCACACCGACAGCATCCCGCCGGTCCCGACCAGCCCCCACGGCAACGAGCCGGCCAGCACGCCTTCGATGACCGTCTTCATCAACGTGGCTTGGGGTGCCGGCAGATCCGCGGAACCGAACTGGAAGGCTTCGCCCAGGATCAACACCGTGCCGCCCACGGCCCAGCACGCGAAGGCCGCGCCCAGGAGCTGCCCTGCCTGCTGGCGGGCCGGCGTCGCACCCACCAGGTAGCCGGTCTTCAGGTCCTGCGAGATGTCGCCGGCCTTCGAGGCCGCGATGCACACGACGGTGCCGACGGTGAGGATGGCGGCGCGTGCCGAGGGATCGGTCCAGCCACACAGCACGAACACCGCGGAGACGCCCAGCAGCGTCACGAGCGTCATGCCCGAGGTCGGGTTCGAGGAGACTCCGATCAGGCCCACGATGCGCGACGAGACGACCACGAAGACGACGCCGAACAAGGCCACGCCCAGCCCGGCCACCAGCCGCGGCCCGAAGCTCATCTCGCCCGCCAACAGTCCCGGCACGCCGACCAGGGCCAGCACGACGAGCACCGGACCGGCGACCACCACCGCGCTCGGCACGTCGCGATCGGTGCGCGACGCGCCCGCTTCTGCGTTGCCGCCCTTGCGCAGCCCGCGCACGACCGCCGCGAACGACGCGGCCATGGTCGGCAGCGCGCGCGCGACCGTGACGATGCCC
>WBZQ01001805.1_pt1 | contig 14328 bp, 19 predicted proteins | sample 5204251 | NCBI WGS metagenome assembly WBZQ01 (sample SAMN12412402, study PRJNA552823) | activated sludge metagenome | isolation source: activated sludge from nitrification reactor of wastewater treatment plant... | place: USA: Virginia | collected 2017-09 | reverse complement strand
CAGGGCTCGGGTATCGCACCCCGATCGAGGTCGAGGTAGCCTACGAACGGACACTTGTTCCAGCTTGACACTCACCACGAGGGTGGGTAACCAAACTGTAGGGCAGGTCATGGACTCAACCAAAGCCTCAGCAGACCCACCTTGCCGAACACGATGTCCGGGTGCTGCTCCGATGCCTGCTCGAATACGGGGGCGAACGCCCGGCATGGCCCACACCACGCAGCCCAGAAGTCGACGAACACGATGCCCTCGCCGCTGATCGTCTCCGCGAGGTCTGCATGACCCAGGTTCTTGGTTGCCACGATCTGTTGCTCCTTTTCGTGCCTCAGCGGCCGAAGATGCGGGAGAAAAACCCGCCTCGCTCGGCCTTTGCCGCGTCGATCTGTGCCTGGGAGTGTTTGCCGCCGCACCACTGCGATGCCGGCACGTTCGCCTTCACCATGGCGACGTGCTGACCGCACCCCGCCCATGTTGTCTTGCCGCAGGTGCGGCATCTCGCCGGTCGGCACATGATGTCTCCTCACTCACTCGCCTGATACCCCAAGGGGTATTTCGTCGCTAACACACGCTATACCCCTAGGGGTATTATGTGTGTCAAGTCCATACGGTTCGACTTCAGGAAGCAGGCAGATCATGACGCAGACGAAACCCGCCGATGCTCACGCAGTGACGCGCGATGATGAGGCGAAGCGGAAGGTGGTGAACCGGTTGCGTCGCGCCCATGGGCAGCTCGCCGCGGTGATCGCCGCGGTGGAGCGGGACGCGCACTGCCGGGAGGTGGTGCAGCAGCTCGCCGCCGTGTCGAAGGCCCTCGACCACGCCGGGTTCCGCGTGATCTCTAGCGCGCTTCAGGAATGTCAGAGCAACCCGGACGCCGAGGGCCTCGCCGATCAGGACGAGCTCGAGAAGCTCTTCCTCAGTCTCGCGTGACGAGGTATCTTATCGGCCCGTTCTCGACGATCGCGGCTCCGCGCTCCGTAGTGTGGGTAGGGAGGAAGGGGCCGGCGGCGGAGGCGGGAGCTCCCTGGAACTCCGGGCTCGCGAGTGAACCGTCGGAAAGGTCGAGGACGAAATGGGGTCCGCCATCACGGAAGTAGGCGAGACCGCTGCCGATGCCGTGCGGGGTTGCCTGCTCCGGTGACGGGTGACTCCAGGACCAACCGCTCTCAGAGACACCGAGGATCTCCGTGGCGGTGAGGAGAACGAGAGTGCCGGATTGCTTGTCGAATCCGACGTCACGCGCATGGTTCACGATGACCTCGCCGGTGGCGAGTTCCAGCACCGCGAGAGTGTCTTCGCCGCTGGGGATGACGATGTACTGCTCGCCGAGGTCGATCCGGCGGGCTTGGTTCGAGATCTCAACAGAATCCCAGCCCTGCCCTGCCAACGGCAGTGACCAGACGGGCTCGAGCGCCCCGTCACCGTTCGGGCGCTCAGCCGTCAGCTGCTCGGTGTCGACGCTGATCAAAGCCCCTCGGAACTCACCGACGATCCGTCGCGTCGCGTCCTCCGCTTCTGTCGCGATGACCCGCCCGTCGGAGGGATCAAGCGCGATCTTCTCGCCTGTGTCGCCCATGAACCCCTCCGGGGCTGCGGCGAACACGAGCCCCGGCCCCTTGTACGGGCCGGCGACGTCAACCGGACCCCAGACCTGCTCCCCGGTGCGCAGATCGAAAGCGGTCGCGGTCGGGGCGGCGATCGCATCCTGGGTCGCGACGAGATTCGTGAGAATCGCGATGGGGCGCCCGTCTTCGGTGCGGGCGAGCGCGTACCCGGTGCAACTCGGCGGCCGCTCGGCCAGCCAGAGCACTTTCCCGTCTTCATCGACGGCGGTGAACTCGAGCCACCCGCTCTCACCCAGGTGCTGGCCCACGAACACGCCATCGAGTTCCTGAGGCGGGAGGTCCCAGCCCGGCTGCAGCACGTCCGCATCGCCGAGACCAGTCGGGAGACTGATCGCGCTCGGATCCACCGACTCGAGCCGACGTTCGGTGGGGGCCGGGTCCGAGCCCCCGACCGAGGTGCCGGGTCCGGCGCAGGCCGACAGCAGCAGCGCGGCCACCAGCACTGCGGCAACCGACCCGGAACGACGAAGGGCGTGCGGGAGCAGGGCCGGGGAACCGGCCACCGACTCCCGTGGCCGGGTCGCGGCGGTGCGCGTGCCGGCGCGACGCACTCCGATCGGGCTCATCTGGTCTCGTGCTCTCCCGGTTCAGCGCTCACGGGCTTCTGTCTGGCGGAGCGCCACCAGATCAGCAGTGCGATCGCGGCGACGGCGAGGATGACGCCGAGGTCGACCCACCCGTTCGCGAGGATCGAGCTGCGCCCCTGCACCCATGCCGATACGCTCGTCGGAATGAGCGACGGCATATCGATGAGGCCGTTGGTGGCCCAGAACACGACACCCACGATGGTGATGAGCACACCCGTGATCACCGAGGTCGTGTGGAACTCTCGTCCCAGCACGGTGAAGCTGCGCCCGCGCAGCCTCCGTCGGCCCTGGTCGCCGATCTTCCCCCAGAGCGCGGCGATGATCAGGAGCGGCACGACCATTCCGGCGCCATAGACGGCGAGCAGCGCGCCCGCGGTGAAGAGATCCCCCTGCGCGGCGGCGAGGGTAAGCACTGCGCCGAGGATGGGGCCGGCGCAGAACCCGGCGATGCCGCTGGCCGAGCCCAACAGGAACGTCTTGATGACGCCGACGCTAGATGACGCCCGCTGCTGCAGGGCCTGCCCACCGGGGAGGAGCCTTGCCGGGTCGAAACCGATGCCGAAGATCTGCAGCAAGCCGAAGACCACGAGAATGCCGGAGGCGATCCCGATGACCAGCGCACGATGTGTGAGGAAGAGCGTGCCGATCGCACCCGCCCCCACTCCGAGGGGCACCAGCACGAGCAGCAGGCCGAGATAGAAGATGCTGCCGTGCAGCAGCAGGCGCGGCCCGGCCCCAACGGTGGAGGCGAAGAACGCGGGCAGCAGCAGTGCCCCACAGGGGCTCAGGATCGCGAGCATCCCGCCGAGGAACGCGGTGACCAGGCCGATATCCACCGCTCAGCCCTGCTTCGCGAGCGCGTCCTCGAAGGCCTGCACGAAGACCTCCGTCGGCTGCGCCCCGGAGATCGGGACGCCGCCGAGGAGGAACACCGGCGTCGACGCCGCACCGAGCGAGAAGCCGAGCTGCTGGTTCTCTTCGATCTGTGTTCGCGTCTTATCGGAGTTCATATCGACGGCGAACCGTTCGGTGTCGAGCCCGAGTTCCCCGGCGAGCGCGATGAGGGCGTCCTCGCTGAGCTCGTTTTTGGCGCGCTTCTCTCCGCCTGGGTAGAGCGCATCGTGGTACTCCCAGAACTCGCCCTGCTCGGCGGCCGCGTATGCGGCGTAGGAGGCGCGCTCGGAGTCGGGGCCGAAGACGTTCAAATCCCGCCATTCGATGCGCAGATCGCCGCGCTCGGCGTACTCCATCATGGTAGGCAGCGTCTCATGGCTCCACTGCCCGCAGAATGGGCACTGATAGTCGGAGAACACGATGAGGCCGACGGGCGCATCGACCGGGCCGGCGGTGAGCAGGTCGCCTGCGTCGCGGCGCTCGAACTGGGTCAGGTCCGGCCTCTCGGACTCGCTCTGCTCCTCCGCAGTGTTCGCAGCGGCCGAGCTCTCCTGCTGCGCGTCGGGTCGCTGGGATAGCAGGAACGCGACCAGGATGAGCATCGCGATGCCACCGAAGATGATGAGCGGAACTGTCGCATTCATGCGCTTGGTTCGTGTCGCGTTCAAGCCGTGAGCCTCCTGAAGATCGGTGCGGGTGGCGCTCGCGCCCTGCCACCGTGGTCGACTAATATCAATAGTCAACTATGAAGCATAGTAATCATGAGAGACACGGAGAAGCTGTGAGATGTCAGAACGGCCCCCTGGGGCTCAAGGCGACGGTCGGGTTTGCAGGTCAGGCGCTGCGCGCGTGGACGTTGCGGCAGTGGCGCTTCGCCGCGGGAGCGTCGCTGGCATTCGGGCTGCTCATCGGCGTGGTGACCGTGCTGATCCCCAACCCGTGGTTCGCACGCGATATCGAGCCGGTGTGGTGGAACTATCCCGTGTGGGTGGTCACCTCCGTGCTCACGGGACTGCTGCTCACCACCTATTTGCGACCGACGCTCGGGGCACGACGAGCCGCACCCGCCCCGACCGAGGCCGACGACGACCCGGCCGAGAAGCGGTCAGCGCGTATGGGCATCGCCGGGAGTATGCTCGCGTGGTTCGCCGTGGGATGCCCGGTCTGCAATAAGCTCGCGCTGCTGGCGCTGGGCTATTCCGGGGCGATCACCTGGTTCGCACCCGTGCAACCCTTCCTCGCCCTGGCCGCGATGGTCCTCACGGGCGCCGCGCTGGTGTGGCGTCTGCGCGGCCAGGTCGCCTGTCCTGTGCCGGCGACGCAAGCGCGCAGCCTGGAGGCCGCGCGGTGACCGGAACGAATGCGCAGGTTCCTGCGGGGCGCGACGAGGTGCCGGCACGGCTGGGCGCCCTGGAGTCGCAGATCATGGAGTTGCTCTGGCGCGGGGAGGAGTTCACCGTCCGCGAACTCATTGCGCGGTTGCCCACTGAGCCGGCCTACACGACGATCGCGACGGTGCTGTCGAATCTGAAGAAGAAGGAGCTCGTCTGCGCACGCAAGGAGGGGCACGCGACCCGGTACTTCGCGTGTGTCGCCCGCGAGGAACTCACCGTGCGCCGGATCGAGCACGCGCTCGAATCAAGTGGCGACCGCGAAGCCGCGATGCTGCACTTCGTGGGCACGCTGACCGACACCGATCTCGAGCTGCTGCGGCGATTCCTTGAGCAGCGTGGAGGGAGCGCATGACGACGGTGCTCATGGCCGTGATGCTGGTGAGCGTGCTGCTGCTCGCCGCGTTCGGCGGCCCTTGGCTGCTCCGGCAGGCAGCTCCCGCACTGGCGACCGTGCCGCGTCTGGCCGCGACCACGCTCGCCGCTACCGCGCTGATCTGGATCGCCGCGCTGCTCGCGCTCGGACCGGTGGTGGCCTGGGTCAGCCGCGGCCCCGCCTGGCTCCCGGCAGAGGCGGCCGAGGTGTGCAGCCGATGCCTCGCCGCGGCAACGCCCTTCAGCGAGTCACTGGTGTCGGTCGCGATCCCCGCCGTGCTGCCGCTCGTGCTGCCGCTACTCGGCTTCGGAGTGGCCGCGGCCGGGCTCTGGCGCGAATTCTCCCAACTGCGGCAGACGCGCCACCGTCTGACCCATCAGCTCCGTGAGAGCCATGAGGCGACCGTGCTCGGGCATCGAGTCAGCATCATGTCCGATGACTCCTGCTTCGCGTACTCCCTGCCCCGCCGGGCCGGCGGGATCGTGCTCTCGCGCGGCGCGGTCGCGTCGCTCTCGCCCGCGGAACTCGCCGCGGTGCTCCAGCACGAGGAGGCGCATCTCCGGCAGCGCCACCATCTGCTGCTCGCGCTCCTGGGCGGTGTGACCCACTACTTCAGGCGCGTCCCCCTGATTCAAGCGGTGCGCGACGCCGTCCCGCACTATCTCGAGATCGCCGCCGACCAATCGGCGAAACGCGTCACCGGCACCGCCGTCCTCGCGGGGGCCCTGCTCAAACTCGGCACCTCCGCCGGCATCGCAGGCGACGCGCATGCCCGATCGGCGGTGCTGCACGCCGCCGGATCGGAGCGAGTGCGGCTGCTGATCGGTGCGCCCCGGCCACCAGCCAGCACCGCACTTGCCGTAGCAGCAGGCGCCTACACGGTGATGCTGCTGACCGCGATCGTCTCCGTGAATACCCCCTATCTGCTGGCTGTGGTGGCAGGGTGCTGACGACGCCGCACGGTACCCTCCCACCGCCATAATCGGCGACTATGCCACGATTCATTCACCTCCTCTACCGCCGGGGGATCGTCCTCCTACGCTCAGATCGACCCCGCAGGAACGGGCGCGTTGCACACGACCCGAGCCGGGGCCGGCATGACTTCCATCCCGCCCCCGGCTCCCCACGCCTCAGCCTTCTAAAGCGGTGCAGCGTGCGACCCTCGTGCAGAAGCGCACGCTGACTGTGCTCGTGATCACGCAGATCGTCGGCACCGTCGGCGTCGGCGTCGCCCCCTCGATCGGGGCGCTGCTCGCGGGCGAGGTCACCGACAACGAGGCTTGGGCCGGCCTCGCCCGCACCGCGAGCACCCTCGGCGCTGCGCTCCTCGGCCTTCCGCTCGGGAACCTCCCGTCGGGGGTGTTCACCGCGAACAGCGCCTGGCTCGTGCTCGCCGCGATCGCGTTCAACCTCACCCGCACGGCCGGTCTGATCGCCGACAGGGCCGGACGGTTGGCGAGAGCGACGACCGCGACGATCCGCCGCACCCTGATTCACGTCCCGGCGCGGCTGGCGCGCTCCGCGCGCCGTGTCACGCTGCACCTGCCCGAGGCCTGGCCCTGGCAGAACGCGTTCACACGGCTCTTCGCGCACACGCACCACCACCGTCACCAGCCGACCACCGCCGCACCCGCGGCACGACCGAGGATCCACGTGGACGACCGGGATGCGACGCCCGGACCTCGCCGCTGCCCTCGACACGTCACCACGCGGCGATCACACAGCCCCGGCCCGCCCAAGGTTCATCAGTAGATCGAGGCTAGGGTGACCCCGGCTTTTCTCTGGTCACCATCTGTGCACCGTCCATGTACGGGAGCATCGTGTTAGTCTGCCGAGCATGACGAGCGAAAAGAGCGTACGGGACCTTTCTCTCGAGGAGGCCGGTGCGTTTCTCAAGAATCACCAGTTCGGACGCATGGCCATAACCCTTGCGGAAGAGCCCCATATCTTTCCAGTGAATTACGCTACACATCCCGGTTCCACACGTTCCGGCGTAATATATATTCGCAGCGCGCCCGGCGACAAACTGTTTGCCGCGGCCGTGGGCAAACGAGTGGCTTTCGAGGTCGATGAAGTCCTCAAAGACAGTGCAACGAGTGTCATCGCCTACGGCAACGCGCGACTCGTTGAAGCCCGGCATGAACTTGAACTTCTTGAAGCCCTTAAGCTTGTACCCTGGGTTGCGAGGGCCTGCTGCACGTTTAGGTGACATTCAACATGGCTAGTTTCGGCTGGCCTGGAAGGATGATCATCATGCCCGCAAAATACCCCGAGGAGTTCCGAGACGACGTCGTGCTGCCGCGTATTGACGGCGCTCACTGAAATTCTAGACTTCTGCATCACTGAGGAAGACCAGTGAGTGCCATCGTCAGCAGCCACCGAGTATTCGATGGGGCAAACCATGGGGCACCAGCCATGTATTCAGGTGCTTCGGGATGTTCTTCCATGCAGATGGGCCCCGAAGGATTGCTCATAAAATGCGGTTTTGGGTATTCAGATGTATCTAGATGTATCTACGCACCCGGCAGTTCAACTCCCGCGTCGCCGTCGGGTTCATCACCGCGTCTTCGCCCACACCGTGCCCCGGTGCACCCCGAACTGACGAGCCACGGCGTTCACGCTGATGCCCTGTGCGCGGGCTGTTCGCATAGCGTCCACTTCCTCGTCGGTCAGGCGTGTTCGAGGTCGTTTCTTTGGTTCCGCCGACGCGCCGATCAACGGGTCGTCGGCCTCGCCGTCGGACTCTGCATCCGCGCAAACCCCTTGATTCCACGCGGAAACCAGCCTCTCGACCCGAGGTCGCCTGTTCCCACAACGCTCCATTGCTTCCACCAACGTGTCTCCGCTTTCGTGGGTGCACCCTTTCGTAGAGTGCCTCTATGACCCGCCCCGTTCTCGCCCTCGATGTTGACGGGGTCCTCAACCCGGCTGGCAGCTTTAGCAAACTCGGCCCAGGTTGGGAGTTGCACCGCATCGAGATTCCCGCGTGCGACGTACCCGACTCGCCTCTGGTCTCCGGCTCAGGCACCCGAGACCTATCCACCACCGTGGCGCTCAACCCCAGCCTGCACGGGGCGTGGATCACCCGCCTGCGCGGTGAGTACGACGTCGTGTGGGCCACCACGTGGGAACACACCGCCAACACCCACCTGGCCCCGCTGCTCGGGATCGAACCCTTGCCGGTGGGGATCAGCGTCATCACGCATCCGGCCTACCGGGGTGCGGATGACGACGGCATCGTCTCGGCATGGAAAGCGCGCGCGCTGAGCCGGACGTACCCCGATCGTCCTTTGGTGTGGATCGATGACGACAACCACGCCTACGCAACTGACCCGGCTTGGAACACCGCGCACCGATGGGCGTCCAGATGCGACCCGCGCTCCGGCCTCACCCCCGAGATCATGAACAGGGTCGAAACCTGGCTGAAGCACGCCTCGCGATCGCTGTAGCTCCCTCGGGCTGAGCAGGAGCCTCAGTGGCCTGCGCGCAGGTCATCGAGGATGATCCGGGTGGCCTCGGGCCACGACCGCGCCAACGTCATCGACTTGGGCACTTGCTTGGGATAGCGATCTGGTGGGGTCCCGCCACTGAACAAGATCAGGCGACGCACGGTGGTGAGGTAGTTCAAGACACCGACGTTGTCGTCGATGAAACTGGTAATCCCAAGCTGTTCACACACAGGCCCTTTGTCGGCCCGCTTGCTCACGAAGTGGACCTTGTCCCACGAAATCAGAGCGGGGGCGATGCCTTGATTCACCAGCCATCTGCGTGAGAGCTCCTGGATGCGTGGGCCAGCTTTAGACACGATGCACACGCGCCCCTCAAAGGCTTCGACCAGCCTCGCCAGCGCCTCCAGCGCCCCGTCAACGATAGGGGTCTCCATCGGACGACTGCCGAAGAACGAGGTGTCTCCGCCCTCTTCAGCTCGGTCGATCAACACCCCGCCGATGTCGACGCCGAGGTACGGCGTGGCCTGCTTGGGCACCCACCGAACCGCCGGCGCCAGCTGCGGTTTGCCACGTGCTTGCTTCATGGCCAATCTCCCCCGCCGATGAGATGACGACCGGCTCTCGTCGTACTGGCCCACAAGGAAACCAAGCGGGTCGGATCGGCGCCACCGAATTTCTGGTCGCCGCACGCTTCGTCCGCACCGAAAACTGTCACTAGGCCCAACTAACCTGGCGCTCATCGGCCCATGTGAGGCCGAGCCAGATAGGGCCAGGGGGATGTGTGGGCGACCGCGACCGGTTCACCGTCTATGCCGCCGAGGATGACCTCGAGCGGTGGCTGGCCACGCGCACAGGGTCGGTGCGAGTCGATGAAGAAGACTTCACCCCAGAGGTTGAGGCCAAGTTCGCTGACCTGCCCAGTGTGCAGCGCTATGTCGATCAAGTGCTGGCACACCTGCAATCTGTGGGCGTCACCTTTGCTGGTCGCGCACACGTTGCAGTCACCGTGGCGCCGCGTCATGGGCACCGAATGGCGCACTACCAACGTGTCAGCGCCACCATCAAAGTTCCTACCGAGGCATCCGGCGGCAAGTGGGCGATGCGCGAGGGGGTGCTGCTCCACGAGTTGGCCCATCACCTCACCGACACAGACGGACACGGGTGGGCGTTTCGCGACACGCACCTGCGGCTTCTGGAGGCCATTGGCAAGCCAGTGACTGCCGTCTTGCTTCAGCGCGCCTATGCCAACCACGGGCTCGACGACACCCCCACCGAAGATCGGCTGGTCAACAAGATCGGCAAACTGCTCCGCCAAGCCGAGGGCGCCACGACCGATCACGAGCGCCACGCGTTCCTCTCACGAGCTCAGTCACTCGCCACGCAGAACCAGATTGCTCTTGCCGTCGCCCGGGCAGCGAACCGTTTGGGCGACAAGGCGGAGACCCCCGAGTTTCGTTTCATCAACACCGGAGAGCGCGGCGCGAGGGGCTTGCGTCACATGGTTCGGCTGGTGGCCGCGGTGGCCCGCAACAACGACGTGCGGTGTTTTGTGAGTCATCACCAAGACCGAGTGACGATCTTGGGTTACCCCTCCGACCTCGGGGTCGTTGAGGCGCTGTTTGGCTCGTTGGCTGCCCAGATGGTGGCCGCTGGGGCGGCCTACCTCGCCACCGGCGCGCATCGCGAAGAAGAGGTGTGGTCCGAGCATCTGTGGCGGCCGGTGCCTGTCTCTGGCATCACCGCGAAACTGGCGTTCTACGAAGGTTTCATCGACGTGATCGATCAGCGCCTGCAGGAAGCCCGCGATGGGGCCATCAAGCAGGCGCGCAGCCGCGACACCGACCCCGATGCCCCCACCTCCACGGCAGTAGTGCTGCGCGACAAGCAACTGGCCGTCACTGACTACTACAAACAGCAACTTCAGGCTCAAAACGTTCGAGGCACCTGGCGAGGTGGCACTTCCTTCGCCGACCGATCCACCCTCTCCCACTTTCAAGGATTGCAAGCAGGCCAGCGGGCTCACCTGGGCAACGAGAAGCGGATCGGTTGATCAGCATCGAGGGTGCATCCAGCGCCGCCGTGAGCGCTCCGTAGGGTTTGCTTCATGAGCACTCCGTTTCTGCCCACGATCGTCAAGATGACACCCGAGGAGCACGCGGCGGAGATTGCGACGTACAAACCCCTGGCAGATGCCGTACGCCGCCTCAGCCTCGCCTCATTGCGCACCCAGGTGAACGAGGCCGAAATCGCGGCCGTGACCGAGCAGATCGATGCGCTCAGCGACCGACTTGAAGCGCAGCAGATCGAGGGTGCGTTCGGGGTCAACGTGACCGCTGGGGGCGCGGTGCGCGGCTACGGCAACGCGGTGGTCGGAATGCGCAACCCCATCGCAGTGCCGCTCACCATCGTTCAAGATCGCGAAGCCAAACGAGCCGACGCGCAGTTTCATCTCGGGCCGCTTTACGAAGGTCCACCCAACTGCGTGCATGGCGGCGTTGTCGCGCTGATGCTCGACCAGATCAGCGGGGAAGCCGCAGCGGCAGGTGGGGTGCCAGGCATGACCGGCACCCTCACCGTTCGCTACGAAAAGCCGACGCCACTCGGTGACTGCTCGGCCAGCGCCTGGGTCGACTCCGTCGAGGGCGTCAAGACCGTGGTCAAAGGCGAGTTCCGTGCTGCGGACGGCTCAGTAACGGCCACCTGCCAGGGCTTGTTCATCATCCCCCGCTGGGTGCGCGAGATGATCGCCGAAGGTGCCGCCACGGCCCCCAGCAGGTTTGAGTGAGCTAGCCCTTACGCGGACGCGAGTCGGCGATCCGGGCCTCTTCGACTGCCTTTGCTTCGAGTTCACTGCGGGTTGAGCTGGGCGCACTGACGAGGTCGGCGGCACCGCGCTCAAGTCGGGCCATGGCTGAGCGTCCGAAGACTTGCTGCTCGGTCGCCGTACGCTCCGAGCGGTCGTTGCTCACGAAGGTGACAGCCCATCGCAACACCGTGGTCACCTGGTTCTTGAAGCCAGTGATGTAGACCAAGTGGACTGCAAGCCACATCAGCCAGGCCACAAAGCCGGTGAGTTTGAGCTTGCCCACGCTAGCCACGGCCGAGAACCTCGAAATGGTGGCCATCGAGCCTTTGTCGAAGTACCTAAACTCCCCCGGCTCGGGCTTGCCGGCCAGCCGGGCCTTGATCGTCTTGGCCGCGTGTCGAGCGCCTTGGATGGCCACTTGGGCGACGCCCGGGAGGTTGTTGAGCGCGATCATGTCGCCCACCACAAAGACCTCGGGGTGCCCGGGCAAGGTCAGGTCGGGGTTCACGCCGACGCGACCGGCCCGATCCAGGCTTGCGCCACTTTGCTCGGCCAGTTGGCGGCCCAGGGGTGAGGCCGCGACACCGGCGGCCCAGATCTTGGTGACTGCTTCGATGCGACGGCGCTCGCCAGCGCGGTCTTGCACCTCGAGTCCAGTCTCATCCACATCGGTGACCAGGGTGCCCAACTCGACCTCGATGCCGAGTTTGCGCAAGTCGGCCTCCGTCGTACGCCCCAGCTTCTCGCCAAACGGCGGCAGCACTTGGTCGGCAGCATCGATCAAGATGACGCGTGCGTTGCGCGTGTTGATCGCTCGGAAGTCGCGCTTGAGCGTGGTGCGGCTCAATTCGGCGATCTGACCAGCCATCTCCACGCCAGTTGGGCCAGCGCCCACAACAACGAACGTGAGCAGCGCGTCGACGTCCTCACCCTTGGAGGCGGCGACCTCGGCCAACTCGAAGGCACCAAAGATCCGTCCGCGCAGTTCGAGTGCGTCATCGATGGTCTTCATGCCAGGTGCGTGCTCGGCGAAGTGGTCGTTGCCGAAGTACGACTGGCCAGCGCCCGCAGCGACGATCAAGGCGTCGTACTCGGTGACGCTGGTGCGTCCGAGCACGGAATGGGTGACCGTGCGAGCGTCCAAGTCCACACCGGTGACCTCGCCGAGCAGCACCCGGGCGTTGGCCTGCTTGGCCAGCACCTCACGGGTGGGCGGCGCAATTTCACCTTCGCTGAGGATGCCCGTGGCCACCTGATAGAGCAGCGGCTGGAACAAGTGGTGGGAGGTCTTCGCGATCATGGTGACCTCGACGTCGGCGCGACGAAGCGCCTTGGTGCCGAACAGTCCGCCAAAGCCAGACCCGATCACGACTACTCGATGTGACACTGCCTTCTCCTCGTGAAAGTTTTCACATAATGGTTTCGTCTGGGCCAACACACGACCTTACGATCATCTTCCGCACTGTGGTAAGGCTCACCTAACCTGCTCCCCGGCTTAGGCTGGGGCCACTGCTTCTCCCGCCGCTTCTCGCAAAGGACGCCATGATCAAGCTTCTGCCCTGGGTTGCACTGGGTGGTGCTTTGGGGGCGATGGGACGACACGGCGTCGACGTACTCCTGCCCGCGGGAGCGGGCTTCCCCTGGGGCACCTTGCTGATCAACGTGGTCGGATCGTTGCTCTTGGCGCTGATGCCGCTCTCACGGTTTGTGCGCTCGCGCGCGTGGGGGCCAGCGTTTGTGGGCTCAGGCTTGTTGGGCGGATTCACCACGATGTCGGCATTTTCGGAGCAGACCCGAGCCTTGCTGGCTGGCGGCCAATCTGCGCTGGCCCTTTGGTACGTCATGGCCTCGGTCGGACTAGCCCTGGGCGCCGTGGGTCTGGGGAATTGGTACGTCGCCCGCCAACTCCGCGCGGAGGGCAGCCGATGAGCTTCCTCCTTGTTGGCCTGGGCGCTGCCGTGGGTGCCTCGCTGCGCTTCGCGATCTCCCAATGGCGTGGTGCGCGCATCGGCACCTTGATCGTCAACCTGATCGGATCGTTTCTGTTGGGCTGCTTCTCGGCCCTGTCACTGTCAGGCACCCAGATGGCTTTTTTGGGCGCGGGTTTGTGTGGCGGGCTGACGACGTTCTCGGCGTTCGCCGTACAAGCCAACGAGGTGGGCGCCACGGACGTGCGCCACGGTCAGGTGTACGTCGCCGTCACCATCATCGGATCGCTGCTCGCGTGCCTGGTGGGCTTCCAGCTTTTCGCAAGCACTTAAGAAACAAGCAAGCCGCGGAGCAAGAACTCCGCGGCTTGGCTTGGGTGGGCAGAGGCGGGGTCGAACCGCCGACCTTCCACTTTTCAGGCGGACGCTCGTACCGACTGAGCTATCTGCCCAAGCGGGGGCAACCATACCCGTTCGCCGCGACCGATGCGAAACGGGTATGGACTGATTTGGGCGCGCGCGGGTCTCGGCCCTATGATTGACCGGTTGCTCAGCGAGCTACAGGCCCCCATCGTCTAGTGGCCTAGGACGCCGCCCTTTCACGGCGGTAGCACGGGTTCGAATCCCGTTGGGGGTGCGATTGGGAGGTTCGTCCTCCCATCGGCTAGCATTCCACCGCTTGCTAGCAACAAACCTGGCCCCGTAGCGCAGTTGGTTAGCGCGCCGCCCTGTCACGGCGGAGGCCGCGGGTTCGAGTCCCGTCGGGGTCGCCAATCGCCTCGGAGTTCGCTCCGGGGCGCTTCGCTTTTTGCTCTGAGGAGTCAGTGAAAAGTCACAAGTAAACCTGTGACTTTGTCGCTTTGCGGGGAGGATCATCCGGGTAAAGCGACAAACATCCGGGTGAAGCGTGGGGTGTTTGTACGGCGTGCCACCTGTTGGTTTTGCATCAGGCATTCGCGGTTGACCTGCAGGCATCTGATCCCTCGCTACGCAATCTCCGTCGATTCTTGCGCTCGCCGTCACTGCCGGAGACCCGGGTGGCTCCGCGCTTGATCTGGACTCTTGAATGGAGTGATTGCGCGCGTGGGTGGTTGCGGCATCTGGTCACGGATGCTGCCTCAGCTTGCGATTGGGCTCGGGCCAACCTGCGGTGGTTGAGGCCGTCTAAGGGTGGTCTTCGGGTTGCGGTCTTGGTCTCCTCCTCGCGGTCCGTGGGTTGGCCATGAGTTCGTTCTAGGCATGAAATGGGTTGTCCAGATTCCTTGGAATCGA
>WBZQ01000955.1_pt2 | contig 14335 bp, 11 predicted proteins | sample 5204251 | NCBI WGS metagenome assembly WBZQ01 (sample SAMN12412402, study PRJNA552823) | activated sludge metagenome | isolation source: activated sludge from nitrification reactor of wastewater treatment plant... | place: USA: Virginia | collected 2017-09 | reverse complement strand
AAAATAGGTAAATTGGCCATTCTCCCGCTGCACCACACGATCCTTTTCATCACCAAAATCGGTCGAGCGAAACCAGGTTGCACCGTCTTGTTGATATAAATAATGTTTTTTCTTCAATAATTCAATTGCGTGAGCTACCAAACCATTATCAAACAGCGACTGCTCAGAAAACCAAGTATCAAATTCAACACCAAATTCCATTAAATCATTGCGGCAATCGCCCAGTTGCTCGGTTAGCACAAAATTATGAATATAGACATAATCTTGCCCAAGTACTTTTTTTGCATTGGCAATTAATTGATCCAATTGTTCATCAGTATCAACCGCAGCTTCCTGGGCAATTTCCGGTAATCCATTTAATAATAATTCAGGCTGATGCACATAACGCTGTGCATGTGCCTGGTGAATCTGCCTTGCCATGGTTTTCACATACTCACCCTGATAAGCATTGAGTGGAAAAAGAATGTGAACGTTATTAAGTTCCAGATAGCGCAACCATGTCGACAAAGTCAGAATATCCATTTGCCGTCCCGCATCATTGACATAGAACTCGCGCGATACATTAAAACCTGCCGCTGCTAAGATACTGGATAAACTAGCACCGATCGCCGCTCCGCGACCATGACCGACGTGCAACGGCCCAGTCGGATTGGCTGAAACAAATTCCACTTGAATTTTTTTTGCCTGCCCAAAGTCACTATGACCAAAAGTTTCCTTGTTCTGTAAAATATGGCGCAAGAACTGTTGCTTCGCAGAACTTTTCAAAAACAAGTTGATAAATCCAGCACCCGCTACTTCGACTTTATCCAGATAAGGGGAAGTCGGTAAGGCATTGATTAGCAAGCTTGCAATTTCACGCGGATTTTTGTGCAAAGGCTTGGCCAGCTGCATGGCAAGATTACACGAATAATCGCCATGATTGGCTTGCTTAGTGCGTACCAGCTCAATCGGGACAGCATCTCCTGGAGCTATGAGGGCTTTGGCCGATTCACGCAAAAGCTCAACAAAATGGGCTTTAAAGTTAGGGTAGTCAAATGAAGTCATAATTAAGAGCAAACAATATCGATAGTTTCATTGAAATAAGCTGATATTCTTGGCGAAAATACGATTTTTTTGAGTTTCATTGCATTTTACCAGGTGTATGAATCAGGTCATAGATTGCTGACGGTAGGTTTCATAAAGACAAATCCCCGCACTCACAGCAACATTTAAACTTTCGATACCACCCAACATCGGGATACGCACGAGTTGATCGCAGGATTCTCGCGTCAAGCGGCGCATTCCTTTACCTTCCGAACCAAATACCCAGGCAACAGGACCTTTGATCTGAAAACGAGCCAAATCATATTCAGCATCTTCCGCAGTACCAAACACCCAAATTCCATGGTCTTTTAGCTGCTTCAATGTACGAGCTAAGTTAGTGACTGCAATATAGGGCACAGTATCCGCAGCACCACTGGCAACCTTATAAACCGTTGCAGTCATTCCTACTGCTCGATCCTTCGGTGCAATTACTGCATGTACACCAAATGCATCGGCAACACGTAAGCACGCGCCCAAATTGTGCGGATCTTGAATTCCATCCAGCACAAGCAACCTTGCGGGCTCGGTTAATTCCTCCAAAAGATCTTCAATATCAACAACATTACGGCTCGTGTCAACATGCGCGACGACACCTTGATGGTGATCATTACCTACCAGGTGAGTAAGTTTTACTCCTCCGCAAGAAGCCCAACGAATACTCAAGCTTTCAGCTAGGTTAATCAATCCCCGTGCACGTTGATCATCACGCGTAGCATCGATAAGTATTTCCTTGATACTATTTGGATTCTGCCGCAAGCGGCTGGTCACTGCATGAAAACCGAAAATAAGGCGAGTAGCGGACACGTATCAAACAAACCTGAGATATTAATTAAGCACCACTTATCAGCACTTAGATATTAAAAAAGATAAATGACTTTATTGATTCATCGAATTATGCGTTATTGTAAAACAATTACAGAACTCAAGGCTATTTCTTGTGTTGCGGCGTGGCTTTTGTTTTAGAACGCCCTGATTTTTTCATTGATTCGGCTAGTACAAAATCAATTTTGCTGGTCTCCAAATCAACACGCACTAATTTGACTCTTAAACGATCACCAAGCCGGTATTGTTTGCCGCTACGTTCACCTTGCAGGAGATGTTTGATAGCATCAAAATGAAAATAATCACTCGGCAGTTCAGAAATATGCACGAGCCCTTCCACATACACATTATCCAATGCGACAAACAAACCAAAGCCCGTCACACTGCTGATCACACCGTCGAAGCATTCACCGATTTTATCTTGCATATAGAAACACTTGAGCCACGACTCAACATCACGCGTGGCATCGTCGGCGCGCCGTTCAGTCATTGAGCAATGTTTGCCCAACTCATGCCAATCACCCGGATGATAATTATTTCCATTGAGGACGGCTTTAATTGCTCGATGCACCAGCAAATCAGGATAACGACGAATCGGTGAAGTGAAATGGGTATAAGATTCATACGCGAGTCCAAAATGGCCTGTAATATCCGGACTATAAACAGCTTGCTGCAAAGACCTCAGCATCACAGTTTGTAACAGTTGTGCATCGGGTCTGTCGTATATTTTGAGTAATGTTTGTGCATAATCTTTCGCATTAGGTTTATTCTTGCCTCCCAATTGAATGCCAAATTCCTTCAGAAAATTACGTAAAGCAACAATTTTCTCTGGCGACGGATCTTCATGAATCCGATACAACGTTGTTTGTCCATGTTTTTGTAAAAAATCTGCTGCGCAGACATTTGCTGCCAACATACACTCTTCAATCAAGCGATGCGCTTCTGTACGCTGTACCGGCTCAATCTTTTCGATTTTTCCTTGATCGTTGAAAAACATTTGTGTTTCGATTGTTTCAAAATCAATGGCCCCACGTTTCTTACGTGCTTTTAGTAACACCTTGAATAACTTATAGATGATCTGTAAATGAGGCAATAATGCTGCATGCAACTTAGCTTCAGGCCCTTTGGGATTAGCTAACATATCAGCAACTTTGGTATATGTAAGTCGCGCATGTGAGTTCATCACTGCTGGGTAAAATAAGTAATCGCGTATATTGCCATTAGCCTGAAATTCGATTTCACATACCATGCACAAGCGTTTTTTGTTGGGATTGAGTGAGCACAATTCATTAGATAAAACCTCAGGCAACATCGGAATCACGCGTCTAGGAAAATAGACAGAATTACCACGATTCAATGCTTCCAAATCAATCACATCGTTAGGTTTGACATAGTGGCTGACATCTGCAATTGCTACATACAATCGGTAATCTTTACCTTCTTGCTGGCAATAAACAGCATCGTCAAAATCACGCGCAGTTTCACCATCAATAGTTACCAACGGTAGATGACATATGTCCTTACGATCCATCAATTCTTTTTTTAAGACATTTTTAGGAAATTTGGCAGAAAGCTTTTCAATTTCAGGAAGAAAAATATGAGGCAGATCGTGCTTGCGTAAAGCGATTTCGATCTCCATACCTGGTGCTGTATAGTTGCCCAGAACTTCGATGATTTTACCGATGGGTTGCGCCTGCTTGCTCGGTTGTTGAATGATTTCCACCATTACAACCTGTCCTTCTTTGGCTCTTAACGAATTCTCCTTGGCGATGAGTATATCTTGACTAATACGCTTATTTTCCGCTGCAACAAGCATAATCCCATGATCAATATGTAATCGCCCCACTAACTTAGTATTGCAATACTCCAATACTTCCACAATAGTGGCTTCACGTCGTCCGCGCCTATCCAACCCAATTTCACGCACCAAAACTCTGTCACCATGCAATGCCTTGTGCATTTCCTTTGCACTTAAATACAGATCCGAACTGCCATCATCGGGAATCAAAAAACCAAACCCATCAGGGTGACCCTGGATTACACCTTTGATTAGATCCAGTTTTTCCATCACACAGATATCATTCTTACGGTTACGGAAAATCTGACCTTCCCGCATCATCGCTGACAAACGGCGGCCGAATAATGTCTGTTCATTTTTCTTAATCGACAATAACTTATAGAGTGTGCGCTCGGCGACCGGAATGCCTTGCTGCTTTAATAGCTGTAAAATGTATTCCCGGCTTGGTAAGGGATGTTCATAACGTTCTTTTTCCCGCTGGAGATGAGGATCTAGATTCCGCAGTTGCTGACTCTTCTTATTTGACAAAGCAGTGATTTCCTATAGAATTACGCGTTCTTCGGCAGTCTGACTGACTACCCATTGCCCAGATGGCGGAATTGGTAGACGCGCATGGTTCAGGTCCATGTGCCTTCGGGTGTGGAGGTTCGAGTCCTCTTCTGGGCACCAAATGTACAAAGTATCACATTGAATATAAGTAAATATTTTTTTGTTTAATAGTTCTATACCAAAAAACTTTTACTTCAACTTTCTGATACTCGTTTTTTTCAAACTCGGTCAAGCAATATTGAGAGCATACATCCAATCCGGATACTACCGTCAAAATATTTTGTAATGATTATAGTTGTGACACATGCAATTGTGTCAGTTTTCAAAGTATAAAAGCAATCAAATCAGTCATTCATTCCAGCCAGTAACTCCTTCAATCTGCTTTATTGCCTGTTGAGTTCAGCAATCACATTTTCTTCTTTACCGTAAAGATCAAGTGTACAGGGATTTTTTTCTGTAGCATTCAGCGATTCTTTCCAATCCTGTTATTCTGTCATTAATATTAATATATGCTGTCAAGAATGGAGTCCATTAATTTAAGCAGCAAGTAGATTTGCATAGTACTACTGGATAAATTGTGCTGGAGATAGCTAGCTCAATCTTTCTTGCTCGCGCTGCCAGTTATGGAAGGTTTCGATATATCCGGCAATCTGCTGAATAGCTTGTTGCCGTGTTTTGAATTTTCAATGATGCACTCACTCGGTTTTAAGTATTCCCCAGAAACTTTCCATCGGGGCATTGTCGTAGCAATCGACTTTGCCACGCATGGAAGTGACCATACCAAATAAATTCTGATAATCATGCGCACTATGGCGGGCGCGGTCGGAGTGAGCAATTAGCCCTTTACCCAGATGTTTTTTGGCTGTTACACGAAACAAAACTTGCCTTGCATAACTACCAAATCAAATCTTTTGTCATTCTTTCATTAATGGCGTAACCCGCCAATTCTCCATTAAACAAGCCGTTTACTCCAGCTAAATGCAACCAGCCTTCGCCCAAAGGAATATAAATGATGTCACTATAACCCGCACTTTGCCAAGTGCGCTAACAGAAAATTCCCGGTTCAGAATATTAGGTGGAACTAGCAAATGATGTTTAGAATTAGTCGTCACCTTGAATTTCAGTTGTTGTTTAAAAAGCAAACCCAACTTCTTGCGCAATGTCTGACCACGCTACGCAGCGTCAAATTTTGCTTCCTTTAATCGCGTATTACCTGATAATTTGCAATTAATTGGCATTCACTATCAGGTGCAACTTCTACCCTATCGTTGGCTGCATTGGTGGTTTCCACACACAGTAAATGCTGATAATCAGTATCTTCCAAATCAGCCATTTCTCTGGAAATTTTTTCCCATGGATTCCATACAACCGCGGTTTTACTGCCCTGTGAAGTAATCCGGATGCGGCGCTGCAGGACGCTATCTTCGATGGTTAACGGATTGTTAACATTCAGATAAATGCGATCTACTTCTGAATCTATTATTACCGCCCCATTTTGCTGCTTCTGCGCGCTATTATCTGTCTTATCGATATAGCTGCACCCTTCCAGGCCAATCACTCTGGTTTGCGCAATATTGCCAACCTTAAAATAGGTATGAAACGCCTGGGTAATCGTAAATTTTTCAGTACCGGTATTGCGTGTAGTAAGCATCAAATTTAATGAATTGCCAATTACAATTTCCTGAGTTAACACAAAAGAGTGTGGCCATATTGCCTGTGTTTCAGGTGTCTCGGTCAAACCAAGCGTGACTTCGATATCACCATTAGCTGTAACTTCGGTGGCGACGACATGCCACGGCCGATTTCGAACAAATCCATGTCCCGGACGGCCTTTGTCTTCCGGATCCGGACCAAACCACGGCCAGCATATTGGCACACCGCCTTTAATCGCTTTACCATCCTGATAGTACGCTTTGTCACTCAAAAACATCACATCTTCCGACTCGCTGACTGGCTTGAATGACAATACCTGCCCGGCATGGATTGATATCAAAGCTGTGGCTTTTGAGGTTTTCACCTGAATCATGGGTAGCCCACCTTGACCTGCAATGATTTCAAGTTGACCTGCAATTTTGTGCTTGGCATTGAGTTGCTCTATATTCATAACTATCCTTACTGATTGATTAATTTTAGACTTTATTGTTGGATTGGTATCACCCGGCTTGCCGCAAGTTTAGCACGACTCCTTGCTTCCTCAGTGTCTTTACCATTAGCCAGTGCGACCCCCATACGGCGACGTTTAAATGATTCGGGCTTACCGAATAAGCGGATATCGCTTTGCGGCACGTTAAGCGCTTCTGCCACGCCGGAAAAGGCAATGCCTTTGGCTTCGAGCTGGCCGTAAATCACGGCGCTAGCACCGGGCGCCCGCAGCGAAGTATCTACCGGCAATCCCAAGATAGCGCGGGCGTGCAATTCAAATTCGCTTTGGCGTTGACTGCACATTGTCACCATACCGGTATCATGTGGCCGCGGACTGACTTCACTAAACCAAACTTTATCGCCTTTAACAAACAGTTCCACACCAAAAATACCCAAACCGCCAAGATTATCCGTAATTTTCCAAGCAATTTCGCGCGAACGTTGTAGGGCTACAGGCGACATTGCCTGTGGCTGCCAGCTCTCAACATAATCACCGTGCACTTGAACATGACCAATAGGTTCACAGAAATAAGTTTGTACACGGCTAGCTTCATCCAAAGCACGTACCGTCAATTGTGTGATTTCATAATCAAAATCAATGATACCTTCGGCAATTACCCGCCCTTGGTCAACCCGGCTACCACTTGCCGCATAATTCCAGGCAGCTTCGACTCCTTCGGCATGATCGATCCGTGACTGTCCTTTGCCGGAAGATGACATCACCGGTTTGACGATACACGGATAACCGATTTTGTTATCGATAACCGACCGCAATCCCACCAAATTATCGGCAAATGCATACGGAGATGTCGGCAATCCTAGTGTTTCGGCTGCCAGACAACGAATACCTTCGCGATTCATTGTCAATCTGGCAGCGCGTGCGGTTGGAATCACCGTTGCCAGATCCAATTGCTCAATCTCAATCAACATGTCGGTGGCAATCGCCTCAATTTCGGGCACGATAATATCGGGACGTTCTTGTTCAATGAGTGCACGTAATGCCTGACCATCGGCCATATTAATCACATGCGCGCGATGCGCCACTTGATGTCCGGGCGCATCTGCATAACGGTCAACCGCAATGGTTTCGACACCGAAACGTTGCAAAGCGATGATGACTTCCTTGCCAAGTTCGCCGCTTCCCAGCAGCATAACTTTTGTAGCGAATGGACTCAACGGTGTACCGATAAGAGATCGTTTATTCATAAGGTATTTTTCCTTAGTTGCTGTTGTTTTTTACTGTGTTGGTATAGCGCCCACTGCACATGCTCGCGTACCAATGCAGAAGAATCATCCAATCGAGCTTGCAATGATTTGACGATATCAATCGAATACGGTGCATTACCCAAACCAACGGCGATATTACGCAACCATTGTATATAGCCAATGCGGCGGATTGCGCTACCAGCCAATTTGGTTTCAAATGTTTCCTGGTTCCAGCCGAATAACTCAACCAACATTACATCATCCAGACCATGGCGGACATGAAAGTCGTCTTCATTAGTAATCTTGGCAAATTTATTCCATGGACATACCAACTGACAATCATCGCAGCCATAAATACGATTGCCAATTAGAGGACGTAACGATTCCGGAATACTGCCTTTTAATTCTATCGTCAAATAGGAAATGCAACGCCGCGCATCAAGCCGGTATGGCGCAACAATCGCTTGTGTTGGGCAGATATCGATACATCGCGAACAACTGCCGCAATAATTTCCTACCATTTCATCAACAGGCAAAGGTAAATCTACATACATTTCACCAAGAAAAAACATTGATCCAGCTTGTCGCGATAACAGCAGGGTATGCTTGCCCCGCCAGCCCAGCCCCGCTTTCTGTGCCCATGCAACTTCCATCACCGGTGCACTGTCGGAAAAAACACGATAATTGAACGGACCAACCTCAGCAGTCATTTTTTCAGCTAATTTTTGCAAACGTGTGCGTACAACTTTATGGTAATCGCGTCCTAGCGCATAACGCGAAATAAACGCCTGATCACCTGAATGAATTACATTCCAACTGTTCTTAACAGCAGGTGGTGCATAATTCATACACACGGAAATAATGCGCTGCGTCCCTGGTTCCAGCTCTGCAGGGCGGGTACGCTTAGTACCATGTTTCGCCATATAATCCATGTCACCGTGATATCCTTTTTCCAACCATGCGAATAAGCCGGATTCGACTGCTGACATATCAGCATGTGCATCGGCAATACGGATATCATGAAAACCGAGCTCTTTGCCCCAAGCTTTAATAACGATAGTGAGGGCCGCATAATCTGGTAATTTGTTTATTAAGGTATTTTCTTGCATAGCGTATGTATTCTAACGATTCCGAATTAGCACCAAACTATATTTACCATCTGAATGATGAAGCGGCGACGCTTGATCTCGGCAAACAAATAGCTGCTAACTTGCATGCGGGCTTAACCATTTACCTCACAGGTAATCTCGGCGCTGGTAAAACAACTTTTGCGCGAGGTATTTTACACGGCCTTGGATACACGCATATTGTAAAAAGTCCGACTTATAATTTAGTTGAAATCTATAAAATTTCTAGGTTATACTTGTATCACTTTGATTTTTATCGATTCAATGATTATTTAGAATGGGAAGAAGCAGGTTTTCGTGAATACTTTAATGCCGATTCAATTTGTATAGTGGAATGGCCTGAAAAAGCTGGTGATTTGTTACCAGTAGCTGATTTACACATTCATTTCAAGATTCTTGCTACAAGTAGAAGTATCGAAATTCAAGCTGGAACAGCGATAGGAAAACAATGCTTAGTACATTGGAAACAGCAAAACAACTCATAATTACTGATTATAAAAGTGGCAACAACACCACTGCTGTAAGAAATCTCGTTTGTTTCATTCTCTTCTGCCTATTATCGTTTATTTTTTTGAACCGCCCCTTATTGGCTGCCAATGCAACAATCAAATCAGTCGATGTCGGTTTGACACCGGATTATACGCGCATCACATTGGAGTCTAATCAGCCGCTTCAGTATGAATTGAGTATGCTCGACAATCCCCACCGGGTAATTGTAGATCTAAGCAACACAAGGTTATCCCCTGTACTTGCAGCATTACCGCAAAAAATTGATGCCATCGATCCCTTTGTACAAAAGATTCGGATTGGACAGTTCAAACCCGATGTTATTCGTTTGGTATTTGATTTGAAGGCAAATGTAGTGCCCCGAACATTCGTAGTTGCACCGAAGGATAATTATGCCTATCGATTGGTACTGGATATCTATCACCCTGATAAAGCAGCTAAAACTGATACGCACGCTCACTTGAGTGCCGAAATAGCCGGCATTGGCCTTGACACAGATATGCTGGATGAGTTAGTTGCCACACTCGTGCAAACGGGCAAGGCACAAAAAAATAGTGATAGCTATCAGTCACTTACTAAACCACAAATGAATTCGTTCAAACAACCGGGTAGTTTTCAGGCTGCAAAAAATCGCAAACCTGTGAAAATTCCAAGGATGATTGTTGTGGCCATTGATCCCGGCCATGGCGGCAAAGATCCCGGTGCAATCGGCTATCAAGGCACGCACGAGAAAGATGTCACGCTAGCAATTGCGAGAAAATTGAAAGAGCGAATTGACAAAGAATCGAATATGCGCGCTGTATTGACTCGCGATGGCGATTATTACCTCTCTCTGCCACAACGCCGCATTAATGCACGACGCGCCAATGCTGATCTTTTCGTATCGATTCATGCTGACGCCAATCCCAAAAGCCACGCACATGGCTCTTCCGTATTTACATTATCGGAACACGGTGCAACTTCAACTACAGCCAGTTGGCTTGCCAATAAGGAAAACAGTGTTGACAATGATTTGATGGGAGGCATTGACATTACATCAAAATCAAAAGATATCAAAGAATTATTGCTTGATCTCTCGCTCAATGCCACCATTAATGATAGCGTTAAACTGGCCGAGTACGTTTTAAGGCAATTAGGAGACATTAATCATTTACACAAAAGAAATGTCGAACAAGCCGGTTTTGCTGTTCTAAAGTCACCTGATATTCCGTCGATCCTGGTTGAAACTGCATTTCTCAGCAACCCCAGAGAAGAAGAAAAATTACGCACTCAGCAGTATCAAAATAAAATGGCAGATGCCGTTTTCTCAGGAATAAAAAACTATTTTGCAAACAATCCGCCACTTACTCGTGCGGAAATGGCTCAAGTGAAATGAGCTTAATTTTCATGAAAAGCGCAACAACCAAAAAACTACACCCATAAAAGTTATAAAATAACTGTCGCATAAATAAACAATTCGCTATAGTCTGTTGCTTTCTAATTCCTTAAAAATTACTGTTAGGATTCTTCCTTTAGTGATAATTACTTGGTATATCAATGAGTATTACCAAGCATAAATCTGTGCATACTCCTCAGACACTGACACAATGGTATCGATTGAGTGAGGATCAAGGTACTCTGCGCATATTATTGGCGGGTAGTTATACGCTATCAGCATTGGAACGTGACCTGGAAATCCTAACAAAAGAATTATCAAAGCAAGCCACTAATACGGACTTATATTGGGACTTAACTGGTATCCGTCAAATGGATACGGTTGGAGTAGCCATGCTGTGGCATGCATGGCAGGGGCAACGCCCTAAACACATCGAATTACGCCCGGAACATAAAAAAATGCTCGAGCGATTGGAGCACCTACCTACGCTTAAAAGTGAAGAGCCTCATCGCGATAGATTATGGCCAATCACCCACATGGGGCAATTGGCGCTTCTTTTATGGCAACATACGACAGGGCTCGTTACACTCATCGGCCAATTACTCCTGGATGTTGCTTATTTAATCCGCCATCCTGTTTATATTCCCTGGCGGGAAATTTCAGCCAATTTATTCCGCACGGGTGCGCAAGCGCTAGGAATTACAGCACTGGTCGGATTTCTGATCGGTATCGTATTGAGCTATCTATCATCCAGGCAATTGCAATTATTTGGTGCAGATATATTCATTATCAATATCTTAGGAATAAGTATCATCCGTGAATTGGGCCCAATGCTTGCTGCAATCCTGGTAGCGGGTCGCTCTGGATCATCAATGACCGCTCAATTAGGTGTCATGCGTGTAACACAGGAACTTGATGCTTTGACCGTTATGGGCATCTCTCACAGCCAACGTTTAATCCTTCCTAAAATCCTTGGCCTGGGTATTGCCATGCCGCTATTGGTCGTGTGGACCAGTGCAATGGCATTACTCGGCGGTATGGTTGCGGCAGAGTTGCAGCTGGGTCTGAGTTATCAGTATTTTATTACTGCTTTGCCAGACTCTGTACCTATCGGCAACTTATGGCTCGGACTAGGAAAAGGGATAGTTTGCGGCATGACAATAGCGCTTATTGCATGTCATTTTGGGCTAAGAATTAAGCCTAATACCGAAAGCTTGGGCGCAGGCACAACCTCTTCTGTTGTAACTGCAATTACAGTGGTAATTATTATCGATGCTATTTTTGCAGTTATATTTTCTGATGTAGGGCTTACAAAATGATGACAAAACACAACAAACACATCATTGAAATTGAAGCATTACATACCCGTTTTGGCAACCATGTGGTTCATAAAAATGTCAATTTATCCGTGTATCGTGGAGAAATATTGACCCTTATCGGCGGTTCCGGTAGTGGAAAAACAACACTACTGCGCCAAATGCTGCGCTTGGAGACACCTGCGCAAGGTAGCGTAAGAATTTTGGCGAATGAACGCACAGATTCCAACCTGAGTCCCCATGAAAAAAATATTCACAGCCGTTGTGGCGTGCTTTTTCAGCAAGGTGCATTATTTAGTGCTTTGACAGTGTTTGATAACATTGCTTTACCTCTACGCGAACTGCATGCATTAGACGAAAATATGATCCATGATTTGGTTATGATCAAATTAAATATGGTCGCCATTGGTCCAGAACATGCCGATAAAATGCCTGCTGCCTTATCGGGCGGGATGATTAAGCGCGTTGCTCTAGCACGTGCTTTAGCGTTGGACCCGCAATTACTATTTCTTGACGAACCCACAGCCGGATTGGATCCTGAATTAAGTGAAAGCTTTGTAGAATTAATTCTGGCGCTGCGTAAAGAAATGGATTTAACTATCGTGATGGTATCGCACGATCTCGATACACTGGTGGCTTTATCAGACCGCATAGCTGTTTTGGCTGATCAGCAAGTCATTACAACAGGTACGTTAGATGAAATATGCCGTTTCGAGCATCCATTTATTGCAAGCTTCTTTAAAAGTATTCGACAAAAGTTTGCGCAGAACAATCATTCGGAGCAGCCATGGAAAACCGTGCCCATGCCTTAGTAGCAGGCATATTTGTCATAGTCTTAAGTATTGCAGTTGCCTTGATTGCCATGCGATTCAGTGGCAGCAATATACAATACAACTCCTATCAGGTAGTCACCAAAGAATCAGTAAGTGGATTGAATCCTCAATCTGCAGTACATTTTCGTGGTGTTAATATTGGCAAAGTTGAAAAAATTGAATTTGACCCCAGCAACTTAAGGCAAATTCTTATTCATATCTTAATTAATGAGAATGTTATGCTCAGTAAATCGGTATATGCGCAACTCGGATATCAAGGCGTAACGGGGTTGGCCTATGTGCAATTAAACGATGATGGCACTGATTATGAACAATTACCACCGGATGCCTCTATCCCCATGCGCCGATCATTGCTAGACGAGGTGACTGGGTATGGACAAGATTTATTGAGCAATGTAAATCAGTTGGTATTAAAAATGCACCAATTACTGGATGACGAGAATCAAGCGCAAGTTGCAAAAATATTGCAAAACATTGAAAAAGCGACACGCAATTTCGATGGCATTGCGGGACATTTACAACCAATATTGAAATCATTCACGGAATTGACAATCGAATCTGCTACTTTAGTTAAACGTCTGGATCAATTGTTAAGCGAAATTAATCTTGCAGTAGCAAAAGCTAACCAGAAAGAAGGTATTTTTGACAGTTTGTCGCAAAGTGCCCAGGAATTAGCCGCAACAATTCCAGAATTGCATAACGTGAGTACTAGCATTGCACGAAACTCGAATAATCTGGACCGGGTACTTCATCAATTAGAAGAACATCCACAAAGTTTGCTATTTGGCCGTCCCAAATCTTCTCCGGGTCCGGGTGAAGCTGGTTTTGTTCCACCTACAGGTAATACGCAATGACAAGAACGTTATTATTGATCCTTATCTTTTATCTATTGTCAGGTTGTACTACTTTATATAAACCTTCGACATCAATTGCAATTTATGATTTTGGCACGCAAGAATATTCGCAAAATGAATCACAGTCTTTGAATAGCAAAAGTAAAAGTATTCTTATTGCCGATGCTGCAGCGCCGTTATGGCTGGATAACACTACCATTCAATATCGGCTTCTCTATCATAACTCAACGCAAACATACACTTATACCAATAGTCGCTGGAAGGCACCCCCTGCAACCCTTCTTGCCCGCAAAATACGTGACCGCATCGTTTCCAATAGCAACGAACAAGTCGTCAAAAATAGTAGCACCGCAAAAACTGATTATATCTTGCATCTTGAATTAGAAGAATTCATACAGGCATTTGATACCATGAATGAAAGTCATGTTGCCATTGGATTAAGGGCTAGCTTGATTGAGCGAAACTCGCGTACCATATTTGCGCAAAAAGATTTTGCCGTTACAGCAAAAACCCCTACTGCTGATGCTGTCGGAGCCGTATGGGCATTCGGTTCCGCAGCCAATCAATTAACTAATGAATTAATGGATTGGCTGACAACAAAACTTCCGTCCCAATAACATTTGCGATTACGCTATAAATTTAGTCACAAGTTTGATAACTGAATATCCTCTTATGTTAGTATCCGGTAACACATTGTTAGAGGGAATTTTGTTGTGCGTTTAT
>WBZQ01001798.1_pt1 | contig 14360 bp, 13 predicted proteins | sample 5204251 | NCBI WGS metagenome assembly WBZQ01 (sample SAMN12412402, study PRJNA552823) | activated sludge metagenome | isolation source: activated sludge from nitrification reactor of wastewater treatment plant... | place: USA: Virginia | collected 2017-09 | reverse complement strand
CTTTTTCCTTTGATTCCGATACTATTGCCAGTAAAAACATTGGGGTGGCAAAAGTTATGAAATTAGGTGCCGGTATTGAACAAGATAATTCATGGCAACGTGCTGGAAGTGTTGCTTTTATCAGTACAGACAGCAACTCAGTAGATTTTCTGAAACCTACCATTAATGAAGGGTTCGAAGATATCGGGGCTTTAGTCAATGCCGAAGTCTATCGCTCTGTTACTACTCCTGATCTTGTTGTTACGCAAATTACCTATGCTAACGGTGTCTTTACAAGTGTAGTAAAAAACCAAGGTACTGTAGATGTTCCTTCAGGCATTACCATTGGCGTTGGATATTTTGTTGATGGCCAATGGAAAACATGGGGAGCAGTATGGGGTCCTTTAGCTGCGGGTGAATCGGTTACTATAGGCACCAAAGGTGGTTCTTACGCGATTCCCAGCGGAACACACAGCATCTCAGCATACACCGATGATACAAACAAGATTTCTGAGTCAGATGAAAATAATAACAAACTTTCAAAAACACTCACGCTACCCTGACGTTTAGTAAACGTATCCAAGTAAAGTAACATCAAAAAAGAAACTGGGAAGTATCTTATGCACGGCAACTACTACAACGTGTGGGAATACTTCCCTTTCTCAATATAACTATTGGAATCATTCGTCGGCTGAGTACGAAATGGGTTATTATTTTTCCCTAGCATAGTGACTTCAAATGCCAAAGCCTGTGGACCTAAGCTACGTCGATCCACTACTCGCGATTCCCCAAAGGGGCTTCCATTACTATAAACTCTAAGATCAGAATCCCTATTACGCGCACGAAGACGACGCAATAGAATACCTTGTTTTTCTTCTAAACTAAGTTGTAACAACGAAATTCTCTGATTAAGTTTATCTTCTGAAAGATAATCATCTTTAGTAAGCCAGATATTGAGAGTAATGGCAAAATGCTTGCCGAAATCACGACGTACTGACAACTGCTCAAACACTCTTATAGAAAAATTAGAATTGGAGCCCAATTCTTCGTTCACTATCCTTGCCATCTTCTCGGTTTCATTCGCAGTAAAAAAACCAAAGAAAACTCCATCGCTTGCCGCCGGTGCGCGTCCTAGTCGTGTTCTAAGTAAAATGCGCAGAAAACGCACCATAGATATAAATCGCCAGGGATGCAATGTTAAATAGAGATAGCTCAAAAACATTAAAATAAAACCAAATAGCATCCAATTCTCATCAACACTAAAATACAATCCCAATAAGCCTATTACTCCAAAGAAGACATGTAAAATTACAATGAGAGCAATAATTTCCGTAACGAAAAAACCTGACTTTAAGAATAAGTGATGCAGGTGCAAATGGTCTGGCATAAAAGGCGATTTTCCCAGAAACATCCTGCGTAACATAACGCTAACAGTGTCCAAAAGAGGGATAGCAAAAAGCCATATCGCGGTGATTGGCGTCATTGCCGGTGTTGGTCCCTGTGAAAGATCAATAAGCAACCAACATAATACTAACCCGACAAGCATACTACCATTATCACCCAGGAAAACACGCGCACTACGTTTTGAAGCATAACGCAGGTTGTAATACAAAAATCCTGACAAACCGCCCGAGAGTGCACAAATCAGTAAAAGATTATCCTGATCACCGGCTTGAAATGCCACAACTCCCATTAATGCTAAGCTTGCCAGAGAAACAGATCCCGATAGTCCATCCATACCATCGATCATATTGATCGCATTGATGCCACCGATTAATGCAATTACAGTAAAAGCCGCTGCAATCCAGTGGGGTAATTGAAGAAATTCACCTGAAAACAAATGACCAAGTGAATGAACAACCATATCTCCATTCATAACCATAACGAGTGCAACGCCACCTTGTACGAGAAAGCGAAATTTATAAGAAAGCCTAATCGTGTCGTCTATAAATCCAGTGACAAATAAAATAGTCGCGCAAATCCCCAACACTATCCATTTAGATGAAGTTTCCGTTCCTACCGGATCAAATACCAACAATGTAAATAACAAAACCGTCAACAATCCTATACCACCCACAAATGGGGTATTTGCTTCATGAAGCTTATGTCCATCCCCGGGGCGGTCTACTATTCTAAAAATACCTACAAGATGAGTGGCAACACGAATAGCGATTGCAGATGTGATTGAACAAAATAGAAATAGTAAAAATAAATTCAGAACACCAATACTATCCATATTCATTTCAGGGCTTCCCTTTTTATTAAGGTAAAAATTATTATGATTTTTTCTTATTTAAGGAAATCTTTTCATCATTCACTGATATGTCTCTCTTACCAAAAATCTAAGAAATTGACTAATACGAGTTAGTATGGCATCACTCAAAAAAATACGATACAAATCAGAAGCTGAATAGCATATCTGCATCTCATTAATTTTTTGTGACTTCTCTACTTCTGATAAATTAAATTTAAAGATACTCATTTCATTCAATACTTAGTAACTACTTTTGAGAAAGCTTCGGATCCGCTTCTGAATCGAATAGAAAAATATTAAGTTTTCTTCAATAGCTGCTCCGATATAACTCTTATCGCATGAACAGCAACCCATTAAAATCCTTAAATATTTCAATTAATGATATATGCTTTATTGAAATGCGCAATAGTAAGTTTGCTCTAATAAAACAGGAATCATTCACCGTAAAATATAGGTTCAAATTATAATCGATAGCATGGAAAATTAAATACCAATCTAACTAGTGAGCTCTATTAGAAAAGCAAGACAAATCAGAATCCTATCAGAATTCTTGCACAGATTATCCGCTAAAGATCTCAAGAAATATAGATACAACCCTATGTTTCCATAATAAAAAATTAATCTTTTGTTGTAAAAATGTCTATTTTTGAGTGCGCACATTGCAATAACCGCGCAATCGGCAATTTTAAATCAATGCTTTCACTTAACTGATTTAATAATTGTTGTTTAGCTTTGCCTACAACAACCAATGCAATATGGTCGCTTTGTCCTAGTATGGGTAGCGAAAGACTCACTCGAAGTGATGGAGCAATAGGAGGAGCAACGGCTACACAATACTGGGTTGCGAGTAAATCGAAATGCATGCCAGGAAATAGAGAAGCAATATGTCCATCCTCACCCACTCCTAAAACTGTGAGACTAGATGGTTGTGGTAGCTTGCCCAGGCGTTGATTAATTTCTTTTATAGCAGCAAAAGGATTATCGTGGTCTGTCTTAAGGCCTATGAAAAATGTGTTTTGGGGCAAATAGTCAAGCAAATGCTTTTTCACCAAATTTTCATTAGATTGCTCATCGGTTACATCGACCCAACGCTCATCGCTGAGTGTGATGACAATTCGCTCCCAAGGTAAAGAGCATTTTGCCAAAACAGGCAGATATTCACGTGGTGTATTCCCACCAGGCACAACGAGAGAAGCAAATGATTTTTTCTGGAGTGTTTTTCCTAAAACATCACTGGCATATTCGGCAAAAGCCCAGCTAAGCTGGGTCATGCTAGAAAAATCGTGCCGTTGCAATGAAAAACTCATCTTTATTTTTTAGATAACCAACTCGCGTAAATCTGGAACAGTTTCAATATGTGCTGGAAAGGGATTGGAATCACCAGGAAAAACGCGTCCGAGAAAAGCGGTGCCATTCGCCACCGCACCTTCATAATCCGCCATGGCATCGCCGATCACAAGGACATCTCTCGGTCGAATTGTATATTTACTTAAAATTTCTGAGATGATGGTTTTCTTTGAAGCCGGTGAACCGCGCACTTCCTTAAAGTAAGCATTCAAGCCACGACGCTCTACGATAGTCTTCAATTCAATTTCTGGTGTACCAGAAGCAACAAATAACGGAATTCTTTTGGCTTGCTGCTGTATTAACTCGGTTGCTCCCGGAACCGCTTTAGCAGCGATAACTGCCTCAACAACCAATTCTGAAAAACGAATATCCAATTGTTTTTCTTCTGCTTCTGTGAGAGGCGGTTTGTTAAGATAGTATTCTTGAAAATAACGGAATTTATGATAGCGCGATATGCCACCATTTTGCGTGTGAAATTCTACTACTTTAGCAACGATATCTTCACCATAGGGTCGATACAGATTTGCAAAAGCCTGTGTTTTGATCTTACCCGATTCCGCCACCACACCATCAAAATCAAAAATGATTGCCTGCCAATTAAAATGCTTCATGCTCATGGCTAAGCCCTATTATCTGATGAGCTTGGCAACGAATCCTCAGCTTCATCACCATGATGTAAGTCCTGGTGAATTTCCCTTAAACAATCCAATAAACCTTGACCAAGATCGACATGTTCGTTTAATACCAATTTGCGGCCAATGCGGGGATGAAAAGCATATGGCGTGATCTCGTAATGATGCACCGCATTGGCTTCGTCAAAATGTAACTCTACTGACCACGGTAGGATTTCTGAAATCATTGTCATGACGTCTTTGATACGCATCTTCTCTTGTCCGGTTAATATCAAATGCCGGTTAGCGAATTCCGGCGCCAAGACTTGCACGCTCATGCGAGCAGCATCTTCCACATGAATATATTCACGCATCGCTTCACCGCTGCCTTTATAAGTAATTGAATGATTCTTAACCGCTTCAAATAACATTCGGTAAATACCGTTACGTTTGTCAGCACGACGCCCATACAAAGAACCATAGCGCAATATGTTGTAGTCCAAACCATAGCGCTCGTGATAAGTTTCTGTAAAACGTTCGGCAGCTTGCTTACTGGCTCGGTAAAACGAGCCGGACTCAGAATATACATATACGCTGCTGGCAAATACGAATCGGCGTGCACCAGCGATACGGGCAGCTTCCAGTACATGCATATTGCCCAAAACATTAATGGTTACAGTGGGAATCGGTTTGTTATGTGCTTCGTCGATATCTGCAATGGCGGCAAAATTATAGACGATAGAACAATCCCTTGCGGCCTCGATCACCTGATCGAGGTTCATAATATCGCCAACAATCATTTCTTGACCAGGTTTTAGATGGGACGATACGCTGCGGTCAAAAAGCCGCACTTGATAGCCTGCGGAAGACAAAGCATCAGCTACATGGCTCCCCAGAAAACCACTGGCACCGAATACGATGACCCGCTCATTGGCTATCGGGTTATTGCTCATTGAACAGCGCCCACTCTCATGAGTCCTTGCAAGAGATTCTCTGCGGCTTCAATTTCCATGCGCTGGCGCGACTCTCGGGCAAGCGAGCCAACATGCGAAGTCAAGGTAATACTACTACAGGCACTCAGCTCACCTTGATAGGGCTCTTGTTCAAATGTATCCAGCGCAGCCGCGCTGACTCTGCCACTACTGAGCGCCTCGGCCAATGCGCATTCATCTATGAGCCCGCCCCGTGCCGCATTGATAATCATTGCTTCAGGTTTCAATGATGCGAATGCTTTTTTGTCTAGCAGATGATGTGTTTGCGGTGTATAGGGTAGATGCAAGGTAATGATGTCTGCAGAACCCAATAATTTTTCTAATGGCACCAGTGTAACACCCTGAGGTACTTGTGTGGCAAATGGATCATGTGCAATCACCTTGGCCTCAAAAGCTTGGCACAGTTTAGCAACACGGCGACCAATGTGGCCAATACCGATAATACCCACCGTTTGGGCTGCTAGCAATCGGCCTTGCAACCGCGGCCATTCGCCTTTACGCACTGCTTGATCAATCTGGTTAATTTGTCGTAGTAGCGACAATATTAGTCCCATGGTAAGTTCCGCAACTGCTTGAGCGGGTGCTTCTGGTGTGTTCAATACAGCAACCCCGCGATCTTGAGCGGCATTCAGATCAACACTATCTAGCCCAGCGCCACAACGGGAAACAACTTTGAGCGTCGGTATTGCTTGAAAAACACGCTCAGTCAATGGTTCGATACCAGCAATTAAGCCAACCACCTCACCGTGCAATAGCTCAATGATTTCATCCTCTGTCAATTTGCGTCGATGCGGATTGGTGACAATACGAAAACCTTTTTGTATCAATTGCTGCAGTGGTAAATTATGATCGATATCAAACGAAGAAGTAGAAATAACCAGTGTTTTCATCATTTTTTCAGTGTTGCACGAATGCTCTGTAAATGCGTACGGCAGATCGAATCCAGAATACGAATATCCAAGCTGTAGCCGAGAAAATTAAAACCTGCTTGAATACGTTGTTGCAACGCTTGTGGATCAGGCTCAATGACATGAATGCCTCCTGGTTTACGAGCGCGATGCCCGGCTTCCATGACCTGATTAATCGCTGTCTGCACATCAGGATGATTAAGGTCACCCGGTCGCCCCATTGAACCCGATAAATCATAAGGCCCAATGATATATCCATCCACACCAGGTACTGCAAGAATATCATCAATCGCTTTGACCGCATCGACATGTTCGATCATGACAATGACAACAGCATTATCCTCCAACCATTGCTTATAAGACTGGAAGCTATTGCCATAGCCTTGTGCACGAGCCAGGCCAACACCGCGCTGACCACGTGGCGGATAATATACGCTACTGACAGCGGCCTCAGCCTCTACGGCAGATTTAATCATGGGCACCATGATGCCAGTAGCGCCGGCATCCATGACACGTTTAATCAGATCTGGATGATTAGAGGTTAAGCGTACGATAGCTGGGCATTGCTTGCCATCAAGCACTTGAATGAGTGTCTGCACTTCGCTCAATTCAAGCACGCTATGTTCCGTGTCTAGAACTATCCAGTCAAAACCAGCCGCAGCCATGATCTCGGCAATTGAAGGATGCCCTAACGTGACCCAAGATCCTATCGTTAACTCGGATCGATTCAAGCGTGATTTTAATGACATAAAGGATTCCGAAAAGTTAATAACGCGACAACAAAGGGTCATCACTCATGAGCTTTTCGACTTTCGCCAAATCCGCAGGAGTATCGACCGCTTGTGTATTGAATTCGGTGTGAACCATTTTAACCGAAAGACCATGCTCCAATAGACGCAGCATATCAATTGACTCATGTTGCTCCAGCGGAGTCGGCGACAAGTTTGTATATTGGAACAATATTTCTCGACGAAATGGAATGATGCACACTTGTTTATACGCCTCTGTATTGACGAAGCCCGATTTTGCCAACGATGGAATTGGGCGACGTGACATATACAGCGCATCGTTCTGCCTGTTCATGACCACCTTAATCGTATTGAAATCCATGTAATCCGCTTCGTTATCAATTTTACGCACCAGATTCACGCAACCCAATCCCGGATTGTTTTCAAATGGCGCAATAGCCGCATCAATCATATCCGGGTGCGTCATGGGCTCATCGCCTTGCACCATCACAATTAAGTCCGCATCCAGCTTTTCAACGGCCTCAGCAACACGATCGCTGGCGCGTTCATGCGTATCAGCAGTCATGATCACTTGCGCACCAAACCCTTGCGCCACTTGGCGAATCTCCTCATCGCATGTAGCAATATACGTTGCATGCAAGGATTTGCTCATCGCAACACGTTTATAGATATGCTCAATCATGGAGCGCCCTAGAATCTTGGCGATTGGTTTGCCGGGAAAACGCGAAGAACCCATGCGGGCAGGTATGACAGCAATTGTTTTCATGAAAATAGAGTGCGAATGAATGTGTGGGAGTGTAAAAAATCAAACCAAAATAATTTCATGGATTATCAGGTTTTTCCCCCAGTTTGAGCAATAGCTTTATGAAAGATGCAGTCAATATTTCATCAACTCATGCTATCGATAACACACTTATTGACCATAGCTGCGCTACAAATCACGGTTCATCGATACAATGCTCAGTCCACCCCATGAAAAATCATTCGGTTTGCGGCACTACTCTGGGTTTTCCTTGGTTATCAACCGCCACATAGGTCAGCACTGCCTCGGTAACCTTGATACACACCTCATTACCACCTTCGCGCGCACCACGTTGTGCATATACTTCGACATCCACAGTAATCGAGGTACGCCCTATCTTTAGGATGTCCGCGTAGAAACTGACAAGATCACCCACAAAAACCGGTTGCTTGAATACGAAGGAATTAACCGCAACAGTCACTACCCGACCGCAAGCCCTGCGAATCGCAGGTATGCTACCTGCCGTATCAACCTGCGACATAATCCAGCCACCAAAAATATCACCCGCATAATTCGTATCCGATGGCATCGGCACAGTACGCAAAACGGGCTGCTTATCGGGTAAACATACATGCAATGATGAATGATCGGATGAAGTGTTCATAATAAATTGTATGCCGTCAAAATACCTTGGATAGGCGCAATCCGAATTAAAAGTTACCTTAACTTTAGCTAAAAATTGCTTTGCTATCTTAATGCATTTGGCGGGAGATTGTGCAAAAGTCTCTTAACTAAGGTTTTTTATTTTTGATCGATAAACCACTTAGTCGCATAACGCATTAATCGCCAGTATCCCTCAATTTCAGTTTGATACGAATATGAAATCGATGGGTTTCAACTATGTTTTAATACTACGCCATAATAAGCCTGAAATTTCGTGACTGTTGTAGGAGGCCACTTCACTTGCTTATTAACGATTTGCCACCCTTCCTAATCCAATGTGCTGCTATCCCACCGGATTGGGTCACTTCAATGACTATATCGCTCTCTGGGCATTGAGTCCATCATCTCCCAAGGCAACCCCAGAAATTGCTCCGCGTGCGAATTCGAGTTGGCCATGCCTTCCACCGAATCATCGCTGAAGCCATCATTTCATCTTTCTACTAACAGCGTTTTGAAAAGCAGCAACCCAGGGTAGAGGATGACCTGTAGGCATCCGATATCGGCGCATAATACTCGCAATTCTTGCTCTATCGAGCCCCAGTCTTATCAACTGGTTAATTCGATTGAAAAAGCTTCCTTTGCACGTGCAGTGGGTGGTATCAAAATCTGAAAAGCTCGCAACGCTAACACAATTCATTGTCTAAAAATAGTATCCTATTATTTAACTTAATTGAATACTCTAGCCTCTTCACCACTCTAATAGTGTGTGGGTGCGTGCATTATTGACCCAGGTATAAATTACAGAAGAACTTTAAATGATACGTTTTATTATATTGATATTTTTGTGTATCACGGACATGGCGAACGCCAATGGTAATGCAGTACTCGATTCCATGGATGAACGGGTTAAGGCTTGTACCATCTGTCATAGTGCTGAAGATAAAGTAGGACGTGATGCTTATTACCCTCGTATAGCGGGAAAGCCACAAGGGTATATTTTTAATCAGTTACGTAATTTTAGGGATGGTCGACGCTATTATCAACCAATGGTTATTTTGTTGGAAAATATGTCGGATGAGTATCTGCGCGAAATAGCACAGTACTTTTCTTCCTTACAGTTACCTTATCCAGATCCTGAGCGGATTAAGATGCAACCCGAGGAAATCAAACTGGCACGGCATCTTATTTATTCGGGATATCCAAAGCGCAATATTCCTGCATGCAGCGCCTGTCATGGAGATATTTTGATGGGGGTTGAGCCTGCTATTCCAGGCTTAGTTGGATTGTCTCGGGCTTATATTACAGCACAGCTGGGTGGGTGGCGTAATGGCGGTATTATGCGGGCCCAGACATCTGACTGCATGTCTGAAATTGCTAAACAATTAACTGAGAGTGAAGTCAACATAGTTGCAAAATGGTTGGCAAATCAACCTGTTTATGGAAAACCTAGTTCATTCGATGTGCTTTCATCCGAATTGGTGGATCGGTGTAGCCGAACTATCCTGGAAAACGGAGGTGCAGAATGAGGTATTGGATTATGGTATTGAGTGTAATAGATTATCGTAAGAGTATTGCTTCGCTGTGGATATACATAATATCGCTGACATTTGCTTTGCTAACGATAACTGCGGAAATTATGGCTAGTGAGGCGGAGAATTCTAATGCCGTGCATTATGGTGCTTACTTGGCTCGCATTGGTAATTGCATGGGATGTCATACGACTAAAGGTGGTCAACCATTTGCGGGTGGACGTCGATTATCCACATCATTCGGTGTATTTATTACACCCAATATCACTCCAGATAAAGAAACGGGAATCGGTCTTTGGAATCAACAGGATTTCTGGCAAGCATTGCATCAGGGTAGGTCGCGTGATGGACGGCTTCTATACCCTGCCTTTCCCTACACCGAGTATACCAAGGTGGCTCGGCAAGACGCCGATGCAATTTTTGCTTATTTGCAATCGTTGCCGCCTGTTTCGCAGACTAATCCGTCACACGATATTTTCTTTCCTTATAATTCTGAATCACTGCTCGCGGTCTGGCGTGCTTTATATTTTAAAGAAGGTGTTTATGAACCGGAGCGGTCCAAAAGTGCAGCATGGAATCGTGGCGCTTATTTAGCACAGGGACTAGGTCATTGTAGTGCTTGCCATACAACTCGCAATGCATTGGGAGCAAGTCAGAATGAAACATTGACGGGTGGACAAATAATGGGCATGAATTGGTACGCACCTTCTCTCTTTTCGCATCTAGAAGCAGGCAGTGGCAATTGGGAAATCGATGAAATCGTTGCGCTTCTGACAACAGGTATAACAAAGCGCGCTGTGACTTCAGGGCCTATGGCGACCGTAGTTAGACAAAGCCTGCAATACTTGTCTCAAGAAGATGCTCTTGCTCTAGCAACCTACCTGAAATCGCTGACAGAAAATGACACAAGTAGTGTGCCTGGTGTCCATTTCTTGGTCACAACAGGTAGTTTTCGGAAGCATCTAGAGCTAGGTGAGAAAATTTATCAAGAGTATTGTCAAGCGTGTCATGGCGCTGACGGAAAAGGTACTCCGGGTACTTATCCAGCGCTAGATGGTAATCGAGGCGTGGTGATGGATTCACCATTGAATGTTATTCGCAGCGTGTTGAATGGTGGCTATCCGCCCACGACAGCAGGAAATTCTCGGCCTTATGGAATGCCACCATTTCAGCAGATTTTACGTAATGAAGAAGTGGCCCTCGTTGTATCGTATATCCGAAATGCCTGGGGGAATCGTGCTAGTTTGGTGAGAGCGCTGGATGTTGACCGAAGTAAAGGCGGAGATGATTAGAGGGATCTGACACGTTGTAATGGAAACAACCTTCGGGCGATACTGAAATGCGATGAGCAAGAAACAATTGTTGCCTTCATGGCAGTATCAGATTCAAAATTCACATCGACTGTGACTTGAGCATTCCCAAAAATGGTATTTAGTCTTGCGGTATTTCCATTTCTCGGTCCTTGGTATGCTTCCCACGCCCCATCATCCTCGTCTGTTGCTAATACAACCGCTATTAAAACATTCTCACGCTCTGTAATAGTTATATAACCGTAAGGGAATAATGCCCATATTCCATCATAGGGTCCTGATGCGAAAGTAGGAGATGAAATCAAAAACATAATTGCAAATATTAAATTCTTAATCTTCATTTTCTGATTCCTGCAAATTAAAAAATCCACCTTACTATATTGTTTTATATTAATAAATAGTACATCTGCACTGACCAATTCAGGACAATCAATTCCTTAGAGGCAGTTTTGAGAATATTTTTTACTTTGGATATGTTCGAGATCTCTTCGAGATTATGGTATTGATTAATCATCTGGGTGGTACAGTCGCCCTTAAAATCAGAAGTAATGAAATGAGTTTTTTTTAGAATATGATGTAACCCGTCACACCCGGAAAAGGAACTTCCAAGTAGATTGATCAATTGATAGACTGAGGTACGCTAGAAGAAGCAATTGCAGCTTATACAAGATGATGAAGTGGATGCCCAGGAAGCGATGCAAGTCATCGAAGTGACCCAGTCTGGTGTTAGACAGTAAAGCACGCTGGATTAGGAGAGGGTGGAAAACCGTTGCTGGATCTACTCGATAAAGCCAACACTCAACCAGATACATTGTTCAATGCCAAAATCCTGTGTTACAGTAACCTAGCCAAAGCTCATGCCTGACATAGATTATTACTGGCTATAGCGCATATTTAAAAAGCCATCCAATTTTTTGCCGAACACCTGATAATCGCACAAAAATAGGGATATTACACACTCTCCCTAGCCGGCTTAGAGTGATTGCTCTCAGTTCATTTGCGGGAAAATATCTAAAATCACTCGGTCAGTTAAAGATAAACTCGGAATTACATTGGAATAAGAAATTTACGTGATTTCGTAAAGCCCTCCTTCTAATTTATTTCCTACCTATCATTTGAAATATTTGAAATGAAATCGTTATTTGTAATCGCCGAAGAATGCTTATCGGCTAACAACATTCAGCAAAAAATTCATTTGACTCAGCAAGTTTCTCAACTATGGCAAAACAGTCAATTATCGCTCGACTCAATGGCACCTCCCAAAGCCATTACTCAACCTGGCCTTCCCAATAAACCCGTTCTGATAGCGCCTAGCGAGGTGCCAAGAAGACATTTAGGGACACAAGCTGGACTAATTGCGCTGATTCACGCTGTCGCGCATATCGAATTCAATGCGATTAACCTCGCTTGGGATGCCGTGTATCGTTTCCGCAATCTTCCAAAACAGTATTATCAAGATTGGATTCAAGTCGCCACTGAAGAAGCACACCATTTTCAGTTGTTGCATCAAAGATTGCTCGAGCTCGGTAGCGATTACGGTTTCTTACCGGCCCATAATGGACTTTGGGACATGGCAATGCGCACGGCATTTGATCCAATGGTGCGTATGGCATTGGTGCCAAGGGTTTTGGAAGCCAGGGGATTAGACGTAACGCCCAATATGATCCAGAAATTGCAACAAGCAGGCGACAAAAAAACAGTCGCTATCCTTGAAATCATTTTGCGTGATGAAATCGGGCATGTAGCCATTGGGTCACATTGGTTTAAGTATTTCTGCGAACAACGCGGATTAGATTCTGAACAAACCTTCCGAGAATTAATTCATCGTTACTTTACTGGACAAATTGCCGGCCCGTTTGATTATCAAATCAGAGCACAAGCTGGCTTCAGCTTGAATGAATTAAACACCCTGCAAAGTATTGCCAAATCAAAAACAAAACCGTTCAACACAACATCGACTTGACAGAATCATTGCCATACACCAACACTATCAAGATTATTTTGCACGTTCAAATCGATAAAAAGCCAACATGCCCATCAAATTCGGAAAGATATGAACAGGACGGTAATTGCTCATGACGCGGCACTCAATTATGTGCGCATTGCAACGGCGGCAAAGTTCTTCGAAATCATTCAAGGTACACAAATGAATGTTAGGCGTGTCATACCAATGATACGGCAGTGCTTTTGATATGGGCATCTGTCCCAAAGCGACTTGCACGCGGTTACGCCAATAACCGAAGTTGGGAAAAGATACGATACCCTGTTTCCCGACACGCAACATTTCCTGAATAATGTCTTCGGTATGGCGCATTGCCTGCAATGTCTGCGATAAGATGACATAGTCGAACGAATCTGATTCAAAACTCGACAACCCGGACTCCAAATCATTCTGAATAACATTAATCCCGTTATAAAAACAACTGAGTAGATTTTTATCATCAATTTCCACACCATACCCGAAGACGTTACGCGATTCACGCAAATAACGCAGCAATGAACCATCGCCACACCCCAGATCGAGTACTTTCTTTCCCGGTTGAATCCATTCAGCAATGGCGGCCAAGTCCGGACGCAGAGCTACTACTGAGAGGGGATTAGCGTCATTCATGGTTTGTTGTAAATAGTCCTTCTAAACTGCAATATTGTTTAAATAAGCGCGTACCAATTCATGATAATGATCGTTTTCCATTAAGAAAGAATCATGTCCTTGATTAGAAGCAATCTCTGCATAACTTACGTTAAGATTGTTATCAAGTAATGCTTTGACGATTTCCCTCGAACGTTCTGGAGAAAAACGCCAATCTGACGTGAACGACAAGATCAAAAAACTGGCTTTAGCGGCCTGGAAAGCGGCACTTAGATCGCCGTCGTATGCATCCGCAGGATTGAAATAATCTAATGCCTTGGTCATGAGCAAGTAAGAATTCGCATCGAATAAATCGGTAAATTTATCGCCTTGATAGCGCAAATAGGATTCAATTTCAAACTCCACGTCATAACCAAATGACAATTCATCTTTTCTCAAGCTGCGCCCAAACTTTGCCGCCATCGAGTCGTTGGACAAATAAGTAATATGCCCAAGCATGCGTGCCAAGCGTAAGCCGCGCCGCGGTAATGTGTCATAGGCGTAATAATTACCCCCATAAAATTCCTGATCAGTCAGAATCGCTTGTCGAGCGACATCATTAAACGCAATATTTTGCGCCGTTAGATTTGCTGCTGCAGCGATAACCAAAGCATGCCGCACTTTCTCGGGATAATCGAGCGCCCACT
>WBZQ01001797.1_pt1 | contig 14364 bp, 16 predicted proteins | sample 5204251 | NCBI WGS metagenome assembly WBZQ01 (sample SAMN12412402, study PRJNA552823) | activated sludge metagenome | isolation source: activated sludge from nitrification reactor of wastewater treatment plant... | place: USA: Virginia | collected 2017-09 | reverse complement strand
GCGGTTCTGTCGCATTAAGCGAGATCATCGATACCTTCGTGTAGACTGTTGACATCGAAAAAATGGTGAGGCTACATGCTGGTTGTAAAAGGAATGCGATTTCCGATTGAGGTGATTCTGGTCTGTATCCGCTGGTACGCGGCGTATCCGTTAAGTTGCCGGCACCTGGAAGAAATGATGGAGGAGCGTGGTGTTACGGTTGACCATTCTACAGTGAGCCGTTGGGCAATCCGGTTTCTACCATTACTGGAAAAGACTTTCAGAAAGTATAAGCGCCCGGTTGGTGGAAGCTGGCGGATGGACGAGACTTACATTAAAGTGAAAGGCGTTTGGAAATACCTCTATCGCGCTGTGGACAGGGATGGCAAAACGATCGACTTTCTATTAACGGCCAAGCGCGATAAGGCCGCTGCTAAACGCTTCTTTGACAAAGCCATGCAAGCCAATAGCGTTCCTGAAAAGGTCACGATGGATAAAAGTGGCGCCAATAAAGCAGCAATTGATGAGATCAATGCCAACAGAGAGAAGCCCATGGTGGTTCGTCAGGTCAAATATCTTAATAATATTGTGGAACAAGATCATCGAGCAGTGAAGCGAATAACAAAGTCAATGCTCGGATTCAAATCTTTTCAATCAGCTAAAAACATCTTGGCTGGTATCGAACTAATGCACATGATTCGCAAAGGTCAGATAATGATGGAGGGAGCTGACAAGATGTCTTATGCTGAGCAATTTTATGCGCTGGCAGAATAAATCCGTCTAGTTTAAAGGGATGGCATGCCAGCTCATCCGAAATATGCATTTTTGCGCTTAATGCGACAGAACCCTTTCCACTGTTGTTTGCACCTACAAAAATTGAAATATCTGAATTGAGATCAATCTGTACATCTCTAAGTCTGCGAAAATTTTTTATTCGCAGCGCATGAATGTGCATGCCAACTCCTTACTGTTATGTGAGCTATAAGTGCGTTCTTCGGATTCGCTGAAATCTCGTTTTGGGATTTTTGTAATTAACACTACCTTTATTTTGAAGATCTCAGCGCTTTATTTCTTTTCATTACTACAGCTGACTAAAAGTATTTTAGTTTTGTATCAGCTAACTTAAGTTAACAATATTCATACCGCTGCCAAAAACCGACTGCGCCATTGGTACCATGTGGTCATGATGGCTTAGAAAAATGACTTGGGTCTGCTCCGATAATTTGGCTAGCGCCTCAAGGCCAGCTTTTGCTCGGTCATTATCGTAGTTGATAAAAAGGTCGTCTGCTATAAACGGGATGGGAGGCGTTTTTTCAAGATGCATTTCCAATGCAGCCAATCGTAATGCAAGATAAAGTTGATCGCGTGTTCCGTCGCTCATTCCTTCAATTGACACATATTGTCCGGTCGAACGCTGCCCAGACAGTCTGGGTGGTTCACTGTCATGATCAACCACTAAGCGATTAAATGAATTTATCGTCAATCCACAAAATATCTCACTCGCTTTACTTAACATCGGTCCTTGCTTTTTTTCCCGGTAACGTTCAATCGCCCAACGCAACATTTTTGCCGCCACGAAGACTTTTATGAATCGCTCAGCTGCATTAGCCATTCCAGCAAGTGCTTCTTGCCGTTGTGATTCTGCCCGAGCCGCCTCATCCTGTCCGGCAATTTTAGCTAATGCCTGCCGTGCTGAATTAAGTTCTCCGGATAACTGATTCTGCTGTTCGACCACCCTGTTAATCTCGGCGTTAATTTCTACCAACCGGGATTCAATCGTATCAAATTCGACCGCTTCAAATTCTGACCTCAATGCCTCACGATTTAGCCCATCTCCCGTCTGGAGTAATTGTTTTAACGCATGATCAATATCACCGGCAATTTTCCGCATACGGTCAGAATTTTGGACGGCAACTCGAAGTTCATCCTTATTTATAGCGCCACAGATATGCAACAAAGGCTCAAGACTTGCCTGTGCATCTGATATATTATTTTTGGCATCACTTACCTTTTTTAAGGCGGATTCTAGTTCTGTTTTCAACCGAGAAAGCCCCTGGTCTTCAGATAGCGCTTTTTTTAAATACTCCGATAGCAACAAGGAAATCTGTTCCGGCTTATCGTTTGCAAAATCAGGGGAAATATCCAGGGCAAGTTCTTTGGCGTTTTTGGTGAAATCGTCGAGGGCACTTTGCATCATGTCTATGCGATTGGCACGAGTATCTCGAATTTTCTCAAGGTTTTTATCCATAGTTTCCATTAGGCCTAGCGCTTTTTCTATCGCACCTATTTCAAGATCAGGGTGCAAATGCGCTAACTCCAGATTTATTTTCAGATTCGCCTCATGGTGCTCAAGTGCAGTTTTCGCTTGGGCAAGCAGATTTCTTATTTCTGGCAATTTATCTTCTGCCCTTGTTTTTTGCTTCTCCAAATTCTTTCGTTGTTCTTGGGTTCGGGTAACTGAAGCCACCATTTCATCAGCTAATTGGATTAATGTTGGTAGCTCTTCCTGACCCTCACCCAGATGGGTTAGGCTTAAAGCTTCTGCTAATGAGGCTTCGGCGTATGTTATTTTTTGCAGCAAGGCATCATTGGCCGTCTGTGCTTCAACTAATTCAGCATCGGCATTGATCACTTGGTCACGAACTTGCCGCCAATGGTTAACTTTAAGAAGCCCCATTCCCGGCAGGCCTATACCTTGCATACAGTCGTTCCATTGTGCAATGAACCCGTTTAAGTCTTGCTCGTTTACTTCCTGTTGCGTTTTAAGATCATCGATTGTTAATTGTAATTGTTCCAATCGATTCGCTTTTGAAAGAAGTTCCGACTCCTCTTTCGCCTTGTCATGACGCTGATCGGAAAGCGTATCGGCAATATCGATTTCCTGTTCATAACTAGAAGCGGCGGCGGCTATGGGTTTGTCTCCGGTTTTTATGGCTTGCCAAGTTTGATCACGGCACCCTCTAGCATGTTGAACTTCAATCAGAGTGACGAGCTGGTGAGTTTTTTGGTATTGCTTAATCTCAAGCTCCAATAATTTTAAATCAGAATTCGCTTGGGTTATTCTTTCCTTAAACGTCACAGACTTTGAGTTCAACTCGTTATAACGGTTAATCAAATCGGTTGTTTCATCCGGTGTTGGAAGATTGATTGTTTTTAGCTGATTGACATCCCGATCCCAGACTCCTAATTCAAGTCGTATTGTTCCAAGATTTTTAGATAAACGCTTTATTTGGGCTTGATTACGTTCCTTTTGGGAGGGTGTATCACCAAGGCTTCTGGCTGTCGATAATGAGGTGACTAACGTTGGCTGATATTCATTTACTGATAAACAAGTAATTTCATGATCAATGTTATTAATTTCGTCTTGCTGTTTGCTCAATGCGTCTTCAGTGTTTGAAACTTTTTGTTTAAGACTGTCATTTTGCCTGATTAGACTGCTTATCGTTGACCTGATTAGACTGCTGGGTATGAGTTGGTTAACTTGAGCTTCATCTTCAGTAGGCCAACCCAATTCTTTAGTGGATAATTCGATGACTTGCCAAAACGACTTGATTTCAATCTTGCGGTGTTCGATATCACGTTCGTGATTTCGTAGTAGTTGCCGTTGATCGGACAATGACTCAATATCCTCTTTGCGTTTAAGCATAGCGATATTGGGATGTAAATTTTCGATTTGTTCTTGCAATTTGAGTGCTTGTTCTTCAAAGAGCTTTTGAGAATGCATAGCGTTAGCTAGAATACTCTCCGCTTGGTCCAGTCGTTGCGCTGCATCTTCAGGCAGTGTATGGATCTCCCCTAATTCCATGACATTTCGTTCAAATTCAACAAGCGTCGTTAATATCGGGGCTACCCGGCGTATTCTCTCCAACTTAACCCGTTCTTGCTCCAGTGTCGCGTATTCTTCCCGCAATTTGCTCAAATTTACATCAATAAGGTCAACAGTTGAACTGGCTTCCTGCCATTCTTTGGTGCGTACAACTGCATTTTTCAATGCTGTTTCTGCCTGCTCAAATTGACTTTTGGCGATATAATATTCTCGACTTTTAGAGCTATTTTTTGCCCATAATTTATCTGCTTCATTCTCCAGTTTATCGCGTATATCCCCTAAACTTCCGATGCCACTTGCCGCCTGAAACAGAATACGGCCAATATCATTGGCTGCGCTCAATATTTCATCTCCACCATGCACTAATCGTTCGTGATCAAGCCCGTACATCTGTTCGAAAAAGATACGGTCAATTTGTCCAAGATAAGATGATAGCGCATCATCCGACAATATTGCGCCATCTTTAGCTTGCAGTGTACGGTTACGGCCTTTACTACGAATAAAATCCAGCAGATTAGTCTCATGTTCAATAAATGAACCAAGCCGCATTTCATTGTAAGGGTGAAGAAAATTAAATGGAGAGCGGGTTTCAATACCAAACAACAGGTCTTGAATGGCATTCCTTAAGGTGGATTTACCGGCTTCATTAGGGCCGACCAACAGATGAAAATCTTTAGCTGCCCTGGGTAAGGCTATAGTCTTATCGGTAAATTTGCCATAGGACAATAAATCTAGTCGTGAGATACGCATAAATTAATCAGCCCCTGTCCTAAGATAATCCATAAGACCCGACTTGATGGTTTTGACAATACTTTCAATATCGCCTGAACGAATGTAATTCAGCTCAGGAACAGCACGGATTAAATCAAGCGGTGCCCTATCCGCTAGCGGTTTTAATTCAGATAACAAAAACTCATGAAATTGCTTATCCTCATCAATCTCATCCAAGAAGCCTTGCAATTCGGAAATTGCATCGCTTCGTGTATTAATATTTAAAGAATCAACCGATGATTCTGTCTCAATTTTTACTTTTTCCACCCAGATACGGTCTGCCCCTTGGCTGGCGACTTGTCCTAATATCTCTTCCCGTAATTGCGTTTCAAGCCCAAACAACTCACCGTGGGTGGTTGTTTTACCTATTATTCGGACACGCAAGGCCAAATGCATTGGCGCAGTAACTTCAAAAATCAGTTGTTCAATTGCCCTTCCAGCTAAACTAGCCACTTCTTGTAAGGTCGCGGCAACACTAGCATCAACATCTACTACATACCAGCGAAGCATATCCACACATAACCGCTCAACTGATTGAATTCCTGTTTCATCAGCAGTGACCAAAACTGCGCCCCGCTCACCGATCTCACGAATATGGCGTCCTTGAAGATTGCCCGGATAAACAATCCAGGGATCCTTCTGTAAAATGGCATGTTCATGGACATGACCTAATGCCCAATAGTCGTAGCCTTTCACGGTGAGCTCGTCCAACGAACAGGGTGCGTAAGGTTGATGGGCTGCATATCCACCTAATGCAGTATGGAGTACACCAATGTTGAGCCATCCGGCGATTGGCTCAGGATAGCTGGAAGCCAGATTTTCAAACGTAGCCGCCTCGCGGTAGCTTCGTCCATGCAGGGCAACTTTAAGCGTTTCAATACGGTAAGTGCTAGGTTTGCGGGATTCAAAAACGTTGACATTTGACGGCAGTGAAAGTTTTTTTGTCATTTCGCTTTCAGAATCATGGTTTCCGTAAAGTAAATAGACCGGGATTTTGGCCTTATTCAAACGACCCATTTCACGGCAAAAATAATGCCCGGTGTTGTAATCTTTCCAACTTCCATCATAAAGGTCGCCAGCGATAACCATAAAATCCACTTCTTCTTCGATGGCCGCATCGACGAGCCGGGAAAACGCATCACGGGTAACAGTTCGTAGCTGTTGAACCGGCGCATCTTGATAAGCGGCAAGACCGACTAGGGGGCTATCAAGATGTATATCTGCGGTATGGATAAATTTCATGTATCACCAATGAGGATAACAGGATGTATAAATGTAATGAGTGAAAGGAACTTAAGATGTAACCTCATTCATAGAGCTATTATCGGGCGGAGGTTAATTTATCGGGCATATTGCTTATTAGATGCACATTAAAAGGCGATTTTCGCAACATGTTTTAATACATGTACAAGAAATAGTAGTTTTTTGTGCATGTCTTGCGTTCATGCACACACAATCGTTTTTATTGAGTGTGCTGCTCATGCGCTTACCGTTCACTCGCTTTTGGTTCCTACATTTTGCAATAGCCCATACAACGCATCATTGAGGTAATAGTTATCTTTGCCCAACCTGTGTTTCGAGAGCAGCCCGATCCGCACCAGCTCATCAAGGTATTTGGTTGCAGTGTTGCGATGCACCATCAACTCGTCCGTCACAAATTCAATCTTGGTATAGGGATGACGAAACAGGTTGTTAATCAAATCTTGGCTGTAAATCTTGGGCAGTCGATCACGCAGGGTGTGCTTGTGCCGCTGCATCAACGCGACAATGCCGATAATCAAGGTGGTGGTTTGCCGTGAAGTTTGCTCCACGCCGCCTAACATGTAAAGCAGCCAGTCTTCCCAGTTGCCTGTGTTGCGGGTAGCTTGTAACAGACGGTAATAATCCCCCTTGTTTTGGTTGATGAAACGGCTTAAATACAGCACGGGGCTGTTCAGCAGGCCGTGTTGCACCAGATACAGGATGTTGATGATACGCCCGGTTCTGCCATTGCCGTCGTAAAAGGGGTGGATGCTTTCAAATTGGTGATGGATAACGGCCATTTTTGTCAGCGCATCCCAATCGCAGAGTTCGTCTTCATTGATGAAGCGTTCCAAATTTGTCATCAGGCCGGTGATTTCATCGGGATGTTGCGGCGGGGTGTAAATCGTTTCTCCCGTCAGGTTGTTTTTCAGGGCGGTGCCCGGCAATTTACGAAAGCCTGCGCGGTTTTCTTCGATACTGGCCTGTATGGTCAATATATCGTTGTTGGTGAGCAAGCCTGTGCGCTTGACCTGTTCAAAGCCATTACGCAAAGCGGTCGCATAGTTATGCACTTCTTTTGCCGCCGCAGTGACAAAATGCCGCGCGATACTGTCACTGCGGTACAGTTCGTCATGGGTAGTGATGATGTTTTCTATTGCAGAACTATCTTTGGCTTCCTGCAAAGACAACGTGCTGATTAAGATACTCTGGTTTGGGATGCCGGACACGACGCCTTTCAGTTCCGCCAGTGCTTGATGTGCCTTGGAAAGTTTTTTCAACACCGCTTTGGTTTCGTTATCTTGTTCTAGCGGTAAGGGTTTAATTTGGCTCATGTCAGTAATTGTATTGACGGGCATCTTTGCCGCCATGCAATTCGACGCAGGATAACCAAAGCGATGAGTAAAGTTCCGATTTCTTTATCACCATGTAATCTCGACCTTGTAAAATAACTAAAAGCGAAGAAATGTTTCTGCCATTGTTGGATGCATTTAAACAAACGACAGAATTGTTTCATAGGATTTTAGGCGGTTACTATTTAATCTACTAGCGGTCTTCCCGAAAATGCCAAAGTCGCAATATATAAATAACTTTATCGGTTAACTCATAGCGAATTTCATAATTCCCAATGATTACGCGCCTTACATCCCGATCTTCAAAATCACTCAATTTTATACCTAATTGCGGAAAACTCTGTATTTCTTCTACACCCTGGATTAGCTGCTGTATAACTTGAATAGCCGCATTTGAATTAGTTATTGCTAAAAATTCGTAGACGCGCACAAGATCGCGCTCTGCGCTTGTCGTCCATTTGATCACCATTAGTCGACTGTCTTATCTAAATTAGCTGCCCATATTTTTATTGATTCATGTTCAACAATTCGATTTGCTTCTACATCGGTTAGGCTTTCCATAGTGAGTTGATGACGTTTTTCTTCTAATTCTACCCATATAGTTAAAGCTTGCTTCACGACCCATCCTTTAGGTCGATCAATTCTTGCTGAAATTTTGTCTAATTGCTCTGCAAGCTCGTTGGGGATATGGGCAGTTATGGCACGTGTATTCATAATGAATCCTTATTAATAATATTTAATCAAAAAGAACTAATTGATTTAAGATCATTATAATTATATCTAAATTATTATCATTGCATAACTATTATTAAGATTTAAATGTTTGTCATGTCTTTTAAGTTTTACTATTGATAAAATATGTTATCAATAGTAAAAGGGATTTTAAATTGTGTTTCTCATTTTTCTAAAATCGATCTATAATAGATCTAGATAATCTAGCCTGTATAGGAAAAAATATGGATGAATGGCGTATTGCAGATGCAAAAAATAAATTTAGTGAATTGTTCAATAATGCACTGACTGGGAAAATCCAGATTGTTCACAGGCGGGATGGTGATGTGGTTATCATTTCCAAAAATGAATATGAACGGCTGGTTGGTCAGAAAAAGAGTTTTAAACAATATATTCTCTCTCCACCATACACAATTGACCAGTTAGAAGATATGCGTGATAAAAGTCCAATGCGGTCAGTTGATCTATGAGGGTGTTATTGGATACCTGCGTGTTATCCGAACTCTATAAACCAGAACCATTGGTTACAGTTTATGAAGCTGTTAATAATGTTCCAGATGAACATCTGTTTATCAGCGTTATTACACTGGGAGAAATCGGCAAAGGTATTGCGCTTTTGCCAGATGGTCAACGCAAACAAGCATTATTGAAATGGTTCACAAATATTGAGTATGAATATACTGATCGCCTATTACCGATAAATGCAGAAACAGCTGCGATATGGGGGAAAATAACAGCCAAGGCGCAACAAGAGGGTTATGTTATCCATGCAAGTGATGGCCTGATTGCGGCAACCGCCTTGCAGCATGGCTTGCATCTTATGACTCGGAATGTGAAGGACTTTGAGCCTACTCATGTCATGCTCATTAATGCGTGGATGAAAGGGAAATAACATGACAAATCTAATTACCACCAGCAATCGCGCACTTACCGCAAAAGAATTTCAAGGTCTTGCTGATGTCCCACCTGAAGTTGAATGGTTTGCCAATTTAGGTAACGTCGAGACTCGGCGTGCTTATGAAAATGCCTTAAAGGATTTTATGAATTTCACGGGCATTCAGAATCCGGAAGAATTCAGGATTGTAACTCGTGCCCATATTATTGCCTGGCGCGATGATTTATTGAGTCGATCATTAAGCAGTATGAGTATTCGGCACCGTTTGGCGGCAATATCTTCTTTATTTGAGTACCTGTGTGAGAAAAACACTGTTACGCATAATCCAGTCAAGGGTGTGAAGCGACCAGCGGTAGAAAGTTATGAAGGAAAAACTCCGGCAATCGGCGATCATCAGGCGCGCGAATTACTTAATGGACCGGATGGTAGCTCACTTAAGGGCAAGCGCGATCGTGCGATACTGGCCACCCTACTCTATCACGCACTGCGGCGTGATGAATTGTGCAAATTGAAGGTTAAGGATTTTAAGCAGGAGCGGCGTGGTGTACCCCATATAAAGATTTCCGGCAAAGGAGGCAAAACTCGTTATGTACCGCTGCATCCTGCCGCCAGCGGCTTAATCCATGATTATCTCGATGCTGCTGGGCATGGCCTGGAAGATATGGGTGCATTATTCCGCTCCACCAGTAATAACCGAGATAAGGAATCACAAAAACCGATTACGCCAGACGGCATTTACAAGTTGGTACAAAAATACTCTGAAAAGCTGGGATTCAAGATCGGCGCGCATTCGTTACGCGCAACGGCGGCCACCAATGCACTGGATCATCAAGCAGATATTGCGAAAGTGCAAGAATGGTTGGGGCATGCCAATATCGCTACCACAAGGATTTATGATCATCGCAAAACTCGGCCAGAGGATAGTCCAACGTTTAAGGTTTCTTATTGATTACTTTATAACCATTGATGAAAGATTCTTCACGACTGGCCAATAGGTGTCGCAATTAAAAATCTTTTTCAGCATATAACATATATATTATGTTGAATTATGGTATGTACTATTGAAACATTAAGTTAAATTACTCCGGCAGAGCCGGAGGCTTATAGCTGGAGCCCCTCAAAGGGACTGTTTGTGAGCCGCTAAAGCGGCATCTACATATCCAATTTCAACTGATCATATCGCTCATCTTCTTTTTCCTGATCTCGTATATACGCCCTGACCATTTCTTCATCCAAACCCACAGTCGAAACAAAATATCCACGCGCCCAAAAATTTTCTCCCGTAAAGTTCTTTCTTCTTCCCAATTGACGCGCTATTGCTATCGCACTTTTACCTTTGATAAAACCCACAACATGTGATACCGAGTACTTCGGTGGAATGCTTATGCACATGTGAATGTGATCCAGCATCAAATGCCCTTCTACAATCACGCTTTCTTTCTGATTTGCAAGATCATGCAGCACTGCCCCTATGTGCTTCCTAAGCTTACCGAATATCATCTTCTTTCGCCTCTTGGGTGTAAATACCACATGGTATTTACAATCCCAGCGTGTATGACTCAAACTTTGGTACTCCTTCATCTTTGACTCCTCGTCTCGTGGTTGGGACGAGAACGGTACGACGATTGCCGTAACGGTCAAACCTTCAGGAGTCCCCCGGCAGAGCCGGGGGTTTACCTATTATTAATCAAACCGTTGATGAAGAGCTTGAAGCCTTGCACACTGATATGAAAGCGAGGTTTGTTTGGATCAATAAGCGGAAAAACATTTGTGTTGACGGGCACTTTGCCGACGATGAGCCGCGAAGAGGCCAAGGAAAAAATCGAGGCGCTGGGTGGCAAAGTCAGCGGCAGCGTTTCCAAAAAAACAGATTATGTCGTTGTCGGCGCCGATCCCGGCAGTAAATACGACAAAGCGGTGAGTATCGGAATTACTATTCTTGATCAAGAAGGATTGGAGGCGTTGCTGAAATAATTCTTCGCTGCTGCCACGAGAATAAAATGGCAACACAGTTGCCATTTTATTCTTTGAGCTACAGCGTGTTATCTTTGGTTAACGTGAATGTTCCTGTTTGCAGTCCATTAAATTTGTATTCATAGGTGCCCGCGGGTAAGCCATAAACCTGCAAAGGAATTACTTTCTCGTCGGTAATAGGGTCTGCACATATCGAGGCAGTGTGGAGAAGCCCGTCGTTATGCATCGCAATCTCGAATGTGTTACCGACCCTCCGCTGACTGATTTGGCCATAGCGTATGCAACCATCCCCAAATGTTATGCTGGTTTTCAGAAATACTTGAGTGGGTGATGAATCGGTAACAATGACTTCTATTTTCTCAGGATTCATTAATCCCACATTTATCCCTCCTTCCAAAGGGAGGGTGCTGGAATAATCAAGCAATTTCCATGTTCCCGTTGCACTATCAAATTGAAGTGTCGCATCCAGATAATCACCGACTTGCCGTTTTGTATCTACACGGGGAATATAGAGTGTGCCGTCATGGTAAGTGGGATGTTCGATATAAGTGGGAAGATCCTCTGAGAAAGCAGAATTGTTCATGAGGATAGTACTAACAAAAACTGTTTGTACGATTGAGTGTAATTTCATTTTTTTATCGATCCTCTGTATTAAGTATGTTGAAAACGATTGCTGCCAATGCGCCACCGGCAAAGTCAGCAGAAATATGAATCCAGATATTGTTCCAATCCATTAAACCCATCAGCGGTGCGGCAATGGCAACAGCCGGATTAAACGCGCCACCGGAAATTCCGCCCACGGAGAATGCGCCTGCCATGACCACAAAACCAATGGCTAAGCCGTAAAAGGAATTGTGCAGTCAATGCGCCTGCTACCGCGCCGAGAATTTGCGCGGTGAGATACACCGGCACGTCAGCGATGGTGCATTTTCCGCGGATGAGCACGGCCAACGTGACAGCCGGATTATAGTGCGCGCCGGAAATATGTCCGCCGGCGTAAACCATAACCATTAACACGGAACCGATGGCGAGAGGCGCAATGACACCGGCGCTGCCCGGTATTACCGTCAAGCCTATGGTGAGCAACAAAAAGAAAGTGCCAATGCATTCAACGATAAGTTTATTCATGGTGAGTTACTCCTTTTAATGAAGTACTTTCATTTAATCATAAAAAATTTTTCCGTGTAAGAATTTTTTACCTGCATGGATTGAGTGGGAAGTTGTTAGCAACAAATAGAATTGTCCGGTTTTATAGCAAATAGAATTGTCCGCTTTGAATCGCACTGAATTAGTGAGTTAATTCGTTGCGTAGTTATCGCGGCGGACTTACGCGACAACTGTGTTGTTCAGTTTTATTTCCTTGCCAAGCGCATCATAGGTGGTAAGCTTTCTTGGGCCGTGCATGATAGCCATTTGACCGTTTGGATAGCGCAGTACAATGATTCTGGCTTTCACATAGTGACAGCGATGGCGATCTGCCGGGATTTGTAGTTTTAAACCTTCAAAACTAACGCAGTTATCGTGACCTACGACACGCTCATGGCGCTCGCGGAGAATGTCCGCAAGCTGCCCGCCGATCCAGGGCACAAAAGCTGATCCGCATTCTGCGGCCGGCTGCATAAATTCGGCATTGAAAGCGGGCATGTAGACTTCTTTCAGGTAATGATTGGCTGCTGCCATATCGGCAATGCCTGCCAACGCCAATTCTTTGGGCAATCGTTCCTGGTGCGTACGAAACATCCGTTCGCTCCTCCCGCGCGCTTCCGGCGAATAAGCTGCAATCATTTCAATACCTAACCGTTTCATCGCCTGCCCAAACTGGGTGAGATGGTTTCTATCGACACGACCGCCCGCTTCCGGTGTATACCAGTAATGACTGCCGCGATCCGAGTAAAACGATGCAAACAGTCCATGCGCTTCAATGACTTCCTGTACACCTTGAAAGCTGCTGGCTGTACCTTCTTCTTCAACAAAAAACATCGAATACTGTTCGCTGGTAGCGTCATCCATGGTGACAATTAAATCCCATTTCTGTCCCAATACCCATTCATGCGTGCTGCCATCCTGATGAATCATCATCCCTGCCAAAGGTACGCGCTCTCGCTTCTTGCGGTGCTTGCCACGCTTCTTCGCACGCTCAATCAATCCCGCTTCCTGTAATCGGCTTTTAACCCATGTATAGCTGCGATTGCCGTTCTCTTTCCGATACCAGGCATAAAAGTGCCTGGCGTTCCAACCCATGTGGCGGCTGCGATATTGCTCAACCACCCTCAGTGCTTCATCCACCGGCGCCCGACGGTGCGATACCTGGGACAGTCGCTTATCCAGCAGTGCATCCATCCCGCCCTCGTCATACCGGTTCATGTAGCGCCGGAATGTCCGGTCGCATACCCCAAGCAATAATGCCGCTTCCGCTTGCGTCAGGCTTCCTTTTTCCTATATCCTGCATACGCTTCCTCAAATCTCATCTTCCGGGTCTCCTGTAGCCATTCTGTCCGTTTCATCTGAAATCCTCCTCGGATTCCATATAAAACCGGACAGATCATCTGCTACAACCCCGGACAGTTTATTTGTTCTCTACAGGATTGAGTGGGAAGTATTTGAAGCTTTCAGTCCGACGCTATAATATCTTGTAAAAAACGCGATTTTATTCAAACCATAACCCTAAATCTTTCATGCAAACTTACCAGCAACTGGAGCAAATTCTGAATACGGCGGAATTAATTCATTCCGAGCAAACCGTTACGCAAACGGTGCAGCGCATGGCGGCGGATATCACGCGCATGTTGTCGCATCAGCAGCCGCTGGTTTTGTGCCTGCTGGGTGGAGCGGTCATCTTTACCGGACAATTGCTGCCGCAACTGCGGTTTCCGCTGGATTTTGATTATGCGCATCTGACGCGCTACGACAAGAAAATGCAGGGTGGAGAAATTTACTGGCGGGTGGAACCCAGGGAAAGTGTCAAGGATCGCGTCATTCTGGTGCTGGACGATATTCTCGACGAAGGCATTACATTAGCCGCTATCCGCGCCAAAGTGCTGGAGAATGGCGCGAAAGCGTTTTACAGCGCGGTGTTTACCGAGAAAGAAACGGGCAAAACCAAACCGATCAAAGCCGATTTTGTCGGATTGACGGTACCGGACCGGTATGTGTTCGGTTTTGGCATGGATATCCGCGGCGCATGGCGGAATCTGCCAGCGATTTATGCAGTAAAAAACTGAAAGGGGAAGCTATGCTTGCAATAATTGGCGGCAGCGGGGGTATAGGAAAAATAAACCACCTTTTCCATAAGTTTTGAATGTACTGAAAGCTGGCTCAATTGTCAAACACGGTGATAATCGATCGAAAAATGACTATATTCCGGTTCAGTTAGCACAAAAAAGTCAAAGATTTTGCTGCGTTTTGGCGCTTCAGGCGAAAGACGCCCAGGGGTAAAGGTCAGCCCAGTGATGAAGAGGATTGATAGGAGCGAGCACGGGATCAGGTTGGCTCGAAAAGTTCAAAGGCCTGCGCAGGTGATCTGGGCGGCGCCCTGGCAGGTAGGCCGAGATGATCAAGAATCTTAGTGATTGCGCCAGATTCCAGGATGGCGG
>WBZQ01001796.1_pt1 | contig 14368 bp, 10 predicted proteins | sample 5204251 | NCBI WGS metagenome assembly WBZQ01 (sample SAMN12412402, study PRJNA552823) | activated sludge metagenome | isolation source: activated sludge from nitrification reactor of wastewater treatment plant... | place: USA: Virginia | collected 2017-09 | reverse complement strand
GACGATCAGAGAGCTGCGGATTCTTTGCCCCCAGAACACGGGGGCGTTGCGTCCGCCGTTTACACCTGGGCGCTCGCGCGGATGCGGGCTGACGGCGGGTCTAACGCAGCCGCCGCCGAAAAATTGCTCGAAGCCGCAAAGAACGGGAGCCTCGGCGCCCCCGGCGAGACGCCGGAGGCCATTCTCGCTGACAGCCACAGGGGCCGCGGCTACCATCCAATCCAAACGATGGGCGCCATGCCGCGGCTCGTCCCGAATGCCGCCGGGAAAACCGGCAAATCAGAGTCCGCGGACAACCGAACCGGTTCTGAGGGTTTGCCTGGCGTCGCGCTGCCGGGTCTCCAAAAAACCCCTGACATCATCGAACTGGCGGCAGTGGTGGACGCGCGCCTCCCCCAAGCAAAAAAAGACGTCCTGTACGACCTCGCGGCCCTGACCGACCCGAGCCGCGCCGCAGGTGGCACCGTCCGCAGCGGCCTCAGCTACAAGCTCGTCGAGCGCCTGCGCTCGATCCAGGAAATTCCTCGAGACGGCGAGGAGCAAAAAATACAGAAATCGGATTCCCAACAAATAAACGGGTTCCGAACAACGAACGCACTTCCCGATCGCGTTTCGGGCTCGTTTCTGCTTTCGATCGGCGGGCCGCAGGTTTTGCGCGCGACGCCTCCGGGGCGGCCGTGGCTCGAAGGCGACTGGGCGCCTGCGGCCGGCGTCCCGCCGCGGCTCGCCGTGTACTCGGACGCGGTCGGTGTTCTCGTCGCCGCTCGCCAGGCGGACGTGGCCAACCTCGTCGACAAGTTTACGGCCGAGAGCAGCTCGGAGAAAGACGCGTCCGGCCTCCGTACCCGCGTCAGCCTGGACGTCCTCTTGGCGCGCGTCATGCAGAAGTTTTCTGGGGCGTTTGACGCCGCGTTCGGCGACGGCCCGGCAACCCCCGCCGAGTTTCTCCGCGTCGCGGCGCCCTCCGAGTATGTCTCGGGGCTGTACCTCGAGGCCGCGGTTTTCGACGTTGGGCTTGCGCACCTCAACAGACTGCTTGACCGGTTTTGGGCGCCGGGCGCCTCCGGCAGCAAAATTTCGGCTGAAGGCGCGCGGCGTGAACTCGCCGCGACCGCCGCAGTTCAGGCAGCTGCCGCTGGTTTTGAGTTGTGGCGGCGGGTCGTCGGCGCCTATCAGCGCCGCGCGCCTGACGGGGCGCTGTTCGCGTTCGCGCCCGACCAGCGCAAAGCCGCTCTGTCTCGTGTGCACCGGGAGGTCGTCGCGTCTGTGCTGGCCGCCCCGCCGCTCGAGTACGTCCAGTTTACGTTCAAACTCTTCCGCCTGCTCGGCGGCTCGGTGTCCTCCTTCGCATGATGGGCGCCGTTAAAAAGTCCTGGTATCGCATATAACAGAAGGCGCTGACGCGGCGCTCGAGCGCTGTCGCGTGTTAGACGTGAGCCCGAGGTTCGAAACCGCAAGACCGATGGCGACGCGAAAAATTGCCAACACCAAACTCCCTCCAAACGGGCACGAAAACGGGGCTCCAGGGGCCGGGGGGCCAGCCGAGGGGCCTGATCCTTTGTCTGTGCCGGGTCCGGGCGGGCCGCCGCCCGCGCAAGATCAAAAGGCAGCCGCGAAGCCCTTCCCCCCTGGCGCGGTCCCTTCCGCGCCCAAACGCGCCACGGCCGCACTTAAGACGGCCCCCGGGCTAAAGACCGGCGGCGACGCGCCGGCGCTGCCCGCAAAAAGAGGGCCCGGGCGCCCCCCCAGCAAACCCCCGGCACCGCCTCTGGAGCGGCGGGGCGTCGTGGCCGACCCGAGCGACCCGAATAACAAGTTCGAGTTCGTGTACGACGACCCGACTGTCTTCAAAACCCTTTTCGTGTACTACAAGAACCTCCGGGCGCGCGACATTTACATCCGCTGCGACCGGGACGGGATGACCTTTTTCGCCCGCGACCATACGAAAACCTCGCGCGTCGTCGCGCGGATCGAGGGGAGCAAGGTCAACTGGTATTTCTGCGCCGACGTGCTTTGGTTCGGACTGAACCGCGAGCAGGTCCACCCGATCTTCGCGAGTATCGACGCGTCGTTCTTCAAGATCACCTTCCGCCAGGAGCACGGCAACACCGACCACATCAGCCTCACTCTCAAAGACGCCGCGATCAACAAGGAGTGCAGCTACCAGATCATGCTCGCGCACCTCGAGCCCGACCAAGACCTGTTTGACGCCGAGCAGGTCACCGGCGCCGAAAATCTCGCACAAGAGTTCCCGATCGAGTTTACCCTGACCTCGAAACAGTTCAAGAAGACCGTCGCCGATGCCGCGAACATGAGCGAGGATATCAGCGTCGAGAAACATGGGCTGAAAAGCCCGCTGTACCTCACCTATCAGCGGATCGGCGCCACCTACCACGAAACCTACCATTCGGCCGACAAGATCAGCCTCCGCGCCGACCTCCAGCCCGACCAGATGTTCCGCTGCACGGTCATCCTCTTGAACATCAAATCGCTCGCGACGTCCATGGTCGCCGAGACCGTCCAAATCTTGTGCCGCGAAACCGACTACATTTTGTTTCGGTCCCGCCTCGAAGGCGACGCTCCCGTCGGGGCTGGCAAAACCGCCGCTAAAAACTCGGTCGAGGCCGCCGCGCTGATCGTCAGCACGCTGACCAACATCAAGTAACGAAAAAAACTGGCCTTGTTTTGCGCTCTAAAGACGCCGGCGGGCTCTCAGCCTCCACGGACCTTGAACGTCCGCCCGCACATCGGGTTCAAACACACGCAGTCGAAATCCGCCGATTCGTCGAGCGCCCGCCTCTGCACCGTTTCGTACGAGACCTGCCGCTCCTTGCAGAAGGGGCAGCGGAATATCCCCGAGGCCTTCTTGACGACCGTCTGCTGGCTGCGGAGCGCTATCAGCTCCTGCTCTTTTTTGGTCGCCTCGGGGCACATCTCCACGGCCTCCATCGCTCCCAGCGCCTTCGGTTTGAGCTCGCCGCTCCAGAGGCCCTGCAGGAGCGACTCCGCGCTGTCGTACGCCGCCGAAACCGTCGAGCTGGGGTCGAGGTGGACGTTCACCGTCCCGCAGCGCGCCGAGTATATCGAAACGAACACCTCGCAGTCCCACTGCCGGCGCGTGTCGGTCAGCCGCGTCGTCGCCAGCGCCTGGTTGTAGCAGGCGCTTTCGATCCGGTGTGCTTGCGCCAGGGCTTTGTCGCGGTCGCCGCCGAACTGTGGATGCGCGAGGAGCGTCCGCAGGAACATCGACCGACACACCGCTCGGTGGTCCTGGACCTCGCTTCCCGCTCGCTCCAGGTTTTCTGGTTTGGCCGCTTCCGACGCCGTAACTCGGCCGGCCCATAACATGTAGGCTAGTGTTTCGTCGGGGAAGTCTGTCCACGCCATTTTCAAGATCTTTCGCGCTTTCAGCATTTTTTGGCCGTACGCTGTGCCGATTATCGCCTGGGGGTCGGATTGGCTTCGGCGGCCCTGGGGCGCCGTCGCCGCCGATGCCGCCGCCTGATACAACTCCTCTTCGAATGCGAGGACCGGCGCCTGATCGATCTGGGCCTCTGCGCTCGCCCAGCCATCGCTTCGCAGGGCTTCGGTGTAGACCTCCGGAAGAATTTGCTCGCGGTAGCTTTTCCGCATCAACTCGATCGGCGTCTGCTGCGCCCCGTTGGGGTTCCCCGACACTCCTTGTGGTATGGCTCGTGGCGCTTGTTTTGCGGAAACAACGGCGATTTTTTCGGTTTTCGGCTCCATTGCGTTTTGTTCGACCCTCCACGGTTCAATTATGAAAAATGGGGCTTTGGGCTCAGAACCAACATTGTTGATTTGACGCCTTTTATTTCTCCGATCAACCTCTTTTTTGGCCTGCGTCGTGTTCTGTTACCAGCTCCCGCACGTATAGCTCCTCGGCTTCGGACAGCTGGTGGTCCTCGAGCGCCTCCCAAAGCTTGGTCATTATTCGGCCGGGATCTTGTTCCTTTGCACCCGCGAATAGCCTTTGTGCGTATTCTGCGAGGCTTTCACTCTTCTGGCTTTTTGTCGAGCGCAGCAGGTTGGCCGCGTCTGTTGCCGTGAAAGGTGATATCTTCTTTATGCTGGGGCGGTCCTGATCTTTTTTGCTCTGCATCGTGCCTTCGGCTGGCAGGGCCGCTAACTCTTGGGAGTTTGTCGGAGCCTCTCTTTTGTCGCCCGCCGTTCGCGGATCCCGCAATGCGATGCGTGTTGGCAGGACGGGTAGCACTCTGCCAGGAGTCATGTTTTCCAGATGTGCCGCCATTGACGGCCTCGCCTGCACGATGTGCTTCTCGCGACGTTCATTGTACATGATTGGGATCCACGGCGCCGATTCTGCCACAGCTGGTGATAGTTTTTGCCACTCGGCTCCGGTTAAGGACGTTACTTTATAGATTCCGCGAGCTACCCTGTCGAAAAGCGAGCGAATCGCTTCTACCAACGGTAGCACCACCCATGTTACTTCGTCGTATATCAACACTTGATCCATTCGCTTTGGGTTCAGATATACGTTTCTTTCTTGCGGGTCCCGATGCACTCTCTTTACTAAATTCATTAAGGTTTCTTGCACATATGGTGCCGCTTCTTCTGGATCTGCTCTCGCCTCAAAACCAATGTGACAGTAGCGCTGCAGCGTTTCGCTATCTGCGAACACCGCTTCGAGTGTCTGAGCTGAGAAATAGATTTCGCGTCCCCATGGGTTGATGTTGATTGTTGTTTGGTTATTGTTGTTTTGATTAAGGACCTGCACTCCGCTATTATTGTTATTATTGGCGTTCGTGATGTTATTGCTGCTACCACCAGTCGGTTGTACCATCGCCCCGTTTTTGAGAAGGGATGTCAACTCCGCTATCTGGTCCTTGAGCACGCTGATTTCCTCACTTTGCTTATCAAGTTTTTTATCGCGTTCGGCACCCCTCGCTGCCTGGTCGGTGATTTGCCGCTGGAGTGTGTGCTCGAACAGTTTTTCCATCCCCTCTTCACTGTTTGCTATTTTGCACGATTGTTTCGTATGTCTGTACATCGAGCTTTGCGATGCAAATGTTCGGCCGCAATAGCGACACATGTGTGGTTTCTCTTTTGCAGCTTCGGATAAATCATCCTTGTCGACGATTGGTTTGCAAGGTGTCTTTCTTTCCAGATGTCGCTTAAGATGACTCGGGCGTGTGAACTTTAAACCACATCGCAGACACGTAGTGTTATCTGCCATAATTGACTGAACGCGCAAAATGTAGCCGGCGTACGAAAATGTATAGTCGGCGTACGAAAATGTATAGTCCGCGTACGAAAATGTATAGTCGGCGTACGAAAATGTATAGTCCGCGTACGAAAATGTATAGTCCGCCGTACGAAAATGTTCAATCCGCGTACGAAAATGTACCAGAATGTTTTTTCATGTAAAAAAAGCATACACCTAGATGTGACTTTTTTGCCACATCTTTGCGATAAAAGCTTTTTTTGTTAATAATAGAGATCCCAGCTATTTGTGAACTTTTTTGTACGGCGGACTATACATTTTTGTACGGTACATACCCCCCCCCCCCCTTCCCCCCTCTGGAAAAATTCCAACGGCTTTGGCCAAAAGTTTTTGAAGGGCGGTCTTTCCCTCGATGATGCGCTCAGATAAATGTGATGGTCCTCGCCAGCATGTGTCCACTTACACAGATAATTATTTTTTGGTCACGACGGAGACACTTAAAAAGAATGTGCTACCGCACAACCAATGAAATCAGACGTTAGCCTTCTCGCGAAAATGTTCACTTTCTCGGAAAAATGTATACACTCGCTCGCGAAAATGTTCACTTTTCTCACGAAAATGTATCGAACTGGTATTTCGCGATCAAACGACTTACATGTATAAGTTTACTCGTTTAATGTTTAGCCGATGTATGTGTTTTTAAGCATCAGCAGGCCTTCTAGTCGGTTGTATACATTTTCGCGAGACATTGTTGCGAGTACATACCCTCTCTTGCCTCTTGCGAAAATGTCCACTTTCTTGAAAAAATGTATACCGCCGCTTGATAAAATGTCGAGTTTTCTTGCAAAACTGCACCAGACGTATTTTACGGGCGGGGGAATCGAACGACTCCATGCGTCGATCAAGCCATGAACATATGATGTTAACGCTTTCGAGCTCTATCGAGGACCCCTGCTAGTTGTATACATTTTATCAAAACTTTGTTGCAAACAGCTACCCCCTCCCCCCAAACCTTTTTGCGAGTCAGCACAAACCAAAAACTTTTTTGGGGAGTCCTCGTTTTCGTTTACGGCCAAGCCCAGAAAAGTTGGACAGACTCCGGCCGAAGCAACCCAAGCGACACCAACAAAAAATAATGTTCATAAACTAAGCTCTTTACTTCCGTGAACCAGCGTATAGTTTCGCTTTTTCGAGGCCAGCGGGTTCGAGCAGAATGTTTACTAACGCCGCGAGGGTTGACTCAATCCGGCTGATCTGGTCCCGAAGCAAGCCGACATCACGACCTAAATCTTCGAGTCTTTGTGACTGGCCTTCGGCCTGTGCGCAGATCTGCCCGCTCAGGCCCTTAATTTCGATGGTCCGCTCCTCGATCGTTGCAACATTCGTGTCGACGTCAATCAGCTGATCCCGGATATCGGCAAGTGCCGAAGAACTTTGGAAGTCGTATGTCGCATTCCCAGTTCTCTGGGTGGCGGAAGCGCGCGGTCCAACGTAATCATCGAATTTCTCACCTTCGGAGCCCTCCTCTCCCGACTGGTACCCAGTCTCTTCGCCAACGCCATAGTCGTACTCGTATTCTATATCACGCGCGCCTTCGTGATACGGCGACCGTCCAACAGCGTCCTCCGGCAAGTCGTAAAACAGGGTCGAGAGTAAATCTTCGTAAAGAGGAGACACTGGCGGATGAGCTTCGATGGTGTTCGGCGAGGCGGACGGTTGCGGACCGCCAGTGCCGTTCGCCACGGACTTTCGGACCTCATTGGTTTTGAGGGGGATAGGGATGCATTTATCGGCGTATTCAGCGAGTACATCGTCGTAAGTCGTGCTGGTTTCGTCGGGTAGGTTGGCCATTCTGGCTTGCTTATCCGGTGCGTTCACCGCTTCAATTTTGTCTGCCGAGGCGCGCGCTGGGGGCGAGCGAAAAGAGCACCCGGTAGTCATCAAGGAGTTTTTCGGCGGGTTTGCGCTCGAGGATTGTCACGGTATCATTGCGGACGGCGTAGTCGACGAAGGCGGCAAGCCCGCTGTCCGCGAGGGTTTCGCGATATTGACCCCAAATTTTTCCGTCGGCGAGGCCAGCATGCGCATCCGGGCCGGTTCCGCGAGGCCGCAGGCTATCGTTGAGGTGCATCATGATAGCCTCGGGGGGAATCACATCCGATGCACCTTCGAGCCCTTCGAGCCATTTTTCGGCCGCCCCGTACGAGGCGAGGTCAACGCCGGACGTCCAAAGATGTGCGGTATCGAGGCACAGACCGACCCGCGCAAGCTCTGCATCGTATTGCTCGCGGATCAGCCGAAACAAATTCCCGAGATCTTCCCCCGAAGCATAGTGTGCCTTGTCGGGGACGACGGCCGGAACCTCGAGATAGATCTTGACGTCAGGCGACGACGTCGTGTACAGGCTCGGCAGAATCGGCAGGACCGTGCTAGGCGGCGTGGCGGGGAGGTGGACGACGAGGCCGCTCACTCCGGCGCGTTGGCACAACTCGCGCTCGCTTCGAATAAAAATCCCTGCGGGAAGGCTGCCTGTCCAAACCTCGTTGTCGGGGTACGCCCCGTGGGCAATAACCACGAAGCCGGTAGCGTCGATGAACTCCTTCAGTTCGGACGCCTCAGCCGCTCGCAGCGTGAGCGTTCGGTTCCGAGGGCCTCCGACAAAAATCGAAGCCGAGCGCAATTCGATGCCCTCTTTAGCAGCCTCAGCAATCGCGGCCTTGATATGGGCGGTCATACTCGGGCGCGTGCCAGGCGCATGTACTCGATTCGTGTGACAGCCGAACATAATATGCGGACAGCATGGCAGTTTAATTAGATGAGAAATGTTGATGAGCCCGAATCTACCGATCTCGGGATGGAAGCCCATATTAATCCGGGGGCCGACTAGCCCCCGTAGGGGCTCTTTGAACCCCATCAACGCCTTGAGGTAGTTGCGTTATAAGCGGCTCTGGCACAAAAAACAGGAAAGCAAACCGCGGTGTTGCTCTTTACAGCTCCGTGGTTGGTTTTTGTGTACAGGGGGTCGATGGGATGGGCCCAGGGCACGCATCCTGTCCGCCCCGACCAGCAAGAACTCGCCGAACAAACGCGGGTGGGCCTTTGCAGGCAAAGTGCTGCGGCATGCCCGCGACGCCACTGGCGGCCAATCGGTCCGCGGCCTCGTTCCCTTTCCAGAGAAAGAACTCACGGCTCTGACTATTTGAGGGCGCGCTCTGGTGCGAGCGGACGTGCGTCAAGATCACCAATGCAGCCTGGGCTCTAAGCGCAGAAAGCAGCGCTTCGGCAATTTCGACAAGATCAAGATTTTCGAGCTCGTGCGCGGTCCCTTTGCGCCGTCGCGCGGGCAGCCATTCGGAAAGAGTCTTGACGCATAGCATGCTGTCCGAGACCACTTCGGCCGTGCCGCGAACCCCGCAGACGAGAAGACCGTACAAAGCCCAGCACATGCCAAGGTACTCTCCACGGTTATTCGTCGCGGGTTTTTTTGTCCCAGCGAGGGCACGGAAGCCACGCAGGGGGTGTGACGGGTCAACGAGGGCGTAGATTGTTTCCTCGACGCGTCCGCACAGGCGGCCCCCGCCGCACGCGCCGCCTGCCCACGAGACACCGAAGCCGGCGACGGCATTGCTTTGGCCGTTCCCGCTGCACGCCCCATCACAAAACGCGAAACTTTCAGCGAGAGGGCCCCAGCAAATCGGCCGCAATTTATGTTCCCGCAGGAGCTTGTTGATGTACAAGAAGTCGCCGCACGCGGCAAATTTACGTTCCGGGGGTTGTTTGTTGTCGCTAAGGGGCGACGGATGGGACCATTCGCGGGCCTCGGCGCCCGCGAGGCGGACGCGCGCGGTGAGCCCTTGAGCCTCGCGCCCCCAAAGAAGAACAACGAGCGGGCCGCGCCCAGGGACATTGCGCCGGGCTTCACAGACTTTGACGAGGAGGTCCTCAGTGAATTTTTTCCAAATTGTGCTGTGCGCGTTGCGAGCGCCAACGCGCGTCGTCAGGGCGCGGTTCAGCAGCAGACCGCCCTGCAGCGCCCACGAGGTCAGGTCGCCAGTTACGCCGGAGTCTTCCCGCATGAGCCCGCCTGCGCGCAGACAGGCAAAGATATTGCGAAGGGAGTCCGGCACCGATCCGCGCGCGCCCGTCGAAAAGCACAACCCCGTCGCGTCGCCCGGGGTCGGGTACGGGTCCTGCCCCATGACGACGAAGACCGTCTCCATAGGCGCGGTGTAGCGCAGCATTTCGAGTATGAGCGGGGCGGGGGGGGCCGTGTACGGGCCGTCGCCGAGCTTGTCAATTTCGCCCAGCGCCGCTTTAAGCGCGGCGGCGTCGAGAAGCTCGCGCCAGCCCGGCGCCAAATTTGCGACGATTTCGTCGAAACGCTCGAGGAGCCCGGCGTTCGCCTTCGGCAGGTTTTGTTCGTGGACGTCCATCCAGTAAACGCGTCCACGGCGCGTTCAAATCTCGACCCAAAGATTTCCCCGGTCAATAGGGCGTCAGGCGCGATAACTCTGTTATTCACCCGGCGACGTCAAAAACTGCGGACCCCGAAACCGCGCCCGAAACTTACCAAACACCACGATGAACTCCATGTTGCAGCTGGCCCTCGTGATCGTGCTGGTCCTTGCGGTCGTAGCGAGCTTTTGCGTTTTCTTCGGCCGGGGAGTGCTGTGCGGCGGACGCGAAAAGTTCGCGTCGCAGCGCGCGCACGAGGTCTACAACAAGAGCCAAGACCTCTTCTCCCGCGCGCCAGACGGAACGACGTATTCGGTGTACAAGAGCGTCGTGCCCGGCGCAGATCCGGTCCTCTACACCGACGTCCGAAAGCTTTGGGCGAAAGGCGCGCTCACGCCCGAGACAGTGCAGGCGACGCTCTGAGCTAAACAATGCCGCGCCTGATAGAGGCGCGCAACGCACACAACAAAAAGCTTACGCAGCAGCCAGGCGCCAAGACGATGCCAGAACCACCGATGCTCGGAACACTAATCCTTTTGGCGGGCCTGATAGCGATCCTCGTGATAATCATCTTCGTGTTGGCGCGCGACCGGCCAGCGCCAGCCCCGGTCCGGCAGAAGCCGAGCCCGGCGGCAATCTACAGCCGCAGCACAGGAGGCTTTGACGGGCCCGCGCGGGCGGCGCTGGAGGAAATCGAGCGCCAGCCCCGGCCATCGGCGGGCGAGCACGCCCTCGCCGCGGCGATAATAACGAACAGCGTGCTGAGCGAGAACCGCCCGGGCGTCCGAGCGCGGGCGCCGGCGGACATACAGCGCGCGCGCACGGCGGCCCAATTGTTCGAGCGCGCGCGCGCGCACCACATGGCGGCGCTCCAGGAGCTGAATCCGCGGCAAACCGCGGCGCAGGCGCGGGTTCAAACCCAGGAAAACGAGCAGGGCGTGGAGGCGATCATCGACCACGCCCTGAATTTTGCGTTCGGGGGGGCGTTTGCGCTCCAGGCAGCGTTCCCGCTCGCGGCGACGCAGCTCCTGGGGCCGGGCGGGAACGCGATCTGGCTTGAGGTGGACGTGCCGCTCGCGAGAACCGCGCTGATCCGCCGCGGCGACGTCATCGAAGAGCGGCAGCGGGCAGCGGCGACGGCCAGCGAGGCGCCGGGCGCGCAGGCGGAGCAGTACATCGCGCTCGCGACGGAGCACACGAACGACGGCCAAAACGTCCACGACAGCAGCGTCAACGCCTACCTTCGCAAAATCCTCGAAAACCTCCGCAGGGCCCAGGACCAGGGCGAAAGCGGCCCCCTGCCGAGTCTCGACGCCGTGTGGGCGGAGATCGTGGAAAACGGGGTGAGCTTTTCGGCCGACCCCCGCGGCGAACCCCGGCCGGAGCTGGTCGCGCAGGCCCTCGAGGTGGTCGATGCCGCGCGCCGCGGGGAGCGCAACGTCGCGATTGGCGCGACCGACGAAGAGGTGTTGCGGCGGGTGTGGTCGCGCGCCGACGCGCCCCGCAACGCAGAAAACCGAGGAAAGCTTCGGCAGGCCGTCTTCGACGCGCTGGTCGACGCCTGGAAGCCGTCCCATGGCGCCGAGAGCCCGGCGGTCCAATGCGTGAACGGGCGGACCGCGCGCGTTCTGGGCGCGCTGTCGCTCCTCGACTGGGACAAAGAAAACTGGGACGTCAAGCGGCTCGAGCAGCTCAAGAACGACGTCTTCGCGCAGACCCGGGCGCTCATAGACGCGAAGGCGACCGAGGCGGCGGCGTCGCCCGAGCCCGGGCTGAGAGCTGTCGGCCGGGCGTTCCTGGCGAAGACGCCCCAGGAGCTCGTTCAGGCGGGGGCGGTCCGCCCCGAAGACGAGGAGGCGTTCAAGGAGCAGCTCCGCGCGGCGATCGAAAAAATGGTCGACGACTTTGCCCGGGCCCGGAACCAGGAGACGCCGGGCGCGATTCCGGACTACATGGTCCAGCCGATAAAAATAGAGGCGATGGCAGCCATCATCTAGGCCTTGCCCCGAGGGGGCTCGATCGCGCGGATCACCGCGACCCGCGGGACCGAAAGGACCGGCAGCCGAGCGCCGAGCGTGACGACGGCAGAGTGCGCAAACGCGCGCGCGCCCCGCAGGCAGTGCTCGCACACGACGACGACGCTGTCCTTTCCTTTTTTGCTGAGACAGAACGCGCCTGGGACGTCGGCGACCTCGCGGCACGCGTCGTGCTCCACGAGCCACGCGAGCTGGCCCATCGAATCCGTCCGAAGCGCTTCGGCTTGGCCCTGGGCGGCGGCGGCGGTCCTGCAAATCGAAACACCATCCCGGACGAGCTCTTGTGGGTCGGCGATCGAGGCGAAGCACGTCGGGCAGACGCCGATCGCCTGCTCCTCGGAGCCCAGCAGGAGTTGGTCCAGAGCATCGGCGTAACCGCCGCCGCCTTCGTGCCAGGTAAACGCCGACACCCATCGGGAGCTCTGCTCGACGCGGATCGCGTGGAAGGCGAAGATTTGTCCCCACAGGGGGAGGCCGCAAAGCAAACAACCCTCGTTTTCGAACACCAGCTGCGAGCGGGGCACGTACGGAAAGCGCGGGTCGTTAGGGACCCCCGTCTGGGTGAAGAGCGAGCGGATCTCGACGACGGGCAGCGCCGAATCCGATGCGTCCACTTCTGCCTTCCCGGGGTTGAGCGCCGGAAGGTCGCCCTGAAGGGGGCCGACCCAGGGGCGAGCGTCGAGGAACAGGCCGGTCGAAATTTCTGGCAAGAAGGGGTCAGGCGCTCCTTTTGTTTCGCCGCCGGGCCTGATCTTCGGCGCCCCCGGGGCGAGCACGACGACCCGCCCGGAGAGGGCGGCGGCGAAGCCGCTGCGGTCAAAGGGGAGCGCGGGCGTGAGAAGGTCGCCCCATCCGGGCGTGGCGAACGTGACGGCCGCGTCGTCCAGGCGGCAGAAGCCCGCGTCGTCGTACAGGAGCGCGGCCGCAAGCGCATTGAAGTGCGCGAAGCTCTCGATGGTTTTGACGTCGAACGCGGCGCCGAACGGCAGCAGGTACCAGGTGAACGCGGCCCGGAAGCTTGTCGCGGGCGGCAGCGGGAAGACCTTCGAAACCAGGCTGCGGACGATCAGCCGCGCGGGCCGCGAGTCGTCCGCGGCGTAGCGCGTGGGCGCGTTCACCTGGCCGCCCAGAATCGTGTGGGGGAGCGTCGTGCCGGCGAGCGCCGCGCCTGAATGGCGGAGGGTCGCGCTCGGCGTCGCCTCGACGACGCGCGAGGCCGCGCACAAATGTTTGTAGCCGTACCCGGGGAGAAGCTTCGCAAGCTCGGTGGCGAGCGCCTCGGGGCCGAAGCCGTCGCCCGGGATGAAGTACAGGAAGCCGACGGCCGGCCGGTAGGTGTATTCCCGGGCGAAGCTGTGGTGTGCCTCGGGGTGGGGCTCGGTTTTGATCACGATCGCGGGCGCGAACGGCCGCGAAAGCGGCCGCCCCCCGGGGCCGTGAGCCGCCGCCGAGGAGAACTGCTCCTCGCCGAGCTCGAAGTTAATCATCGCCGCGGCGAGCCGCACAAGGGCCGCAGTGCGGCCGTCGACGTTTTTTACCACGCGCATTCTGTTTGTTGTATTTCCGGAGGCCGCTGTTGCCGAGGCGGGCAGATTTCAAATTCGGCGCCCAGAGTTCCTGCGCGGCCCCAATAGCGGAGCGCAGTTCCTCGAACGGGCCCAGCAAAGAAGCAGCAAACAGCCAACGCCAATGAACAACGTCCCCACCGGGATCAGCAACACCCCGCCCAAGCGCGCGACCTACGTTGCGATGGTCGTGGCGGTCCTCGTCGTCCTCGCCATCCTCGTCGGCGCCTACATGTACCAGCGCTCGAAAGCGGCCGCGAAGGCAAAGTTCCACGGATGGCGCGCCGTCCACTACGACGACTACCCGTACAACGGCCAGCGCTACCTTTGCGGCGCGCAGATCCCTGCGTGCAACTGCGCGGGCTGCACCCTCGCCGCCTATCGGCACGAGTTCCTCCCGCCCGGCGCGCACCCACCGCGCGGCCATTCGCGGACTTGCGACTGCGCGATGTGCGTCGCCGCGGGCCGGCACACGGAGCACCTGAACAGCGACCTCCAAAACTGGCCCGATGCCGGGACCTTCGGCGCGCCGGGCGACACGTACCCCTACGGGAACCTCTACGACAGCCAGCAGATGACCTACCCGACCATGTCGGACGGCGACGGCCACTACATGGCGTCCCACGGGCGCGACCCGAACAAGTACGTGAAGCTCGGGCTCGAGCCGCGCGAAAAGTTCGGCGGCGACGACCAAAACTGGCCCCAAGCTGGGTCGTTCGGTGCGTACGCCGACACGTTTCCGTACGGAAACTACTCTGACGGCGAGCAGATGTACTATCCGACCTTTTTCGAGCAAGACGACAGCTTCTACTACAGCAGCCGGTGAGCGAAAAAAACGAGTCGGACCCGGCCGCGACGCCTTATTGCTGGCCGCCGGGCCCCGTGCTTCCGAAACCACCGGTCCCTCGCGCGGTCGCGCCCGCCGAGAAGTAGCGATTTTTTTCGTGTTCGTCGGCGAGCCGGCCGCACATCGGCCGGAGATCGTGGGCGAGCAGCTGGAAGTACGCGGTGCCCGTCTTGATTCTAAACGGAGTGCCACCGAGGTTGAGGACCGGCACCTTGAGCGCGCCGCGGTAGCCAGCGTCGATGATCCCGACGCTGTTCGTTTG
>WBZQ01001795.1_pt1 | contig 14369 bp, 12 predicted proteins | sample 5204251 | NCBI WGS metagenome assembly WBZQ01 (sample SAMN12412402, study PRJNA552823) | activated sludge metagenome | isolation source: activated sludge from nitrification reactor of wastewater treatment plant... | place: USA: Virginia | collected 2017-09 | reverse complement strand
CGAGCCACGTCCTCGGCCAACCTGTCCTCGACAATGGTCCCCTTCGCCGTGACGAGCCCGCGGGGGCGCCTGAAGGAATCGGAGTCCCAGGTGGCCGGGTCGAGAGCCGGGGCCTCGGGAAGGCCCAACGTGGCGAGGACCGCCCGGCAGCGGGCCTCCTCGTTCTGAATCGCGGCCGCGAGCCCTTCCTCGGTGGCGCGCCGCCCCTTCGCCAGCGAGTCCACGGCCTGAACGCCAAAGAAGGTCATCGAGCCTGCGCAGAGCACCACGGCCGCGATCACGAGAGGCCAACGCCGCTCGCCGAGCGCAAACTTCAGCGCGAAAAGCAGAACGGCCGGCAGGAGGACGTACAAGAGGCTCGCTCTTCCCAGGCCGCTCGGGGCGACACCTCCGACCAGCTTGGGCAGGGTCTGGATCTCGACAAGACCCACGACCTGCTTGTCGGTACCCGCTTCGGATCGGATCTCAAGCGGTGCCGCGAGGGACAACCCGCCCCCGGCAAGCGGCTCGACCTCCAGCTCGTCCTTCCGTGCGCCGCCCTCCTGGCGGTTCGTGTCGATCCCCGCGCGCAGACGCTGGCCCCGGTCGTAGAGCGGCTTTTCGTCGCGGCTGAGCCTGCGGGGAGCGGCCGCCTCCCCGACGTCGCCGGGCGCCGTGGAGGCCTCCAGCGAGAGGCCGTCAAAGAGCACAACCCGCGCCGAGGCGACCCTCACGGACACCGGCCCCTTCGCCGTGTCGGCCTTGCGGGCCTCGCTCCAGGCGAGGACCGCCTTGCGAACCGCGTCCCCGGCTCCGCCCGCGCGCTCGACCACCTCGGTCAGGGACCGCAACGTCACGATCGCAAGTCGCGAAGCGCTGGCCTCCTCTTCCGAGCGCCGGGCGCCCGACAGCAGCGTTTGGGCAAGCCCAACGCCCAACGCGAGGCCCAATAAGAGCCCCAACAGCGCGCGGTTGCCGGCCTTTCCGCTCACAGGCTCCCCATCATGACTTCTTCCGGAGGCCCGCGACGTCCTTCTCGACCGACTTCTGCGCGACATCGAGCGCGGCCTTGGGGGTCGCGGACTTCTTGACGATCGTGTTCATCGCGGTTGTGGCGGGAGACCAGACCATGGTCATCTCGGCGAAGTTGGGCATCGGGACCGCCACCTCGACCTGCTTTCGAAACGCCTTGAGCACCGCGTCGGCCGCGACCTTGGGATCCTCGTAGACCGCCTTGTTCGCCGGCGCCTGGCGGCCCTCCAGCGACAGCACCTTGGTGGCCTCGGCGCTCGTCAGGTACTTGATGAAATCGAAGGCGGCGTCCTTGTTCTTCGACGGCGCGGCCACATAGGCCCCCTCCACGGTCATCCACGGCCGCATGGGCTTTCCGCCGGCCTCGTCGATCGTGGGCAGCGGCGCCAGGCCATAGTCGATGGTCTTGGCGATCTCACCGAGCCCCCAGGGTCCGTTGAACACGATCGCGGCCTTGCCTTCGTTGAAGAGCGACGTGATCAGCGCGGTCGAGGGCTCGGCCGGCAGGATGCCGTCCTTCTCGAACCAGCGCATCAGGAGCTCTAAGGACTTGACGTTCTCGGGGTTGTTGAGAACCGGCTTGGGTCCTGGGTCGAACACGCGCCCGCCGAACGCGTTCATGAGCGCCGCGTGGTAGTAGAAATCCGAATACGAGTACGCAAGCCCGAAGCGCCCGGCCTTGGCGTCCGTGAGTTTCTTGCACATCGCCACCAGCTCTCCCGAGGTCTTGGGCGGCGTCGCGACCAGCTTCTTGTTGTAGATCATGGTCAGGACCTTGTAGTTCAGGGGCAGGCCGTAGATGGTCCCGCGATAGGTCATGGCCTCGAGCGTGGTCGGGATGAAGCGGTCTTTGACCGCCTTGTCGAGGAAGAAATCCAAGGGCTCGACCGTGTTGCCGGCCTCGATCCAGCCTCCCAAGCGGTCCTGCGCGTAGATGAAGACGTCCGGACCCTTGCCGCGCGGAACCGCCGCCGAGATCTTGTCGGCGAAGGCGTCGTAGGGCACCGCGAGCGTCGTGACCTTGACGCCCTTGGCCGCGTTGGCGGTGTTGTACGCCGCGACGACCTTCTCCATCGCGGCCTTCTCCTCGGCCCGGTACGCGTGCCAGACCACGAGCTCCGCTCCGGAGAGAGAGCGCCCAAGGAAGGGAAGCGCGAGGAGGGTGAAGGCGGTGAGGATCTTGAGGGTTTTCTTCATGGGACCTCCGTCTGTGCTGACCATCAGGAACCCAGCCGCTTCTCGGTCGCGGCGTCGAAGAGATGCAAGGCGTCCAGCTCGACCACGAGGTCGATCGTGGACCCCACGGCCGGAACCTTGTGCGGATCCAGCTTCGAAACCAGGACGTCGTCCCCGACACGCCCGTGGACGATCACCTCGTGCCCAAGCGGCTCCACGATCTCCACGGTGACCGTGACCGTGGCGGTCTCGCCGCGCGCGGACTTGCCGGGGTCGACCAGGTTCTCGGGCCGGACCCCCACGACGAGCCTCCTTCCGTCCTTGCCGGCCGTGGCCGCGCGGAGCGAGGCCGGAACAGGCAGCGAGAACTTGGAAGCCGCGAGGCGCGAGCCGCCGTCCTCGAGGGTCGCGCTCACGAAGTTCATGGGCGGGGTGCCGATGAAGTTCGCGACGAATAGGTTCTCCGGGTGCTCGTAGACCTCCAACGGGGTCCCGACCTGCTGGAGCTTGCCGTCCTTCATGACCGCGATGCGATGGCCCATCGTCATGGCCTCGACCTGGTCGTGGGTCACGTAGACGCAGGTGGTTCGAAGGCGCTGCTGGAGCTTGGAGATCTCAGCGCGCATCTGAACGCGCAGCTTGGCGTCGAGGTTGGAGAGCGGCTCGTCGAACAGAAACACCGCCGGCTTTCGCACGATCGCCCGGCCGAGGGCCACGCGCTGCCTCTGCCCGCCCGAGAGCTGCTTGGGCTTGCGGTCGAGAAGGTGCGAGATGCCGAGGATCTGCGCGGCATCGTCCACCAGCTTGTCGATCTCCGGCTGCGGGACCTTCCGGATCTTCAGGCCGAACTCCATGTTTTCGCGTACGGTCATGTGCGGGTAGAGCGCGTAGCTCTGAAAGACCATCGCGATGTCGCGGTCCTTCGGGGGCAGCGTGTTCACCACGCGCTCGCCGATCGAGACCGAGCCGTCCGAGATCTCCTCCAGGCCCGCGATCATCCGGAGCGCGGTCGACTTGCCGCAGCCGGAGGGGCCGACGAGAACCATGAACTCGTGGTCCCGGATGTCGAGATTGAGCCCCTCAATGATCGACACGTCGCCATATCGCTTGGCAACACCCTTGAGATTGACTCCCGCCATCGATCTCGCCGCCTTCCCGCGGGTCACCGCCTTGGGTCCCGCGCCGCCCTTCGCGATCACGTTCCTAGGCCCTCAATGGGCCGGGCCTTGCCTGCTCTCCGTTCGCCTTTAGGGAACTCCTCCGCTCGGGCCCTTTGGACCTTCTGCCTTGCCAACCGAATAGATCCGCGCGGTCCGCGGAGGCACGATGTCCGTGATCGCCGAGCCCGAATCGGGAGCCCGCGACTCCGCGTCTGCTCGTTTGACGGTCCGTCCCGTCAGAAGCTCGGTTACCTTTGCCTCGCCCCACTCCTCGGGCGCCCGAAAGCGCAGCGAGGCCTCGGCGCCGCCGCGGTTGATCGCCACTACGACCGCGTCCTGAGCCGCCGCGTGAACGCGAAGGAACGCGTACAGATCGCCGTCGGTCGCGAGAGAGGTATGGGTTCCGCGGGACAGGGCGGGATGCGCCTTTCGGATCGCGATCAGCTTCTTGTATTCGCCCCGGAGCGCCTCGTCGCGCGGGGCGCCGGCTCCCGGAAGGACCGGCCTATCGCCCCATGGCATATCGCTGCGGTTCTCCGGCCACTCGCCGCCCCGCCGGCCCACTTCCTCGCCGTAGTAGATCGTCGGGATGCCGATCGTGGTCAGCTGCAGCGTCGCGGCCAAGAGGAAGAGTCCCTTGTCGCCGCCCAGCTGGTGCAGCGCGCCGGTCACGTCATGCGAGGAGAGGAAGTGCGCGAGATGGTGCCCGGGCCGGGTCCTCTCGCGGGACTTGAGGTACCGGTCGAAGGCGACCGAGCGTCCCCGGCCCTGGACCCACGCCAGCACGCTTCCTTGAAAGCCGAAGTCGAAGCCCGCGTCGAGCTCGTCTCCTTCAAACCAGGGATCCAGAACCTGGGCATCCCCGCCCCAGACCTCGCCGATGAGAAAAAAGCCTTCGCCCACGTCTTCCAGAATTCTTCGGCGGTGACGCTTCCAGAAGGAATGATCCACATGCTTCACGGTGTCGAGGCGGAAGCCGTCGAGTCCGGTCTTTCGAACCCATTCGATCTGGGCTTTCAAGAGGAAGTCCGCGACCTCCGGGACCTCGGTCCGGAAATCCGGGAGGCCCGAGACGCAGGACGTCAGGTCGTCCTCGCCGCACGTCCCAAGCTCGGTCGTCCGCAGCCAGCCCTTGGTCGAGGCATCGGTCGTGTAGCGAGAGCCGTATCCCGCATGGTTGTAGACGACATCGAGGAGAAGCCGGATGCCGCGGGCATGGCAGGCCTTCACGAGGTCTTTCAGATCGTCCTCGGTCCCGAAGCGGGGATCCAGCCGCGTGAAGTCGTCGGCCCAGTAACCGTGGTAACCCCAATCCGGAAAGCCGGCCCCCGTGACGAAGCCGTCGATGTTCTTGACGAGAGGGGTGATCCACAGCGCGTCGACCCCCAGGGACGCGATCTCGTCCAGCTCGCGGATCAGCCCCTTGAGGTCACCGCCGTGGAACGCTCCCTTGGCCGCGCGGTCGACGCCCGCGTTGTTTCCAGGATCGCCGTCGGCGAAGCGGTCGACAATCGCGAAATAGAGAACCGCGTCCGACCAATGGAAGGGCTTGACCGGGGCCGCGACCCGCTCCTTCGCCGGCTCGCGCGTGGGAGCGGCCTTGGTTGGTGAGGCGGGCGCCGCAGGCGTTGGCATGGGCGCGGGCGGGCCGCCTCCCGTCGAGCCGCATCCGGCGAACAGCAACACGGAAGGAACCGGCAGAAGATTGAAAAACCCGAGGCGCTTGCCTCGTGGCCGTTCACTCGACCGGGGGACGTGCCATGAAAAGCGCCGCGTTGTCATGTTATTTACGGGCTCCCTACGACTCGGTTGTTGAAGCCGGATTCACAGCTGGTGCCGTCACTCTACTTCAACGAGGTTGGCGCCCGTATACTTTTCGAGGTGTCCGACGAACAACCCCTCCGCTTGGGCCGCTACGCCCTCAAAAGGGTCTTGGGCGCGGGTGGCTGGGCAGAGGTCTGGGAGGGCTTCGACGAGGAGCTCCACCGCACCGTCGCCGTCAAGGTGATACGGGACCCGCAGCCTGAGTTTGTGGAGCGCTTCCGACGCGAGGCGCGCATGTCGGCGGCGCTCGACCACCCGCACATCCTCCCGGTCTTCGACATCGGCATGTCCGCTGGCCGGGCCTACCTCGTGATGCCTCTGGTCTCGGGTGGAAGCCTCTCGGAGCTTCCCGAGGGCCCCGCGCCGCCGGATAAGGTCGTCGGTTGGATCCGCAACATCGCCGGAGCCCTGGACGAGGCGCATCGGCACGGCATCCTCCATCGCGACATCAAACCGGCCAACATCCTGAGGGACGCGACCGGAAAGGTCTTCCTGTCGGACTTCGGCCTCGCGCGCGAGGAGACCGCCGCCGAGCTGACAACCAAGGGAACGGTCCTGGGAACTCCCGCCTACATGGCGCCCGAGCAGGCGACCGGCGCCAAGCTGGGCCCAACCTGTGACCAGTACGCCTTGGGAATGACCGCGTACCGCCTCCTCGCGGGCGACCTCCCCTTTCACGGGGACACGCCGCTTGCCGTGCTTCACCAATCGGTCTATCTCGACCCCGGTCCCGCCTCCGGCCTCAACCCCGCGCTGCCCTGGCGGGTCGACCAAGTGCTGGTGCGGGTCCTTGCCAAGGATCCCAACGCGCGATTTGCGTCCTGCGCCGCGTTCGCGGACGCTCTCGCGGAGGCCTTCGGTTACCAAGCCTCCGCATCGGAACCGCAGCCCGCCAAGAAGCCCGAGAAGAAACCCGAGCCCTTCGAAGCCGAGCTCGCCTGGGAAGGCGTTCTTCCGCCCGTGCCGAGCCGGATGGAGACCACGGCACCCACTCGAAAGCTCGTGAGCGGCGAGTTGCCAATCGGCCGTCCCTCATCCGCCAGCGTTCCAAGACCGGTCCCCGCGCCCGCCGCCCCGGCAGCCACATCGGCAACCGACACGGCCCCGCCCGCTCCGCCGCCAGCACGTGCCATCCCCATTCCCCAACCTCCCGTGCCGCGGCCGGCCCCGAACCCAAGCCGGACCTCGATTCCTAGCCCAGTCGCGCCACCCGTCCGGCCCGCGTTCGCGACCGCGCAACCCTCTCCGCGGCCAGCGCCCCAGCCGCCTCCACCGTCAGCGCGAACGGCTCCGCCGCCGGTACCCAAGTCAGCGCAACCCGAACCATCGGGCTTGGGCGATTCCGCGCCGCTTCCACCACCCCCGGCCGCCTCGAAGCCCAAGGGCAAGACACCCAAGGAGATCGCGACCGAGAAGCGCCTGCGGGTGGCGACGTTTTCCGCGGTCCTTGTCCTCGCGATTCTCGCGGTCGTGCTCCTCAGGATGTCTCATCACGACGACAGCCCCCCGCTTCCCGAACCGCTCCCAACTCTGCCTCCCCGCGCCGACCCAACGCCGCAAACCGCGCCCACAGCGGCTCCAACCGCCGAAGCCGCCGCACCACCCGCGACATCGGATCCCGCGACGAATCCCACGGCAACATCCGCCGGCCAGGACCCATTCGCCGGCCGCATGGCGCCGACACTTCCACCGGTCGAGGTTCCAACATCGATCGAAACGCGTGTTGCGCCGCCAATTCCGGCCCGAATTCGCGTCCTGGTGGACCAAAAGGACTATATCTTCGAATACACCTTCGCGACCCGCCTGACCGTTCCCTTCCAGGCCCCGCGCTCGATTGTGGTACGGCGCGAAGGTGACCTGGAGCTGATCGTTCCCAAGTTGGGAGTCTCAGACCTCGGACGCTACGGCAACCGTTGCCAGAACGTCGGAACCACCCAAGTCGTCTGCCGCATCGAGCGCCGCGCCACGCTCTTTTACCCAAACCCGCTCACGCCGGGAGATGTCGTCGTCGCGAGGTTTGGCTGGGAAGGAAGCGGCACGACCGTGACGGGAAGGGTGGCGGCGCGGTAATGGGGAGGGACGGCGAGGGCGGCAAGTCGTGGCTCGTCCCGGCCGCTTCAATCTTCAATCTTCGATTGCCTCGAGTCTCAAGTCTGGAACGCCGGCAAAATCCCTGGAGTTCCTGGTAAGGAGGGCGGCACCAACCGCGGCCGCGGTCACACCAATAGCAAGATCCGCCGCTCTCTTCCGCGGAGACCCGAGACTGCGGAAGACGTTCGCAGCCAGCACGGCGAGGCTTTCAGAGAAGGGGACGACGCCGTCAGGTCCAAAAAACGACCGAGCTACAGCGAGTTGCTCCGCTGTGCGCGGGCCGCGCGAGAACTCATACCAAGCGACCGCGCTAATCTCTATCTCTACTTCCGAGCGGGCGAGTTCATCGAGCTTCTTCCTTTCCGGGCCTCGAGTGGAGAGCGCATAAACAAGGAAGTCCGTGTCAACATGGAAAAGCACCTAAAGGCACCTATTTGCCTAGAAACCGATGTCCTGCGCCTTGAGGTTCCGGATCTCCACGTCCGGGTCGTTTCCCTCGAACAGCTCGAACGCCCGATGGAGGGCTTGCACGCGCTCCGCCCGTCGCTCGACCGGTAGTCCCACCACCAGATCGCGTTGATGAATCACCGACCGCCGAATTGCCTCCAAAGGCGTGCAGCCGTACCGATGCGCAAGATCCCTTGCGGCAGCCTCGACCGCATCGTCAATCAGAAGTGTCGTCCGATCCCCCATGAAAATTCAGGTTACCACACAAGGACAACGCGTCGCCACCAGCTTTCTACGGGCGGGGCGGCTGCTTCACCACGCGGCGCACCTCTTCCCTCAGCAAGCCCGGCGCAACCTCCTGCAGCTCGTAACGCACGCGCACCGTTGGCTTCTCAATCGAAAGCACGCGCGTCAGGTCGATTGGCGTTCCCGACACGACAACGTCACAAGGCGTCCTGCGAATTGTCTCGGCGAGCTCGGCAATTTGCTCGTCCCCGTAGCCCATCGCGGGGAGAATCCCGTTCGCGTTTGGGTACTTGCGGAACGTCTCGGCAATCGAGCCCACCGCGAACGGGACGGGGTCGACGATCTCTTGGGCGCCCGCGTTTCGCGCCGCCACGACGCCCGCGCCGAAGCTCATTCCGCCATGCGTCAGCGTCGGGCCGTCCTCGATCACAAGCGCCCGGCGGCCCACCACCCGCTCGGGCCTTTCGCAAACGACGGGGGAATGGGCCAGGAGCACGCGCGCAATTGGATTCAGCCGCCGCGCGGCATCCTGAATCGAAAACACCTTCGAGGCCTCGGCGGTGTCACACTTGTTGATCAGGATGACGTCCGCTCTGCGAAAGTTCGCTTCGCCGGGGTGATACGACGTCTCGTGCCCCGCGCGATGCGGGTCTGCGATGCAAATGTGTAGGTCCGGGACATAGAAGGGCAGGTCATTGTTGCCACCGTCCCACAGGATGACCTCGGCCTCGGTCTCGGCCTCGCGAAGGATCCTCTCGTAGTCGATGCCCGCATAGACAACAAACCCGTTGTCGACATGCGGCTCGTATTCCTCGCGCTCCTCAACCGTGCACTCCTCCCGGTCCATATCGGCGTACGTCGAGAACCGTTGGCAAGCCTGCTTGGCAAGGTCGCCGTAGGGCATCGGGTGCCTTATCGCGACAACCTTCTTGCCAAGCTCTTTGAGGATGCGCGAGAGGTACCGCGTGGTTTGGCTCTTCCCGGCACCGGTGCGAACGGCCGTGACCGCAAGAACCGGAACCTGGGCCTTCAGCATGGTCCGGTCGGCTCCCAGGAGCACGAAGTCGGCCCCCGCCGCAACCACCTGGGACGCGAGGTGCATGACATCGGCATGGGCAACGTCCGAATAGGAAAAGGCACAAAGATCCACCTGGTCCTCGCGGATGAGCCGGGAGAGGTCGGCTTCGGGAACGATCGGTATTCCGTCCGGATAGAGCGGCCCCGAGAGCGACGCGGGATAGCGCCGGCCTTCAATGCCGGGGATCTGCGTCGCGGTGAAGGCCACCACCCGACTCGTGGGGTCGTTCCGATACACCGTGTTGAAGTTGTGAAAGTCCCGCCCCGCGGCTCCGAGGATCGCCACACGGCGGATTTGACTGACGGTCGACGTGCTCATGATGCGCTCCCTAACGTCTTTCGGTACCGCCGAAGCTAACGCCGATGGGCAAGAACCGCTATCGCGTCGGATTGATTTGCTTGCATCAGAGAGCCCTATTTTTGGGAGTAGAAGAACGCTCGACCGCGCGCGTCGATGGCCGGAGGGGCTGAGGGCCCGAGCAGCCGACCTGCGGGTGCGCTCAGGTGGCTTCGCGGAGGAGCTGCACGATCGGGCGCCGCGTCAGGTCGAGCGCGGGGAGGAGCCCCGAGACGACCGCCAGCGTGATCGAGACGACGAACGCGATCACGACGGCCATCGCGTCCGGCGTCACCAGGCCGGCCAGAGGCTCGTACATCGTGCCGGTGAGCCCGACGCCGAGGAGCATTGCGAAGCCCTTCATCAGGAGGCATCCGGCCACGGCGCCCAGGACGCCGAGAACGGCCGCCTCGATGAGCAGCGTTCGCGCGATAGAGGGCCGCGAGAAGCCAAGGATGCGCAGGAGCGCCGCCTCGCCCCGCCTCTCGCGGGCGTTCATGGCCAGCGTGTTCCCGGTGATCAGGAGGACCGCAAACGCCGTGGCCAGGCCGATGCTCCCGATCAGGAGTTTCACGTTCCCGATCATCGACATCCACTGGAGCTGCCACCCCTTCTCGGTCATGGCGCGGATCGGGACCGGCGCGTTGTCGAGCCGCCGCTCGATCTCCGCCGTGACGGGCTGCACGACGTCGCGGCTCTTGGCCAGGATCCAGAACATGCCGGTGAGGTCCGGGTCGTCGAGGTACCCCTCGAGGTACTTCCGGTGGAGGTAGACGCCGTTGTCCAGCTCGTATCGCATGATGGCGCGCACGTTGAACTCGAGGACGCCCCCTCTGACGGGCGCCTTCACCACGTGTCGCTCCCCGATCTTCCAGCCGTATTTCCTGGCCAGGAGCGGACCGAGGAGCGCGCCCTGCCGGTCCGCCAGGAAGGCCTTCCGCTGGTCCTCCGGGACGTCCACCTCGGCGTAAACCGTCAGGAGCGTGTCCGGAGGCGCCCCGCCGACCGGCACCTGGTTCTCGGGCCGGTTGTCACCCACGAAGCCCATAAGGAAGTCGAACGGGGCCACCGCCTGGACGCCTGGAACGTCCTCGAGCTTCGCGAGGTACGCCATCGGCAGCCTTTCGAACATCGACGACTTGGCGGTCACGATCGCGCGCTGCGCCTGGAGCGGGGACCAGTCCTTCTCGAGCCCCCCCTTCAGCAGCACCAGGAAGCCGATGAGGCCCACGGAGAAACCGAGCGCCCCGACCGTCAGGAGCGTTCGGAGGGGACGGAACCTGATGTGCCGGAGGACCAGCGTCGTAGATGCCACAGTGCCCTCCTCCGTCCCATCCCTCGTTGACCGCCAGCATAGTGCGACCGAACGCAAAGCCCGCGACGCTCAGTCGTCCCGGATCGACCCGGCGGCGCCCCGTCAGCGCCGCCGGGCCCTTCGCTCAGGACGAGAGCTTCGCCGCGAGGACGTCGACCTTCTCGATCGACGGCGGCTCGGCGAGGAGTTCGTCGGCCTTGGCCATCAGCGCCGCCGCGATCGGACCCGAGAGATGCGCCTGTCTGCCGGTGTCGTCGGCGAAGGCGTCGAAGATGCCGAAGGTGGAGGGACCGAGGCGGAGCGCGAACCAGACGGTCGTCTTCGGCTCGGCGTTGGCGAGGGGGAGGGCGCTGGTCAGGAAGCTCGCGACCTCGGCTTCCTTCCCGGGCTTGGCGACGAGCTTGGCGAGGAGGGCGACGTGAACCATGAGTGTCTCTCTTTCCGACTCCGGTACGAAGTCGACGCACAAGATAGGGCCCGGCGTGCGGGAACGCCTCTGTCTGGAACGACAGAATTGATATCGTTCTCGCCATGAAGGTCCACGTGCTCGCGCTGGAGGGGGTGTTCGACGTCGGGCTGGCGGCGATCCTGGACGGCCTAGAGGTCGCGAATGACCTGTCAGCCGCCGGCGGGATGACGTCGACGCGCTTCTCGTTGTCGGTCGTCGGCGTGAGGCGGCACGTCATGACCGGACGCGGGTTCAAGGTTCCGGTCGAGCCGGCGGACGATCTGCCGTCCCCAGACGTGCTGGTGGCGCCGGCCCTCTCAGCCAAGACCCCCGACGCTCTTCGCGAGACGCTCGCACGGCCCGACGTGCGGGACGCCGTGGAACTCCTTCGGCGGCGCGCCGCGTCGGGTAGCTTCATCGCCGCGGCCTGCACGGGGACGTTCGTCGTTGCGTCGGCGTCGCTCCTCGACGGCGAGACCGCCACGACGACATGGTGGCTCGGACCGCTCTTCCGGGAGCTCTTCCCCGATGTGCGGCTCGACGAGTCGCGGATGCTCGTGGCGTCGCGGCGCGTTGCGACCGCGGGCGCGGCGCTCGCGCACGTCGACCTCGCGCTTTGGCTGATCCGGCGCGCCAGCCCCGCGCTCGCGGCGATGACGGCGCGCTACCTCGTCGCGGACCCGCGACCGTCGCAGGCCGCCTACGCGATCCCCGACCATCTCGCGCACGCCGACCCGACCGTTGAGCGCTTCGAGCGGTGGGCGCGCCAACGGCTCGACGAGGGCTTTTCGCTCCGGCAGGCCGCGCGGTCGATCGGCGCGAGCGAGAGGACGCTCGCCCGGAGGCTGCGCGCCGTCCTCGGGAAGTCGCCGCTCGGCTACTTCCAGGACCTCCGGGTCGAAAGAGCGGTCCACCTCCTGGAGACGACCGACGCGAGCGTCGACGAGATCGCGGGGCGAGTCGGCTACGCAACCGGGATGACGCTCCGCACGCTCCTTCGGCGACGGATTGGCCGCGGCGTGCGCGAGATCCGCTCGCGCCGCTGACCTCCCCAAGGGAGCGGATGAAGCGGTGCGGCGGGTGGGGACGGGGGCTTCGGCGTCCCCTATTTGCAAGAGTCTCTTCCCAAACGCCGATGCACAACTTCGCATTGGCCACATACAGCGCATTGCCCAAGCCCACCTTGGGAAGAGCATGCCTCCGACTTCAATCGAAGACTTCGCGGGCGCGTTTGATTCGAACCAGAACCTTGAACCGGAAGTGGACTCGGTCGCGATCGCGTGGCATTCTTGGAAACCACTGCGATACGGAGGGATGCATGTCGCCCACAATCCACGAACTTGAGATGGAAGTGCTGAGTCGAAGCGCATCCGATCGCGCGCGCCTCCTGGAGCGCTTGCTGGAGAGCTTCGAGCCCGATACCGGAGTACAGGATGCTTGGATAGCGGAGGCGTTGCGGCGAGAATCGGAGGTCCTGTCGGGAGATGCTGCTCTCATCCCGGGCGCCGAGGCCGTCGCTCAAATCCGCGCGCGCATTTCGTCAGCTACTGGCTTCACCCGGCTGCCGACGCCGAACTGGGTGAGGCGGCCCTCTTCTACGCTGAGCACGCGAGCAGCCACATCGCCGTAGCATTCCTCAACGAGTTCGACCGCATCATCGCTCTCCTGCAAGAGAACCAGGAGCTTGGCGCGCCCGTCCAGGATGCATTGAGGGTCTATCCCTTTCGGCGGCTTCCTTATTCCGTCGTGTACCGCAAGAACGAACTCGGGCCGCGCGTGTACGCGATCTTCCACCAGAAGCGCAAACCAGGTTATTGGCGGGAAAGGCTACCAAACAAGCCCGTGCGGAATCCAGCCTAGCCTCGCGAAACCCCTCAGGATCAGAGCGGCCGCGCCCATCACCACGAGCGCTCCGGAGATTCGAAAGAGCCTTTCCCGCATGGCCTCTCCCAGCCTCGCCGAAAAGAAGACCAGCGCCGTCACCATGGGGACGGTTCCCGAGCCGAACGCCAGCATGACCGCGCTGCCCGCGACCGCCGAGCCCGCGGCTCCGGCCCTGGCCACAAACGCGTAAACCAGGCCACACGGGAGGAGGCCTTGGATTCCGCCCAGAATCAACACCACAACCGTCTTCTTGATCGCGGCGGGAACCCGCGAGAAGGGCGAGTTCAGCCTCAACGCCCCGGCGATTCCCTCCTTGACAAGCTCGTTCCACCCGAGCCGCGAGAGGAAAAGCGCTGGGTCCGGAATCAGCTGAAGGAGCGAAAGCGCAAAGACCAAAGACACGATGCCCGCCACAACCGACACCCAGGCGGCCGCCGTGATCGCCACGTGAGAGACCGTTCCGCCGGCCCAGCCCGCCGCGGCGCCCAGGCCGATGTAGACCGAGACGCGGGCCGCCGAGAAGAGCGCGAAGGTACCCGCGCCAGGCCGCTTCCCGAGCCCTCGCGTGGTCTGGCAAAGCACGATGTAGGGCCCGCACATGCCGATGCAGTGCACGGAACCCGCGAGACCCGCCAAGAAGATCGCGGTGAGCTCGGGCGGGGTCACAAAGGGAGCGGTCATCGATCAGCAGCCCGCTTGGGCGCGGCGTTGGATCGGCGGACAGGGCTGTGGGTTCCCGAAGACCGCCGGGAGCGGCTCCGTCACGGGGAGTCCGGACCCAGGACCGAGACAGCGAGCGCGACCTTGGCCAAACCCCTGGGCTCGAGGTCGACCGCGATCTCACGGCCAGAGACCAGCTCGTGCCAGACAGCCAAGCGATAGTGGCCTGGAGGCACGTCGTCCAAGCGAAAGGAGCCGTCCCCTTCGGTCACGGTCTCATAGGGCGTCTCCGCGACGTAGATCCAGGCCGTCATCCATCCGTGCAGGTCGCACTTCAGCCGCACCGGTCCCCCGGCCTCGAACGCGCGCGTTAGGGGCGGCGTGCCGGGTGGGGTCGCGAGGTTGAAGAGCGACGCGTTGGTGGAGTCGTAGGCGTGGACGTTGTGAGCAACCGGGTCGCTGTTGCGAAAGCCCACCGGACGGCCCTTGGGAACAACTTGAGCGTATGGAAGGAACACGCAGCCCTTCTGATCGAGGCTCCCGTCGCCGCTTGGAAACGGCTTTCCGGCGGTCACGCCGACGAGGCGCACCACCGCGTTCGCGACCCTCTTCTCCGGGCTCAGCGCCAGGACCGGGCTCTCGTGATCGCGCCGCCCGCAGGTGGCGTGGTCCACCGTGATCGGCCGCGGCTCG
>WBZQ01001794.1_pt1 | contig 14373 bp, 11 predicted proteins | sample 5204251 | NCBI WGS metagenome assembly WBZQ01 (sample SAMN12412402, study PRJNA552823) | activated sludge metagenome | isolation source: activated sludge from nitrification reactor of wastewater treatment plant... | place: USA: Virginia | collected 2017-09 | reverse complement strand
GCGAGCAGGGTTGGGTCACGTGGGATTGGGGTCGATTGCGAAGGCGACGGCGCGTTGCCCGCGACGGCCGTTGGGCGCGGCGGCTCCGCAGTTGGCAACTTGGCCGGCTCCGTGGGCGCGGCCGTCGGGATTCGAACGGCCACGGCGACGGGGGTCGGCGTTGGGGGGATGGCCGCGACCGCGGTGGGCGCGGCGGCCGTGTGCTCCAGCTTCTGCGCGACGAGCGCCTTTCGCCTTTGAAGATCCGCGTATTCCTTGGGCCATTTGGTGATCACCGCGATCGTCTTGCCAACTTCGAGCGTGGTCTCGGCCTTCTCCAGGTTCTCGGCGGCCTCCTCGTATCGCCCGAGCTCCATGTACGCAACCCCGAGCCAGTAATAGGGGTTGTACTTCTTCACCTTGAAGCGGCTCTCGGAGCCCTGATCCTCGTTCGGCTCGGTGGCGCCGCGCGCGAGCGCCTCGTTCAGTTTCTCGATGGCTTGTTGGTACTTGCGCTTGGCGATCAAGCCAACCGCGTCCTCGTGAAGGTCGGCGGCCCTTTGGTCACGGCGATCCGCAAGCGCTCCCGGCGCAAACAGCCAGAGGCCGGCTAGGATTGTGGTCGATGTCACAAAGAGCCGTAACCCACGCCCCGCCGGCAAGCGTCTCTCGGGCATTCCGCGCGAGCTTAGCAGAGCGATTCGCGAGATGGCTCTTGAAAACCCACGCGAAACCCTCAGAATGACGGAAGGAGTCCCGATGCCTTCTCTCCTTTCACGGTCCTCTCGCTTCCTTCTGACCGTCAGCGCGATCTTGGCGACTCAGGCGCCAGCGCAGACCCTGTGCCCCCAGACAACCATCACCGGATTGCGCGTCGCGGAGTTGGGCTCGACGACCGTGGTCTGGGATGCGCCCTCTCCGAATGTCTGCGGCGGCGTCCTGTGCCAATTCGAGGTTCTCCAGACCCTCTCTCAGAACCTCTGCGGCCCGTTTGTGGACTACGCGGTCGTGTCGACGCAGTCCTCGCGCAGCTTCAACGCGGCCTTCTGCCCGAGGCCCGGCGGAGCCGATTGCGGCCAGGCGGTGAAGGCGATTCGCGTCCGGCTCCGAGGCTGTCCCGCAACCATATCCGCGAACGCGGTCTTTCTCGACAACCTGCCGCTTCCGCAGAAGCCGGTGATCACGGCCGCTCCCGCGGGCATCGGGCAGGTCGTGATCACGATCGTCGGAACCACGGACCGCGCGTACTACACGCTCCTGCGCGCCGCCGGAACGGGCGCGTTTGTGCCGGTCACGGAGCGCATCCAGTGCCCACCCTCGCGATCGTTCCTGGACGGCGACGGGCGCCTCTTCGACGGAACCTATCGCTACAAGCTGTTGGCGTTCACGGATGGAAGCGGCGGGGCTCTCCGTGGGGTCGAGTCCGATCCGGTCACCGTGACGCTCGGCAGCTCGAACTGCCCCGTTCCGAGCGCCCCTCAGTTTTCTTCTCGTTCGCAGACCAAGGCGAAGGCGGGCGGAAGCCTCGTCGTGAACTGGAGTGAACCGCAGGGGCTGCCGAGCGCGCCCGCCTATCTCGTGGAGGCTTCCCGCTCGAGCGACTTCTCCCTGGTGAACTACCAAGCCGGCACCCGCACCGCGAGCGCGATCCTCCCGATCCCGCTCTCCGGTGACGCCTATACGTTCTACGTGAGGGTGCGTGCGCTCCTCGCCTGCGGTTCCCGCAGCGAGCCTTCGCGCACACTGGCCGTGAACGTCACCCCCACGCCCGCCCTGTTTGAGATCACCAAGCACGGTCCCTCGTGGGTGGCCTCGGTCGGTGGCACACCGCCGCAGAGCACGATCCGGTTGCGGAACGTGGGCGGTCTGACCGGAACCGTCAATTTCACGACGCTCGGCGGGTTCTTCGACGTCACGCCCTCGTCGCTGACGCTTCCCTCAGGCGCGGACGGCGCGATCACGCTGGCGGCGCGCCGGGAGGCGCTCGCGACGGCACCCGCGGCCTTCGCGGGCGCGCTCGTCGCCTCGGGTTCGACGGTCGTGCCCGCGCCCCTTCGCACCCTCGCGAGCCCGGTCACGCTGCTGGTGATCAACGGCCCCACCGAGGAGGGCTCGCGCGCCGGCACACGCATCGGTTCCTCGGTGAGTCGGGTCTCGTTCTCGGCTCCTCCGGGCCAGAACCCGGCGCCCAAGACCCTCACGATCGACCTCAAGGCGATCACCGGCGGAACAGCCCCCGTCTATGTGTCGGCCGCCGTCGGGCCCGGGGGATCCTGGCTCGTGCCGCCGCCCGAGCTCACCACGCCACTCGGCCCGGTCGTGGGCTCGACGCTGCGTCTCACGCTGGCCGTAGACCGCTCGCGGCGCTCGTCGCGCGAGAACGTGACCCCGCTTCGAACGCTGCTCCGCCTGCGGGCCGTTGGCGCCAAGGACGAGGACGCGGCCGTCGTGGAGGTCTTCGACGTCGAGCCGCCGGTCGTGGTCAGCGGAATCGGCGGGCGCTCGCTAAGGCCTGGGAGTTCCTCGCCTACTTCGGAACCTCAGGCCGTCGGGGCGCCTCCCGGCGGAACCTCCTTCGTGGTGCCGACCGTCGTGAACGCCGCCGGGGCCGCGGGCGCCTCGTTCTACTCGGACGGCTGGCTGCGCAACGACGGCGATGAGGCGACCACGGCGGACTTCTTCTTCACGCCCCGTGGCGGAGACGGCGTCTCGGGGCCCGGCGTTCTCAAAACGACCTTGACGATTCCGGGCGATACGACCTTGCGGCTGAACGACCTCCTCGCGTCCCTTCTTCAAACGACGGGCTCGGGACAGCTCGAGGTCCGCTCGGTCTATCCGGAGCGGCTCACCCTTCGCAACACGGTCGAGTCCATCACCGGCGGCGACGCCACGCTGCGGTTCGGAACCGAGATTCCGGTCTCGGCGTACGCGGGCGGGATTGGCAAGGACGACGCCGAGCTCATCGTGACCGGGATTGGCGAGAACGTGAACAATCGCACGAACCTGATCCTAGCCGAGACCCTCGGAAGCCAGGCGGTGGTCTCGATCACGGCGTATGGCAGCGATGGGAGCCCCATCGGCACGCTGCCGGGTCAGGTGGTTCCCCCGTTTGGGCAGATTCAGCTCGACAGGGTCGTCACCAAAATCGTCGCGGGGGCCACCGCGACCTCGGGCTCCCTCGCGGTGAAGGTCACCTCGGGAGATGGGCGGGTCGTGGCGGTCGCGACGGTCCTGGACAACAAGACCAACAGCTTCAGCGCCGTCCAGGGCAGCACGGTCACGTCGTCCGGAACCTCGGCCAAGGCTCCCGAGCCGAGCTTCGTCGGGGGCGGCTTCGACGCGGAAACGCCCACAACGTTGATCATCCCCGCGGCGGCGCGGGTCCTGGGCGCCTTCAACACGCAGTTCTTCACGAGCCTTCAAATGACAAACGGGACCGGGACGGCCGCGAAGCTCCGGCTGACCTACTTCTACAACGAGGGCGGCGTTGCCAAGACCTCGGGACCCAAGTCCCTGACGCTCGCACCCCGAGCCTCGCTGTCGCCGGACATGGCCAACGACGTCCTGGCCAACCTCTTCGGCTTGAGAACCGAGCAGACGTCCGGCTGGATCCGGATCGAGAACGACGGCACCGGCGACGACGTCAAGCGCGTGTCGGCGTCCGCCGCGATCTCGGCGCAAGTCGATCCGGCCGATTCCACCAAGGGCGTCAAGAGCGCTCAAGTCAGCGGGCTCTTGTCCGACCACGCGGTGGTGGCGACCGCGGAGAACGGTCTCCGCTCGTTTGCCGGCGCCGAGAAGAGCACCCAAAAAAGGACCAATCTCGTGATCGTGGAGATCCAGGGCCAGCCCTGCAGCGCGCGGGTCGCCGCCTACAACGCCGAGGGGCAAAAGCTCGCCGAGCGCACATTCCCAATCGCCGCAAACCAATATTTCCAGATCAACGACGTGTTTGGAGACACGGGGCTTGGCCTGGGAGACGGCCCGTTTCAGGACGTTCAGATCACGGCCGAGGTGGTGGCGGGCTCGGGCACGGGCCGCATCGTGAGCTTCGTGAGCGTGAACGACAACATCTCCAAGAATCCCGAGATCTTCCTCCTGAACCCGCCGGGTCCACCCTTGGGCGCGGGAAGCTCGATCTTCTTCTAGGAGCACACCAAAAACGTGATAGCGCTCGGTAGCGGCCAGATGCCCCGGTCGATCGGGCCGTACCGGCCGGTGCGCAAGCTCGGCCAGGGCGGCATGGGCGTCGTGTATTGCGCGGTGGACTCGCGGGATCCCGCGCGGGAAGTCGCGCTGAAGGTCATTTCCGAGGGCACGCCGGCCGAGGGCGACGACTCGGCCAAGAGGTTCCTCCGCGAGGCCAGGATCTTAGAGAGCCTGCGGCACAGGAACGTGGTGTCTTTCTACGAGGTCGGCGTCTACGAGGGGCAGAGCTATTTCGCGATGGAGCTGCTCTCGGGGCCCACGCTCAAGGCCTTCATCGGCAAACCGTACACCGAGCTCTTGCCGCTCTTCGTGCAGATCTGCGATGGCATGGAGTATCTGGCGTCGCGAAACATCATCCACCGCGATCTCTCGCCCGACAACGTCCTCATCGTCACCGAGGACGGCGGGCTTGTTCCCAAGATCCTCGACTTTGGCATCGCCAAGGACGTCGCCGGCAAGGAGACCTTCCACAACTTCACCATGACCGGCATGCTCATGGGAAAGCCACAGTACTGGTCGCCCGAGCAGATTGACAGCATGAACCCGTCGAGCCGGCTGGATTGGAGAAGCGACGTCTACGCCTTGGGCGCCATTTTCTATTACGTGCTGTCGGGCGAGCTGCCCTTCCGCGCCGATTCCCCGGTCGCCTACATCAGCAAGCACCTCTTCGAAAAGCCCAAGCCCCTGGCGGCGCCCGAAGGGATGCCGGAGCTCCCCGAGCCCGCGGTCCGCGTGGTCTCGCGGATGATGGAGAAGTCGCGCATCAAGAGGCCGAGGAGCTATCAGGAGATCAAGCGGATGTTCCGCGTGGCCCTCGGCGAAGAGTCCGTCACGGCGGTCACCGTGATCGACGACGACGCGCCGTTCGACGAGGCCGACGAGCCGAGCTCCGCGAGCCTCGACGAGTTCCGGAAGCTGGCCGGAACGCGGCCCGAGGGCGAATCGGGCGTCTCGTTTCCGGGCTTCTCCGACACGGACCTGACCCGGCGCTTCAAGGACCGAGATCCCCGCGGAAGCGGCGTGACCTACGAAGGCCCGGAGTCGCTGCCTGGCCAGGCACGCGGGCTCTCCGGCGGGCAACGCCAGACGCTTCGCGAAGTGAATCCGCGGACCGGGCTTCCCGAGGGCCAGGTTGGAGTCGCATCGGGAGCCTCCGCGGCAAGGCGTGGCGGGGCTCACGACAAGACCCTCGTGGCCGACGATTCAGCCGGCACCGAGCCTGGCCTGCGCGGACGCGCCGTGCCCGCCGCGGCGCCTCCGAGAACCGCGATGTGGGTCTCCGCGGCCGTCGTCTTGGCCTTGGGCATCGGCCTCGTCGTTTGGAAACCGTGGGCCCGCACCGAGCCCACGGAGTCGCCTCGACCCGCCCTCGAAGCATCGAACATGGGCGTCCTCGCGCTCGATGCGCTGCCCTGGGCCAAGGTCGCGGACATCGTGAACGATCGGACAAACGAGCGCGTTCCCATCGCCGGGAGCGTGACGACGCCGGCCTTGCTGTCGCTGCCGCCCGGCGACTTCACAATCTCTTTGGAGCAAGGTGAAGGCACGGCACCAACCGATGGAAACCGCGCGCCGGCCACGCGCCAGCTCAAGGTGTCGATTCAGGCGGGTCAGCGCCTCGCACGATCGGTCACGTTTCTGACTCCGGCCGAGGCCGTGAGCCTCCTGGAATAGAGTCAGGCTGGGCTAGACTCCCCCGCGCCGAAAGAAAAACACAGCGTCATTCGAGGAGGAGCCCGATGTCCATGAAGTCCATGGTGACCAGGGTTTCCAAGGTGTCCCCCCGTCCCCTTGCCCTCGTCTTGGGCCTTGGAATCGGCGCGTTTCTGGCGAGTCCGGCCGGGGCGCAGCTGGAGTCCCCGCTCCTCTCGAAGATCCAGCCCAATCTCGTGAACCCCGGTGGAAAGTCGCTGGCGATGGGCGGCGCCTTCGTCTCCTTGGCCGACGACGGCACCGCGGCGATCGCCAACCCCTCGGGTCTGCCGCAGCTCGGTTCCTACCAGCTTGGCATCTCGGGCAAGAGCTTCCGGTTCACGCCGCCGCTGTCGACGGCCAACTACTTCTCTTCCGGGACCACGTCGGAGCTCCAGTCGATCGATTCCTACAGGCCGGCGGGCACCGCGAGCGACATCGAGTTTGCGTCTTTGGTCATTCCCATCTTCTCGAACCTCTCGATCGCGGGCTATCGCGCCGTCAACCTGCGCTTCAACTTGGATGCCTCGGATCTCACGGGCGGAAACTACCGTTCGTTCTTTGTGAACCGCGCGAGCACCAGCTCGGTTTCGATCGACGAGCAGGGCGGCCTCGACATTCGCAACGAGCTGTATGGGGCCTCGGTCGGAGCCAAGTTCGGGCCGCTGGCCGTGGGCGGAGGCGTCACGTTCAACCGGCTGCGTTACGAGCTGACGGGCGGCGCGGCCGGAGGCAACCACCTCTTCATCGCGAACGCGGACAACGGCACACGCTCGAACGTACCGGATCCGCGCTTCGACACGGTCGTCACCAACACCGTGAATTCCGGAACCCGCACCGGCTGGATCGTCGGCTTTCGCGCGGACCTCTACGAGCCCGCGCGCCTCGCGATCGGCGGGGTCTACCGTAAGTCCCCGAGCTTCGAGGTTGGGTATTCCGTGAGCGCCACCCGGGCCTTCGACCGGCGAAACATCGCCGAGTTTTCCTGCGGCGTCGACGATCCGCGGATCCCCTCAAGCGGCGCCAGCGCCTGCGGAACCTTCAAGGTCCCGGATGACTACGCGGTCGGCATCTCGGGGATGCCCATCAAGAACCTCCTGATCGCGGTCGAGATCCAGCGGGTGAAGTACTCCCAATTCAACGACGGGTTCGTGCCGCTCTTTGTCTATTGCCGAAACCCGATTCCCAATGCCGCCTGCCCGGCCGCCGAGAGGGCCATCTCGCGGGGCAGCTCGGACGACGGGACCGTCCCGCGCTTCGGCGCGGAGTACACGCTTCAGCTCTCCGGAACCGAGGTCAACATCCGCGCGGGCTACTACCGCGAGCCCGCGCACGGCATGCGCCTGGACCTCTACCCAGACGCCGATCGCGACCGCCGCGCCGACAATGGCCCGCCGATCGAGGTGACAAACCCGCCCTTCAGCGCGGCGTACCGGACCTCGTTCGACGGAGGGACCGTCGACAACCACGTGTCGTTTGGGCTGGGCGCAACGCTCCTCCGCAGGTTCTCGGTAGACCTCGCCTTCGACTTTGGGAAGGCGTCCAAGCAGGCCGTGCTGTCGGCGTTCGCGCGCTTCTGATCGGGCGGCCGGCATGAACCTCAAGCTCTTCACCTGCGAGGGCGGACACCTCGTCCTGCCGGACAAGGCCTCGTTGGCCGTCAGCCGCGAGGACGGCGGAAACCTCTGGGTGGTCCCGCCGCGGGAGGTTTGGGAAAGAAGCGAGCTTTCGGCAATGGAGCTGACGATGTGGTCGTTCCTCGTGGCCGCGGCCGGAACGGCCATGTTGGACACCCTGCCGCAGCTTGAAGGGGGCTGCCTCAACTACTGGGAGGCGGGCAATTGGGCGTTGAACGACCAAGCGGAACCCAAGGGTCCCAAGATCCCAAGGCGGCACAGAAGCGTCCACCTGCATCTCCTGGGAAGAAGCAGAACCTCTCAGGATCCCGCCTGGCGATGGGGAGAAGCGCCCAAGTTTCCCGACTGGGTGGATCGCCACACCTGGGCCTCGAAGAGGGAACGCCTCCATCCCGACGAGTGCGCGAGGATCGTGGAGCGAACCGCGGTGCTGCTCAAGGAGACCTACGGGATGAACGAAAGCCAGGTCGCTCCATGGGCGGCCTGCGAGGGGTGCGGGTATCCGATGCCGAGGGGAGAGGGGCGCGGCGAGGCGTCATGTGCGGAATGCTGGGCCAGCACTCGCACACTGCGAGCGTGAAGCGCTCATCAGGTCACGAAGAATCAGTCGGGCGATCTTGATATCCCCATTGAGGAATGTGGTGACCATCTCGCCCAGGAGAGCCTCGGCGAACGCCGGATCCCGCCGAACGCGAGCGCGCACTGTGTGTTTGAAGTCGCGGCTGAGCGGCATGATGACCTTCTTCCGAGGCCGAGCGGGAGTGGCGAGGCCAGAGTCTGTCCACCGATTGCCAAGCATCATTGTGACTCCCTGGCAACAGGTGGAGATAGCGCGACCACCCCTCCAATATTCGCAAAATCGGCGGTGTTGAACGTGAGGATGTGGGAAACCCCGTGGATCGCCATGATCGCTACCAGCCGAATGTCATGGGCGCGTTTTCCTCGAACGCCGAACGTGGTGACGAGAGTCAGCCAGCGATCCAACAGCTGAGGCTCGTCTGGCAAGAGGGGAAAGATGGACAGGAATCCCTTCAGGGCCTTGCCGGCCGCAGCGGGTTCCCAGCCGAAGCCATTCGCATCGAGAGGGCGCGTCGCGACCACCCAGAACTCGATCAGGACTTGTGGAGTCACACAGAGTACGTCGCCTTGCGAAAGGCGCCGCTCGAGAAACGGGCGCAACTCCGCATACGCCGGGCGTCTGTCGACACAGCGCAGCAAGATGTTCGTATCGAGGAGGATGGTCACCGGTAGATGATTTCGCGATCGAAGGCCGAAAGAGGAAGCGCGGGAACCGGCGGTAACAAGTCGATCAGCTCATCCAGCGCGCGTAACCGCTCCGCCGCGGGTCCCTCCGCCGTGTGATCTGATGAGACGATAACGTCCGCCTCCCCGGCTGGGAAATCCGGCGGCAGCCGGAGCACGATCTGATGTTTCTCATCAATGGTCACGGTGGTCTTATGCGTTTGCATGTGGCTGCCTTCCTCGTTCTCACGCCCCGAACTGCCTCAGGTGGTGGTCGAGGTGCTTGTATTGCATGCGTCCCCACTCGGCACCAGTGAGGCGGCCTAGAAACGCGTGAGTCTGTTGGGCGGCGTGGTCGGGGCCTCGTTCGCAGAAGCGGTTGATTAGGTCCACGACACGCGTCTTTTCGGCCTCGAAGTTCCTTTGGTCCGTAATGACGAAGGCCGGATCCGTAGGCGAGTTTCGCCCGAATGGCTTGTCGCCGAGGATCGCCGACCGGAAAAAGGGCGCGAGGATCTTGCCGATCAGCTTCTGCTTCATGGGCCGATCGCCCACGCCCATTTCAAGCCCCACCGCGCAATGCGTCAGCATCTGCGCCGCGTCCATCTTGCCCCATTGGCGGGTGGCGCCCGACGGGAGGCGTTCGAGACGTTGGAGGATCGATTCGCGGTCTTTGGCGTCGAAGATGTTCTGCATGACCGAAAGCGTACCGGGAAACGGGGGTGTCGCGCAACCGCCTCGCGGACGTATGCTTCGGAGATGCTGGCGCTCTCCGTTGCCTTTGGCCGTGCGGCTGTTGGACAGGTACCTCGCCCGAGGCGGCCCGCGGGACAGGCCCTGGTGCGTGTTCTGCTGTCGGGAATCTGCAATACAGACCTCGAGCTGGTGCGCGGCTACCACGGCTTCTCGGGGATCCTCGGGCACGAGTTCGTCGGGGTCGTAGAGGGACCGAAGGGCTCGCCGCTCTTCAGCCGCCGCGTGGTCGGGGAGATCAACCTCGCCTGCCGCCGGTGCGACGTCTGCCGATCGGGTCTTGGGCGACACTGCCCGAAACGCACGGTGCTCGGAATCCGCGGACACGGGGGCTCACACGCGGAGTGGCTGACGCTTCCGGAGGCCAATTTGCGTATCGTGCCCGACCTTCTCGCGGACGAGGAGGCGGTCTTTGTCGAGCCGCTCGCCGCGGCCTGCGAGATCCTCTCCCAGGTCGCGGTTGGCTCCGGAACGCCCGCCGCCGTCTTAGGCGCGGGGAAACTTGGGCTCTTGGTCGCCCAGGTTCTCGCGAGCGCCTCCGCGGACGTGACGGTCTTCGGTCGCGAGGAGGCCCCTCTGGCGGATGGGATCCTGAGTCGATTCGGCATGCCCAAACCTCACACGCTCTCACGCCGAATACGGGATCGAGGCTTCGATCTTGTGGTCGAGGCCTCGGGCTCACCCAAGGGAATCGCGCGGGCGCTTGCCCTCGTCCGTCCCCGCGGAACGATCGTCTGGAAATCGACGCATCACGCCCCGGCCCGCTTCGATGCCGCGCCGCTGGTCGTTAACGAGGTCACCGTGGTCGGCTCGCGCTGTGGGCTCTTCGAGCCGGCGATCGAGCTGCTGAGAAGCGGGAAGGTCAAGGTCTCGCCGCTGATCTCCGAGCGCTATCCCTTGCGCGAGGCGCGCCAGGCTCTTCGGACGGCGGGACGAAAAGGCGTTCTCAAGGTGCTGCTCTCGCCTTGAGACTGGCTCAGGTCTACTGGCCCTCCAACAGCGCCCTCACACGCGTCGAGATCAGCTCGTCCGGAAGCGTTCCGGCTCCGTCGCCCCTCGCCTTTTGGAACTCGTTCCGTGCCTTTTCCAGCTCAACCGGGTTCTGAGGCGACGAGACGAGGTACTTTGAGGCCAGGGTGTAGGCCAGAAAGAGCCGGGCGACGGGAGATTTCGAGGCCTCGGGCTCAAGCCGCGCGATCGCGGTCGCGAAGTCGCCCTTGAAGTAGGAGCGGATGCCCTCTCGAATCGAGGCGCGCGCGATCGCGGCCGGGTCCTCGGGAACCGGCGTGGGGGATGTCGATTTGGTCAAGGCGGCCGGTTTGGGAGTTTGCGAGATCGGAGGCAGGGTCCTTTCGCGGGCGGGTGCCGCCGTCGGCTTGGGCGGTTCGATCGCCTGGCTGAGAGGCGTCGGAACGATTCTGATTGGCGTCGGCTCGACCGGGACCTGCGTGGGTGCGGGCGGCACGGGCGTAGGCGTCGCGAGGAGCTCCTCCAGACGCCGCAGCGATCTCTCCAGGAGCAGTTGGGTCTGTGGCCTTTGCGCGAGCACGCCCTGTCTCTTGGACTCCCGGTAGGCCGCGAGCGCCTCCTGGTTTTGACCGAGCTTCTCAAGGGCCCGTCCGAGGTAATAGAAGGGAAGGTAGTCTTCCATCGCGCGGCCCTCGCGGCGGAATTTCTGGAGTCCTTCGGCCTTCTCGACCCTTGCGGCCGCTCTCAGCTTCTCGACCGCCAGCGCCCAGTTCTCGCGCCGGACCGCGTCGACCCCATCTCGATAGTCGTCGATCCAATCCGCCTGGAGCGCCGTCGCGAAGAAGACGACCGCGACAAGAACGCAAAGCCGCGCCGGCATGCTCATTCGCGCCCGGCCCTGTCTGCCTTGGCTACTTCGCATCCGGGGCTTGGGCGGAGTCGTTTGGCTCGGGCAGATAGGTCGCGACGGCCTTGTCGAGGTCGAAGCCCGGGAGCGGGACGTTGAGCGAGTGTTCGGTGAACGCCGAGACCTCCTGGATCACGGCGGCTTGCACGCTGGACCGCGAACCGCCTCCACGGAGCGTGAGCTTGTAAAGCCCCGGCGCCAGGCGGATGCGGGCCGGGGTCGTGGTCGGTGGGAACGGGACCCCGCGGCGCTGCAAGACGTCCTCGATCGCCACGATCTCGCCCCACGGGCTGGCCGTGACGATCACGGTTCCAAGGCGCGCCTCGGATTCGCTGGGACCGCCGCGCCTCGCGATCAGGACGGCCACGACTCCCGCGACGAGGGCCGCGGCGATTCCAGCAATTGCGAGAATCCGGCCCTTTTGGGAGGTCGCCGCGCCTGCGGTTGTCTTGGGCAGCGTGGTCGAAAAGCCGGTTTGGGTTGCGGGGCGGGGCCGCCCACCCGGCGTGCTGGGCGCGACCAGAACCGTTGGAGGATCGGCGCCGACCGGCAGATCGACCGGGTCGGCAGACTCAGCGCCCTTCGCAACCACAGCGGTTCGAGGGCTGGCCTGGCGCGCGAGCTCGGCGGAACGCGTGCCCGAGACGGGACGGGGCCCGGTTTGGGTCCCTGGGCGCGCCAGGATCACGGTCTCGCTCTTTTCGAGGTCGCCCTCCGGAAACGCGATCGGCGGGTTGGCGAGGATCCAGCGGCGGGCCTCGCGAAGGGCTTCCGCGAAGTCGGCCGCGGTCGGCCATCTCTCGTCGCGGTTCTTGGCAAGGGCCCTGGTGACCAGCGCGCGGACGTTGGGCGGCACGTTTCCCCGCGGATCCGAATCCTCGAAGGACATCGGCGGATGGGCGAGGTGCGCCATGATGTAGCCCTGTTGGGTACTCGACTGGAAGGGCGGTTGGCCGGTCAACGCCTGGTAGAGCACGCAACCCATCGAGTAGACGTCGCTCCGCCCATCGATGACCTGCCCGTCCCGCAGCACGCCGAGCTGCTCGGGCGAGCAGTACTTGAGCTTGCCCACGAAGATGCCCGTGACTGTCACACCCTCGGCCTCGGTGTTCTTGGCCACGCCCAGGTCGATGAGCTTGACCGTGTACGTCCCGTCGGCCTCCCGAACCAGCATGATGTTGTCGGGCGAGACGTCCCGGTGCACGAGCTTTTTCTTGTGCAGGTAGGACAGCGCGTCCAGGGTCTGCGCGCCGATGTCGAGAAGGACCGGAATCGAGGGTCGGGGTCCCTTCGCGATCAGGTCTCCAAGGTTGATCCCGTCGATGAACTCCATGACCATGTAGAAGGTCTGGCCGTCTTCGATGAAGTCAAAGCACGACGCGATGTTGGGGTGTTTCAGCGTCGTCGCCATCTTCGCCTCGTTGTAGAAGCGCTGGCGGCTCTCCTGGTCGCCCTCGATCTGCGGGCGCATGGTCTTGACGACCCGAACCTCGTCGAGAAGCACGTGGCGGACCTTGTAGATCGCACCCATTCCGCCTTCGCGCAGCTTCTCTAAGACCTGGTACTTGCCGTCGATGAGCGCGGTCACGAACGTCTCCTCAAGTGAAACTCCGAAGTCTACGGTACAGAGGGCCCCGACGACCACGCCCCGCTTCTCTTCGGCATGGACTCGAGACCCGAGGCGAGGGACGAGGCCCAGGCGACGAGGCTCTCGGGGCGATGGGCGCGGCTCTTCTGGAGGGCGTCGCGAAACGCCTTCACCACAACCTCCGGAACGTCGCTGAGAAAGCGCGAGAGCGGGGGCGGCGTTCCGGAAAGAACCTCCGCGCAGATGGGCCCGAACCCCTCGGCCTCGACGACCCTTCGGCCCGTGAGCGCCTCGTACGCGACCGCGGCAAGCGAGTAGAGATCGTCGCGGGCATCGGGCGGCAGGCCGCGCAGCTGCTCGGGCGCCATGTAGGAAGGGGTCCCGACGATGAAGCCGCTCTGGGTCAGTCCGGCATCCAGGGTCATCGACTTGGCCAGGCCGAAGTCGAGGACCGTGACATGAAAGCCGGAGGGCTCCTCGCCGATGAACAGGTTCTCGGGCTTGATGTCCCGATGGATGACACCGGCCCGGTGCGCGGCGGAGACAGCCGACGAGGCCTGCCTGAGAAGAGCCGCGACCTCGGCGGGGCTTCCCGGCCCCCGCTCTATGAGGATGCGGCCCAAGTCCCGGCCGAACAGCCTCTCCATGACCAGAAACGCCGAGCCATCGGGGGCCTCGCCGGTGTCGTAGACCGCGATCACCGAGGGGTGGTGAATGCGCGTCATGGCCCAGGCCTCGAGATCGAATCGCTGGCGCAGCGCCTCGTCCCGAAAGCTCTCGCGCTGGATCACCTTGATCGCGACCTCGCGGTCGAGCCTCTCGTCGTGGGCCTCGTACACGGTTCCCATCCCGCCCTCCCCGAGGACCCGCGTGAGGCGATAGCGCCCGAGGATCCGATAAGGCAGGAGGCCGCGCGACAGAAGCCGCGTGCCCTCGTCGGGACAGGTCACGAGACGGTGGTCGAAGCAACGGCCGCAGGCCTCACAGACATGGAGAAGGTCGATCCCCCGGTCGAGGAGCTCTTTCTTCTGAAGCGCGTGACGCCCGGCGGCCGTCGCGAGCTCACTCCGCAGCCGCTGGAGCTCGAGGGCGGCTCCGAGCTGCCCCGCGAAGCTCTCGACGAGCCGCCTCTCGGTCTCGCCGAAGCCGCCCCCCATCCCCGCGATGACCACCGCGCCCGAGAGCTCGCCCGTCATGCCGACGACGGGCAGGATGCGACGGTTGTCCGCGAGGATCGGGATTCGGGCGCGAGCGGCTCCCCGCACCGCCTCGAGGTCGGGGGACGCGAAGGCCGGAGGGAGCGGTTCGCCGGGCCCGTCCGGGCTCGACAGCAAGACGAGACCCTGCTCCTTGACCGCGTAGAGCGCGATGGACTCGGCCGAAATCGCAAGGCGGAT
>WBZQ01001793.1_pt1 | contig 14377 bp, 9 predicted proteins | sample 5204251 | NCBI WGS metagenome assembly WBZQ01 (sample SAMN12412402, study PRJNA552823) | activated sludge metagenome | isolation source: activated sludge from nitrification reactor of wastewater treatment plant... | place: USA: Virginia | collected 2017-09 | reverse complement strand
CGCAAACATGACGGTAGGAGATATAACACGCCTCCCCAGCTGCTGACCTGATATTTCATGAACAACCAGATCGAAACTCTTTTCACCACCGCCCTCGGCTTGCTGCTCCAGGCTGCCCCCCCCGACTCTTTACCTTACGATCTGAATAACCCGTCTTTCATCATCAACCTCGTCAGCGAAGACCTGAAGGAAATATCGGGGCTTAGTCCGAGCGACTCCGCCGGGATCTATCTGGCCATTGCCGACGAAGTGGGCGAGATCTTTTTCATCGACGGTGCCGGCGGCGGCGCCATCCTGCGCAAGGTTTTTTTCCGAGACAAAGGCGACTTCGAAGGGGTGGAAATGGTGGGTAAATGTTTGTACGCCGTCAAGAGCGACGGCGACATATTCGAGATCGGTTGTTACGATGCCGAAAGCCCGACCATCAAGGAATACAAATCGCCCCTGAAAAAATCGGACGACGTGGAGGGCCTGTGCTACGACTCCAGGCGCTATGCCCTGCTGCTGGCCTGCAAGCAAAACCCCGACAGTGCGGGCCTGCGCCGCATCTTCGCTTTCGATTTGAAGACCAAACAATTGGGCGCCAAACCCGTTTATACCATCGATCCGCAGGAAGTGAACCGTCGCGTGCCGCTGGACGACGACAGCAAGAGCCGCTACATCAGCCCCTCCGGCATCGCCATCCATCCAAAAACCGGCGACGTCTACGTGATCTCTTCCACCCAGAAACGGATGGTCGTACTGGACTATAATACCGGCGCCATCCGCTACGCGATCAAACTGAACAAAAAACTGCTGCCCCAGCCGGAAGGCATCGCCTTCGACGCCGAAGGCAACCTGCACCTGAGCAGCGAAGGAAAAAAGGGGGAAGGGCTGGTGTTCAAGTTCGACTACAAAGGGCCGAAATAAAGTCCGGCTTCATGGCTCCGAAAGTTGCCGGACTGCCAATATTTTTACTCGCAACCACTACTTTTGCGCGGCCAGAACCAACTGGCCTGCCCTTCATTCATAATTTATCATTCATCATTCATAATGCCGGTCATAGAACTCAAGATACCCAATCTGGGTGAATCCATATCCAGTGTCACCTTCGCCAAGTGGCTCAAGCCGGACGGCGCCATTGTCTCCATGGACGAGCCGCTCTGCGAAATCGAAACCGAAAAAGCCAATCAGGAATTGTCCGCCGATTCGACCGGCAAACTCATCCGGGTAGCCAAAGAAGGGGAAGACCTGCCCGTGGGCGCCTTGTTCGCCAAAATTGATACGGACGCCGGTTCAGGAAGCAGTGGCAATAGCAGTAGCAGTGGCAGTAGCAGCGGGCAGACGGCAGAAACGCCCGCCGCCCCGCCGGCAACCCCGGCCGAGCCTGCCCGGCAGACCTATGCTTCCGGCGTTCCCTCCCCCGCCGCTGCCAAAATACTGGCCGAAGGCAACGTAAACCCCGCCGGCATAGCCGGTACCGGCCGCGACGGACGCATTACAAAAGAAGACGCGCAGAAGGCGGTAAACAGTAGCAGTAGCAGTAGCAGTAGCAGTAGCAGTAGCAGTAGCAGTAGCAGTAGCAGTAGCAGTGGGCAGCCGGCAGCAGTGCCTACTGCCCCTGCTACTGCCCCTGCTACTGCCACCGGTCATTTCTCCCGCCAGGAGCGCCACGAACGCATGTCGCGCATGCGCCGCACCATCGCCAAACGCCTGGTCAGCGCCAAGAACAATACGGCCATGCTCACCACCTTCAACGAGGTGGACATGACCGCGGTAATGGCACTCCGGGAAAAATACCAGGAAGCTTTCGTGAAAAAGTACGGCATCAAACTCGGCTTTATGTCCATTTTCGCCAAAGCCTGCGCGAAGGTGCTGCTCGAAATGCCCGATGTGAATGCCCGGATCGACGGAGAGGAAATCGTTTACCACGACTACGCCGACATCAGCATTGCCATCAGCACCCCCAACGGACTGGTGGTGCCGCCGGTACGCAACGTAGAAAGCCTGAAATTCAGCGACGTGGAATTTATCCTGAAAGACCTGGCCACCAAAGCCCGCGACAGCAAACTGTCGCTGGAAGAAATGACCGGCGGCACCTTTACCATTACCAACGGCGGCATTTTCGGCAGCCTGATGAGCACGCCGATCATCAACGAGCCGCAAAGCGCCATTCTGGGCATGCACGCCATCAAGGAGCGGCCGGTGGTCGTCGACGGCGAGATCAGGATCCGGCCCATGATGTACCTGGCGCTCAGTTACGACCACCGCATCATCGACGGTTCCACTTCGGTGACCTTCCTGGTCAAAGTGAAAAATTTGATCGAAGATCCGGTTTCGCTGCTCCTGGACCTGTAAATCGCTGAGAATCAAAATATAAAACGAAAACGGCTGCCTGAGATCGCTCAAGCAGCCGTTTTTTCATGAAACTGGATAAAATAGAAAAGGAATTCAACGGTTCTTTGCAGTGGTTACGATTACCGGCGATGGCCGGCAGTCCAATACGATGCGACCTTAGGGACTGCACGTACCAAGAGCAGGGAAGCAATTGTAACGCACAAGATAAGCATAGAAAGGGTTGGATTTAAAAGTGAAAGTGTGTGTGAGTATTGCGCTGCTTTCCCAATGATTATTCTGTGATATAGGTCAAAGGTTGCTATAATTCCTGACATGTCAAATTTTTCCGGAGAAACTTTTTGTTAAAACTGCAAATTCAAAAAGTACGTCCGGTTTTTGCAATGTTACAGTACTTTTGCAGCGGCTTCTGCGAGAAAGTCGTCCGGATGCACTGACCAAATGCACATTGCTCCGTCTTAATCCCTGCGTGCGTGTGCCAAATTGTCTTTCATTTGCACAATTTTCTTTTCGCCATCCCCCAATCCTCGCTACTTTTCGCAGAACCATATCTTCTTCACCCGTATTATCCAGTAAAATAAGTCTCGGAATGGTCTTTAACAGCATATTGGAAACCATCGGCAAAACTCCCCTTATTCGGCTCAATAGCGTTGTGTCGCACATTCCTGCTACCGTATATGCCAAAATCGAAGCGTTTAACCCCGGCCTGAGCGCCAAGGACCGCATCGCCCTGCACATGGTCGAGCGCGCCGAACGCCTGGGACAACTCAAGCCGGGCGGCACCCTCGTAGACGCTACCAGCGGCAATACCGGCTTTAGCCTGGCTATGGTGGCCGCTATCAAAGGCTACCGCTGTGTACTCACCGTTACCAGCAAAATTTCGGAAGACAAACTCAACAACCTACGGGCCATGGGCGCCGAGGTGATCCTCTGCCCCCAGGATGCAGCGCCGAATGATCCGCGCTCCTACTACCGCCGGGCCGAACAACTGGCCAAAGATATCCCCGGCGCCTACTACGTCAACCAGAACTTTAACCCCGACAACGCCGACGCCCACTACCTGAGCACCGGTCCGGAGATCTGGGAGCAAACCCAGGGCCGCATCACTCACCTGATCGGCAGCGCCAGCACCGGCGGTACCCTCTGCGGCTCGGGACGCTACCTGCGCGAGCAAAATCCCAACCTGAAGGTCATCGCCGTGGACGCCTACGGCTCCGTGCTCAAAAAATACCACGAGACGGGCGTGTACGACGAAAACGAGATCTACTCTTACCGCATCGAAGGCACCGGCAAGAACATCATCCCGGCCAACGTGGATTTCGAACTGATCGACCGCTTCGTGAAAGTCACCGACCAGGACAGCGCCCTGCGCGCCCGCGAGATCGCCCGCCAGGAAGGTATGCTGGTCGGCTACTCCAGCGGCGCCGCGCTCCAGTGCCTCCAGCAGATCAAAAACGAACTTACCGAAAACGATTTGGTGGTGCTCATCTTCGCCGACCACGGCTGCAAATACGTCAGCAAGGTATTCAACGACCGCTGGATGGTCGAGCAGGGCTTCCTGGAAGAAGAAAAAGTAGGCCAGTTGTGCTGAAAAAGGACGTTGGACTTTTTGATGTTGGACGTTGGACGTTAGACGGTTGGACATTCGGCCAAGACCGCGACGTTTTGAAAATCATTTTCAAAACTGACTTTCGTTTGAAGTTTGTTGTCGCCTGAATCCCGACTTTTGCGCCGGCTATCACCGGTTTAGTTTGCCAGGCCTGCCGTATGGATGGCCAAGGGATTTATCCGGTGATCTCCGGACCCTGTCAAAACATTCAGGATAAATTCTCGCTCGCATGAAATTGCTCCCTATTGATCGTCGCACGGGCCTGACCCGCGAGGAATTCATCGAAAATTACCTCAAACCCAAACGCCCGGTAGTCTTTACCGATCTGGCCAAAGACTGGGCCGCCACCACCAAATGGACCTTTGATTTTCTCAAAAAAGAATACGGTCACCTCGAAGTGCCCATCGTCGGCCCGGACTACCACAAACCGGGACCGAACTACATGAAAAGCCACATCACGATGAAGTTCGGGGAATACCTCGACCTGATCCAGAAAGGCCCGACCGAGTACCGCATCTTCCTCTGGAACATCTTCGACCACGCCCGCGACCTCACCGGCGACGTGAGCAACCCGGCCATCTGCGACGGCTGGGTGGACAAATACCCCTTCATGTTCTTCGGTGGAGCCGGCGCCGTCACCAACCTGCACTACGACATCGACTGCTCCAACGTATTCCATACCCACTTCTGGACGCGCAAGCACATCATCCTGTTCGACCAGGCCCAAAGCCCGTTCCTCTATCAGCACCCTTATACCGTGCAGAGCCACGTGAACCCGCTGAAGCCGGACTATGAAAAATACCCGGCCCTGCAAAAAGCCACCGGCCACGAAACCATCCTGTACCACGGCGAGACCCTGTTCATTCCCTCGCTGTGGTGGCATTACATCGTGTATCTGGACGGCGGCTTCTCCATCAGTCTCCGTTCGCGCGACAGTGTGATAACCCAGGCCAAAGGGTTGTGGAACATCGCCCGCCACTTCGTCATCGACAAAGGCATGAACACGGTGATGGGGCCGAAATGGAAAACCTGGAAGGAAGAACAATCCATCAAACGGGCCGAGGAGGCGATGGAAGCGGTCTAGCCCGTACCCCCGAACCCCGTTCGGGGGTATCCCGGAACGCTGGATTGTATGCCGGAACGCCGTTCCGAATCCTGTACCCGGGCGCCGTTGGGAAAGCAAAAAATTAACTTTAAACCTTGTATAACACGCGGAACGCCGTTCCGCGATACAAATGTGGAACAGCGTTCCGCCATACTAAACATGGATCTTTTCACTAGAATTCTCAAACAGGCCGGCCCGCTCGGCAAATACGCCGCCGTAGCCGAAGGCTACTACATGTTCCCCCAACTGGAAGGCGAACTCGGCAACCGCATGATGTTCAAAGGCAAAGAAGTAGTCTGCTGGAGCATCAACAACTACCTTGGCCTGGCCAACAACCCCGAGGTGCGCAAAACCGACGCCGAAGCCGCCGCCCGCTGGGGCCTCGCCTACCCGATGGGCGCCCGCATGATGTCCGGCGAAACCAAGCTGCACCAGAAACTGGAGCAGCAACTGGCCAACTACGTCGGCAAGGAAGCCGGCCTGCTGGTCAACTACGGCTACCAGGGCGTGCTCTCCGCCATCGATACCCTGCTCACTCGCCACGACGTGGTGGTGTACGACGCCGAAAGCCACGCCTGCATCGTCGACGCCGTACGCATGCACATGGGCAAACGCTTCGCCTATACCCACAACGACATCGCCAGCCTGGAAAAATGCCTGGAGCGCGCCAAGCGCCTCACCGACGGCACCGAAGGCGGCATTCTCGTCATCACCGAAGGTGTGTTCGGTATGCGCGGCGATCAGGGCAAACTGCGCGAGATCTGTACGCTGAAGGAAAAATACGGCTTCCGGCTGTTCATCGACGACGCCCACGGCTTCGGGATGCTGGGTAAAACCGGCGCCGGCGCTGCCGAAGAGCAGGGCGTGATCGACGACATCGACATCTACTTCAGTACCTTCGCCAAAAGCATGGCCCTGATCGGCGGCTTCATCGCCGCCCGGCCGGAGATCATCCAGTTCCTGAAGTACAACATGCGCTCGCAGATCTTCGCCAAATCGCTGCCCATGCCCCTGGTGGAAGGCCTGCTCAAGCGTTTCGAACTGCTGCGCGACCGCCCCGAACTGCGCGAGAAACTCTGGCACAACGTCCGCCTGCTGCAAGGCGGCCTGAAAGAACGCGGCTTCGACATCGGCGACACCAATACCTGCGTCACGCCGGTCTATATGCACGGCGAGGTGGAAGAAGCGATGGCTTTGGTAAAAGACATGCGCGAGCACTACGGGGTGTTCTGCTCCATCGTGGTGTACCCGGTTATCCCGAAAGGCATGATCATCCTGCGCCTGATCCCCACGGCAGCGCATACGGAAGAAGATATCCGCATTACCCTGGAAGCCTTCACGGCGGTGGGAGAAAAGTTGAAAGCGGGGGCGTATAAGAATTACGTGCCGGAGGTGATTGTGTAAAAAACAATCGTCCTGCAGCGCACATGCCGCAGGAGAGCGCCAGATTTGACAACTTTTCAAAAGTTGTCAAATCTGGGCGCCTCAATCAAACGGCAGCAACTGCGGCTCGATATACTCCCGTTTGGCCTCTTCAGAGCGGAAAATATCTACCTCGCCGTAGTGACAGGCGAGCAAATCCTTAAAATTGGTCTTTAAGCGCGGAAACTCCCGCACGAAATCCGGAAAGTTGTCCGACACCGACTTACCCATGAAGTGGTGTACCGCTTTTATCGCCGCTACCGTCACGGTTTTATTGAATTTGTCGGCAGCCCCCAAACTGTCGGTATAGCGGTACAATTGCCGGCAGATATTGTTGATGGCCGTTTCCTGCCCGTAACGGGAAAGATGGATCCAAGCCAGGCGGAGATGCGCCTCGTGGTCGAATAGTTGCGGAGCGAGGGTACAGGAGCGAAAGGCCGTTTCAAAAGCGGAATCATCTAAGTACATGGGCAGAGACATGTTTTGGCCGGCAAAAGTAGTCGGGCGAATAACGGAGAGAATAATATTTCGATGAACGACCGGGTTATGCGGTAAACGCCTTTGGGGAGGCCGTAGTGGTTGTCTCAAAAGGTTGATAAGGGTTGATTCAAGTTGATGAAGGTTGATAATCGATCCGAAGAAAGGTAGTTTTTATCCTTTGTTCGGGTCAAAATATCAACCCTTATCAACCTTATCAACCCTTATCAACCTTATCAACTTTAATCAACCTTTTGAGACGCCCTCTGAATAAACATCGCAAGATTCGGGTTTCCCGGCAGCCCGCCCGGCCGGAACTTTGCCTCAAAAAACACCATGCAGCACAACTTTCAGGTACTGGCCATCGATCCGGCCGAAATCAGCCATTTTTTCGAGATGACCGACAGCGAACTCGCCGCCGTCAACGCTCGCCGCAGCACAGTGAACAATAAACCGGGCTTTCCCTGCCGGGTCAGTTTGCAGGATGCCGAGGTGGGAGAAGAGGTCATTTTATTCAACTTCCTGCACCACGACGCCGCCTCGCCGTACCGGGCTACGGGGCCGGTGTACGTCCGTAAAAACGCCCGGCCGGCCGCACTTTCCCGGAACGAATTACCCGGACACCTGGCCCATCGCCTGCTGTCGTTGCGCGGCTACGACGCGGCCGCCATGCTCGTGGAAGCCCGTACCGTGGCCGGCGAAGGTCTGGAAAACGAGGTACAAAACCTTTTGGCGAACGAAAAGGTCCACTACATCCACATCCACAACGCTGCCCAGGGGTGTTTCCACTGCCGGGTGGAGCGCATTTCCTGAGCAAGGGTGGCCCCAACTTCTTCCATTTGAAAAGCCAAATAAATGCAGGCCGGCCGGCCCGGGTGACCGAAGCGGATTTTTCCGATCTTTCCTTTGTCGGAACGAATACTCGTTTTTTCAAAAGACTCAATTTTTAATTTTAAAAACAAGCCATTTTGTAAAACACCCGTTAAGTTTGCAGTCTATTCCCTGAAATAATATTTGAAAATATAGCCAAAACGCCGATACCCACCTGAATACACGCCCACACCGGATAAGGCCGCACCCGTGAATTTTCATGCCTGTAAACATGAATGCATCCGGTTTGTACCGGCCTGAATTTGAACACGATTCCTGCGGGATCGGCTTTGTCGCCAATCTGAAAGGCCACCAGGATCACCGCACCGTAGCCGACGCCCTTACCATTCTGGAAAACATGGAACATCGCGGCGCCTGCGGCTGGGAGAACAACACCGGCGACGGGGCCGGCATCCTGATCCAGACCCCGCACGCGTTTTTCCTCCGGGAATGCCGCCGGCTGGGTGTGCGCCTGCCGCCCGAAGGCCGGTATGGAGCGGGCATGGTGTTCTTTCCCCAAGACCCGGCCCTGCGCGCGGAATGCCGGACCATTTTTGGTGAGGCCGCCCAAAAAACGGGGCTGGAAATCCTGGCCTGGCGTAAAGTCCCGGTCGACCGGACCGGCATCGGCGCTACCGCCCTTTCCGTAGAGCCCGAGATCGAGCAGGTTTTTCTGCGGCCCGCCAACCCCGGCAACCTGGAGCCGGACGCGATCGAACGCAAACTCTTCGTGCTCCGCAACTGCGCTACACACCGCATCCACCGTACCCTGCCGCTGGACGCCGTCGGTTTTTATATTGCCTCCCTGTCCTGCAGAACCGTCGTATACAAGGGGCAACTCACCAGTATTCAACTGCGCGGCTATTTCCCCGATCTTTCCGACGAAAGCCTGGCCAGCGCCTTCGGCCTGGTGCACAGCCGTTTTGCCACCAATACCTTCCCGTCCTGGAAATTGGCCCAGCCATTCCGCTATATGGCCCACAACGGGGAGATCAACACCCTGCAGGGCAACCTCAACTGGGTAAAAACCAGTGAAAAGGGACTGACCTCTCCCCTTTTTACCGAAGACGAAATGGCCCTGTTGTTGCCCGTGGTTACCGGCGGGCAGTCGGATTCGGCCTGCCTGGACAACCTCATCGAACTGCTTACCCTCAGCGGCCGTTCCCTGGTCCACGTTATGATGATGCTGATCCCGGAAGCCTGGGACGGCGACGAACGCATGGACCCGGCAAAAAAGGCCTTTTACGAATTCCACGCTTCGTTCATGGAGCCTTGGGACGGCCCGGCATCCATTACTTTCACCGACGGGAGTATCGTCGGGGCCACCCTCGACCGCAACGGCCTGCGCCCCTCGCGCTACTGCGTGACGCACGACGACCGGGTCATCATGGCCTCCGAAACGGGGGTTCTGCCCGTCGACCCGGCTCTGATCCGGGAAAAAGGGCGCCTGCAACCCGGGAAGATGTTTGTTGTGGACCTGGCCCGGGGCCGGATCATCAGCGATGAGGAACTGAAAAAAGACATTTGCGCCCGGCAACCGTACGGCGAATGGCTGGAGCGGTACAAGATCCGGTTGGAAGATCTTCCCGAGCCCCGGGTTACGTTCACTCCCCTGGAATCAGGTCAGGTTTTCCGCTACCAGAAAGCCTTCGGGTACACCACCGAAGATATCCGCGACATCATTGTTCCCATGGCCATTGACGGCAAGGAACCGGTCGGATCGATGGGCATCGACGTGCCGCTTGCAGTGTTGAGCGACCAGCCGCAGCACCTCTCCTCCTATTTCAAACAGTTGTTTGCCCAGGTGACCAACCCGCCGATCGATCCGATCCGCGAACGCCTGGTCATGTCGCTGGCTACATTTGTGGGCAATATCGGGAACATTCTGGTCGAGGATCCGGAGGTGTGTCATACCGTAGCACTCCCCCACCCTGTACTGACAGACCACGAACTGGAAAAGATCCGCAGCATCGACACGGGTAAATTTCAGGCGAAAACCCTGCAAATGTACTTCCGGGCCGACGGCCGCCCGGGCTCGCTTGAAAAAGCCCTGGACCGTATCTGCCGCTACGCCGAAGACGCGGTGGAGGACGGGTTTGAGGTACTCGTGCTGTCGGACCGCGCCATCGACTCCGAACACGCCGCCATTCCTTCCCTTTTATATACGGCGGCCGTTCACCACCACCTGATCCGCAAGGGATACCGGGGCAAGGTCGGGATCGTCGTCGAAGCGGGCGATGTATGGGAAGTGCATCATTTTGCCTGTCTCATCGGTTTTGGCGCTACCGCCGTCAACCCTTACCTGGCACTCTCCACCATCCGCGATCTGGAGCGGAACGGAGATGTAGAAAGTAGAAATGAGAAAAGGGAAATTGAGAAAAACGCGTACCGCCAACTGGAAAAGAATTACATCAAAGCCGTGAACGACGGTCTGCTCAAGGTTTTTTCCAAAATGGGCATTTCTACCCTGCAATCCTACCAGGGTGCGCAGATCTTTGAGATCGTGGGTCTGAACCGACCGGTGGTGGAAGCGTGTTTCACCGGTGCTGTTTCGCGCCTCGGGGGCCTGGGCTTCGACGAAATAGCCCGGGAGGCCCTCTCCAAACACCTCCTTGCTTTCGGGAGAAAACCGGTGCTGGCACCCGACCGGCTGCCGGTGGGCGGTATTTACCAGTGGAGAAAACAGGGAGAGTATCACCTGTTCAATCCGCAAAGCATTCACCTGTTGCAGCAGGCGACCCGCACGGCGGACTATTCCGTTTTCAAAAAATACTCGAAAACCATCAATGAACTGGGCGAAAAAGCCGCCACTTTGCGCGGTTTGCTGCGCTTCAAACCCATCCGCCCGCCGGTACCGCTGGAAGAAGTGGAACCCGCTGAAAATATTTACCGGCGCTTTGCGACCGGCGCCATGTCATTCGGTTCCATTTCCTGGGAGGCGCATACCACACTGGCCATTGCCATGAACCGGCTGGGCGGCAAAAGCAACACCGGAGAAGGCGGCGAGGACGAAAGCCGCTATACGCCGATGCTGGGGGGAGACTCGATGCGATCGGCCATCAAACAGGTAGCCTCGGGCCGTTTCGGCGTTACCAGCCTCTACCTTGCCGAAGCGGACGAGTTGCAGATCAAGATGGCCCAGGGCGCCAAACCCGGCGAAGGCGGCCAACTGCCCGGACACAAGGTGGACGAATGGATCGGCCGCGTGCGCCACGCTACGCCCGGTGTCGGGCTGATCTCGCCGCCACCCCACCACGATATTTATTCCATTGAAGACCTGGCGCAACTCATTTTCGATCTGAAAAACGCCAATCGCCGGGCACGGATCAGCGTAAAACTGGTGTCCAAAGCCGGCGTAGGCACCATTGCAGCCGGTGTAGCCAAGGCCAAAGCCGACGTCATTCTTATTTCGGGGCACGACGGAGGGACCGGAGCCTCGCCGCTCGGCAGCATCCGTCACGCCGGTCTGCCCTGGGAAATGGGCCTGGCCGAAACGCAGCAAACCCTGGTACGCAACCGCCTGCGCAGCCGCATCACCCTCCAGGCCGACGGGCAACTCAAGACCGGACGGGATATCGCCATAGCCGCCCTGCTCGGGGCCGAGGAATGGGGGGTAGCCACCGCGGCCCTGGTGGTAGAGGGCTGTATACTCATGCGCAAGTGTCACCTGAACACCTGTCCCGTCGGCATAGCCACGCAAAACCCCGAACTGCGTGGGCGTTTCACCGGCGATCCGGAGCATGTAGTTACCTTTTTCAAATTCCTTACCCGGGAGCTGCGCGAGATTATGGCCGAACTCGGTTTTCGCACGATCGATGAAATGGTCGGCAAAAGTGACTGCCTGGAAATGCAACCGGGTTTCCACCACTGGAAAGCCGGCCGGCTCGACCTTTCGGACCTCCTGCACCGCCAACCCGCCGGGGCCGCGACGGGTATTTACAAACAGGAAGACCAAGAGGGCATCCTGCAAAACGTCCTGGACTGGCAATTGCTGGAAGCCGCCCGGCCGGCGCTGGATCGTCTGGAACCGGTGCGGGCCAGTTTTCCCCTCAAAAACACCGACCGGGCGACCGGCACCCTGCTGTCTTACGAGATCACCCGGAAATTCCGTGCCGAGGGTCTGCCCGAAGACCTGATCCGCTTCCAGTTTAGCGGTACGGCCGGGCAAAGTTTCGGCGCTTTTTCCGCGCGCGGCCTTACCCTGGCATTGGAAGGAGATGCCAACGACTATTTTGGCAAAGGGCTGAGCGGCGCCAGGTTGATTGTTTATCCGGACCGGAAAGCCAGTTTCGTGCCCGAGGAGAACAGCATTATCGGCAATGTCGCGTTTTACGGCGCCACTTCCGGGGAGGCTTATATCCGGGGCAAGGCCGGAGAGCGGTTTTGCGTCCGTAATTCGGGAGCGCGGGTGGTTGTAGAAGGTACAGGCGACCACGGCTGCGAATACATGACCGGCGGCTGTGCCGTCATTTTGGGGGATACCGGACGCAACTTCGGCGCCGGCATGAGCGGCGGTCTGGCCTATGTGTGGGACGCCCGTAAAACTTTTTCTGCCAACTGCAACCCCGACACCATCGATCTCGACCCGCTCGGGCCGGATGACCTGCCGGCCTTGCAGGAGCTGATCCGGGACCACTTCCGGCACACCGGCAGCGCCGTCGCGCGTTTTATCCTGCAGGATTTTGAAAATCAGGCCGAAAACTTTGTAAAGGTTTTTCCCAAAGACCTGAAAAAGGTACTGGCCGCCCGGGAAGGCCTTGCTCTTAACCTCTCCAACAATCAGTAGCCAATAGCAGCCTATGGGTAATCCTGTCGGATTTTTAGAACATACACGCCAACTGCCGGAAAAACAGCCGGCCGGCGAACGCCTGCGTCATTACCGCGAATTCGTCGAGTTTTATGCGCCGGAACAATTGCAGCGGCAATCAGGCCGGTGCATGAACTGCGGCGTTCCTTTTTGCCATCACGGGTGCCCGTTGGGCAACCTGATCCCGGAGTTTAACGATGCCGTTTACCGCGGGCAGTGGCAACAGGCGTATGAAATACTGGCCTCGACCAACGACTTTCCCGAATTTACAGGAAGGATTTGCCCGGCCCCCTGCGAAAGCGCCTGCGTGCTGGGCATCAACCAGCCGCCGGTCGTCATCGAGGAGATCGAGCGGCATATCATCGAAATCGCTTTCGGGCAAGGGTGGGTCAAACCGTGCCGCATCACCCACCGCAGTGGCAAAAAAGTCGCCGTGGTCGGTTCGGGTCCGGCCGGGCTGGCCGCTGCGGCGCAGTTGAACATGGCTGGGCACAGCGTTACCGTTTTCGAACGCGACGACGCTCCGGGTGGGTTACTGCGTTACGGCATCCCGGATTTCAAACTGGAAAAACGGGTGATCGACCGGCGCATCCACTTGCTCGAATCGGAGGGCGTTCTGTTCCGTTGCAACACCGAAGTCGGTAAAGACTTGACCACCAGCGAATTGGCGCAGGATTTCGACGCCGTTGTACTCACCATCGGGTGCAGCGTCCCGCGCGACCTGGAGCTACCGGGGCGCCACCTGGAGGGCGTGCTTTTCGCCATGGACTACCTGAAAGCGCAAAACAAGGCAGTAAGAGAGGGGCAGACGGGCCGCGGGCCGGCCAGCGGCAGGCAAGTAGTCGTGATCGGCGGCGGCGATACAGGTAGCGACTGTGTCGGTACGGCCAACCGGCAGGGTGCGCTCTCCGTCAGCCAGCTCGAGTTATTGCCCGTGCCCCCTGCGGTACGCCTGCCGCACATGCCCTGGCCATCTTACCCCTTGTTGCTAAAAACATCGTCGTCGCACGAGGAGGGCTGTGAGCGGCAGTGGGCGGTGCTGACCAAGGCTTTTCTCGGCGATGCCGAAGGCCGTCTGCGGGCCTTGCAGGTGGTCGACCTGGAATGGCAAACGGGGGAAAACGGCGCGCCGGCACAGTTCTGCGAAATACCAGGCACCGAACGCGAAATACCCTGCGAACTGGTGCTGCTGGCTTTGGGCTTCCTGCATCCCCGGCATGACGGGCTGGTAAGTCAACTGGAAATAGCGCTGAGTGAACGCGGCAATCTTTTTGCCTCGGACCGGGATTTTCAGACCAGTGCGGCCCGAATTTTTACGGCCGGCGACGCGCGTCGCGGTCAGTCGCTGGTGGTATGGGCCATTGCCGAGGGGAGGGAATGCGCCCGCAAGGTGGATGAGTTCCTCGCTCAAACGGCTTGAGCCGGCGGTAAAAAACAATGGCCCGGCACTCACAGGGAGTACCGGGCGCGGTTGTTTGTTTTGAGTTGGCATCGACCTACTCTCCCGGACCATCGAGTCCAGTACCATCAGCGCTGGCGGGCTTAACGACTCTGTTCGGAATGGGAAGAGGTGGGACCCCGCCGCTAAAGACACCAACATGTCTTTATCTCAGCCCGGATGTGGTCTTTTTTTTACCAGCACGCCGGACCGGCGTTTTTCTTTTTAACAATGACAAGGGGAGTAGAAAGAGTTAATCAAGTTCCGATAGGTACAATCCAAGGCAAACCCAGCAAGATCTCATCACCAAACCAG
>WBZQ01001791.1_pt1 | contig 14387 bp, 9 predicted proteins | sample 5204251 | NCBI WGS metagenome assembly WBZQ01 (sample SAMN12412402, study PRJNA552823) | activated sludge metagenome | isolation source: activated sludge from nitrification reactor of wastewater treatment plant... | place: USA: Virginia | collected 2017-09 | reverse complement strand
CCATTTTGACGGCATCTGCAATGTCAACAGCAACTATTCTTGATACGCCTTGTTCTTGCATTGTAACTCCAATTAATTGCTGTGCCATCTCCATTGTAATTTTATTATGACTTATGAAAATGAACTGCGTGTGTCGTGCCATATTTTTCACTAGTTGACAAAATCGATTAGTGTTTGCGTCATCAAGAGGAGCGTCTACTTCATCGAGTAAGCAAAATGGTGCAGGGTTAAGTCGAAATAACGAAAATATTAATGCTAGGGCTGTCAAAGCCTTTTCGCCTCCTGATAAGACGTGAATCGAATTATTCTTTTTCCCCGGTGGTTGTGCCATTAATAATAATCCTGCATCAAGAATTTTACCTTCGCTTAACTCAAGCTTGGCTTGTCCACCTGCAAATATCACTGGAAATATCTCGCTTAAATATTGATTGACCAGATCAAACGTTTTTTGCAAACGTAACTGCGTTTCACGATCGATTTGCTGGATGGCATTTTCCAATGTCACAACTGCTTCATTTAAGTCTTGCAATTGCATCAACAGATTTGATTGCCGTGTATGCGCATTTTCGAGTTCTTCTAATGCGGCGAGATTGACAGGCCCCAGAGCTGTAATATCGGCATTCAACTGGTTGATTTCCGATTGAAGTGCCGCCATGCTTTTTTTTGACATCTGCGAAAGCTGTTTCGTATCGATTTTAACTTCGTTGAGCCATTCATCCAATTGGTTGATGGTGATATTGACTGCCTGTTCTTTGAGGCGGATTTGATTAACGGCGTCTTGCAATGAATAGGTTTTTTGTTCAGATGTCAGGCGGATGTTTTCTATGTCTCGCAAATAACGCGCCGTATCTTCGGCTTCTTGGCGTATCTGTAATGCTGCTTGTTCAGTTGTTTTTCGCTGCATTTGCGCAGCTTCCAGCAGATTCTTAAGGGGTGTTTCATCTAAACTGTCAATTTCTTTAAGCAAATGAATGTGATTTTCAGTCAGCTTTTGCAAATCTTCCTCAATAGCCTTTAGGGAATATTCTATTTCGCTGATTTTATGATCACATGTTTTTACATGAAATGCGGTTTCTTGCATTTTCTTCATGGCTAGTTGTACACTTTGCCGTTGCTGAGAAACTAAATGATTAGCTGTTTCCCAGGCGGATTGAACGTGTTGTGCAAGCTTGTTTAATGTGTCAATTTGCTCTGAGTTTTCTGTTAATTTTTGTGCTGTCGATTTTTGGAGTGATAGTTCGTTTTCTAACGCTTGTTTGATTTCGCTAAGTTCACTATCAATTTGATTGTTACGGTGGATTGTACGTTCGTTGATTTGTGAAAGCTTAACGATTTCAAGCTGTAAGGCATGCTGCTGCTGTTGCAATTGTTGATGATCCTCCAGCGATTGAGCCATGTCGCGGTTAAGTTTGCTGTGCTGTTGTTCGGCTGCTTCGAGTAAATCCTGCTGGCTGCGAAGTTGCGACTTGGACTGATCAATTTCGACTTGTATGGAAGATAATTCTTGCTGCCTCGACAAAACACCATGCAATTGTGAATCGGGCGCATAAAACGTGATGCTGTTGCGCGTTACCATATGCCCTTCGGGTGTAACAAGTACCTCTCCGGGGTTTAATGTGGATCGCTCGAGGATGCCTTCCTGAAGGTCTTTTGCAACGTATACATGGCATAACCAGTCCTCGAGCATGATTTGAATCTCAATCTGGTGGATTGTTAGATGGGCAAGCAATTTTGCTAATCTTGTCGAGTTTCGTATTATTGGTAGCTCATCAGTTAAACCGGTAGATTGGATCGTTTGGGTTTTTTCAAAAACTGCCCATTTACCGATTGGTAAATCGTTCATCCAGTTCTGGATTGAAAGGGATTGCTCAATGGCAATGCTATTCAAGCGTTCACGTAAGATTGCCTCTAAGGCATTTTCCCATGCGGGTGTGACGGATATGTGTTGCCATAGACGAGGTAAGTCGTGTAAATGACGCTGATTGAGCCACTGAGTAAGTGCCTGATTGCTTTCTAATTTTTGTTGCAGAGTGTGTAGGGCATTGAAACGAGCCATTATCTGCGACAATTTATGTTGCAGGTTTTGGATTTTGCTGGTGATTTGTTGTTTGTATTCGGTGAATGCAGCTAACTGTTTTTCTATTGTTTGTTGTTTCAAGCTTTGTTTTTGCAAAGCACACTTCATTTTATCTAGCGCTTGTTGCAATTGCTCTAACTGGGATGGATGCGTTGAGATAAGCCCGGTTTGTTCATTAAGCAGGCGGGTGTGCCGCGCTTCTAGTTGCTGGATATTTTTTATTGCATGCGTAAGGTGACTATTTTCAAGGTGAACGGTTTGTTCGGCGATTAGTAGTTCATGACGGCATTTGCTGAGTTCTTCCTGGCAACGGGAAAAATTTGCTTCAATATCGGGTAATTTCTGGTTTTCTGCATCATTGACTAAAATACTTTCTGCATGAGCAGATTCCGCTTTGGTTTTTTCGCGCTGCCAATGCCTTAAATTTTCCAGTGTTGTTACTTTTAATTGGTTATTCTTTTTTAGCTGATTTTCAATATCGCGACTTTGTTGCGTTAAACGCTCTCGATTATTTTTAAGATGATTGATTTCTTGTTCCAAGCGTCCTATTTCGGCATTTACGGTATATAGTTGTCCTTGTGTTTGCAGCAATTTGTCATTGACCAAATATTCGAGTGCGCGAGTTTTTTCGTAATCCTGTTCCGCGTTGCGTTGATTTGAGAAAGTATTTTCCAATTCAGACTCAAGTTGTCGAATTTTTTCTTCAGCTTCAGTGCGTTGTTTTAACGCATCATTTTTACGTTGCAGCCATAGGGTTACTTGTGACCTGCGTAATTCATCTTGCAGTAATTGATATTGCCGGGCGATTTTAGCTTGGACATCGAGGTGCTGAAGTTGTGTTTCCAGTTCCTGGCAAATATCTTCCAGGCGGGTTAGATTTTTACGTGTTTCAATCAGTCGTGATGAAGTTTCTTGCCTTCTTTCCCGGTATTGCGAAATACCCGCAGCTTCTTCCAGAAAACTTCTGAGTTCTTGTGGTTTTGCTTCAATAATTCGTGAAATCATACCTTGCTCGATAATGGCATAGCCGCGACCTCCAATTCCAGTACCGAGAAAAAGATCAGCAATATCACGTCGCCTTACTTGCTGATTATTAATATAATAATTTGAAATCCCATCACGTTGAAGTACCCGTTTGATAGCAATTTCTGAGTAGCTGGACCATTGCCCTGTGATTTTGCTTGAACTATTGTCAAAAATTATTTCAACACTTGCCCGACCAACGGCTTTACGTTGATCTGATCCTGTGAAAATCACATCTTGCATGGAATCGCCACGCAAAGCAGAGGCTTTGGATTCACCTAAAACCCATCGTACGGCATCGATGATATTTGATTTTCCACAGCCATTAGGTCCTACAATACCTATTAGATCCTGAGAAACAGGAATTAATGTGGGGTCAACAAACGATTTGAAACCGGCAAGTTTGATTTGAGCTAAGCGCAATTTTTTGTTTATTAGATAAGGCAGTTATAATAAACGACTGGTATAAAAACGATCAAAATTATGACATTGTATCGGAATTAATTTAAACGTGAGTGCGAAGAATGGCTAGTAACCCAAACAAGAATCTTGAAACATTTCCTAATCCCAATACAGACCGGGATTATCATATTCATATGCAAATCCCCGAATTTACCTGCTTGTGTCCGAAAACTGGGCAACCTGATTTTGCCACATTGGTTTTGGATTATATTCCAGATAAAAAATGTATTGAACTTAAAAGTCTCAAACTTTATATCTGGTCATACCGCAACGAGGGTGTATTTCATGAAGCAGTTACCAACAAAATTCTCGATGATCTCGTAGTGGTTTTGAAGCCAAGATATATCCGATTAATTGCACGTTTTTATGTACGCGGTGGAATTTTTACCAACGTGACAGTGGATCATCGTAAAAAAGGATGGAAACCCGAACCGACAATTTCACTACAACAATTCAATAACCAATTCAACATTCGAGAATGATTCTTAATTTTATAGTTTATGTAAAACTAATAACTCTCTGATTATTATGTAAATTTATGGATTTTCTATATCTTATTCAATAAAAAAGTAGTTTTCAAAAGTAAAAAAATTATATATGCTGTCACCCAGTGTAAAGACAAAACTAAGCTATGTAAATGATTTTTAAAAGAAATGATAAATTTGCTTTACTAATGTCGTTACTTTTCGGGATTTGCTCACTTCTATCGATTGATGCATCTGCTGAAAAATTAGTGCAAGATAATCTTCAAAATCATGAAGATTTATGGGATCGTATCCGCAATGGTTTCGCTCTGGCACTACCACCTGACAGTAAAGCAATACGTAAAATTGAATCCCCATACACTCAGAAACCGGAGTCATTTAACCGGATTGTCGCTAAGAGTGAGCGGTATTTATTCTATATCGTGGAAGAGATCGAACGCCGTCGAATGCCGATGGAGATTGCACTCATTCCCGTAATTGAGAGTTCTTATGATCCTTTGATCAAGTCTAATAATAGTTCTGCCGGATTGTGGCAATTTATTCCGGAAACGGCAAGAATTTTGGGCTTAGAACAAAATGTATGGCATGATGATCGGCGTGATGTGATTGCTTCGACAGAAGCCGCTCTTGATTATTTGCAGTATTTGTACAAAAGATTTGGAGATTGGAAGCTCGCAATAGCTGCCTATAACATCGGTGAAGGTACTGTCGGTAAAGTATTATCGAAAAGTAAGCATAAAGGAAGATCAAGCAGTTTTCACGATATCAGTCTTCCAATCGAAGCCAAACATTATGTATACAAGATACTGGCGGTAAAAGATATCGTTGCCAATTCAAGGAAATATGGGTTACAGCTTCGACCGGTACCCAATCGACCGTATTTTGATACAGTCGAAATACACGAACCCATCGATATCCCTCTCGTTACCCGCCTCGCTAATATATCCGCAACTGAATTCACTGCATTAAATCCCGCGTATAACCGCTATGTCATTAAGATTCACAAAACGCCTCGCACTTTAGTGCTACCTATGAATAAAAAAGAAGCTTTCCTGAGAAATTTAGAGACATACCAGGATCCCCGGGTTTCATGGCAAATTTACCATGTTAGAAAAGGCGAGAATATTAATGAAATAGCAAAGCGTTATGATACTACCGTTAAACAACTGCAAACGATTAACGGTATAGGTCGCAATAAAAATCTGACACTCGGACAAAAAATCCTGGTGCCATACGCGATTATGGAAAATATAGCTGAAAGCAAGGCAGCAGAGCGGTTGAAAAATTCTTATGCAAGTGTTCACGTTGTTAAGAAAGGAGATACTTTGTATGATCTCGCGAAGCGGTATGGCACTACAGTAAATAAAATCAAACGTTGGAATAATAGTGACGAAAATTTGTCAATCGGGCAGAAACTTCTAGTTTCAAGAAGTTGATGATGAGAGTTGGGAAATTCGTGTCATTACTTTGTAAGTTTGTTGTTTTTGTTTAAATATTTTTTAATAATTCAACAGCCCAGTTAACGCCAAATCCAGTAACTTCGCTATCAACCGCTCCTAGACCATCTTTATGGTTGCAAGCAGATAAATCCATGTGTATCCATGGAATATCGTTGACAAAGTGACGTAAAAAGCATGCGGCTAGGATATGGTCAAAATCGCCATCAATTTCGCACTGCTTAATATCTGCGGTTGTACTTTCAAGGCTTTCTTCATAGTCTACATCCATTGGAAAAACACAAACACGCTCACCACTCTTTTTTCCAGCCGTAATCGCTTTTTCGCATAGCTCGTCACGATTGCTAAAGATTCCACTATAACGTGAACCTAAAGCTGTTCTCATGCTACCGGTCAAGGTGGCAAAGTCAATGATTAGATCAGGTTTTAGTTGAGTTGCTAATGTTAAAGTATCGGCTAAAACCATTCGTCCTTCTGCATCCGTATGCACGATTTCGATTGATAAACCATTGAGTGCTGTAATAATGTCATTTTGTTTATAAGCATGCGGACTGATGTGGTTTTGTGCGATTGCGAGCCAGCAATCGATTTTGATGGGCAGCTCGGCCCGCGTTATAGCAAGTAAAATACCTAATGCTACCGCGGAGCCATTCATATCTTCGTGCATACCCTGCATATACCGGGCAGGTTTTAAATTGTGACCGCCGGTGTCAAAACAAATACCTTTGCCGACAATTGCTATGCTTTTTTTATGTTGTGAATTTTGTCCACTGTCGTGCTGAAGATGAATAATAGCGGCATCTTCCGAATCACTACCTTGGGCAACCGCAATAAATGCACCAGCGCCTATTTCTTTTAAGATGCTTAAATCAAATTCTTGATATTTCCATCCTTCATTTTCAGCCAGTTTTTTTATTTGTTGACGATAAGTTTTAGGGGTTAATTCGTTGGCAGGCAATACTGTTAAACCACGAGCCAATAGATTACCTTCCGCCAGGGCACGTTGTGAGGTAAAGTTTTGGGCATCTTGATAACCATGCAGAAATATTTTCGCCAGTGGTTTTCTCATAGGTTTTTTTTTGCGCGCAGGAAGAATGGCGCCATTAACCCAGGCAGAATATACTGCCAGTTCAGAAAAACATTTTTTCTGATGTGTTGTCCCATATACTGCAATATATATTTCACTGGGATTTTCTATCAGAAGTAATTTAATTGCTTTGCGAATAAGCGTTTGCTGATTGAAAATAGGTTCAGCAATATCAATCATAACCCATGTGCACAATTCGCCATCAGCAAGCGTCGCACAGACTGGAGTTTTATATAGATCAGTTAATAGTATTTCACGTCGCAACAAAAGCTTTTTTAGCGATTCTTCACCAGGAATAGCATATTTCTTGGGAATCTTTTCTAATTTCGGGAGTATTACGAGAAGATGAGATGCTTTAGTTGATTGATCAATAGGTGATAAGTTCTGGAAGAGTGATGCCAGCATTGAAAGCTTTCCTGTCAAGTATTATTTTCTGCATGACAAAATTTGGAGTCATTGCGTGAAGAATGATTATTGTTAATTAATTTGTGCTCTATTATATACGTCTTATTTACAGGATGGCTGAGATCGCTTCAACAGATTAGTTTTTTCTCATTCAAAAAGGAGTATTAGATACGAAATGCGCCAATATCTCGAACTCATGCAATACGTGATTGATCATGGTCTGAAGAAATCAGATCGTACGGGTACCGGCACTCTGTCAATTTTTGGTTATCAAATGCGATTTAATTTACTGGACGGTTTTCCATTGGTAACGACAAAGAAATGCCATTTAAAATCAATTATTCATGAGTTGTTGTGGTTTCTAAATGGTGACACAAATATTGATTATCTGCGCAAAAACGGTGTGTCGATTTGGGATGAATGGGCTGATGCAGATGGAAATTTGGGTCCTATATATGGCCACCAATGGCGTTCCTGGCAAACAGCCGATGGACAAAATATCGATCAGCTTATGCAAGTGATCGAGCAAATAAAAAAAACACCGGATTCCCGGCGTATGCTGATTTCTTCCTGGAATGTTGGTGATCTGCATAAAATGCGGTTACCGCCATGTCATGCTTTTTTCCAATTTTATGTCGCTGATAAGCGGTTAACGTGTCAGCTCTATCAACGCAGCGCAGATATTTTTTTAGGTGTACCTTTTAACATTGCATCATACGCATTGTTAACGATGATGATTGCGCAGGTATGCGAACTGGAACTTGGCGATTTTGTGCATACCCTTGGCGACGCACACCTTTATTTAAATCATCTTGAGCAGGCGCATCAACAGTTATCACGCGAACCTAAGCCCTTGCCCGCTATGAAACTGAATCCAGCGATACGCCACATATTAGATTTTAAGTATGAAGATTTTGTTTTGGAAAATTATGATCCTCACCCAGTCATAAAGGCAACGGTAGCCGTATGATATTGCCACGTTTATCTATACTGGTTGCGATGGCCAGAAATCGCGTGATTGGGAGGAATAATAACTTACCTTGGTATTTGCCTGCTGATTTGAAGCATTTCAAATCATTGACCATGGGACATCCCATCATTATGGGCCGTAAGACTTATGAGTCTATTGGTAAGCCTTTGCCTGGAAGAACTAATATTATTATTAGCCATCAACCAGGTTATGAGGTGCCAGGTGCAATTGTTGTTAATTCCATTGAAGATGCATTCCTGGCTTGTAAAGAGGTTGAAACATGCGATAGTGAAAGCTTTATTATTGGTGGTGAAAACGTGTTCCGGCAAACCATTAAACTATGTCAGCGCATGTATGTTACTGAGATTCAAAAATATTTTGAAGGAGATACTTTTTTTCCACGATTCGATATTAATGATTGGGAAGAGATTCGACGAGATAAATATTTTTCTGATAGCGGTGACAACATGGAATATCATTTTGTTGTACTGAACCGGAAATCCCAAAGTTAGGATAGGCAGCAATTGTTGTGAACGTACAAAAAATGGCGAGGTGCATTCTATGCAACCTCGCCATTTTAGTGTTAGATAAAACGATGTAGCAGGTATTATGCTTATATCACTTTCACGTCAGGCAATGGAAATCCATTGAAATTGCTAGCATAAGCCGTGGTATAAGCACCTGCATTAGGGATATAAATAAAATCACCCTCTTGCATATCATTGGGCAGCATCAGGTCGTGAGTGAGAATATCCACTGAATCGCAGGTTGGACCTGCAATTGACCAAGGAATATTACTGCCGTGGCGGTCTGTCAGAATTTCATAACGTAAACCTTCGGTAATTTCTATTACGCCTCCGAACATACCGGCATCCCAATACATCCAACGCTTGCCATTGCGAGTTGCTGTACCTACTACCCGGCAAACAAAATAAGCAGAATCAGATACCAAATAACGGCCAGGTTCAGCCATGATGCGAACACTGTCAGGCAGATCAGCGATCGCTTCATTGACTACTTCAGCAATGACTTCAATCGAAGGAATAGGCTTGACATGACGAACGGGATAACCTCCGCCGATATTCAATAATCTTGGATTTAGCCCAGCTATTTGCATTTCGGTAAAAACTTTCTTTGCACGTTCAATACCAACTCGCCAGTTTTGGGGATTGCGGCATTGAGAACCGACATGAAACGTAACGCCAGCAAGATCTGCTTTGAGTTTTACAGCCTCTTGAATAATTTCACTGACATCGGCCAGATGCGTGCCAAACTTGCCGGCTAATGGCCAATCACTGCCAATATTAGGAGTATCTATGCGCAAATACATTTTTGCATCTGACTTTACACTCACTATTTTGCGTAGTTCTTCTACACTATCGATTACATACCATTCGACACCCTTGGCTGCTGCATATTCCAGATATGCACGGGATTTCATTGGATTGCTATAAAATATTTCAGCAGCAGACACACCGAGCTTTAATAATAGATCAAGCTCAGCAATAGAAGCAATTTCAAAACCGACACCTTCCTTAATGAGCGTTTTTAATACGCGGTGATCAGGATTAGCTTTAACGGCGTAGTGGGGATGAACTCGTGGCATTGCAGCCATAAATCGTCGGGCTTTTTGTCGGACGATATTACTATCGACTAATAAAAACGGGCGTTGATAGCCTTTTTTCAGTGCATTTTGCACATGTTTAAAATTCAGACTAATTTCTGGGTGGGAATCAAATAAAACTTCAGACTGATCAACTTTGGGAAGTGTAGAAGCAAATGTACGCATGTGAGTTTTCCTTTAAAAATGGCTACGTTTCAGGAATATGAGCATTAACTAAATCAACTGAAGCAAAATAGTTCTTGATACTTTTCATGATGACCTCCTTTTAATAGAGAGATTACTTGTTTCTAATTGCACGCATTATAGTCTGCATTTCAGGCAAATCAAGTATTTTCTTGCACGTAATGAAAATTATTGTGGAACATGCATATATCATTTAAAACAACGCGTTGCATGACTCTTAATTCTGCTGGATATGACGGTTTTTTTTCAAAAAAGTTTAAATAACTTTGTTAATTTCTTACCATGGCGGTTTAATTACGAATTTCTACTTGCAAGATGGAATTTTTAGTTCCATTGCAGCCTTAGATAATCATCGTTTTTCTCATCAAACTTAAATCGAAATAAATTTTTCCCTCGATGGATGGTGAGATGTTGCGGAATTCGTTTAAAGGGCCCTGCAGCAAATGGTGATTCTTCAATTTTTAGGTGGCTTGCATGAGGTGAAAAGATTCTAACTTCAATTTGATCAGGTCCTACTTTCTGTAGTAACGGTGCAAATGGTTTTGCTAATGGCTCGCCAATGAATACACCTTGTCCTGGCCATGCCACGCTTTTCCAATAGGCTTCAATGGCGCTGGCTCCCAATGCATAATGAAACATGGCAATGAGCGGGAATGGAAATTTTTGTGGATAGCTGCAAGGTTCTACAACGGTACCGTAGCTTGCAGTAGCGCCAGCTTCTAGCCATCTGAGGCTACTCATTTGCAGGGAATCCGTCAACATACCGCCGGTAGACGTTAAGTGATCAGCTAATGCGCCTGGTAGAAAATCAAGTGTTTCCAGCATGGGTACGTTGGTTGATCCAGTAAAATAGAAAAGAATATCGCTGCGATCAGAAATGAAATTGGTTTCAAGCACCTGGATAGAAAAAACATCTGCTAAATCATGGATGGCTCGCGCAAATCCCGCAGCGCGACTGCTACGTGCTTTATCTGAAGTTTTTAACAAGTAGGCCTGTCCTGTTGGGAAACTATGATCGGAAGCAATACCCTTATCAATCAGCGCTTTTACATATTTGAAGGAGGTACCGGCTAACATCATGGCGGGACGCAACTTATAATCATCATATGGAAGTAGGCTTTGCGTATTGAAGTATGAGCTGGATGCTGTCGGAGCACATGTTGTGGCACAGTATTTTTTATCGAAACCAAAAGCCAGCGCAGAGGTCAGTGACATACAGCCTACTCGGTATGGGGCGGTCCAGGCAACCGCATAGGCTTGCACATGGTTTGGAGTAAGCTGATCAATGGTGGTTTTTAATTGCTTGAATTCTTTTGGCGATAGAGTGTTGCGCTGCGCTGGGAAGCGCACATGGATCATATGAGTTTCAGGGATCTTCCGTGCTTGCTGATAATAGTATCCAACTTCCCGCGATAGAGGGTCGTCGTCATTAATGATGATTGCAATGTCGTTCGGTGTAAATCCGGTACGCGGTAGTGAGATATGTTGCTGTGCTTTTATGGGTGTAGCTATGCAAATGAGAATAAATACAAAAATAGCAGTAAGTTGTGGTGCTGGCTTTAAAATATTTTGTGTCAGCTTCAAAATATTTCCGTAAGGGTGATGAGGTCAATCGCTTTAAATTTTCGGCAATGTTACACCATGTTGTCCTTGGTATTTGCCGCCCCGATCTTTATAAGAAGTTTCACAGATCTCATCCGACTCAAAGAAAATAACTTGCGCAACCCCTTCATTGGCGTAGATCTTGGCGGGAAGAGGGGTGGTATTGGAAAATTCCAGTGTGACATAGCCTTCCCATTCCGGCTCAAACGGCGTGACATTGACAATAATGCCGCAACGCGCATAAGTGGATTTGCCTAGACAGATGGTTAACACATTGCGCGGAATACGGAAATATTCCACCGTACGTGCCAATGCAAAGGAATTGGGTGGAATGATACAAACATCGCTTTTGACATCGATAAATGAATTGGAGTCGAAATTCTTGGGGTCAACGATGGTGGAATTGATATTGGTGAACAACTTGAATTCATCCGAGCAGCGAATATCGTAGCCGTAACTCGAGGTTCCATAAGATACGATACGTTGATCATCTTTGCGGCGAATCTGGTCGGGCTCGAATGGTTCGATCATGCCGTGTTCGTACGCCATACGGCGTATCCATTTGTCCGATTTAATCGTCATCGTTCAATCTTTCCTAGTCGTTTTCCATGATGATTTTGGCAAACAATTCCGAGTGATCTTCAGCAGATGCGGCAACCTTGACGGCAACCCGCCGCGCAATCAGACGGTAGGTTTCAGCTATTTTTCCATCCGGTTCGGCTACAACGCTGGGTTTTCCCGCATCGGTATGCTCGCGGATTTTGATATCGAGTGGCAGTGCACCCAGAAATTCAACGTTATAATCACGGCACATTTTTTCACCCCCGCCAGTACCAAAAATCGGTTCAGTATGACCGCAGTTTGAACAGGTATGGGTGCTCATGTTTTCCACAATGCCGAGAATCGGTATGCCTACTTTCTCAAACATTTTTAATCCCTTGCGTGCATCGAGCAGGGCGATATCTTGCGGGGTGGTGACGATAACGGCGCCGGTAACGGGTATTTTTTGCGCCAGTGTCAGTTGGATATCGCCGGTGCCGGGTGGTAAATCAACGATCAAATAATCCAAGTCTTTCCAATTGGTATCGTTTAACAGTTGCTGCAAGGCTTGGGTCACCATCGGGCCACGCCACACCATAGGCGTTTCCACGTCAATCAGCAAACCGATCGACATCGCCTGAATGCCATGTGCCTGTACCGGTTCCATGGTTTTACCATCGAGTGAGTCCGGATGATTGGTTATTCCCAGCATTTGGGGTTGCGAAGGACCATAAATATCCGCATCCAGAATACCCACGGATGCGCCTTCCGCTGCTAAAGCCAAAGCGAGATTGACTGCGGTAGCCGATTTTCCAACACCACCCTTGCCGGATGCCACTGCAATAATATTCTTGACTCCGGGAATCAACTTCACGCCTTGCTGAACGCTATGCGGAATAATTTTGCTGCTGACAGTAACATGAATATTGCCAATGCCCGGCAAGGATCGCAGCGCATCAGTGATTTGTTGTTGAACGCTGCTCTTGACGCTATTGCCCGGATAACCCAGTTCGATATCAACCGATACGTTATTCTGATCAACTTGTACATGAGTTACCGATTTTCCGGTGACATAATCCTTGCCTGTGGTTGGATCAATGGTCTGCTTGAGAATAGCCTGTATTTGTTGTTCGGAAATAGTCACTGCAAAACTCCTTTTTACTGCCGCTTGGCATGAATCATTCAATTCCGGGATGGTAACAAATATCAGGAAATTGCACACAGTTTGTTACAATTACCCTTTATTCAATTTGGTTTGCGAATAGTTCATGAACAAGCGAAAAATCCTGGTTACTTCTGCGCTCCCCTATGCCAATGGCAGTATTCACTTGGGACATCTGGTGGAATATATTCAAACGGATATCTGGGTGCGCTTTCAGAAAATGCGTGGACATGCGGTTTATTATGTATGTGCCGATGATACGCACGGCACACCGATCATGTTGCGTGCCGAGAAAGAAGGTATCACGCCGGAAGCCTTGATTACGCGTGTTCATACAGAACATTTGAGAGATTTTACCGGTTTTCACATCCAGTTCGATAATTATTACAGTACCCATTCGTCCGAAACGCGGCATTTTTCCGAAGATATTTATAATAAATTGAAAGCTGCCGGTTTGATCGCGGTACGCGGTATCGAGCAATTATACGATCCGGTCAAGAACATGTTTCTGCCGGATCGTTTTGTTAAAGGCGAATGTCCGAAATGTGGCGCCAAAGATCAGTATGGCGATTCGTGTGAAGTATGCGGCGCGGCGTATGCACCCACTGAGCTGAAAAATCCTTATTCCGCAGTTTCGGGAGCGAAACCGATTAATAAATCATCCGAACATTATTTCTTCAGTTTGTCCGATAAACGCTGTGCCGATTTTTTGCGGCAATGGACATGTGAATGCGGTCATTTGCAGCCGGAAGCTGCCAACAAGATGCGCGAATGGCTCGGTGAAGCGGGCGAAAATAAACTCTCAGACTGGGATATTTCGCGCGATGCGCCGTATTTCGGCTTTGAGATTCCCGGTGCTTCCGGTAAGTATTTCTACGTTTGGCTCGACGCGCCGATCGGTTACATGGGCAGTTTCAAGAATTTGTGCGAACGTGAAAACATCCGTTTCGACGACTACTGGCAACCGCAATCGGATACAGAGCTGTATCACTTTATCGGCAAGGATATTTTGTATTTCCACGCGTTGTTTTGGCCAGCCATGCTGCAAAATGCGGGTTACCGCACGCCAACCAAGATTTTCGCGCACGGCTTTTTGACCGTGAACGGCGAAAAAATGAGCAAATCGCGCGGCACTTTCATTACCGCAGAAAGTTACCTGGAGCAGGGGTTGAGTCCGGAATGGCTGCGTTATTACTACGCCGCTAAATTGAATAGTACTTTGGAAGACATCGACTTGAACCTGGACGATTTCGTTGCACGCGTCAACTCCGATTTGATCGGCAAATTCATCAACATCGCCAGCCGTTGTG
>WBZQ01001789.1_pt1 | contig 14390 bp, 19 predicted proteins | sample 5204251 | NCBI WGS metagenome assembly WBZQ01 (sample SAMN12412402, study PRJNA552823) | activated sludge metagenome | isolation source: activated sludge from nitrification reactor of wastewater treatment plant... | place: USA: Virginia | collected 2017-09 | reverse complement strand
CCTGGCTGCCACCTGGAAGGCGCCGGGCAGACGCTCGCCGAGCTGGCCGCGCAGTTCCTCGGCCTGCACCGTGCCCTTGGACATCATCTGCGAGATCGCCAGGAGCGCGCCGTCAGCCTCAGCGGACGACAGCCCGAGCGTCGTCGCCGCGCGGCTCACTGCAGTGAAAATCTCCTGCGTCTGAGCACCGGCTAACGACGTACCGCGCGCCGAGGCCGCCAGCTTGATGTAGCTGTTGGCCGTGGCGTCCAGATCAAGGCCGAGCTGGCGCGCGGTCGAGCGCACGAAGTCCAGTTCCCGGCCCACGTTGTCCGCGCCGACCAGCGCGCCCATCGCCGCCCGAAACTTCACCGCTGACGCCTCGGCGTCGATCAGGGCCGACCCGATCTGCCGTACTGATGCGATCACCGCCGCAACAGAGACAGTGACGCCAATTGCCTCAAGCGCCGAGCGCGCTGTATTGGCCGCGCGCTGCATGTCGCCAGCCGCTCCCGTCACCGCGGTGCGCGCCGACTGCATGTCCGACATCAGCCGCGAGACGTTCGCGGCCATGTCGATGATCAGCGTGGCGATCTGCGTCATTCCGTCCCCTCTTGATCAGGCCCTGCGGCCTGGCTCTTCGCTACCGACTTCAGCGCCACCGCATCCAACGCTCGCACCATCGACACCTCCCACCGGGACAGGCTGATGCCCGCCACCCGCTGGAATGCGTCGATGTCCTGCCACGTGATCGGGGACGGCCCGCTGACACCCTGGCCGCGCCCCTCGTGCAGCTCCGTAAACACGTTCCACAACGGCCGCACGACCAATGGCAGCGCCTCGACCGCCAAAGCCTCGGCGGCCATCGCATCGCCCTGCCGGGCCGCTGCCTGCAGGTGCTCTCGCTCCGTGCACCCGTCTGCGTGCGTGCGCGCGAGCCGGAACTGCGACTCCGCGTAGGTGGTCAGCCGATCGCGGAGTCGCTGATAAAACGGGCCTGCTCGCCCATCGCCTCGGCGATCTGACGCACGACCCACGCCTGGCGCTGATCGCCGAACCACTCGCGAGCCGCAGCCGGGCTGAACTCGCGGTCCGCTCCTTTCCAGCCAATGACGCCCGCCTGCACGTCCTCGATGCGCTGCTCTTGCTGTTCTTCGTAGGACGGCAGATCGACCCGGCCGTCCTTCGCGAATGCGGCCTGCGCCCGCTTGACGCGGGCCGACTGCAGCGCGACACGCGACTGGTGAGACGGCCCGGCCAGGGTGAACACCACGCCCAGCCCTTCGCCGGTCTTGGGGTGGCGCAGTTCGTACTCGGCAGATTCCAGCTCGACGATGGATCCGATTTGGTACATGAGACCTCGCAGGAGTAGAGATCCACGGACACCGGCCGGCGCTCCCCTGCGAGGAGGAGACACCGACCGGGCCGTGGCAGGTTGCCGGCCGCTCAGACGGCCAGGGAGTCGTGGACCATGATGCTGGTCCGCTCGTTCGCGTAGCCGCTGCCACCAGTGGCCGGCAGCAGCGAGTTGAAGGGGATGGTTTGCACGATATTCTTCTCGCCGTCGTCCTTCGCCGCGCCGCCCAACTTGATGCGCGGCATCGCAACCGCCATGAAGTCCGCAGCCGCCGTCGAGCCGGTCGAGAACGCCGCCATCAGCGACAGCTCGGTCTCGGCGTCGAACGCATCACGCAGCGTGGTCGAGTCGAACAGCGCGGTGAGTTGCCCGGACACGCGGATGCGGCCCTGCTCGATCGATGGGTAGGAGTTCGAGCCGACCACCGCCTCGGCCGTGTGCCCACCCGCCACGTTGACCGTGAGCCCGGTGAGCGTTGCCACCCTCGACCCGTTGATCGCCAGCACGCCATTCACGGCAGCCAGCACGCCGCTGGTGGACGCAGCACTCGGCGACGCGTAGTAGACCGAGGTCGCGTTCGTGCGGGTCGCGCCCATGAACCCAAAGTCGATCTTGGCGATGCCGGTCGGCGGCAGTTGCAGCGCCATCGTCGTGGGCTTGCAGCCCAGGTAGAGCTCCGACTTGGACAGGTCCGAGAACCAGTGCTCGATCGCGAACGACAGGTCGGTGTGCCCGCTGATCGGCGCGTAGGTGTACTTGCCCGGCACGCTGATCGTGCACGAGGCGATCGGCCCCTCGGCCACCAGCGCCGACCCGTTCAGCGGGATCACCGTCAGCACGGTCGCGGTGGCGGCAATCACGAACAGATTGTTGTTCAGGTTCGCGGCGTTGACCGAGCCTGCGCTGATGCGCACCACCATGCCGGCGCGAATGCCACCGGTCAGGAAGTCGCCAGCCGAGCGGGTCACGGTGTACGGCGCAGACGCCCCGGCGATGGTGAGCGACAGCGAGCTGATCGCCGTCACCGCCGTGGCCGCACGCCGCACGATCGCGTCCATGAACGCCTGATATGTACCAGGGGACGGCTCGCCACTGATGCTGCCATCGACCGAGATCACGCCGTGGCGAAAGTCGGCCACCTGGTAGTCGTCGCGGATCTCGGCCGACTCGTAGGTCTGCTTGCGCAGATCCAGCCCACTGGACACACGGCGCAGCACCTGGCCGCCGCTCGTGCCGGGGGCGGTCCCCCAGGTCGATTCCACCTTGTATCGCACCTGCTTTTTCACGCCTGCGGCATTCGGCATAGATCACCCCTAGAATGCAAAAAGCCCGCTCGCGGCGGGCCGAATGAGAGAAACGATTGGTCAGGTCTCGATGTGCGAGACGATCACATCCATCGACTGCGAATACAGGTTGCTCTCGGCGTCGAACGAGTCAACGCCGTCGATGTCGCGCACGATCGACACCACCTGCACCCCGGCGATCGTGCCGTGCTGATAGCGCACCGCGCGCCACGCAGCATCGAGCACGCTTGCGCAGACCGCGAACCCGTCGGCCAGCGCATTGATCTGGATGCGCGACTGCACGAGCGCCGCACCCAGCGCGTCGATCTGCCCAGGCTCGACACCCGACACCCGCGTGTAGACGATGGCCGGGAATCCCTGATCCTGCGGAGCCACGGTCGGATAGATGCGCGCACCAACCAGCCCAGCCACCGTCGGGTCGTTCGCCAGAAGGTGATAGACGACCTTGCGCGCGCCCATCAGCCGCCCGCCTTGATCTTGGCGATCTCGCGCGGCGTGCGCTCGCGCAGATAGTCAGCCATCGCAGCCACTGCGTCGCCCTGGAAGCCGTCCACCGCCGTGCGCATGAATGGCTTCATCATCGCGCCAGGGTGATTCACCGACAGCGCGAACCGCCCGCCGATGTTCAGCCAACCGCCGCGCTTACCCTTGATGATGTGCGCCGCCGTGCCGAACTCCACCATATGCGCGTAGTAGGCATCGGCCCCGCCAGCACGCACCCGCGAGAACACCCGGCCATTGCGGATGCCGGTGGAGACCTTGATCGACTTGCGCAGCGCGCCCGTGCGCACCGGGGCCAGCTCACGCGCCGCCTTCTGCAACACGCTGGCACCAGCACGCAGGCCGCCACGCACGACGGTACCCTCTAGCTTGGCCGGCAGCTCCTTGAGCAGTTTGTCGAGCGCGGCCAGGCCCAGCACTTCTGTCTCGGTCACGCTCATGAGGTTTCCTCGTTGATGTCGATGCACAGCAGGTGCATCTCGTCCTGGCCCTTTGGCACCACGGCCGCGATCTCGAGGAGCCGCGACCCGTGCATTACGCGATGCCACGGCACAACGTCGTCACGCTGGCGGATGACGACGCGCACCTCGCGCAGTGACCGTGCCTGGTCGACGCCCTGATTGGCCGCCAGGTACTCGCGCCCCGACAAAGACTCCACGGACGCCCACACGGTGGCCAGCGTGCCCCAGGTGACAACCTCTCCGCCGTAGGCGTCGCGCGTGACGCTTTTGGCCTGGATCGTCACCCGATCGCGTAGACGGCCCGCAGCCAGCGTCATGCCGCCCACACCCGGTAGCGGTCGAGCAGGCGGTCCAAAAACTCGATCGTCTTGGGGACTCGGTCAGCCTGCGCGGTGTGCTCGCGGTTGGCGTAGCACGTGCCAAGCGCCGCCAGCATGTATGCCTTGATCGGCGCCGGGATGTCGGCGGCCGCATACCCTGCGGTAAACGTCACCAGGACAGCGTTTGCGACATCGCGCGTGCCAGGCCACGTCACACCGTCTGCCGGAAGCAGCCAGGACGGCTCCTGCGCGTCATCAAGCGAGTAGTCAGTCGATGCCAGGGTCTGCAGATCCCCATCCGAATCTACATACTGCACGGACGTGATTCCAGTCACCGGTCCGCCAGGCAATTCGATCCCGTCAGTCGAGAACTCGTCCAAGTACAGGCACCAGGTCGTCGGCGCCAGCGTCCGCCCGGTCAGGTGCTCCGCGTGTTCTCGGATGGCAGTGATCCACATCGCGACGAGCGCGTCGTCGTCGGCCACGTCGATGCGCTGATGCAGCTTTGCCTCAGCGACCGTAATCGGCTCAACGGTCGGTGCGATGATGCGCTTGATGCCCATACTCAATTCCTGCGTTTCGCGCGCGTGATCTGCGCGGGTCTCTTCCGCCCCTGCACCTGTGCACCACGGACACCACGGATGCCGTAGGTCTCGACGCCGATCGTTGTCAGCACACCGGACCCCAGGGCCGACGCAAGCGCCGCCCCGGACAGCGTGATCGATGTCAGCAGCGCACCGCCGCCGACCACGGACGCGAGCGCCGCGCCCGACAGGCCCGAGAGCGTGATCGCCAGGTCTCCCGACCCGGTAACGGCAGCCGTCGCGCCGCCGGCCAGGGGGATCCCTGTAACCAGGCCGCCCGCGCCGATCGCCGACACGGACGCCGAGCCCGCGAGCGCGATCCCGGTCGTCAGCGTGCCGGTGCCAGTGGCCCCTCCCGTCGCGTCGCCGGCCAGGCCAGCGGGCGCAGTCGTCAGCGCGCCAGTGCCGACCACAGAGGCCAGCGCCGCGCCCGAGAGCGTGATCTGTGCCGTGAGGTCTCCTGCGCCGGCGACGGACGCCAGCGCGGCGCCGTCCAGGCGGATCACCGTCGAGAGGTTGCCGGACCCTGTGGCCGAGACCGTGGCCGCCGCACCGGCGAGCGGGATCGCGGTCGTCAGCGCACCCGACCCGGTAGCCGACACCACGGCCGCGCCGAGGATCGGGATCGCAGTCGTCAGCGCGCCCGAGCCGGTCGCCCCGGCGGCGCCCGCACCGGCGAGCTCGGCCGGCGCACCGCCCGCAGCGAAGAACACCGGCCGGCGCACGGGGGCAATCATGCGCCACGGATTGCGCGTTAATTCGCGCATTTCTGCCGGCGCTAGCGCGGCCGGCCAATCCGCGTGCAGAAATATCAGACCTGAAAAACCGTCAACGCCGGTATTCCCGCACCCGATACACAACCCCGTAGTGGTAAACGTTTTGGCGGCACTACCGCCCGCGTATTCCGTGCCGTCTACATAAAATTTTGTAGTCGCGCCGTCATAGGTAATTCCCACCGTCTGCACAACGCCCGACTTTACAATGTCCGTCGCGCTAGACCCGACAACCTCAATATTTGCCCGGATCAACAGCATTTGCCCGGTTGCTTCGACCCGCCACTCCGCCGACCCCTGACCGGCTGGGTACGGCGCGACTGACGAATCGCTAATTGCCGCGTCTGCCGTCCCAGCCCACCGGATAACCGCGATCCTTGAGAAAACCTGGGACTGCATCGAAACGCAGCCATCCGGCATCGACAGACCAATGTTGTCTGACCCATTGAGAGACATCGCCAGCTTGTCAGCGACGGATCCCTCTGTGACGCCAGAGTATGTGTGCGCCCCTTTCGACGCCTGGCTAACGTCGACCATCCGCCCGCCACGTCCGGCCACGAACAACCCGGTCAAAGGGACGTTCGACAGCCTCGCGCGCGGCCGCGACGTGACGATCATCGGCATCCGCCGCGCCCCTTACGCGACCGCGCCGCGTTGCGTCACCACGCGAGCGCGGACGGTGATCGACCGCCCGGCCGAGTTGTTGACCGCGTAGAGCTTGAAGCCCAGCGCCGCGATGTTGTCCAGCGGGATCGTCTTTCGCGCCGGGTCCTCGCCGGGGGTGTTCGTGGCGTAGGTGTCCAGCGTGCACAGCAGTTGCGCGTGTTCGACGGTGTCGTAGTCGCTGCCGGAATCGCCCAGGATGTCGCCCGTCGTCCAGAGGATGTAGACCGACACCGTGTCGCCGCTCGCGGGCGTGCCATTGTTGTCCGCGTTGATCTGGATCGCCGCCGACCAGTCGGACGCGTTGAACGTGTGCGCGTCAGAAGTCGCGTTGCTCGCTGCGCTGACGCTGATGCTCGACGCCGCCGACCAAAGGACCTGTGATTCCTCGCGCGTGCTCGCCATGTCAGACCCCCTCGCTCAGCGCAGCGGACACCGCGTCGTAGCCGATGGGGTCGGGCTCACGGCCGAGCGCCAGCAGCTTGTCGCGCTGTGTGGGAGTGAACAGCCCCGCGGCAGCCAAGGAGTCGATCACGCCCTGCAGGTCGGCCGCGCCGAAGTCAAGCCCGTCGCACGGCGGTTCGAGCCACGGCACGAGATCGCGGAACACCGGCACGTAGCCCGCCAGCGGGTGCCCCTGCGGCAGTGGTTGCCCCGTCCCCGGCACCTGCCCGGCGGCGAGCGCACGCAGGACGCCCATGACCAGCGCGCCGTCGGCCAGGCCGAGCGCCGCGTAGATCCCCCGTGAGGTCGTCAGACGCGAGCGCAGGCGCGAGCGGCCGGCCGACAGCGCCTCGGCGATCGCGCGATCCTGCGTCACGTCGCCAGCGCGTCGCGCCTCGACCAGGCGCGCGAACTCGGGGTCGGACGCCTCGCGAGCGTCGATCAGGGCGCGCAGTTCGCCGGGTTTCATTGGAACGTGATCGTCAACGCACCGGCCGCGAACGAGGGTGCCGCGTCGCCGTTGTTGATCGTCTTGCTCGTCGACAGCGTGAAGCAAAACCACTGATTCCCGCTGGTGGACGCGTCGTACAGCCCGAACCCGGTCACCGTTCCCCACGAGGCCGTGGGCGCCGGGAAGGTGATGGTCGCGTTGTTGCTCGTCTGCCCGCCGGTGCCGCTCGATGCGGTCGTCGAGCCCGCCGACTGTGTGCCGGCCCACTGCGTGAGACCCGCCGTGACGGCGACCCTCGCGTAACTGCCGCCGGTGACTTCGGTTCCCGCGCTCGAATCCGAGCAGGCCGACGTGAGCAGGCCGACATACCAGGTCGCCGGTGCGCCGAGCGACTGGCCGCGCAGGACCGCGTCGACGAGTTTGTTTTCGGCGTAGTCGGTAAGGTTCTGCGCGTGCGCGCCGACCGGCAGCAGCACGGCCAGCCACAGGACGAACAACAGGCGCTTGAGGATTTGCATCTGGACCTCGAAAGAAAAGGCCCCGCCGAAGCGGGGCCAACTACCACCAGGAGGAGACTGCGAAGAACTCAGGTCGTGGCGATCTTCAGCAGCTTGATTGCCTGCGAGTTGCGGACCTTTCCGCCCACGCGCTTGCGGATGTAGAACTTGACCACGCCGGGGGTCGTGATCTCGTCACGGGTGATGCGCATGCCCACCAGATCGGCGATCAGGTAGCCCTCGCGGAAGTCGCCGAAGGCCAGCGGAAAGGCGCTGGCGGCCACCGCCGGCATGTCCTCGGCCTCGGTGATCGCGTAGCCCATGAACGTCGACGGCTGGCCGGCCTGGGTGCTCGGCTGCCACAGGTACTGGTTCGTGGTGTCCTTGTACTTGCGCATTGCCGCCAACACCAGCTTGGAGGTGACCCAACGCGCGTTCGGCCGGTAGCGGGCGCGCAGCGCGTAGATCATGTCCAGGAAGGTGTCCGTGCTGGTCGGCATGGCCGCGGCCTGGCCGCCAGCGATGTACTGCAGCACGCCGAAGGCCCGCGAGGAATCCGCCGTCGACACCGGCGTGCCGGCGAGAAAGCCGGTGGGCTTCTTGGTGCCGTTGCCAGAGACGAACGCCGCGCCCTCGCCCTGCGCGATCGCCTCGGCGGCGCTCATCTGCAGCCAGTTCTCCACGTCGAAGAACAGGTCATCCAGCGACTCCTCGGTGGCCTGCGGCTTGGCACTGGCCATGCCGAATGTCGGGGCGACCTCAGCCAGATCCGGCGTATTGGTCTGGCTGCGCGTGTCGGCCTCGCCCACCCACTCAAACGCGGCGCCGTTTACATCGACCAGCTCCTTGTAATCAGGGCTGCCGACCGAGCGCACCGTGGCGATCTGCCGGATGGGCGAGATGTCCACCGACAGACGCGCGATCGCACGCTCGATCACCTCGGGCAGCGCGTAGCCGCCGGCCGAGCCGGTGCTGGTCACCGTCTGCGTGGCGCGGGTCTCAAGGTCCTCGCCGGAACCCTTGGCCTGCGACGCGCGCAGCGCCTTGCCGGCTTGCTCGAGCGCCGCCCGTCGGCTCATGTCCTGCGGCGCACGCACCCAGGACAAAAACGCGGACTTGTAGGCATCGGCCTCGCGGCTCGTGTGCTCGCCACCGCCGGCGCCGGCGCCGGCGCCAGGACGGAACGCGCGAGTCTCGATCTTGTCGAGCGCAGCCTTGAAGCCGTCGAGCGCTTTGTCGATGCTCGCCAGCTTCTCGTCGATCAGCGGATCGGCAGCCCCCTTCTTGGCGATCTCGTCCAGTCGCTGATCGTTCGCTTTGCGATACTCGGCGAACGCCTCGCCCTGGGCTTCCAGGATTTTCTTCACTTCGGCCATGTCAGCCATGATTACCTCATCAGTTGTTGACGGTGAACACGTTGCGCCGAGCCAGCGCTTGCATCAGCTCGGCTGCTTGCTGCCCCCCGTCGGAATCGCTCCGACCGCCCAGGGACTTGATGCGACTGACTAGTGCAGTCGCCTCGGATCGCGAGAAGCCGCCTGCATCACGCAGCAGCCGCTCGCAGTCTTTCAGGGTCGCGAGGTCGTCGATGCTCTTGATCGACTGCACCCGCGCATCACGATTCGCCGGGAATGTCACGAGCGACACTTCCCACAGATCGACCGCCGTCAACGTGCGCACGTCGGTCTCGGTGTCATATGACCATTGCCGCGAGTAGAACCCGATCGACAGGCCGTTGATCGCACGCATCTTGAGCAGTTCCGATGCCTCGCGACCACGGGTCGTGCCCATCGCCAGGCGCCCGCGCACCAGCAGGCCCTTGTCGTCCTCGACCATCTCGGTCCAAACGCCGACGGGCTCGTCGCTGTCGTGCTGCCACAGCATCGCCGGCATGGTTCCGGCGGCCTTGTGCGCCTTGAGTGACTCGGCGAAGGCGCCGGCCGCCACGATGTCGGCGTAGGCATCCATCACGCCGAACACCGAGCCGTAGCCCTCGATCACACCGTCGTCGCCTGCCGCCTTGAGCGTGAGCGGGAAGTCAAGCGTGCAGCGCTGCATCGCAGCCTCACGCCGTTGCATCTGTGGCATTGCCACCTCCAGAATCAGCGCCAGACCCGGCGCCCATGTTCATCGGCGTGAGCGGCTCATCGAGGCCCGGCAGCGGGTCCTTACCCTCTTCGTCGCGCAGCTCGTTGCGTGTGTAAATGCCCATCTCGGCCATCGTGCGCGCCCACTGTGCGCGATCCCGCACGGAGCCGGATCGCATGTAGCGCGTGTCGAACTCGGCGAAGAGCGGCCCGGCACCATCGAGCAGCATCTCGTCAAGCCGCTGCGTCCACGCCTGATGCCACGGCGCAAGGGTGTGCACCAGGTGCGCCGCGAAAAACGCCTCGCTCGATGCGAAGGTCGATGCCTTGTCCGAGTGCCCGACCATGATCGGAAACACGCCGTAGGCCCTGCAGATTTCCTCGACCTGCACCCGTCGAGTCTCGATGTGCTGGGCATCGACGCCCGTCATCGATGTCTGCTGCCACTTCGCCTGCCGATCAAGAATCAGCGGCGTGCCGGCCTTGTCAGCGCCGGCATAGTAGGTCTTGAGTAGAGATCGCAGCCGCTCGTGCTGCTCAGCGGATAGGTTGCCCTCCACCGAGTAGACGCCGCTCGCCCTGATGCCGTTCTCGTGGAACTTCAGGTGCGAGCGCTCGGTGGCGATTGCCAGGCCAACCGATTGGCTGGCCAGGCTCACCGCGTCTAGCGCTTTGATGTGCGACCACTGCAGATTCGGCAGCGCGAACACGTCGTCAGACGTGAATTCCCCGATGAGCCCGAAGTCGTCCCACAGCCGGTAGCGCACGTCGTAGCGCGACACCTCACGCACGTCCCAGCGGCCCGGCATGACCGGGATCAGCTCGCGCACCCTGCGGTTCTCGCCGCGGACCTTCAGCGACAGCCCGCAGCCGGTCAAGGCGGCGTGCAGCGTCATCAATCGCCGCCACTCGAACGACGTCTGCCACTCGTTTGGGCGTCGATTCAGCAGCCTGAACTCAGGGATGTTGGTCGCCAGTTCGCGCTGCCCGTTGGACTTCTCGCGATAGACGTTGAGCGGCGGCGTGGCGCACCCGTCGGCGATCACCTTCACGCAAGCCAGCACGGTCGATACCCGCAGCGCGGTCTGCGCGGTCACAGTGATGCCACCGACTGACCGTGCGCCACCTGCGTCGATCAGAGACGCGATCTGGTCATAGGTGAGCTGCGCAGCCTTGCGCCCGAAGGTGCCGCGCAGCGAATCAAGCCAGCGCATAGTCGGGCGAGTCCCAATACGAAGATCCGCCAGCCTCTGACGTGTCGGCCCCGGCCAGCCCTCGCGCCATCGTGAGTGCCACCATGCCGTCGATCCTTCCCGTGGATTTGCTCTTGTCGAGTTTTCGATTGCCTGCAGGGTCTCGGATCACCACCGCATTGCCTGCACACATCGTCAGGACAGGGTGCGCACCGTGCCGCATCCGCCCGTTGATCAGGTCGCCTTCGAGCAGGTCGAGCGCGGGCGAAATCGACGCGAACCCCTGGCCGAACTCCGTCAGCCGAGCCATGAATTCGTCGGACGCACCAAGCCTAGCGAGTGACTGCCGAAACGTACCCATGCGCCAGCGGTCAAACGCCACGCGCAGATCGCACTCATCGGCCAGTTCCAACAGGAATTGGCCCACAAAGTCGTAGTCGACAGCAGCGCCAGGCGTGGTCAACAGGTGCCCCTGCCGCGCCCACACGTCATAGGGCACCCGGTCACGCCTCGAGCGCTCTTCCAGGCCCTTCTCTGGCGCCCAGAACCACGGATGGACGTGCCACAGGCCAGCGTCATCGCGCCAGATCGCCACCAACGCCGTTAGGTCGGTTGTCGACGACAGATCCAGGCCCGCGTACACCTCGCGGCCATGCCACGGCGCCGGCTCACCAGCGTTCAGCGTCCAGACGGACCGCGAGACGAATGGAGAATGAGCCTCGACCCGCTGATTCAGGATCAGATTGCGGAATCTCGCCTCTGCTGACGGCAGCCTTACTGCCTCATCAGCCTGACGCCGAACGTCCTCTCGATCGCGAAACTTGCCGAGCGCGGGGTTTGCCGCCTTCCATGCCTTCGGGTCTGTCAGCTCACAGTCATCTGGCGCCGCGTGCAGCAGGCACACCGTCTGCGCGTCGTGCCCGGCCATCGCATCGTCGATCCAGATCGACAACAGGTCAGCATCCGTCGGCGCCTGCGTACTGATCACAACCAGCAGCGGCTCGGCATGCGCGCCTTGGCTCGTCGTGATCGCATCCACGAAATCCGACTTCGGCCCGCGCACCTGGCCGACCTCATCGAGAATCGCCAGCACAGGCGACAGGCCGTGCGCCGTTGTGCCATCAGCCGACAGCGCCCGATACTCGACGTTGAGCGGCAGCCCGATCAGTCGCTTTCCCGATGGGATGATCTTCACGATCTTGCTCAGCCGCTCCGATAGCTGCACCATCTTCGCGGCCAGCGCGAACACCAGCGCCGCCTGATCCCGCGACATGGCGCCAGAGACGATCTGAGAATTTCGCTTGGCCTCCGGGCCGACCAAGTGCGCCAGCAAGATCCCGGCAATTAGGCCGGACTTACCGTTTTTACGCGCAATCGATAAGATCGCCCGCCGCGTACCCTTCTGGTTGTCGTAGACGGCGCGAATAAAGTCCTTCTGGAACTTTTCCAGCCGCAGCGGCTTGCCCACCAGCGCGCCCTCGGGCACCACGCAGTAGGTCTCGATAAACGCGATCACCCGGCCCGCCCGGGTGCGCGGCTTGGCGCTCACGTCGGGATCAAGTCGTCCTCGGCCTGCACCGCGCCTGCCGTGGCCCGCGCTGCGCGCTCCTGCGCCCGCCCCTTGGCCTTATCTTCCAGTGCCCCGGACGCGACCGCCTGCATCTGCATCAGCCGCGACAGCGCCATCACGCGCCGCGATAGCATCTCCAGCACCGAGTGTTTCGGGTTCGTGATCGGCGTGCCCTTGGCGTTCTCGATCACGTCACCCTCGGCCTCGATCTCGCGCGAAAGCCGCTCGATATCCGCCATCGCCCGCGCCATGTTGCCGGCGTGCACCAGATCAGCCTCGGTCCATTCCTTGCGGGCGCGGGCGCGCACAACCGCAATCCAGTACGGCCGATCACCGTCGCGTAACCGGACGTGGGGCGGCGGCTCAATGTCCCCGGCCAGCGCCGATTGCATGGCCTCAACCATACCCGCAACGGTATTCGATGGGTTTCGCTTCGCTTTGGTCATAAATGCAACAGAGTTGCGCGGTTCGCAGTGAAAAAGAGGCTCGGGCGCGGTTCTCCGCCGACGGCACCAGAGATTTGACCCTCCCCTGCCTCGGTCGCTCAGGCCCTGTTGCTCAGCTCAACGCTCGCGCCAGTGTCGACAGGCCAGCCATCTACGCCGATGCGATGTGCGGGACGCTTGCCTGATTCTCGCGCTGACTTGATCCGATGACATTCGCGACACAAAGACTGCAGGTTGCTCCAGTCGTCTGTGCCGCCATGCGCCAATGGCACGACGTGATCCACCTCCTCTGCAGGGGTGTATCGGCCGTTACGCTGGCAGTGCGTGCACAGTGGATTGCGCGACAGCACCGCGCGACGGATCGCCGTCCAGACACGTCCTCGCGTGCGCTCTTGGCGCACCGTCGCCGCTGGCCCTGGCAGGTGTGCTGTCAGCCTGCCGTGTGCCATCGTGATCCTGCTATGCCTTGCTGCGGTCGCGCATCATTGGCACGCATGCACCACAGGCCAGAAATGCAAACGGCCAGCGCGATAGGCTGGCCGTCGTCGTGAATTGGGGGCAATACGCCACCCTGCTGAATATGGGGGGTTATGCCACGCAAAACGGAAACTGTCAATACCCTGGTGGCGGAATCAAGCCGGGGAACACGACGGGGCAATACGGGCGGCACTTTCTACGATCCCCGCCTCCTCGAGCAGCACCTCGGCGCGCACCATCCCGGGGGCCTCGATCGCCTCTACCCATCGCCTCACGGCCAGGCGCCAGTTACGCACCGTGCGCACGGTCACGTCAGCCCGATCTGCGATGTGGGCCACGTTGACTCTCTGACCCAGGGCACCGGCCATGATCTCGACCACAGCCCACGGAGGCACGTGTGGAGGCAGGCTGTGCCGAGCTCGCAGCGCCAGGGGAATGACCGCGGCGCGGCGCGCCTGGGAGTCCAGCACCGCGAACCGTGCGATCACCGCCAGGCGAAAGGCGGGGGGGGTGTTTCGCTCGACCAGCGACCGGATCATGCCGGCCTGGGCCGCGCCATCCAATCCGCGCAAGCCTCGGCTCGACCCCGGTGTACGGCCGTACCGATCCTTCGCAGCCAACGCAATGGCGCGTTCTGCAGCACCCGCGGTGCCGTGCTGTGTGTCGGCGTAGGTGTAGGCGAAGAGCAGCGCCTGATGTGCCGAGCGAAAGAGTGCGTCCGTCACCGTACCGGCAGCTCGGCCACTGCCGAGAAAAGATCCGACCAGGACTGCGTGGCGGGTCGCTGGCGAGGCGTGACGATTGGCATTTCGACCGTAGGGCGCCACATCGTGCGCCCGCTGTCCGTGCGCCGCTCGAGCCACCCTTCGTCGTGCCACGCGTTGAGCAGCCACGACAGCTGTTCAATGGACATCGGGGCGTGCGGCGCGATTTCGGCCAGCGTCCACCAGCGCCCGGACGGTTGATCGGACCACCATTGAAGCACGGCGGTCCACAGGCGCACGTCGGCCATGCCGCGCAGCAGGGTGCGGGGTGTGCACAGCATCAGGAACGCGTCCCAACGACTGCCACTTCGACCCGGGCTCGAGACCCGAACCGCTTGAGCACCCGACCATCGACCACCTGGGCGTCGTCCTTGTAGGCGATGCCGTTCAGGGCGTCGCTGGTGATCTTTCCCAGGTTGTCCCAGTCGGGCTTGCTCTGCGGCAGGGCCTCGCCCGCCAGGGCCGCCTCGCGCCTGGCCTTGCTCCAGCTGGCCGGCGGCTCGAACACGGCCACCAGGG
>WBZQ01001788.1_pt1 | contig 14400 bp, 13 predicted proteins | sample 5204251 | NCBI WGS metagenome assembly WBZQ01 (sample SAMN12412402, study PRJNA552823) | activated sludge metagenome | isolation source: activated sludge from nitrification reactor of wastewater treatment plant... | place: USA: Virginia | collected 2017-09 | reverse complement strand
TTCACCAGGACGCCGCCAAGGAAGCGCTGCTGCGCCAGAACCCCGATCTCGGTGCCCATATCCAAGATCGCCCGTGTCGACGCATCCGGCGGTGTTGCTAGAGCCGGCTGATGAATTTCCAGATAGAGTCGTTTGTGACATTGCAGTCCGGAGAGAAACTTGGATTTTGAAAGCCGCGGCGTGACTGCAGTAGGAACAATTCCGGTCTGAACATCCACGCTTGCGTTCCTCTCCATGGTGTGATCGCTGAATTCTCACCTGGTCGACGAAGAATCTCTGTTAGGATAGCGCCCCATGGGCAACGGTGTCACCCAAATCAGACGGTCCGTGATGGTTCTTGCACTCCCCGTCACCGTCACCACGCTCTTACAGCGGGCTGAAGGCATTGTCGCCGTCTTTTTGGTCGGCGGATTGGGCGCCACGTCCATTGCCGCCGTGGGGCTCGGCCAGCTGTTGGCCTTTGTGGCCGCCACGCTGATGTCGGGCGTGTCCGTCGGGACAAATGTCGTCGTGGCCCAGCTCTGGGGTGCCAGGCGGCGGCACGATGCCGGAGAGGCTGCTCGACATTTCCTCTGGCTAGCAATTGGCGCGTCACTCGTCTTGGCTGGAATCGGCATGGCCGGTAATCGGTTTGTGATGGAAGCGTTAGGCGCAGAACAGTCGGTTATTGAGCTGGCCCTTCCCTATTCCACTTTCATCTTCCTCATCTTTCCTTGTACAGTCCTCATTCAAGTGTTGGCGGCCGTACTTCAGGGTTCTGGCGATACCAAAACACCCATGTACGGGTTGATTGGAGTCAACCTCCTACACGTCGTCCTGGCCTACCCGCTCATCTATGGACTGGGAGGATTTCCGGCACTCGGTCTCAAGGGCGCTGCGATTGCTGCCGGTGTGGCCGAAGCAGCTGGAGGCATCTATCTTCTGCTCCGCTGCCGTCCGATCTTTAAAGAGTCCTCCACCTTGCGTCTCGATCTGATTCGATCGATCTGGAACGTCGGGGCATCAGTCTCCGGCGAGCGGATCGTTCAGCAGGCCGGCATTTTTGTCTACACCAAGCTGGTCCTGCTCTACGGCACCGTGGCCTATGCTGCGCACCAGGTCGGCTTATCCATCGAATCGTTATCGTTCCTGCCCGGCTATGGGTTGGCCATCGCCGCTGCCACCATGGTGGGGCAGAGCATCGGAGCGGGCAAGTATACGAGGGCGAAATTGGAGAATTGGGAGGCCAACCGCTTAGCCATTGCCATCATGACCTGCATGGGGCTCATCTTTTTCTTTTTCCCCTACGCCTTGCTCCGTGCCTTTACCACCGATGAGGCTGTAATCGAACTGGGAATCATGTTTCTCAAGATCGTCGCCTTATTACAGATTCCGCTGGCACTGACCATGGTGCTCGCCGGATCGTTGCGCGGCGCCGGCGACACACGCTTCATCATGGGCGCCACGATGATCGGCATGTGGGGCGTGCGCGTGCCGTTGGCCCTCATCGCCGCTCTCTGGATGCGGCAATCCGTCTTGTTGATCTGGGCGGCGATGATCGCCGACTGGACCATACGGATGGGGCTGCTCCTCTGGCGGTATCAGTCCGAACGGTGGAGACAGATACAAGTGATTCGATAAGATGAAGATCAGGATCGAATTGAACAGCTGCAGCTCAAAGCCCCATCTCCATTCCAATCACGAGCCTATCGTTCCGATCAAATTGTCCAAACAAGCCCTTGCGATCGCCATAAAATAGATCAAACCCTGTCCAGATTTTTAAATTATCCCGCAACTCATAACTGACTTTTGGTCGGACAAGTCCATCTCCTTGGTTGACGCTTTGCAACCAGATCACTTCAGTTTCTAACGTTTCATTCAAAAAATGGCGTCTCAGTAATACGGTGGTTATGGTATCAAATGGGTCTCGTACCATCCCGTCGCCTGGATGGAGCAACCAACTTTGAAAGAGCTGGACACTCAGCATCGTATCTTGGATGCCTGACCAATCCAGCCCTAGGACATAGGCCATTTCACCGCTTTTGATCACACCATCACCGTCCCGTCGATTCGTGGTCAACACGAATTGATCGGTATTATAAATAGCTTCGCCCCGTACGGTCAGATTGCCGAACGCATTACTAAAGGACCCTCCGATGAGATGGTTGCGTTCATAACGAGGGTTTACTGTCACCGTGGCACCACTTGGAGTTAACAACACTGATTGAAAGAGTACAGGGAAATCCGCAAAGTGGTAGAGATAGTTGACCGTCAGGTCCCAGCCATGCCAAAACTTTGAAAACCGCATGCCAACGTCGGAATCCATCATGATATTGTGAGGACGTTCAAGCGGCCGAAGATTCACCGTAACCCCAGGAGGCGCTTGAGGAACGATCAGCGGTGAGCTAAAGGCAAACGTAGCACCCGCTTGAGGCAGCCGATGATAGGTGCGATCCGGGATCCAGAGCAATTGCAAGTTTCCGCCTCCAACAGGCACTTCGGCATTCACGGTCCACAGCGGAATACGAGAATCGTCAAAGTTATCGAGAATGAATTCCCTGAAGTTTTGTGGATTGACGACGTCGAGCAATTTCAGCCCATCGGCCTTTCCCCAGACGACCTGCTGTTTGCCGAGCGTAAGATGCATCCCCCAGAGTCGCGTTCTCATGTAGAACTCGCGCAGTTCTATGTCGGTTCGGTCGCCGAGTTGGAGGCGTCGGGAATTCGGCGCAACCTCTCCTTGGCTCAGGCGACCAGGTTCCAGGTGGTCGAACCCTTCCGTATACAGCCGAGCGATCCCGGTGATACGGGTATCGTCACTCCATCGATATTCCCACTGTGGCTCAAGCAGCATCTCCAGCTTATCGGCACGATCTCTTGCCATCCCATAGGCCGCTTCCGATTCAAGCACGGCGCTAAATCGATGATTGCTCGACTGACTCGATTTCGTCTCGTCTGGCGTGCTTTCGGCAAGGGCGCTGGCGGCGATGAGCCACCCCGCCAGCGCCAGAATTCCACACGCCGTATATGAACGTGCCATAGGTCCTTAATATCCGCGTCGCAAGGCATCTTCTGTGAACATTTCATCTTTGACACTTTGGCCATAGGTCACATCCTTGAAGGTAAACACCGTCTTGTGGCCGGTCTTGTGGTTTTCGACGGATAGTTGATGGGCTGTCCAGATGTCCTGGATCAATGTGATCTCCCTGACCTGGAGGGTCTTCAACGGATTAGCCGCCACATCCCAGTACTTGGCTTGACGGACCATCCAGATTTCGGCATCAATCCAGGACTGCACTTTGCTGTAGCCCAATTCCTTGGCCATTTTGTCAGTCACAGGAATCTCTTCGACGAGAAAGCACCGATGACCATCGATGGTCTCCTCGCCGAGAGTTTTCCACGAGTAATCCTCAATCCCAACCTTGGTTTCCTTGCGAATGTCTTCATACGTAAAGTCCGTCCCAAGGAAGTAGTCCCCTCGATCAGACGCGGAAATACGGCGAACTTTTCTGGCGGCGGGCAAGTACAACCATTGATCATCATCTCGATCGGCTTCCGGGTAATCGTACGTCAAAAATGCCGTATCCTTAATATTCGAAGGACTCACATAGAAAATGATCGTTCGTTTCTCTTTCCCAAAATACTTTCGGATGCTCTTCGTTTCCCGCACTCGTTCGGTGCCGCTGCGATCCGTCATGGCCATCGTAATAAAACGCGAGACGACCTCTCCTTCGTTACGCGCATTGACGCGGCGGGCAATTTCTTCGCCGGCAAGTAAGGATTCCGCCGCCACATCGGATACGACCAATGGACTCAACAGAAAGAGCGCCATAATCAGGTTCTGCATGTGCGATCGCATAGGAATTACCTTCCTTCCTTCATGGTAGACACGGATAAGACCGGGTTAAGTTGCACTGCCGGAGCTGCTTCCTGATCGGAGGTCGCAAACCCAAGAAAGCGCGGACGAAACATCGTCGCCAGTGCTGGCATAACCGTAATACTAGCGAGAAAACTCACGGCCATGGCCACCGCCACCAAACTGCCGAAACGGATTAGTGGCGGCACCGCACTGATCATGAGGGTGCCGAACCCCAGGCTCATGGCCAGGAAGTTGAAAAACAGCGCCCGCCCGGTAGACGGGAAAAAATGCACCATCCGTTCCTCAAACGTGCCGGTCCCGGATCGCATGAGCTCGCGAATCCGCTGGGTCGTATGCTGGCCAAAATCGATCGCCAGCCCGGTCGCAATGGCCGCAAACATGGAGGTCCCAACAGCAAGCCAAATCCCACCAAATCCCATGATGCCGTACACGAGAAGGACTGAAGCAAACACCGGCACCAGCGTGAAGAGTCCCGCACCAAGTGAACGAAACAGCCAGGACGCCATGAGCCAGCTAATGACCAAGGCGATGCCTTCACTAACGAAGTGTGTGGAGGCAATGGTCTCTAACCAATGATGGTTGACGTTCACACGCCCGCTCACATGCCCCACGATCTCGTTAGTATTGAATTGCTCGTGGAGATACCGTTCAACCCGCTCAATCACCGCCCGGTTGTTCACGTAATGGGATGTTTTGACGCTGGTGCGAATATTGGCCCGTCGATAGTCGTAGTCAATTTCCTGCTGGAAATCTGTCGGATCGGAGGAGGCGGAGTAGAGCAGGAAGAGTTGCGCCACAAGGTCTCGGTTATCGGGGATGCGATACGCCTCCTTGCGGTTTTCGTTAATCGACCGATTCATCTGCTTCACATAGTCGACCACCGACGTCGTCCCACCAACACCAGGCAACGTTTCGACAAATCTCTGGAGCGCCTCGATGCGATGCAGTGCATCCGGATTGAACAAGCCCTCACCTGTTGGAGTCTCCACCACAATATCCAGGTAATTGGTCCCGTCCATCACCTGGTTGATCACTGTGTCTGCGCGATAAATGGGTTCATCATGCTGAAAGTTTTCAATCATCGCCTCCTCGATGATGAGCCGAAACGCACCGATCGTCCCCAATACGGCAACGACGAGTGCCACGCTGAGAATGAGCCTTGGTCGATGAATCGCAAAGCGGCCTAATGCCGTCACGAGCTGGCCATAGCGGTCAATCGCCTGGTCGCCTTTGATGACAGGGGAAGGCTTGAATCGTACCAACATCAATGCGGCCGGAATAAATACGAGACCGTAACCCCAAGCTCCCATAATCCCAATAGACGCAAAGAGACCAAAATACTGCATCGGCGGCATCCCGCCGGACGCATAGAGCGAAATGAACCCGACAACTGTGGTGAGAATGGTCATAGTCAGGGGTTTCCACACTTCGCCCATGGTGCGAACAATCATTTCCTGATGCGTGAGATGAGGATGAGCACGACCCACTTCGTAATAGTGCGTAAGGAGATGAATTGGTTCCGCGACTGCCATCCCAATCAAAATGGAAAGGAGACCGTTGGTAATCACGTAGAATGGAACGCCGCCCGCAGCCATGGTTCCGAAAGCGGCCGCCGCCGTGCCGAGCACGACCAAATTCGGCAGCAGCATCCCGCGCACCGTCCGAAAGGCGATGAAAAGGACAATAGTGATGACGATTGCCACAACCGGATTGATTCGCTTCGCATCGTGGTCAATGTAGTTGAAGAGATATCCGGAGATCGCCCCTTCGCCGGCCACATGGAGCTCGACCCCTGGCAACCGAGGAGCCTCTTGAACCAGGCTCATGAATGCCTGATACGTTGCCTCGTTCTTCATCTCGTCAAGGACTTCAGCCGTGACCAAGGTCGCCGTAGCATCACGTGCCACTAGGCTGCCCTGGTAGAGCGGAAAATCAGCGATCGCCGCACGAATGGTATCGGCCTGACTCTGTGTGACTGGCGGCGGCTCGAAGAATTTCTTGACCTGCATGCCGTCAGCCGTGCCGACAATATTGTTCTCCGTGGCCAGGCTCATCACTCGATCAGGATCAACGTTGGGAATGGTTTTGACCCGATCTGTCAGCCACTGCACCAATTGCAATGTCTCGGGGTTAAAGACGCCAGTGGCCCCACGATTAATGACGGCGATCACAAAGGGATCGGATAAGCCGAAGACCTGTTTGACTTGATCTCGATAGACGCGGGCGGGGTTATCCTTCGCAATGAACGAATCAGCCGAAGTATCCATGGTCAGCTGCGGGATAAATGCGGCGAGGCCCCCTATTAATATGACTCCCGCTAGAACAAGCGCCTTCGCGTGCCTGGTGACCCACCAGAAAAACTGCTCGGCTCTGCCATGATCTATCGCCTGACTCATCGCCATCCCCTCCTATGGTGTATATACACGTAACTTTCAAAAACATTTCTCATTACTTGTCCACGAACCTGAATTCCATGATCGAGTAACCTGAAAGATGGAACTTATAATGCCCGAGATGCTCTATATGAGCTGCGTACCTAGGGTGTCAGTATAAGTTCAAATAGTGCATCTACACTCTTCATGACGTTAAGAACCACCCAGCTACCGTGAATTCGTCAGATTGATTGTTTGCTTAACGATCGAATTGCAGACAATTCTTTCATCAGGGTCTTGAAACGAGCATGTCCAAGATCCTGAACGACCGTCTGCTGTGCTTTCTTCCAATAGGGCAACGCCTTCATCAGCGCCGCTCGCCCCGCATCGGTCAACTGAATCGATTTCGTACGTCCATCTTTACCAGGTCCGACTGCAATGAAACCGCGAGTTTCTAGTACTTTCAGGTTCCTGGTTAACGTCGTTCTGTCTACACCAAGGCGATCTGCCGTTTCCGTGATTGGCAACTCACCTGCGAGGTGAGCGACTGTCAACAGGGAGAATTGTGTTCCCTGTATTCCGGAAGGCTCGAGGACAGAGTCATAGAATCGGGTGATCGCACGTGCGGCTTTTCGCACGTTAAAACATGCGCAATCAACGCATTCCCCAAATTCTTCTGAGCATTGCGACTTCATGATGAGTGTATGTACACCATTCATCCCAATTGTGTCAAGAAGCATTTCGAACAGTACGAGTGATTGCAGATGAGATCGTACGGATGGAACTGCTCCCCTGGCGGTATCAAGCGAAACGGTGGCGACAGATACAAGTCATCAGATAGTGAGCACGCAGAAACGAGCTACTTTTTGCCAGGCAATCTGGCATGGTCCATCCTCTCTCAATTATGCCTATTCCCCTTTCCTCCACTCCGTTGATCGTCAAAGTCCTGCATGACGATTGAATAGGCTACGCCGAAATACCTAATAGTGGCAAGTGCATGCGCGAGGAAGCTGCAAAGAAGGACAACCATGGGAACAGATGGACAATCTGTGTCAGGGAGTGAATAAACCGCCGTTCATCATCCGGTGAACGCCGATACTGGCCACATACCCCAACGCGATCACCCATGTCCATTTCAGGTGGGAAAAGAAGGTATAGACACCTCGTGCTTGTCCCATGAGGGCCACGCCGGCAGTCAAAGGCCTTCGATCAAATATCGCTTCTAGCGGGCAAATCGCATCAGCTATCAAATAACAAGCGGCGGTCACGCCCTATTCTATATCCTCACCTCGCCTAGTCCATCTTCTACTAAAAACTCGATGCCTCCTGTAGAAATGTCATACATCGCACCGATAATGGCAATGCGTCGTTCGCAAACCAAGTTGTCAAGCGTCCGACTCTGTTGGCGTAGTTCCTTGACTACGCGCAGGACATTTTCTCTGGCAACAGCATCTGCGATCACTCCGGCATCAGGCGAAGCCGGTTTCACAGCCGGCTGATTGGGAATACCTCCTACAGACCGCTGGATCTCGCTCACAATAGCATCTAAATGCTGACATCCTGTCGCGTCGGCAACCGTTAGGTGTGAGCCTAGGAGTTTCACAGCGGCCGAGACCGCCCCACATCCGGTATGCCCTATCACGATCATGAGTTTTGCCCCTGCCACCGCACACCCGTATTCTGCACTCGCCAACACCTCTCGACTTGTGATGTTGCCCGCCACACGGATACTGAAAATGTCGCCCATGCCGAGATCGAAGATCAATTCCACAGGGGTACGTGAATCGATGCAACTGAGTGCGACGGCCAACGGATGTTGGGCCGCTGCCGTGGCCTGAACCTGGCGACTATAGTCTCGGGTCAGGCGACGACCGGTGCGGGCCCGCTCGTGACCGTCCTTCAGAATCTGCAGGACCTGCTGCGGTGTGATGGCCTGTTGAAGTTCACGGGTCGAATAATCCACATAGTGAATCTGGTCCTCAAAGTGATACTCACTCCGAAACCCGACGAGACTCACCTCGACACCGTGGGCTGGTCCGGTTTGATCTTTAAAGTCTCGAATCAAGTCCAGCACATCCGGATCAATATAATCCGTGCTTCGCGCATCAAGAAGTACACGGCCATTCCTGGGTACATCATTCAACGCTTTGGCAAGAGCGGCGCGATTCAGGACACTTACCTGGTTGGCCAGTTCGATATGCACGACGTCACCACCAAGATGCCTCTCGACCAACCGATGCACTGGGCGACGCATGTTGCTATTAAGAATAAACCCAATGGCCACGATCAGCCCAATCACGATGCCGATCAAAAGATCAGTGAACACGATAGCAGTCACGGTTGCCGCGAACGGAATAAACTGGTATCGGCCCTCGCTCCACATTTGCTTGATAAGAGCTGGGCTGGCCAGTTTAATACCGGTCACTAACAAAATAGCCGCTAGGCAGGATAAAGGAATGGTATTCAACCAGGTCGGAATGAGCGGAACACTGGCGAGAAGCAGGATGCCGTGGATGATTGCAGCCAGCTTTGTTTGGCCGTCCGCATTCACATTCACCGAACTCCGGATGATCACGGAGGCGATTGGGAGCCCGCCGATCAATCCGCACACCACATTCCCGATGCCTTGCGCACACAGCTCTTGGTTCGGCGGTGATGTGCCTTGGCGTGGATCAATCCGGTCAACGGCCTTGAGATTCAGCAAGGTTTCAAGAGAGGCCACAAGAGCCAGCGTCATCCCCGCGGTATAGACTGCCGGATTCATCCATTGCGAGAAGTCTGGTCGAGGAAGCAGTCCGAACAGCTCAGCAAGGTTGCCCGCCACCGGCACCTGCACCAGATGGCTTGGCTTGATGATCCATGGCTCGCCGAGATGTTCGAACCACAATCCTCCCCCAATACCGAATAAGACCACGGCGACAGGAGCGGGAAAGAGAGACGTCTTCAACGGCTTCCAATTGTCCCAGAGGAGGAGCAGTGCCACGGACAACAGACCAACAACGGCAGCCCCCAGCTGAAAATATCCGAACATGCGGAAGAGTTCGGAAAACGTCGTTTCGAGATCCGGCTGGGAGAAGGACAGGTCTCCTTCCGGATCGGCGTCATGCCCGACGAGGTGGGGAATCTGTTTAAAGATGATGATCACGCCGATCGCGGCCAACAACCCTTTGATGACACTGGAGGGGAAGAATTCAGAGATGAACCCTCCTCTGGCGACGCCGAGACTAATTTGGATCATCCCGGCAAGGATCAGAGCCATCAGAAAGGCGGAGAACGAACCGAGTGAGAGGATTTGCGAGGCCACGACCGCCGACAGTCCCGCAGCCGGGCCGCTCACACTGGTATGGGATCCACTGAGGAGTCCCACCACAGTCCCGCCGACGATTCCGGCCACCAATCCTGACATTAATGGAGCACCGGAAGCCAAGGCGATCCCCAGGCAGAGCGGTAGCGCCACAAAGAACACCACAAGACCTGCCTTCGTATCGGCCAGGACCGTAGAAACCGTACTACTCATCGGTGGTTTCTCAACCTATTTATTCTCTGGAACGAGTCGTTCCGTTATTAAAAATGTCATCATCAGCCAGCATACCTCTGACTGGCGATGTAGGAACAACTCCTTGGATCCTTAGACCCGGCTGGCACCTCGGGTAGGAAACTGTTTTCTGACCACGCTCTTCACAGGTGTTTCAAGTGGGGCCACCAGAGTGGGACAGCCCTCTGCCCCGTATGTCTCGCCCATATACTCGGCAGCGATTCCTTTCTCATGACTGACCTGTCGTGTCATTTATCCCGTAAAGAACCCTGTTTGCATCTCACGATCCAGAGTACCCAGTGCCGTACATGCTCGTGGCCGAATGGTAAAGGCGGTCGGCAACACGGTATGCCAAATGCCTCGTGTACCTGCCAAACTGATGTCGGGGACACGATAGGAACCGACTGGGAGTTGCACCGCGAACGGGCCATCAAGCGGAAGATGCCCGATCATCAAGCGAGTCCCCGTCGCTTCATCTTCAACCCACCATTTCATCTCTTTCGGCCAACTCAACCCTTCCGATGGTGACTTTCCATCCCGAGTGAGGTGAATCTTACCCAGTAACAGTCCGTGGTCTTCATCCGGGATCGCAATCTGTGATGTTGGGCGCGGAACCCTGAGGCCTGCACACCCCAGCGTCACACTGACAGCCCAGATGGAGAGACCGATAACCAAACCATGATAACGCGTATTCCTGTTCATGAGATTGGCCCTTTCATTCCTGCGCCTCTGAGCGGTCCAGTCTGACTGGTTGCTTCACCGATGACGTCAGTGGAGCCTTGGAGATCAAACAACGATTTCCTCCGATCAGCTGATCATGCTTCGCACGACTGATTTCCTGCTCATGAAGCACATGGCGAGAAATCCATCCAGTTACAAACCCCACCCGCATCTGAAGCATTGAGGTTCCTAGCGAGGTACATTCCCCTGGCCGTATCTCAAAGGCCGTGGGCAGGACGCCGTGCCAAAACCCCTCAGGGCTAGGGAATCTCATGGTTGTCACACGGTAGGATCCGACTGGAAGTCTCACGACAAATGGGCCATGCGTAGGCACAAGTATTGTGAGAAACCGTTTGCCCTCAGTGACTTCTTCAATGTGCCATTCCATCTCCTTCGAGTGAGTAAATTCCTGGGCGTGACCTTGCTCATTATGGCTGACGTTCGTGACGAGGTGATGTGTTCCAAGCAACACACCGTAATCGTCATCCGCTTGCACCCTCTCCAAAGCTGAGTGCGGAACAACGACGGCAGTAGAACCAAACGACAAATCGGCTTGCAAGATCAACAGAGCTACGAGGCACATAGACCGACATACCGAGCAATTCATGACACGCTCCTTCTCTACAAAAATACTCCACCTCATTCTGAACGATAGACGGCATACCAACTTCCCGCTGGTAGCCGAATGGTCATTCAAACTCTCTGATCATTTTGAAACGCAACGAATTCATCGCTACGTGAATGCCATCAGAACGGGACGCATCACGCAGAATGTCTCGACGTTGTCATGTTGAGTGAACGCGACGTACTAGAGAGAAGGAGGATGGAAGAGGGATGTCGTCAAAATTGGTAACCGTCGCACCGGATGAGATTCAGTGACCATGGTAAGAAGTCTCGGCCGCTCCGACTCAAGTGAGGGAGATACGGTCGTATGATCTTCCGAGACAGGCTCCACCTTCACGAGCGCATCGGAACTCAGCAAGTCCACGAGCGTGGCTGGTACTCCCAGCATCTGTACAACCACACAGATGCAGAGCAAGAGGACAAGACCTCCCACCGTTGTGACGCAACATGGAAAACATGATGTCGTTCGGTTCCCTAGGCTCACAAAATCAATCTAACATACGAATGACAGGCTGTCACGTACGCACTTGTGACAATTGTCGTGATCAGCCGTTCTTGTCTCGCCCGATAATAATCCCACCACCCATCCCAATCTATAGAAGGGCGACTCCTCGCCTAATCAAATGCCTGGTGAATCCCTCAATAACCAATTGATCGTCAACCTCCACACAAAAATTGAAAATGCCCTACCGGTATGGATGAAGGCGACGGGATCGTTACGGGAGGGACTCGCCGTGAGGGAACGGGCCTACGCGACGGAAATACCGTCGCGTAGGCCGCCCCAAGTCAGGATGTCACCGTGCGGGCCGTAAACTCCCGGACGAGACTGAACAGCCTGAGCTGGAACAGGATGCTCAGCCATCGCATTGGCTCTTAGTCGTTTTCTAAACAGGGATTGGTCGAACTATCTTTCCCCCACTCGTCAAATGGTAATCCTTTCTACCCATCGCAGCCCCATCAGGAGATAACGGTTCAAGGATGATGAACCGAGGGTCTCATGATCTTGAACCGATGCCTCAGGTCGTCAATTCCGCCTCTGCATGCGCTTCGACTTCTCTTTTCCTTCTTCCACATCAGTAACCGTCCCCATGTGGGCATCAATGTGGATCTCCATGACCCGTTTCTCCGGCGTGACGACTTCGACTTCCCATATCAATCTATCGTGTTTCTGCTCAAGCCCAGCTTGAATGACTGTCCCTGACACTTTCTCCCGTGCCAATGTGATAGCCTCATCGATCGGTACTTTTGCTGAAGCGGCCTTCTCGACCTTATTCGGTTCCGCACAGGTGTATTCCGTCATGGTCACGGCTCCGGCGGTTACCACAAGCACGATCAACCAAATCCTTGTAAACAATCCCTTGCACATCATTTTGTCAGCACCCTCACCGTGAAGTCCTACGCCCGCCGCTCACGCAATGTTTGCCTCGTCCTCTCGACATAGTCTCGGCGCATCGTATCAATCTCCTTCGGGCTAATCCTCACAAGGTAGCCACATCCGGAGTCGGGGCCGATATATATCGACCCAAGTAGTGGGGCGCGGAAGAAGACAAAGTTGGCAATCTCCGCTTCGAAGTACTTCGTGCTGAATCGCATAGACCTCCAATCCTTCCCCAAATCCAGTTCTACTGCCTGTACAGGCTCGCGTCGGTGGCCGTATGACGCCTTCTCTCCTGCACAGCGCCCGTTGTTGTCATCGTCGGTTCATCGCCAAGCTCAATTCGTTGCCCTCACCGTTCGTGAAATGGCTGAGCCCCAATGATTCCGTTTGTCGAATGCAGACAATTGGGGATCCAATAATCGCTGAGCTCTGTCCTCGTTCTTGCCTACCGCACAACCAGCTCGTTCGGTGCTCCGACCGACCTCCTCCATACTGAAATTGAGCAAGGCTTGCTCGACCGGCCTCTTCTCAGTTCCAATCCCGACGCGTTGACTCACAATCTGTCCGTACGCTCCATACTCGGCAACTGCCATGGGCACATTCAACATGCCCAGCAACACTACCCACAGCACTCCATTTCCCGACGTACCAATCTCTGTCACCTTTCCCCTTCACTCCGGCCATAATGACCGGATAGTACGATATTTCGAACTCGCAGAAACATTCACACCGTATCACTGGCATGGCACAGCGACACGCCACGGGTGAACGTCCCAGCCGACACGTGTACCGCCAATTGATAGGACCCTAACGAAGACTACGATTGAGGAGGATGAAAGACTGCGGTCGAGAAGATTGGATGATACCCGGGAGATTGATTCCCCACACTACTAGAACGAGAGTGGCTCGGAACACTCGGTTCCGGTATGACCGGAGGAATAGAGAAGCCTTCAGAGAGTGATTCCACAGGAGTATCCGACGTCAGGAGACCAAGCAAGGTGACGGGAACTCCCAGCATCTGTAACAGCACGCCAATACAAACAAGGCCGATCAGAATGACTGCACCTGTTCCCACAGACAAGATACGAACCGTCCTTTGCTTAACCTGACTCCCGGTAGGGAATATACTCTGACTCATACTTGATGGGCAACCTATATAGAAACAGTTTCCATCCTCACTAAATCGATCAACGAGATGGCGATGGCCAGGATGCTAAATCGCCATGATCTCATTCGTCAATCAGTTACGTCTTGTGTGTTGGTACTGTCTCTTCAGGTTGCTTTCAGCTTACGCGCATGCCAGGTGTTGGGAAGGCCCTAGCCCGCATTATTCATGAACACTTCTACTGCAACCGCCAAGACGCTGCTGCGACAAGCCTGGTTGCGCGTGTGCGGCGGCCAGGCGGGCAGGCTCGTCCCTCGCGACCTCGACGTACTGTTCAAGTACGCCTTGGTCCCTCGGGCCTCCGCGTGCCCGTCTCGCAAGGCGTCTTGTCGGTTTCGTGACGAACCGTCATGAATAATGCGGGCTAGACAATGCTCTTCACATGCACCGAACAGGTACTACAGCCATCCTATGCGATAGCCATCGGAATAGGCCTTTGTCGGTCTCGATATCTGAATTGAGCTATCTTGTCCTGCAAACACCACTGAGCTCATGGAGCATAATCCATCGCTTCTCCCTAGAGATTTCTGATAGAAGGTTGTATAAGGGATTTAAGTGAAGTATGAATACCTCCAGACAGTTATGCGTCGTTATTCATCATTAGCGGCTCCAGTCCAAGGGCGTAGAATGCACTGCTCCTCCAGCCATGTTATCGGTTCTCGTCCTCGAGACTTACTGGCCTTTGTCTACCGCCACGGATCGGATCCTCCAAAGAACCGCTGAAGTCTCAGCTCGATTCACATTGGG
>WBZQ01001787.1_pt1 | contig 14402 bp, 13 predicted proteins | sample 5204251 | NCBI WGS metagenome assembly WBZQ01 (sample SAMN12412402, study PRJNA552823) | activated sludge metagenome | isolation source: activated sludge from nitrification reactor of wastewater treatment plant... | place: USA: Virginia | collected 2017-09 | reverse complement strand
CGCGAGCGCGGCAGCGAAGCGCGACACACGGGAGGACGTGCGGGGCATGGGCGGCTCCTCGGAGGCGGATGGGACGGAGTCGTGCACGGCGGAGCAAGCGCGGCGAGGATAGGACGGCGCGGGGGTGCGCCAGAAGTCGAATGTGGCCCGGCGGACTCGGGCGCGCGTGCCCCGGGACGACTGCCGCGGACTCGCGGACGGGCCGGGCGCCCGCGCGCCGGCGCGTCAGCGCGCTGCGCCGCTTGGCCTTGCCGCCGCGCTGGCCAGCGTGGCCGGAAACGACGACGCCCGCGGGGCGGGCCCGCGGGCGTCGGACGATCGGGGCGCTCAGGCGCCGACGGGCGTCACGTCTCCGGTGTCGAGGTCCAGCAGGAACACGTGCGTGCCGTTCACGACGAGTCGCGCGAGGTGCGTGCCGTCGAACGTGACGGTGGCGTTCGCGATCCAGTGCACCGACTGCGAACCCGAGCCCGACGTGATGCTGCGGTCGAGGTCCACGCTCCAGTTCACGGCGCCGGACGCCGGATACGGATGCGCGTCGTAGGGCTTGTTGCGGATCACGTTCACGATCGAGCCGCCGCAGCGCGAACTCCAGTGCACGGCGAGCGTGTCGTCCGCGAAGTTCACTTCGAGCGAGTCGTTGCGCGAGCCGTTCGTGGCGGTGGAGTCCCACGTCGAGCCCACGCCGCGCACGTCGAGCTCCGAACGGCTGCCGAGCGTGACCTCGCCCGGCTCGTCCGCCCACGCGCCGTGCAGCCACGACGACGCGGTCATGCGATACGTGGTCATCGGGTCGGGCTCCGCTTGCTCGACGCCGTCCGCATCGTAGGCGTGCGCCGACACCTGCCATGTGATGCCGTCGCCGGTGACCGTGGTGTCGAACATCGCGGGCATCGCCGCGCGGAGCCGCGCGCCGGTGACGCGCGACCACGGCTGCGTGGTGGACATGCTCATGGGCACGTTCGAGCCCAGCATCATGCTGAGCGAGACCTGCTGGGCGACTTCGTACGCCTGGTTGGCGTCGAGCGGCGTGACGTCGGTGGCCGTGGTCTTCCTCGCGGCGCCGCAGCCCGTGAGGGCGGCGATCAGCGCGAGCGCGGCGGCGGATCGTGCAACGTGCAACGGGCGCATGCGAAAGCTCTCCGGGTGTCGCGGAGCCCGGCGTCGCAACCGACGACGGCCCAACAGGGCGTCCGCACCGGGGGGCTCTCCGCGCAAGGGCGGTGCCAGCGGGACCCCGCGGCCGCGCCTCAGTATCCGGCGACCCAGCGCTCCCCGAACGCGAACGTGCCCGCGGGATCGAGCGCCGCGCGGAGCCGGCCACGCAGCGCGCGCAGCGCGGGCGCGGGCTCCGCCGAGGGCGCGCCCGCGCCGCGCGCTTCGAGCCACGCGAAGCCGTTCGCCGCGAGCGTCGCCGCGAGCGCGGCGGCATCGGCGCCGGGCCACGCGTGCAGGCGGCCCGCCGCCGCGTGGAACAGCACGCGCTCGGCGGGCGGCGTCCCCACGAGCGGCGCGAGCGCGGTGGGTGCGAGCGTGGCGGTCGTGCACGTGAGCCGCGGGCCGGGCGACTCCTCGAGATCGGCGAGCGTCTGCCAGAGCGCCGCGGCGTCCGCGTCGCGCAGCACGCGCGCGGGCTCGCCCACGCGTTCGCGCACGTGCGCGACCTGCGCGTCCACCCACGACGGCTCGTCCTCGAAGCCGGCGACCAGCGTGAACGGCGCGCCCGCGCGCAGCGACGCGTGCGCATCGGCCAGCGCGCGCGACGCCAAGGTGAGCACCGCGGGCTCGCGACGCGCGAAGCCGGCCCACGTCGCCGCGTTCGTCAGGCGCGCGGCGTCGGCGCCCCAGATCACGGCGGCGCGCGCGAGCGTGCGCGGCGGTAGCTTCATGCTGATCTCGACCAGCGCCGCGAGCGCGCCGCGCGAGCCGCACAGCAGCCGGTGCACCGCGTGGCCCGCGACGTTCTTCACCACGCCGCCGCCGGTGCGTACGAGCGCCCCGTCGCCGGTGACGAAGTGGGCGCCCAGGATGCGGTCGCGCGGCGCGCCGAAGCGCATGCGGCGCGGGCCCGACGCGTTCGCGGCGAACACGCCGCCGAACGTGGCCGCGGCCGCGTGCGCGGCCTCCAGCGGCAGCTCCTGACCGCTCGCGGTCACCGCGTCGCGCAGCGCGCCGATCGTGATACCGGCCTCCGCCGTGAGCGTGTAGTCGTCCGGCTCGTAGCGCACGAGGCGCGCGAGCCCGCGCAGGTCGAGCACCGCGAACGGACCCGGCGGCGCGTCGCCGGGCGAGAGCGCCACGCCGCCACCCCACGGCACCAGCGGCAGCTTCTCGCGCGCCGCCTCGCGCACGGCCTCGGCGGCCTCGTCGCGCCCGCGCGGCGTCCATACGCGCACGGGCGCCACGCCGCCCACCGCGTGCGCGTGCGCCGGCGCGTGCGCGGTCACGGGCGCGGCCGCGCCGTTCGCGTCCCGCTTCAGATCCACGGGCCCTCCGCGTCGGCGCGCGGCCGCTGGCCGCCGAACGACGGCGGTGTCCAGGGCGCGCCGTGCGCGTCGTCGGTGCCGCCGTGCCCCGGCAGCACCTTGCCCGGGTTCAGCCGCCGGTCCGGGTCGAACGCGCCGCGCACGCGGTCCATCACCGCGAGGTCCGCGGGCGCGAACATCTCGGTCATCATCGGCCGCTTCTCGATGCCGACGCCGTGCTCGCCCGAGATCGTGCCGCCCATGCCGATGCACATGCGCAGGATCTCGTGCGACACCTCGAGCGCGTCCTGCTGCTGCGCGGAACTCGCCTTGTCGAACAGCACGTGCGGATGCAGGTTGCCGTCGCCGGCGTGGAACACGTTGCCGGCGCCGAGGCCGCGCTGGCCCGCGAGCCGGTAGACGCCCGCGAGCGCCTCGGCCAGTCGCGTGCGCGGCACGACGCCGTCCATGATGTAGAACCCGCTCGCGCTGCGGCCGTACGCGCCGAACGCCGACTTGCGCCCGCGCCACAGCGTCGCGCGTTCGGCCTCGTCGCGCGCGACGCGCGTGGTGCGCGCGCGGTGCTCGCGCGCGATCGCGGCGATCCGCTCCACCTGCGGCTCGAGGCTGACCGCCGGGCCGTCCACCTCGATCAGCAGCACCGCCGCGGCGTCGGTGGGCAGACCGATCTGGATCCACGCCTCCACGAGCGAGACGGTGTGGCGGTCCATGATCTCCATGGTGGCGGGCACGATGCCCGCGGCGATCACGCGCGACACCGTGTTGCACGCGTCCTCCACCGCGAGGTAGTCGAACAGCATCGTCTTGACCGCTTCGGGGCGCGGCGTCAGCCGCACGCACACCTCGGTGATGATCGCCGTGGTGCCCTCGCTGCCGATCACCAGCGAGGCGAGGTCGAAGTCGGGCGCGTCGGGCGCCTCGCCGCCCAGGCGCGCGATCGAGCCGTCCTCGAGCACCACGGTGAGCCCGAGGATGTGGTTGTACGTCACGCCGTGCTTGAGGCAGTGCGGGCCGCCGGCGTTCGTGGCCGCGTTGCCGCCGATCGTGCTCACCTGCTGCGACGCGGGATCGGGCGCGAAGTACAGCCCGCTGGACGCGAGCCGGTTCGAGAGCCACAGGTTGACGTGGCCGGCCTGCACCCACGCGAACAGCCGCTCCTCGTCCCAGCGGATCAGGCGGTCCATGCGGTTGAGGCTGAGCGAGAGGCCGCCCTGCTCGGTGGTGCAGCCGCCCGAGAGGCCCGTGCCCGCGCCGCGCGCGACGATCGGCAGCGCGTGTTCGCGCGCCCAGCGCACGACCGCCGCCAGTTCCTCGGTGCTGCGCGGCAGCGCGATCACGTCGGGGGGGCGGTGTTCGCGCGTGAGCGCGTCCGCCTCGTAGGTGAAGCGCGCCGCCCGGGAATCGAGCACGCCCGCCTCGCCGACGATGGCGCGAAGCGCCTGCAGTGCGATGGGCGAGAGCGACATGCGGTGGAAGGTAGCCCGGGCGGCTCCGGGGCGCCATGCCCGGCCGCGGGCCGGTCCGCGTGTCGAACGTTGACACGTCCCGGCACGGGCCCGCACGCTTTCCTCGGATCCGTCCGTCCACGGCCGTGTGGACCCCGTTCCCGCATGCTCCGCATCCCCCGATCGAACGACCTCCCCACGCGCCGTTGCCGCCGTGGCGTGCACTCCCTGCTCGCGGCGGGGATCGTCGCGGCGTGCCTCGGGGCGGGTGTCGCACCCGCGCGCGCGGGCTGGCCGAGCCAGCCGAACGTGAACCTCGCGATGTGCACCGCGCCGGGCGCGCAGTCGTTCCGCCATGCGGTCAGCGACGGCGCCGGCGGCCTGATCGTCGCGTGGGTGGACACGCGCTCGGACAGCGCGGACCTCTACGCGCAGCGCGTGAGCGCGAACGGCGCGCTCGTGTGGGAGTGGAACGGCGTGCTCGTGTGCGGCGCCGCCGGGGACCAGGACCAGCCGGCGATCGCCTCCGACGGTGCGGGCGGCTGCGTGGTGGTGTGGCGCGACTTCCGCGGCGGGCCCGTCGGCGACATCTGGGCGCAGCGGCTCGGCACCGACGGTCAGCCGCGCTGGGCCGCGGGCGGCATCCCCGTGTGCACGGCGGGCGGCGACCAGTCGAACCCGTTCGCGATCGCCGACGGATTCGGCGGCACGCTCGTGGCGTGGGAGGACGGCCGCTCGGGGTTCGCGGTGTACGCGCAGCGGCTCGACGCGCAGGGCGCTCCGCGCTGGGCGGCGGGCGGTGTGCGCCTGACGCCCGCCGTCGCGGTCACGCAGTTCGATCCGCAGGTCGCGCCCGACGGCGAGGGCGGCGCGATCGTGGGCTGGACGCAGTCCACGGGCGCGGGGCTCGACGTGGCGATGCAGCGCGTGAGCAACCTGGGCGCACTGCTCTGGGGCAACTCCGGACTCGCACCGTGCGGTTCGACCGGCGATCAGCTCCACCTGCGGCTCGCGGCCGACGGAGCGCTCGGCGCCGTGATCGCGTGGGAGGACTACCGCACCGCCACGGGACGCGTGCGCGCGCAGCGCATCGGGCCGTGGACGACGTTGATGTGGGGCCCGGACGGCATCGAGGCGGGGCCCGCAGCCGGCGATCAGCTCGATCCCGCCGTCGTGGGCGACGGCGCGGGCGGGGTCGTGGTGACGTGGGCGGACCTGCGCGGCGCGACGTCCGACGTGTGGGCGCAGCGCGTGCTCGCGAACGGCACGCGCGCGTGGGGCGCCGCCGGGCTCGCGGTGTGCGCGGCCTCGGGCGAACAGCTGTTCCCGGCGCTGGCGGCCGACGGCACGGGGGGTGCCCTCGTGACGTGGGAGGACACGCGCGTGTCGGCCGCGAGCGACCTGTGGGTGCAGCGCGTGTCGGGCAACGGCACGGCGCGCTGGGCCGCGGGCGGCGTGCCGATGTGCTCGGCCCCGGGCAGCCAGTACCAGCCCGTGATCGTGAGCGACGGCGATTCCGTGGCGGTGGCCGTGTGGGTGGACCAGCGCACCGGCGGCAGCGACCTGTTCGCGCAGCGCGTGCCGGCGGTGATCACGCTGGACACGCCGCCCCCCGCGGCCGGCGCGCTCGCGCTGGTCGTCTCGCCGAACCCCGCGCGCCGCGCGTGCACCGTGCGCGCGACGCTGCCGTCGCGCGCACGCGTGCGCGTGGAACTGCTCGATCCGGCCGGCCGCCGCGTGCGGCTGCTCGCGGACGAAGCCGGGGCCGCGGGCGTGCATGCGTGGGCGTGGGACGGTCGCGACGACGCCGGAAGAGGGACGTCTCCCGGCGTCTACTTCGCGCGGCTCACGGCCGATGGGGCCGTGCGCACCGCGCGCGTGCTGCGGCTCGAACGCTGACGCGCGGCGCCCTCAGTGCGTGGGCGGGCCGTCGGCGAGCGGCAGGCCGACGACGAACGACGTGCCCCGCCCCGGGCGACTGCTCACGCGCACGTCGCCGCCCGCGCGTCGGAGCAGCGTCTGCACCGTCGCGAGGCCGAGCCCGCACCCGCCGGAGCGCGTGCTGAAGAACGGCTCGAAGATGCGCCCGAGCACCGAGGCATCCATGCCGTCGCCGTCGTCGCTGACCTCGACCACGCCGCGGTCGCGCGCGCGCCGCGTGACGAGCCGCACGTGTCCGCCGTGCGCGCTCAGCGCCTGCCACGCGTTCACCATCAGGTTGAGCGCGATCTGGCGCAGATCGTCCTCCGCGATCGCGAGCGGCGGCAGGTCGGCATCGAAGGCGCGTTCGAATCGCACGCCCGCGGGTGCGCACGGTTCGAGCAGGTCGGCGAGTTCGGTGAGCACCGCGTTCGCGTCGCACCGCGTCGGCCGCGTGCCGGGCGGTGGCGGCGACACCAGTCGTTCCGTGAGCGTGGCCGCACGCTCGGCCGCGCGCTGCACGAGCTGCAGGTGCTCCTGCACTTCGGGCCGGTCGCCCACGAGCGCGGCCACGCGCATGCCGTGCCCGACGATCGCCTGGAGCAGATTGCGGAGGTCGTGGGCGAGCCCGCGCGCCTCGAGCGAGTCGACCGTGGGCCGGATGGCGTCGAACGCTCGCAGCGCGGCCACGGCGCGGTCGCGTTCGAAGCGCGCGCGCTCGAGTTCCAGCTGCATCGCGTGGAGATCCCGCGGACGCTCGGTCGTCGGCCGGGCCGCGGAACGTCGAAGGTCTTCGGCAGTCAGCAGTGTCGGTGCGCCTGGGGTGGGCGCGGGCGGGGCGGGTCGCTTCTGCGAACCCGTGGTTCGGGGCACCTCGGTTCTCCGAGATCGGGGGAGAGGCACTCCGGCAGGGGCGGGTGGGTCCGCCGATGCCGGCCGGTATCGCGAGGGGTGACGCCAGAGGACCACAGGCCATTCCGGCTGATCAAGGAAATATTTCCCCATACCGGCGACGTGCCGACGGCCGCGGCCTCCCCGGAACCCGTTGGCGGTCGATCGCTTCGGGGATCGGCCCGGCGTCCGCCGCCGGGGTGGCCCGGTCAGAGCCCGCGGCTGGTGGCGAGCCCGTCGATCACCGCGGCGACCTGCCGCCACGCGGTCTTCAGCTCGAAGCCGCGGTCGCGGCCGTACGCCTTCGCGCCGAGCACGAAGCAGCCGGGCTCGCCGCTCGAGAGCGCCGCGACGCCCGCGGCGTCGGCACCCGAACGGCGCGCCTCGGCCAGCGCGAGCAGCGCTCCCGTCCGCTCGCACGTGCGCACGCGCAGCTCGCGGTGCAGCGCGGGGTCGGCGTCGTAGCCGACGTTCGCGACCACGGCGTCCACCTCTTCCTGGCGGATCGCCTCGCCCACGCGCAGCGCGGCCCGGTAGCGGTGCGTGGCGGAGTTGTACTCGAGCCCGTCCAGCATCGCGCCGCCGATCCATGCGACCGGCGAGTCCGGCGCGGTCGCCGCGGCGCGCACGCGCGCGAACAGATCCGCGCGTGCCGGCAGCGGATCGTCGTCCACTTCGCCGGCACAGCGCGGCTCCGCGCTGCGCGTGGCCCACACGACCGACGTGCCCGGCACTTCCGAGGCGAGCCCGAGCAACGCGTCCACCGTCGTGGCCGCGCTCGCGCCGCCGCCGAGCACGAGCGTTCGCCGGCCGGCGTGCCGCGCGCGACGCAGCCCGGCGACGTCGTCCGGATGCCACGACAGCTGCGGGGCCAGGTACGGCTCGCCGCGCGCGGGCACGCCGCCGTCGCCCGCGTGCCGCGGCCGGCCGTACGTGCCCGACGCGTCGATCACCGCGGCGGCGTGCAGGAAGTTCTCGCGTCCGCCCGCGTCCCGCACGAGCAGGCGGAACGGACGCGCATCGCGCGCGTCGTCGCCGTCGGGGTCGTTTCGCAGCGCGCCGCGACGGCCGATCGCCACGACCTGCGCCGAACCGTGCACGCGCTCCTTCAGCTCGGGCAGCCGTGCGAGCGGGTCGAGCACGCGCTCGACGAGTTCGGCGCCGGTCGGGCGCTCGTCCGCGGGCGGCGGCGTCCAGCCGGCGGCCGTCAGACGCGCGGCGCTGCACGGGCCCACCACGTCGCGCCACGGCGAGAACATGCGGACGTGGCCCCACGCCGACACGTGCGCCCCGGGCTCGCCCCGCTCGAACACGTGGACGTCGAAGCCGCGGTCGAGCGCGGCGCACGCGGCTTCGAGCCCCACGGGGCCGGCGCCGACGATGGCGAGGGTGTTGCGGGCGGGCTGCGACATGAACGGGACGTCTCCGGAACGGGGGTCGTGAAAGGGCCCGGCACGCTAGGGGAAGCGGCCGCGGCGCGCAATGCGCCCCGACCCTCGCGTCAGGTCGCGGGCGCGTCCTTCGCGAGCGCTTCGATCATCGCTTCGCGCTTCTCGACGAACGCGCACGCCGCATGGTCGAGCGAGCGCCACCAGAGGAACGCCGCGAACGCGGCTTCCAGCGCGAGCAGCGCGGTCGCGAGCACGTCGCCTCCCGCGCCGGGCACGAACCAGCGCGCGGCGTACGCGGTCCCGGCGAGCACCACCGCGACGACTCCGGTGATCGCGAGCGACGACCACGTGGCCTGCCAGCTCACGTTGCGCCGGCTGCCCCAGCCCTCGGTCACGCGCACGGGCCAGCGGATCGAGAAGTCGTTGCCGGTCGCGAGCAGCGTCGCGAGCATGGCGAGCGTCGCGAACGCCCACGCGGGCAGCTGCGCCGGCACGAGCCCGGCGCGCAGCACGGCGAACAGCGCGCCCAGCAGCAGCACGAGCAGCCCGGCCTCCATCGCGAACGTGAGGTTGCGAGCGAGCACCACGTCGCGCGCGCGCACCGGCAGCAGGTGCAGCGTCCGGATGCCGGGGCCGTAGTGCGCGAACAGCATCAGCGAGACCTGCGCGAGCGTGGTCGTGCCCATGACGGCCGCGAACAGCGGCGCCTGCCCCGACGTGGCCGGGTGCACGACGTAGAACGCGCTGATCAGCAGCGGCGTGAGCAGCACCCACAGCAGTCCGCGCGGCGAACGCGCCTGCACGAGCAGATCGAAGCGCACGAGGTTCGCGAGCCGGCCGGGCACGAGTCCGGCCACGGCGTTCACGGCGCCGGTGGTGCGCGACTCGCCGCCCTCGGCCGCCGGCGGGAGCAGGGCGCCGCGCGTCATGACGCGCGCGCCCACGAGCACGAGCGCCGCCAGCATCGCAACGCCCGCGACCAGCCCGAGCCCCGCGCGGGTCGCGCCACCGCCGAGCGGTGCCGCGGCCATCGCCGCGGGCGCGCCGATCGTGGGCCAGCGCTCGAGCCACGCCGACGCGCGTGCGAGCGCGGGCACCGTCGCCACGCGCCGCGCGAGCGCGGGCGCCAGCTCGGTCTCGACGATCGCGCTGTAGCTCCACGAGATGCCGAGGAAGATCAGCGCCAGCAACAGCCGCGAGAGCATCCGCATCCATTCGGTGCGGAGCATGCGCTCGAGCACCGCGACGAGCAGTTGGAGCGCCGTCACCGTGAGCGCCAGCGAGAGCAGCGCGGCGAGCGCGGCCGCGACGCCGGCGCCGGCGCCGAGCTGCACGAAGCTCGCGACCACGAACGCCACCACCGGCACGGTCAGCACGAGCGTTGCGGGCTCGAGCACGCTCGCCGCCGCGTTGAAGCCGAACAGCAGCGCGGGTCGGACCGGGTAGCGCAGCAGCTCGCGCGGGGCGAGCGCCTGGCCGGCCGAGGCGGCCAGCACGGACGTCGTGATCCAGCCCATCTGCACCACGCCCAGCACGAGCGCGGCCGCTCCGCCGCGCAGCTCGCGCACCGCCCACCACGCGCCCATCGCGCCGGCGAGCCACACGGGCCAGAGCAGGAACAGCAGCCCGAGCGGCGCGGCGACGGCGACCCAGCGGCCGGCGGCGGTCAGCGAACGCCACCACAGCTTGAAGCGCAGCCACACGAGCAGCCGCAGCAGGTTCACCGCGGATCCCTCGTGAGCCAGTCGAGCGCGGCGCGCGGGCGCGCGTCACCGCCCACGGCGGCGAGGAACGCCTGTTCGAGCGTGCGCGGGGCGCCGTCGGGGCCGCGTCGCAGCGCATCGAGCGTGCCCTCGCCCACGAGTCGCCCGGCCGCGATGATGCCGACGTGCGTGCAGAGCCGTTCCACCACCTCGAGCACGTGCGAGGTGAGGAACACGGTCACGTGCGCCTCGCGCACGAGCCGCAGCAGCAGCTCGCGGATCTCCACCGTGGCCAGCGCGTCGATGCCCTCGAACGGCTCGTCCAGGAACAGCACGCGCGGACGGTGGATCAACGCGCACGCGAGCGCGAGCTTCTTCCGCATGCCATGCGAGTACCCGACCACCTGCTTGTTCGCGTCGGCGACGAGCCCCATGGCGAGCAGCAGTTCGTCGGCGCGATCGCGCGCGACGGCCGGCGGCAGGCCGTGGACCTCGGCCACGAAGCGCAGGTGCTCGCCGCCCGTGAGCCGCTCGAACAGGTGCAGGCCGTCGGGCACGACGCCGATCACGCGCTTCACCGCGAGCGGGTCGCGGGCCACGTCGAAGCCCGCCACGCGCGCTTCGCCCGCGTCGGGCGCGAGCAGCCCGGTCAGCATGTGGATCGTCGTGGACTTGCCCGCGCCATTCGGGCCGAGGAAGCCGTAGAACGAGCCCGCGGGCACGCGCAGCGTGAGCGCGTCCACCGCCAGCCGGCCCGCGAAGCCGCGCGTGAGGCCGCTCGTCTCGACCGCGAACTCCGCCCCGTTCGCGGCGGCGTCCGCGCTCACGGCTTCGGCTCCGGTGCGCGCTTCTCGCGCGTGGCGAGCCACACCGCCGCCGTCCACGTGGGCACCAGGTTCACGCCCGGGATCAGCTCCGCGAGCACGGTGGGCAGGAACGCCCAGTGGAAGCCGCACAGCCACACCATGGCGATCGCGATGCCCACGTCGAGCGCGTCGTTGATCGGCGAGGCGGCGCCCTCGACGAAGAACGGGAACGCCACCCACTGCACGACGTCGGCGACCATCGCGAGCACCCACGCGGCGCGGTGCACGCGCCGGCGCGAGGGCGGCCCGGCCGGGGCGGGTGGCGGCGGCGCGCCCACCTCGGCCTGCGCGGCGGCGGGCGATGCGACTTCGGCGTCGACGGCGTCGGGTTCGCGGGGCGGTTCGGTGGGCATGCGCGGGGCTCCGGTGTCGGGGGCGGTGCGCGCAGGATAGCGAAGCCGCGCGGCGGCGTCGCGCGTCAGGCCGGCAGCCGCAGCGTGGCGGTGATCGGGGCGTGGTCGCTCGCGGCCCCCGGGCCGTCGAGGCCGCTCACCACGGCGCCGGCGCGCTCGCCCGCGCGCGGCGGCGCGAAGCCGCGCGCCGCGATCCAGTCGAGCCGCAGCGCGCCGCGGCGCTCCGCCCAGCCGAGCAGCCCGCGGACGAGCGTCCGCAGCGGCGCGGGCATCGCGTTCACCTCGTCGAGACGATCGAACCGCAATCGCAGCGTGGGCGCCGGATCGAGCCACGGCTCCCACGCGAAGCCCGCCGCGCGCAGGGCGTCGAACAGCGGCTCCCGGTGCGGCCCGCGGTCGGGGCGCAGCAGTCGTTCGCGCAGCGCGCCCCCCGGCCACGTGAGCAGGGGCAGCGCGCCCGTGAACGACGAGTGCCAGAGCCCGCGGTCGAACGTGTGTGCGTTCCAGTCGCCCGCGAGCGCGACGGGGCGCGATTCGTGATCGAGCGCGGTGAGCACCGCGGCCATCTGCGCCGCCCGGTGCGCGCGCGTGCGGTGCACCTCCAGGTGCACGCTCGCGACCACGAACGGCCGGATCGGATGCCGGATCTCGGCGATGAGCGCCACGAAGCGGCCCAGCATGCGCTCGAGGTCGAACTGCACCTTCTCGGGGCCGGGCAGGGGCACCACGCGCACGTCGCCGATCGGCCAGCGCGAGAGGATCGCGAGGCCGAACAGCGACTCCTCGTTGTCGCGGCCCTCGGCGGTGACCGCGTCGTCGTCGCGGCCGATCGTGGTCTCGAGGAACTGTGGCGCCCACACCGCGTACCGGCCCAGCGCGTCCGCGAGATCGCCGGTCACGTCGCGGTTGCCCGCGCGCGCCATGCCGAGGTCGATCTCGTTGCACGCGATCAAGTCCGCGTCCGCCAACGCCGGGTGTTCGCGCAGCGCGTGCACGAGCGGCGTCCACCAGTTGCCGTGTTCGACGTTCCAGTGCACCAGCCGCACCACGCCGGCGTCACGGGCCGGCGCGGGCGGCGTGCCGGGCGCGTAGCGCCGCACGGTGAACAGCCGCGCGAGCAGGCGCTCGCGGAGCGCCGGCCACGCGGGCGCGGCGTGCAGCGACTCGAGCGTGGGGTGCGCGGCGATCGCGGCGCGCACCTCGCGCGCGAACGCCGCGGCGGCCGGATCGCGCGCGGGCCGCCCCGCGCCGGGCGCGGGGGCCGCCTCGGCGAGCGGTGCCGCCGCGGCCGCGAGCCCGGGGCCGCGATCGCTCATGCGCCGGCGCGCTCGCGGGCCCGGCGCGCGAGCCCGGCGAGCCACGCCTCGGGATCGCCGACGTCCTCGGGGCGCACCGCGAGTCGTGCCCCGAGCCGCGCGGCGATCTCGCCGGCCAGCCGCGTGCGCGCCTCGGGCAGCATGCCGTCGGCGCGTTCGAGGAACGCCTCGACCAGCCGCAGTTCCTCGCCCGTGAGCGGCCCGCCGTCCGCGCCGCCCGACACGGGCGCGTCGAGCCATTTCGGCGGCTCGGCGGCGCTCGACTCCTCGTGCACGACGACGGTGCCCGCCACGAGGTCGCCGAGCCGCTGCCGGTGCGGCGTGAGCATCACCGTGACGATGCCCACGCCGTACAGCGAGGGCAGCGAGTCCACGAGGCGCAGCAGGTTGCGCGCGACCGATTCCGCGGGCGTGATCGGGCGGCCGTTCGTCTTGATGACGCGCAGGCGCATGCGGCGCTTGCCGGGCGTCTGCCCGGCCCAGAGCGCCTCGAAGACCGCGAAGTAGCCGAACTGCACCGCGAACAGGCCCAGGATGATCGCGGCCACGACCCAGCCCGCGCCCTGCCGCGTGAGTTCGCGCAGCGCGGTGCCGAACGCGAGCAGCACGACCGCGAGGGCGGCGAGCGCCGCGATCTGGTACAACGTGTCCACGAGCAGGGCGAGTGCGCGGCTGCCGACGCCGGCGAGCGGGTACTCCAGCCGCATCTGCTCGGGCGTGTCGATCGTCAGCGTCTCGTCGGAGGACATGCGTGATCTCCGCCACCTGGATGCGCAAACGCCGCGACCTGTGGAGCCGGTTCGACGAACTGGTGCGGCGCGGCCAGCAGTCGGGACTCCGTTCGCTGCGCCACGCGGAGTTGCGGGAGCTGGCGCTGCACTACCGCCAGACCGCCGCCGACCTCGCCACGGTGCGCGAGGATCCCGCGAGCGCGTCGCTCGCCTCGTATCTTAATCAGCTCCTCGCGCGCGCGCACAACCTGCTCTACAGCGGCGCCCGCGACCGCGGCGCGGGCCCGTGGGCGCTGTTCCGCGACGACGTGCCGCGACTGCTGCGCGAGGAGCTGCCGCTGGTGGTGGCCTCCGCCGCGATCTTCGCGGCGTTCGCCGTGGCCGCAGCACTGGCCGCGCACGCCGATCCCGGGCTCGTGCGCGCGTACCTGTCGCCCGCGATGCGCGAGACGATCGACCACCGCGAGATGTGGACGCACTCCGTGGTGGGCATGCAGCCCGCGGCGTCGAGCGCGATCATGACGAACAACATGACCGTGGCGTTCATGACGTTCGCGAGCGGCGTGACCGGCGGGCTGCTCACGTTCTTCCTGCTCGCGCACAACGGCGTGATGCTCGGCGTGATCGGCGAGGCCTGCGCGCGCGCGGGCATGGCCACGCAGCTCTGGTCGTTCGTCGTGGCGCACGGCGCCCTGGAGCTGCCCGCGATCTTCGTCGCGGGAGCCGCGGGGTTCGTGGTGGCGCGCGGCATGCTATTTCCGGGCGCGCTGCCGCGCCGGCTCGCGCTCGAACGCGCGGGCGCCCGCGCCGCGCGGCTCGCGGTGGCCACCGTGCCGATGCTGGTGGTGGCGGGCATCGTCGAGGCGTTCGTGTCGCCGACCGAGGCGCCGTTCGCGCTCAAGGCGGCGCTCGGCTCGGCGCTGTTCGCGTTGTGGTCGCTGTGGATCGAGCGCGGCGGTCGCGCGCCGGCGGTGGACGCTTCGGCGGCTCGCTGACCGCCCGGCGGAGCACCGCGCTCAGAGCCGGCTGCGCTCCTTGGCCTCGAGGTAACCGTTGATCGCCACGGTCGCCAGCGCGCCGGGCTCGGCCTCGGCCACGCGCGCGCCGCGCTGACGCAGCGCGCGCCTCCATCGAGTCGCGCAGGGCTCGCTTCCTTCCTCTGCCATCCTACTCTCCGGACTTCAATCCGATCGAGAAAGCCTTCTCACGGCTCAAGGCCATGCTCCGCAAGGCGGGCGAACGAACCGTCACCGGCCTCTGGGACCTGATCGGCAGGCTCGTCGATATCTTCCAGCCCGCC
>WBZQ01001785.1_pt1 | contig 14436 bp, 20 predicted proteins | sample 5204251 | NCBI WGS metagenome assembly WBZQ01 (sample SAMN12412402, study PRJNA552823) | activated sludge metagenome | isolation source: activated sludge from nitrification reactor of wastewater treatment plant... | place: USA: Virginia | collected 2017-09 | reverse complement strand
TGAAAGAAATGGACGCCGTTCGGGTCGACGCCGTGTACTTCAAGCCCGAAAAGAAAGATGAGGTGCATGATCGAATGATCGCAGGGTTTGGATGGCGCCCGAGCGAATACAGTGGCGGATTGATGCCATGTGTAAACCTGTACGACGTGAAAAACAAGCAATTTGAATACAGTATGCAGGCGGCACTCGTCGGCAAGTGTATCGATGCAAAATTCCCGAAAGGGCAGATGGTCAGAATCACATATCTGGGAAAAGTGAAGGGCAAAAAGTTTCAATACGAGGACTACAAGGTCGAAGCATTGATCCCAAAAAAGAAATCATAGCGTGTTTTTCTCCCCGGCGTGGCCGCAGTGTTGCGCCGGGGTTTTCTTCAACTTTTCAAATTCAAAATTATGAGTACGAAACACACACCGGGAAAGTGGGAAATATGCGAAAGCGGCTGGTTTGTAATTAGCGAAACCGCCCATATATGTCAAATGATGGGATCGCGCAGAGATAAAGAAAAAAAGGCCAATGCCCGCCTAATCGCAGCCGCGCCGGAATTGCTGGAGGCATTGAAGAGAATCCGAGACGGTTTTGACGGCTACGATATAACGGACTGGAAAGCAATAGTTGAAGAAAACCGGGAGGTTGCGGCGAACGCCATCGCCAGCGCCGAAGGCAACGAGCCGGAGGAACACACCGGCGAGCCCGAAATAAAACCAATCGCCACCTACAAAGGCTTTGAAATCTTCGACAGCGGCGGAGGTAAGTTGACAGCATACGAGAAAAACGTAGACCCCCACCCCCGCACAGTCGTAGCGTACAACCTACACGAGATAAAAAAACTGATTGGCTACATGGTAGAAGATGATGAACATACCGGCGAACCCGACCCGTCCGACCTGTACCGCGAATGGAAAGACGCCCAGGACGACGCCGACCAGCCCACCGCCTACGATCCGTAACCCCACCAACCCCAAAAAACCTACATCCAATCACATCCAACACCTCCAACTATGACACGCACAATCGACATACCGAAACACCTGATTTTCACCGGCGACGTGCCGCCCGAAGCCGCCGACGTGGTGTTAGCCGATCTCGAAGTAGCGGCCAGCGCCGACACCCTGCCTGAATGGAAAAAGAAACGGATCGGGAAAATCACCGCTTCTGAATTCCACAACGTCAAAAAGTTGAAAACAACCGGCGAATGGGGCGAAACCGCCCTTTCCTACCTGTACGACATCGTTGGCGAACACCTCACCGGCGAACCGTCCGAGTCTTTCGGCGGAAACAAAGCAACCGACTGGGGCAGCCTGTACGAACGTGACGCGCTCGATGCCTACCGCCGCCGCACACGGCGGAAGGTCCAGCCCGCCGAATTCTGCCAACACCCGGCCTTGCCGTGGGTAGGTGGAACACCGGACGCATTTTGCGGATCAGAGGGAGTGTTGGAGGTAAAATGCCCGCTCAACTTCAAAAACCACCTGCGCACAGTTATCACCAAGAGAGTGCCCACCGAGTACCAAGACCAGGTACTTGGTCACCTCTGGCTATCCGGCCGGCAGTACTGCAACTTCATTTCCTACGATCCCCGCATAAAAGGCCCGCACAGCCTGGCCATCGTCCGCATCGACCGGAAAGAACACGAACACGCCATCGCATTACTGGCGGAAAGGATCACCGAGTTTCACACACTTCTTTTGAACCAACTGGCAGCGCTCAAGGTGAAGCCGGGGAAAATGATACAGGTATGCTCGAAATAACCTACTTCGCTACAGATGACGACTACAGGTACGGATTGATAACCACCGGAACCCTGCCAGCGGAAAGTATAGAAGAGGCAATTGAGATTGTAAAAAACTGGCCGTGGAAAGTGAAAAGATGGGAATTTAAAAAGCAACTCTAACCCGCCCGGAAACGGGCCAAACTTTTGAAACAATGAAAATACCACTCAGAATAAAAGAAACACTTTATCACGATAGCGAAACAGGGAAACCGGTTGGTAGCGAGTATTGGGTTTTTGACGATGCAGCCGAAGAGTTGTTTGTAATAAACGACGATGAAGATGCCGCCCGCCGCATTGTCGCAGCCGTGAACGCTTGCGAAGGGATCACAACCGAAACCCTTGAGTTTGCGGCCGCCGAAAATATCAAACTGGATTTTGTGGGACGCGCCGCCAGAATTACCGAAATAGAAACCAGTGTTCCGAAAGTCAACGCCCGGCTTTTGGAGGCGTTGAAAACGCTGTCGAATATAGCGGAGCCAATATTTCGCAAGTATGATGAAGGATATGAGCAACATGAAATGCCCGCAGGATACACAAGCCCGGACAGTCTCTTTATTGCAATTAACGCCGCCCGCGCCGCCATCGACGAAGCAGAACAATACGAACCAGCCGAACCCACCCACCCCGACAACCTTTGCGACGTCCTGAGACTATGCGAACAATGGTTTTTCAATAACCACCCGCTTGCTGTCCTGCCGGGGACGAAAATGCCCGTACTGGTGGAGATTCGCAACGCGCTATATGAGTGTAAGGATGGCGGAAGGGCTATATTATCCAGCGCAGATATGGGAACAGAGATAAAATATACACAACCGACGATTGATGATCGCGCCCGCCCCGACGCCCCAGAAAACCCCGCCACCGCCGAAATCACCAGTGAGCAAATTTTAGAATTTATGGGGCAGGCCGCACCATTTGTTCCGCGTGAAAAAATCTGGATGTTGCCGCCAACCCTTACCCCGTCCGAAATGAAAGGCGCGCTGCCACCATTAAACCCACGCCACACCATGAAAAAAATCCTCTTTCTCGATACCGAAACCGTCGGCATTCCTGCCGATACAACCCAACCCTACACCAATCACCAAAACTGGCCGGAAATGGTCAGCATTGCGTGGCAGTTACAAAACGAATCCGGAGAGTTTATCACGGCAAGAGACTACATAGTGGCGCCGCGTCCCGGCGTGGAAAACGGAGCAGCGCACATCAACGGCATCACCCCGGAAATGCAGAAAAATTTTGGCACGGATGTATACGTGATCCTTGAAGAATTATTGAAAGCCTTCGCCGACGCCGACCTTGTTGTCGCACACCATGTACAATTTGACCAATCGGTCATTTTCGCCGAACTCGACCGGCTCGGATACGAAATACCATGGAAAGAATGGTATTGCACAAAAGCCCAATCTGCCGACCTCTGCCAAATCCCCAACCCGTCCAAACGCTACGCTGGAAAATGGAAATGGCCGTCTCTCGACGAACTACACCAATTCCTTTTCAACGAGCCGATAAAAGGCCGCGATGAATTCCACGGCGCAGCAGTCGACATGTGGGCTTGCGCCCGATGCTACCACGAAATGCAACGCCGCGCCGCAGGCCCGAAGGATTACACCGCCACCCCGATCCTGTAAGAAAATTATTGCGTGAACTCGTTCAACACCCACCCCGGCGATGAAAATCGCCGGGATTTTTTACCGCTTCAACGCCTGAGATATGACACTTTTTAACAAACTCCGCTCCCACCCTCTGCAAGTCATCAACTACACCGAACTGCTTTTCGCGTTCGTCGCCCACGTCGTCACCATCCCGTACATCGGCGTACTTACCGGCCTGATATGCGGATGCGCCGTGCATTACACGATCCAGATACAGGCAGACGGCAAGAAACCAGCCACGCGCCAACGCGCATTTTACGGAACCCTGCTTTTCAAAACCGGGCAACTCTGGATACACCAAACCTCCTTCCTGTTCATGTTCACCGTGTCGGGTAAAACCCTCCCGTTCGGGTGGGCGCTCGATGCCTGGGCGTGGATCATTACGGTTTTCATTTTCTCGATCGACGTGTGGGCGCTTTCCGTGACCAGTCAGGAAGCCGCCGAACGCGCCGAAGCCCCCGAGGTGGAGGAAAGTTTCGCCCGGGTCCGTGAACGCGAAGAAGCCGAACGTCAAGCCCGCGCCGACCGCGACGCCGCCGACCGCGCCGAACGGCTCGAAGCCCTCCGGATCAAAGCCGAGGCTAAAAAAACCGCACAACTCGCAGCCGAGGAAACCCGCAGAAAAGAGGTGGAAGAGCAACGGAAAATCGAAGAAGAGCGGCGGAAAGCCGATGGAATCCGCGCGGAACTCGAGTGGAAAAAGGTGGAACTCCAGCGGAAAGCCGAAGAAGATGCGCGGAACGCTGCGGAACTCCGCAGGAAAGAAGAAGAAGCCGAGCGGAAAGAAGCGGAACGGTTGCGGAAGTTGGAGGAACGCGAGGAAAGGGAACAACAGGCCAAAATTCGCGCTGAGAGCGAGGCAGCCGAAAAAGAAGCCCGTCGCAAGGCAGAGGAGGAGATCGAAGCACGACGCGCCAAATGGCGCGAGCAGAAGCAGCGTAAAACCGCAGGACAACAAGCAGAACCACAACCAGCCGAAAACGAAGCGTGAAAACCGAAACCGTCATCGTATTTACCCGGCCAGCAGCCGACGCCCAGGCAATCAGCATCGAAGAGGTGATGAAAAGAAAGGTACGCCGCCGCCGCCGCGTGGCAAAACGGATGCTGAAACGGTGCCCGCTTTTCGCGGTAGAAGAAATGCAAAAAGAATTCCCCGGATACACTTACGACGAATTTGTGGCCGACGTGACCCGCAAAACCCGAAAAGGCAAAACATTCCGCCGGCCCAAACCCCGGCGCTTCGACTGGCAAACAATCCGCAAAGAGATACCCGACTTCTTCAACGTATGTAAGGAAAGAACACCAACCACCGCCACCCTACACGGAAAACTGAAAGACGGCGAGAAATTCACCTGCATAGTTCGATCCTCGTGGTTCGATGGCCAGCGACAAACCAGATTCGATACTTACGACCTGATCAAATTGTGGCGCGGCCCACTCAAAACCTTTCTACAGCATCCGGCTATGATTTTGCAACTACACAACAACGAAATACAGACTCAAAAATGAAAAACCCGCAACCCGACTTCCTGCTGATCGACCTGTTTTGCGGTGCTGGTGGAACCACCACCGGCGCCGAACTGTCCGGAGTCTGCAAAGTGATCGCGGCCGTAAACCACGATCCGCTTGCCATCGCCAGCCACGCCGCCAACCATCGCGACGTCCTGCACCTTACCGAAGACATCCTGCCTTACGCCATCGCCCAGGACGGCCAAACGCTTTACAGTCAAATCGAATCTGGAAAAATTAAACTGCTTCAACCATGATCGCACAAACCACCCACGGCCAACTTGCCGAGTACCTGCGCAACTTTCATTCGCGCATCAACAAAACCGCCATCGACCACATCGTCAAACTCGAAACCGGCCAGCACGACAAACGCGACCTCGCAGAAATCCGCGCCGCGCTCGAAGACCTGCAAATCGGGATCAGATACGCGCTCAACTGCGTGTGGAGACTGAAACATGAATCGAAAACCGACGAAAACACTTTGCAGAAATGACATGGCAAGAACTTTATTCTGCATTCTTCACCGTATTATTTGTCCTTCACGAAGTCTATTTGTACATAAAAAACAGAAAAAAACATGATCAACGATAAAATACCCTCTCACCCCGACCCCAAACCAGCACCGCAATACACCTGCTCCGACGATCTCGCCGACCTGCTCGAAAACCTGCGCGCCAACCAAAACCTATTCTTTCGCACCAAAAACGGCACAATCAAACACGCCAACGCCTTCCGGGAATCCAAACGGCTCGAAAAGGAACTCGACCAGTTCCTGAAAAAAAGGAAAGAAGAAAAAACCCAGGCTCCAAACCTGTTTTCGTTATGACTGCCGTCTGTTTCACACTCGCTTCGCTCATGGTTCAATCGCCGCCCTCGGATGCTTCGCTTCGCTCGCACACTGCGGCCGGGAGCGACGCGCCGCGCACTCGCTACGCTCGTTTGGTTGCGTTCGCCACGAATCGCCGCTTTCGCTTCGCTCAGCAGGATTCTACCGGGCGGGAACTACGTTCTCCCCGTATCCCCGTTTCTTGTGCATTTCCACACACCCCGCAGCAGTTTCCCTGCATCCCGGTCGCGACGCGCACGGTTTCTGGTTTGAAATCTGAAAAGTTTTCGCCGGTCGGGCATTGATCGGCATTCAGGAAGGAAAAACGAAGTCGAAAAAACTATCTGGATTTTGGGGTTTTAAACCCGGTTGTCGGCTGCACTCCTGACGTGCCGCTCGTGGGCTGGCTTGCGGGTTGGGCTTTGAGCGGCATGGACAGGAGTGCTTTGTTATGCGCCTTTTATCTTCATTTTCCCTCCTGAAAAAAAAAACTTTACATTTTGTCAAAAATAATTGCCCGAAAACTTGACAATCTGTAAAGAGTTTTTGTACCTTTGTCAGGTCAAAGCAATGAAGCGGTGACGTAAAATAAATTAAACGATGAAAGGATTTACAACCGTAGCGGTTAAAACTCAATCAGGCGATGCCTTTAATGTTAAGGCATCTACAGACGAGAGAAGCCCATACTTCTTGTCTGGTGCCCTTTTGGGTGAGAAAATTTTCAAAGCCGTAGAAGACGGCGAAAAAGTAAGCGTTGAAGGGTTCGGCGACTTTAAAGTACAAAAGCAAAACCCCACGTGGATAGAAAAAGGAAAAGTTACTCTTATTCTCCCATGACAAAACATCAACTTCTTCTCGAAATAGAAGCCCGCTTCAAAACGAAGCGGGCATTCGTCCTTGCGTTCAACGAGAAGGCAGGCTTCGCCGCCCTTGACGAAACGACCCTTTCTCGGCAGATTTCCGGCAAGGTTGGGTTGTCAGCCTTTGCGCAGGCGGCGTTTATTTTTTATTTTTCTGATTGCGCATAACTTTTTGATAGCCGGGATTTTTTTGAGTTTTACTGAAAACCGTTATTTTTGTCCAGCAAACAGCCCGGTAGGTGCACTTGAAGCGTGTCCGTACCCGGTTTTTTGGGGTTTTAGCCTCGATCAACTGTTGATCGGGGCTTTTTGTTTGCCAAAAAACCCACACCTTTGCCACCAAGAAGGCGCCAAGCGCCGCCCCCGAGTGTTACTCGGGCTTGCCCGGTACAAGTGGTTCGGCCACGCTGCCGGGCTTTTTCTTTGCCATCCAATCCCGCGCCAACTCCGCACAAATCGGGCATTCGTCCAGGTGATAGCGAACGTGGTCTTTCTCTTCATCGCTCATTTGACCGGAACTAAAACGGTTCAAATCCTCCTCGTCCAAGTGACGATCCGAACAGTACCGAAGATTATCAAGCATTTCCATTGGTGAAGCGGTTTATTGTCCGGCAAATATCGGTGAATGTGCATCGAAAAGGCAAGTATTCCACTTCCGGCGTTGCCGCTTGCCGCCTCGTCTCAGTTCTGGCAGCCACCCTGCCGACATTTCGGGGAATTTGATACTGAAGGTCTTGTTTGGTATCTCGTAATACCCGGCATCTGTTTTCCAAACGGCAAGGAACCCGGCTACCAGCCCTGAGCCGCCCGGACAGGGGACGGCGGCAGCGGCGGCGCGGGGGCTTTGGCCCCCTTTTGCGCCAGCACCTTTGTTGGGCCAACAAGCACTCACTTTCAACAGCCCGGCTCTTTTCCCGCATCGACCCACCCCGCAGGAATGCTCTACACCACACCACCCGCCCGGTCGCAAATGCCGCCACGCCCACACCCACAAAAAACGGCCGATCCTTTACGGATCAGCCGCCTCACAAACGCAGGACATACAAAAAAACAATCAACACAACCGCGCGACGTTTCGCCCGGTTAAAAATGATGTCGGTAATTGATAATAGTGCCTCATCGAAACGACTTTGCATTTCGTCACCGGCGGACCGTAATATCGCGCAGTCGGTCGGATCTGTTGCAGTCGGGTAAGCATGGAAAGAGTCAGCGTCGCGGCAAACAGGATCAAGAGCGTTGATGCTCGGGTGTTAACTTTCTTGCCGGTCAGGAAAACATACAGCAGGGCGCCCAGGCCAATTAACGCTTGCCCGGCATTGATCCAGTTTTTCATAGAGATCGCCTCTTTGGCCTGATCGGCGTACGCGACCGCGTCGCTAACTACTTGCGGATCGGGTGTAAAGCGGAGGAAAGACAACAGTGCCATCAAAAGAGTGGCAATCACCGTCGTGAGGAGTGGTTTGTTATTCATGTTGTGAAAAAGTTTGGTTGTGAATTATCGTTTGCGGCGAAGCGGATGAAAATCCGCCGACGCCAGCGCATTAAATTTTTCAGTCAACCGGGCCACCTCGATGGCCAACGCCGTCCGCTCCGCATCGCAGGTTCGCACCTGCTCCGTAAGGCTCGAAACTACGCCGTCCATCTTTTCTTCGTAGCGCATGTGCCACCACGTCAGAGCCACCAACCCGACCAGTGTGAGTATCACACTGAACGACTGGTTTTTCAGGGAGCCCAGAAAGATTTTAGTTGCCTCGGTCATAAATGAATTTTCCATTTTCGGCAGTTTTTGTACCTAAACAGTCCAAAAACGTGCCGTATTCTCAAATTATCGTACAATATAACTACCAATCTGGCTGCACCTGATCTCCCGGTCACTCGTACCCACCGACCCGAAAATCCCCAGGCGCGTACCAACAAGCGTACCAGACGCGGGCATGTTCGCCGTGATCCGGCCGACATACGTCCCGTTGATAAAAAACCGGGCTTCGCTCCGGCTCTTATCCACAAAAATTTGCAGGAAATACGGCGTTCCAGCCGCGGGCGCCACGCCGCTGTCGACTGTTGTTTCTGCTCCCGCATTGTCCCGGCTGAATAGTGTCCAGTTACCCGAATTCTCGTTGTCCACGCAGCGGATACCAATACTGTTGTTTACAGCCTGGGTAGTGCCCGACGGCGAAGCCGTAATCGAAAGTTGGGTCCCGAAACGCTGAGTGCCACTCGAAAGGTTGGTTTGAATATGCACCGACGCCCAAGCAGAAATATGACCCGCGCCAAAACTCGTAAACGTCGGCGCATTCTTGACAAGGTAGATTGTACTGCTCGATGCCGCCGTAGTTCCCCGGGTAAGCGACCAGGTGTTTTCAATCGGCGCCGACGTCGACGCATTATTGCCGTTACCACCGCTGCCCGATGACGCAAAACCCAAAAAACTGTGATCGCCGCCGCTGGTCGCAGCGGCTTGCTGGTTGAAATAAATACCGTGACCGGTCGGAATACTGGCCGGGTTGAACGTGTTGCGGATCACATACCAGCGGTCGTCTGTATCGTCGTACTCAATTTCAACAGTGCCACCCGGCGCGATCAAATGATCGCCTTGTCCAGCCACCCGCTTCGCGGCCGTCCCGTCCGGATGTTGCGAAGGAATGTAGCCGAAATTCGTAGTACTGATGTTGCGCAGTTTCTTTGTTTCACCATCCGTTGCCGTGTTGAAACTGGTTATCGCGTTGATATCCGAATCAAAATCAAGCCGAACAGTAGTAGCGTCATCCCACCCGGTCGGCGCGTAATCGTCGACGTCGGCAGTTACCTGGCTCGGACTGATTACCGACGGCGCAGAACCTGTACCATTACTCGCAGCCGTCAAACGGCCGTCCGCATCTACCGTGAAATTGCCGTTCGTGTACGATCCCGGCGTTACAGTAGTGCTTGCCAACTCCGAAGCATCTACCGCACCGGCCGCGATCTCCGACGAGCCCACAGCATTCGCCGCAATCTCCGCCGCATCCACACCGTCCGTCGCGATCTCCGCAGTACCCACCACTCCGGCGTCAATGTTCCAGACAGTGCCACTGCCCGAAACCGTCACGTCGCCATAGTCCGCGTCCGCCACACTACCACCACCCGATCCTGCCGCATCCCACGACAACTGATTGCCCGTATGCCACGTCAACTGTTCGCCGTCGCTCGGAGTGTCAAACGGCAGTGTATAGGTTCGATCAGCCGTCAGCGACGCCGTCGCAGGCGCAACAAAACCGACATAGTTCGTCGCATCCGAATCATAAAACCGGATCGGCAAACCATTGTCCATTTTCAAATAACTGCCCGGATTCGTAACCCGCAATATCCCGTACACATCCACCGGCGCCGAAACCTCCAGCAACGTACCACCGATAAACGCCAATTCCGGGTAACTCGTAAGAGACCCGGAACCACTGAAAACCGCTACTTCGCCGGAATTGCCGGAGCCGGTGATCATACCGGATCCGTTTGAAGCGGCCGTTATCCGGCCGTCCGCGTCAACCGTAAAATTTGCATACGTGTACGATCCCGGCGTCACCGCCGTACTTGCGATTTCGGAAGCACCCACCACACCGGCATCAATATTCCAGACCCCGGAAGAAACCGTAACGTCGCCATAGTCCGCATCCGACACCGTCGCAGCCACCAGCGCCCAGGTCGCACCCGTCCACCGATACAGGATTTTGTTCGTCTTGTCGTAGCGAAGCCACGAACCTTTCGACGTCGGCGAACCGGACGGCGTGCCGGCCGTGTGAGGCACGGCAGCCGTCCACTGAATCGCCTGCCCCGAAGCGAGGGCCAGATACAGAGAAAACAGTATGAAGAAAAACGCCCTTTTCATCTTACACGCCCAGCATATCGATCACGATGATCGAATCATTACCCTGGTTGATTTCCACCACGGCGGCTTCGCCGATGCCGTTGCCGAACATGTATTTCGTCACCGCCACCGCGCTGGTGAAATCCGTAAACGTCGGGCTCGGATATTCCACCACGAGGATTTCGTTACCCTTCGTGTACACTGCCGTATTGGCCAGGTCGTGCGCGTCGAATGCTTCGCCGCCGGTCGGAGCCCCCACAAACGAAGGGTTGCCGCTCGGCTCCTGCCGGACATACGCCGGATCGTCTTCGGTTTCGTCGTCATATTGTCCGCCGGTGATGTCTTCGATGATGATCGAATCGGAGACTTTGTGAATTTTGCCGTACGGCGTGGAAAATGAGGTTGAGGTCGAAACTGATTGTCTTGAGATACTCATGTTGAAGTGTGTTTTAATTGTGTGAATTATTCGAGTCGTGAGGTTATCGAACCGGTATCAGCCCGGTCATGGCCGTCACCGGCGATATACTTGTCGCCGATCTCCAAACCGGCCGCTGCTGCGTCGGCGTCGCTGTCAAACGTGTCCAAATCGCTGAGCGCAATTTGAACCGTCGAGAAATGCGGGCTGCGCCCCTCGATGAACACAAATTGCGCCTCTGTTTCATCGTCGCGGATAATGTCGAATTGATGGAAATAGTAGTTCAAGCCCGCATAAACGAAATACCACTCTGTCCAATCGCCCGTCTCCAAATCTTCCGGCAACAGGATCACAAAACCCAGGCTTTCAGCCGTCCAGTACGTCAAAGGCAGATACGCCCACACCCGGCCCCACACCGTCACAATCGTGTCGCTGGCCGGACTCAATACCACCTTGTGTAGTTCGAGTTCGCGGCTGAGGTCGCGGTAGTGGATTTTGCCGACAACTGCCATGCTTTTGCTTGATTTACTCTTGATTTTGACTATTTGTGAACCCGGTACGGACTGAGCAGGTCGAGTACGTCCTGCCATTCGTTCTGTGCGGTCTTCCGATGGAAATACCAAGTGCCGATGATCCGGCGCATGGCCGTTTTGATCGTAGCCGGAACCGCCGAACCGGCAGCGCCGTAACCAGCAACGTACACCACCTTTACCGCGTTCGGATACTCTTCAATCGCGGGCCATTCCACGTCTTTTCTCTTGCAGATTCGCGCCGGGCCAAGCCCGTTAGCGCCCGAGTTTATGTCAAGGAAATACTTCGCGTTGCCAGTATTGTCCCAATCAGTGTAGGCGGCTGGAGTGCCGCCGGAGGCGATATAGGAAAGGCCAGTCGCTTCGGTGATCGACACCACTGGCGCGATATGCAGTTTGATGATGCGGGGTTCGAGCAGGTCATTACGGCTACTTGCGAAGGGGAATTGATCGAAATACTCAGTGACCGTCTGCGTAATCAGCGCCCGGCTCGTGTACCGTTCCACAAATTGCCGCGCGCCCACGATCAAATCGTCCACCAAAGAATCGTCCGCCGTCGTACTGGACGGGATTTTCAGGTAGTTCTTTATCTCCGACCGGGTGAGTGGTTCGACGGAAGGTGCAGACGATACGATCCAAGTGGCCATGTGCTAAATTTTGAAGCAGCAACCGACTATTGCCGGTTGCTGCTTAAGTAAATCACTTCTTCGCCGAGCCCTTTGAGGCGTTTTCGAGTAAAGCGGCAATTTGCTCACCCTGTTTTTTGACTACCTGCAAAAGATCGGCAACAGTAACCGGTGTTGCGGGCTCGGATGAAGAGCGAAGGGACAATTCAGACTCTACTTTGGCGACATAATCGTCATACTCCTTCTGCGTAGCAACGCGTACAACGCCCAGGGAAAGAAGGCCCTTTTTAACGTGGTCCTTACCCTTGTCGTCCTTAAAAGGCTGATCGTCGAGCCGGTCCTTGTGGACAAGGCCAAATTCACCGGCGGCATAGCCATAGCCATAAGCCGCCCCGGATTTTATGAAAAAGACCTGCTCGGTCGGAATTTGATTTTTCATTACAAAAAGGATGTTTGAAAATTTAAACAAAACAGTGTCAGCCGGTGAACATCAAAAATCAGATAGTGATCTCATTACAGATACAGAAGGAGGCCAGGTGCATGAGCGCGATGTCCCAGTACGAGTTGATGTTGATCTCAATCATACCGGCGTTCTTTTGCGTGAACGGGTCCACAATGAGGTCAACGCCGCCCCACTGGGCAATGATGAGTTCTTCCCAATTCGCGAAAATCATAGCGTGACAGATGCCGGACGCAGAACCTTTCGTCAGAGTGGACGGAACGAGGGTTGAGGTAAGCGCACGGTATCCATTGATGTTGCCGCCGCCCATATTCGGACCTTCCCAAATAAAGCCGTTGCCGGCGGTATCCCGGATCGTGGTTTTCAACTTGCCAGCCACGCCCGGAGTCGTCAGGTACGCAAGGCGTCCCATATCCGCATCATCGGTCGCTGTTTCGGTTTCAAACTGTACAGTGAGCGCCCAGGTGAGCGGACCACCGTTCGTGCCGATGGTGATGTCGTTCACCGAGCCGGTGTTCAAAATGCCGGTAGGCTGATCGCCGGAGCCGGAACCGTTTATACCGGCCACATCCAAGGCGCGTTTCACGGCTTTATTCAAATCCCGACGCACCATGTTTTCAACATCAATGTTTTGGGCTTGAATGATCGACTGCCGGGAGACTTGGGTGTAAGCGGCGAGGCGTTCAGGGTTGAGCGAAATCTTATCGAACGTCGGCTGCGTTTCGGCGCCTGCGTCGATCTCGCCTTCCCATGTTGCCGATCCGTAGGCGCTCATGCGCGGAAGGTCCAGGTCGCCACGCAGGCCGACCAATTTTGTCGCCCCGAGGGATTCCAGAACGAGACGAGGTTCCAGCACCGGAATAAGCCGACCAACCGAGGTTTGAACCAGGTATCCGCCGCTTGCGTCGGTTTCGGCGGTAACATCCCGCTTTTCAACCCGGCCACCATAGCGGGCTACACGGTCGGCATACCGGGCTGCTTGTTCCTGTTCAAAAATGCTGCTTTTGCCGGAACCGATCACAAACGAGGGAAGTGTGATCGCTCCGCTCGGTTCTTTGCCAAGGGCGCGAAGTTCCTTTACGCCTTCAGTGTGCATTTCAGCCTCAAGCCCGGATAATCCGCCTTTTTGGTAAAGAACGCCGTCGATGGCCTTGAGCATTCGAAACTCCCTTCTTGCGTTATCCGAGTTGTCGCCACGCCGGCCTTCGGAAAGAATCGCGGTCGTCACGCCCTGGGCCGCACTGCCTTCGCCGGGCTGTCCGAGGTCGGCAGAGCGGGCCTCCATGGCCAGTTTGTCGGTCAGCCGGTCAACCAGCGTTTGCGCCTCATCCCAGGAGCGTTTTTGCTGATCCAGTGCAGGGCCATCTTTTGCCTCGTCCCATTCGGCAGTTCCGAGACGAGCGGCGATGCCGTCGTAGTTTGTTTTCGCCGTTGCACGCTGTTCGCGGGCTTGCTTCAGGGCATCGGCGGTAGGTACTTGTGCCATGTGAAAATAGATTTTGTGTTTATTGAATTGAGTTAAAGCCCCCGCCTACCCGATCAGAGTAGCCCGGACTTGCCGTTTCCGGCGTTCAAGTAGTTGCAATTGTTCCGCAGCGTTCCGCTGCTCTTCCGTTTTATTTCCGCGTTGTTCCACCGGAGTTCCGCTGGAATTCCGCGCGGTTTCCACGGCGTTTCCGCCGAGTTCCGCAGGTGTTCCACCTTCGTTCCGCTGCTCTTCCGCACCGGTTCCACCGGATTCCAAAACTGTTCTCATGGCGTCCAGATGCGGGCCATACAGTTTGCCGAAATTCCGGTCATACGCAAGCGGCTGTTTCTTCGCCTTGCCATCCATCGCCCAAGCAACAAAGCACGGCATCGGCACACAGCAAATCGCGCCCAAACCCTGCCACCCTTCCGGGTAGTGGCTCAAGTACAAAACCCGCGCGTCCTCTTCGGAAGCCGGGCCG
>WBZQ01001784.1_pt1 | contig 14451 bp, 13 predicted proteins | sample 5204251 | NCBI WGS metagenome assembly WBZQ01 (sample SAMN12412402, study PRJNA552823) | activated sludge metagenome | isolation source: activated sludge from nitrification reactor of wastewater treatment plant... | place: USA: Virginia | collected 2017-09 | reverse complement strand
CGTAAAAAATACAAAGTTAACGACGTGTAAAAATGAGCATTTCAAACATGATTTCACACAGCATGACCGAATACAGAAATTTTTCGGAGCCAATTAGCCAAAATCGATGGTCAGATTCGCCCCGACCAGTAACACTGCATCGTCATGGATATAGCTGTGATAAAAACCCTTCACGCCGCCATCGACCCAGCCATCGTCTTGCACCGTCACATGATCGCCGGCATTGCCATGCAATATCAGCGTGTTGGAGGTATCCGAGAGATCGAGCACGCTATCGGCTGTCAGCGTCAGGGTATTGTCACCGCGACCAAAGAGGCAAATTGTTTCGATGCCGTGAATTTTGTCACCCAGGTTCGCCAGATCCAGATGCAGATCCTTGCCGTCCAAGTGCAGGATGTCGGCACCGGTTCCGCCGTCGATCGATGCAAAATTGAGGTCAGGCACCTTGATCTGATCAACGCCAGCGCCGCCACTAAACACATCCGCACCACCGCGGCCGATCAACAGATCGTTGCCATCGGCCGCATCAAAAATTTCTGCCGCTGCCGTGCCGCGCAGCACATCGTCGCCGGTTGTGCCCGGGATGGTTGGCAACAGAACGCCGCCGCCAAAATCACTACTGCCGAATACGATATAGCTGGAACCGTTGGAATATAATTCTGGAGCACCAATAATCAAATCATCATAACCATCGCCATCCACATCTCCCGCGCCGCTGACTGATGTGCCTGATTGGTCACCAATTACTGCTCCATCCAGCCTGATGCCGGTGCTACTATCGAGATTGGACAAATCCAGCGCAGCAGAAAAACCGGAAGCCCTGCCAAATATCATGTAACTTGAACCAGCACTCGGGAAAGTACCACCAATCGGATCGGCGCCATATGCGCCTATAATTAAATCATCAAATCCGTCACCGTTGATGTCTCCGGCACTGCTAACAGAACAACCTAGTTTATCATCGGCATTCAACCCATCTACACGAAAACCATTGTTGCCGTCGAGATTTGTCAAATCCATCTCGGCAGAAAATCCCGCGGCCTTGCCAAATACTACGAAACTGCTTCCGGATGAGGTCCCGTTTGGACTCGATCTCGGCGCACCAATAATCATATCGTCAAATCCATCGCCGTTCATGTCTCCGGCAGTACTCACTGAAAGACCGAAATAATCAAATGTATTCAACCCATCCAAGCGAAATCCATTGCTACCGTCGAGACTGGATAAATCCATCGTGGCAGAAAAACCCGAAGCCTTGCCAAAAAACACGTAGCTGGTGCCGGAGCGATAGCCATTTGAACTGCCATCGGGAGTACCAACGATTAAATCAGCAAAACCATCGCCGTTTATATCCCCAGCATTGCTGACCGAAAATCCTGCTCCATCCAGGCGAAAACCATTAGTGCCATCCAGTCCGCCCAAGTCTATAGCTGCCTCAAAACCAGTAGCTTTTCCAAACACTACATAGCTGGAAATATTTGAATCATTTCCTGAAGCGCCTACAATCAAATCATCAAAGCCATCAGCATTGATATCGCCGGCATTGCTGACCGAGCGCAGAAGTTGATCCATCTCTGCTACACCTTCCATGCGAAAGCCGTTGTGACCATCGAGATGAGATAGGTCTGTCACGGCTTCAAAGCCTGAAGCCTTCCCAAACACTGCGTAGCTTGCGAATTCAGCAGCAATAATCAAATCATCAAAGCCATCACCATTAATATCTCCTGCAGAACTAACTGAGCTGCCTAAAAAATCCTTCTCTTTCACACCATCCATGCGAAAACCATTGTGGCCATCGAGGCTGGATAATTCAAGCGCAGCATTAAACCCGGAAGTTTTACCAAACACTACGTAGCTGGAGCCGGAAAAATCGCCGTTCGGGCTACTCGCAGATAAAGCGCCCACAATCACATCATCCACACCGTCGCCGTTGATATCCCCAGCATTGCTCACTGAGCTGGGCTGGTCACCATTATTTACGCCTACCAGGCGAACACCGTCGCTGCCATCCAAACTCCCTAAACTGATCGCATTGCGCGCCGAGAAATCCGTGCTCACGGCTGAATTCACTCGAAGGGTAGTACCGGAATTAGTAAAGATTTCAAAATCACCATCTTTCCCTTCATCCACCCAGCCATCAGCGAGCCCGAAAATATGATCGCCGTCATTTCCATTCACGGTAAACGTATCGGTCGTGTCTGAAAGGTCGCGCAGGTCCTGTAAGGTTAGGGTTAAGGTATTGGCACCAGTTCCTGGAAATTCTACCCCTGTTAAATCAATGACTTCTATATCCTTGATGGCACCTCGAACTTCAGCCAGATTCAACTTCAACTTGGGACCTGCTAATTCCAACGTATCGGTACCTGTTCCGCCATCCACCGATTGAAAATTAAGGTCACGCACAAAAATGCTATCGTCGCCGGCATCGCCTTGGAACGTATCTGCGCCACCACGACCAATCATACGATCATTGCCATCGCCTGCCTCAAAACGCTCTGCTGTGGTCGTGCCAGTAAGAATGTCATCATCGACTGTTCCTGTATAGACCGTCTTAGTGGTAAATTCGCTGCGACCAAAAATCACAAAACTGGAACCGGATTCATCGCCGTTTGGGTCAGCACCGGAAGCCCCTACGATCAAATCATCAAAGCCATCGTCATTGATATCACCGGCGGTGCTCACCGTCCCACTTGGTTCGCCTTCCAGGCGAAAACCATCAGAGTCATCCATGCTGGCTAAGTTTATTACCGCATCAAACCCTGAAACTTTGCCAAACATCACATATGAGGCGCCGAAAATACCTTGGCTGTCATAGCCGATAAAAGGCGCGCCAATAATCAAATCATCAAAGCCATCGCCATTGACATCCCCCGCGGTGCTGACGGAGGTACCCACCCGACCAAACTCTACTCCACCATCCAAGCGAAAGCCATTGCTGCCATTCAGACTGGTCAAATTGATCGCGGCATCGAATCCCGAAGCCTGACCAAACACGACGTAGCTTGAGCCGGATTCATTGCCATTCAGATCGGCACCGGGAGATCCGACAATTAAATCATCATAGCCATCGCCATTGATATCGCCCGCGGTACTGACCGATTTGCCTAAATTATCATACTCAGCTGCGCCATCTAGCCGAAAACCATTACTGCCATTCAGACTAGACAAATCGATCGCGGTATCAAAACCCGAAGCTTTACCGAACACGACGTAGCTGGAGCCGGAATTCTTGCCGTTCGGATTAACATAAGGAGCACCGACAATCACATCATCAAAGCCGTCACCATTAACGTCTCCAGCATCACTAACTGAAGAACCTGCTCCATCAAGGCTGTATAAATCGATTCCTGCATCAAAACCGGATGCTTTGCCGAAAACGATGTAGCTGCTGCCAGCACCAGGAACACCGATAATCAAATCATCAAAACCATCCCCATTGACATCCCCCGCAGTGCTGACTGAACTGCCCAAATAATAACCTACTGACCCGCCCTCTAGTCTAAAACCGTTATTGCCATCCAGGCTGGATAAATCCAAAGCAGCTTCAAAACCTGAGGTTCTGCCAAATATGACATAACTGGTACCGTATCCTAACGGTCCGTAACGATAATAACCTCCACCCGCCATTGGATCGCCGACAATCAAATCATCAAGACCATCGCCGTTGATATCTCCAGCCGTGCTGACGGAGGTACCTGCACTACTGGTCTGACCCGTCGGTGAATGGCCATCGAGACGAAAACCGTTACTACCATTCAGATTGGACAAATTCATCGTGGCTTCAAAACCGGAAGCTTTGCCGAACACCACATAACTCGCGCCTGAAAAGAGCCCGTTCGAATTGTCCCGAGGCGCGCCGATAATCAAATCATCAAAGCCGTCCCCATTGACATCCCCGGCATTGCTAACGGATGTACCTGAATGATCATTCTTTGCTACTCCATCCAGCCGAAAACCGTTGTTACCGTCAAGATTAGCAAGACTAAGCACTGTCATGGTTGAAACCTCCCTTAAAAATTCTCTGCTAGGCACTTATCGCCGCGTTCCTGCTAGCGCAGGATCTCCGTACATTTCAAGTTTAATCGATATCCGTGGATGGATGCTGCCAACGTATCGAATGATGCGATGAAACTTATCGCTCGATTCACGCACAAAAAATACACACCAGTGGGATAAAATAATATCCAGCTATTTTCACATTTGTCATTCATCATCGAGGAGTCATTTATGCGCATTATGCTAACCGCCATCGCCATTCTATTGGCCAATCCCGCATTTGCCTGCAACAGCACGCTGTTGGATCAGAATTTCCGCAAGCTCGCCGCAGAAGAAACGGTCAATCTTTGCCAGGCTTATGCCGGCAAGGTCGTGCTGGTGGTCAACACTGCCAGCAAATGCGGTTACACACCGCAATACGAAGGACTGGAACAATTGTTTGAAAAATACCAATCCAAGGGACTGGTAGTTCTGGGCTTTCCCTCCAATGATTTCATGGGTCAGGAGCCCGGCACCGAAACGGAAATTCAGGATTTCTGCCGGCTCACCTATGACGTCAAATTTCCAATGTTTGAAAAAACACCGGTAAAAAAAGACCATGCGCATCCTTTTTATGCTCAACTGGCCGAATTGTCGGGTACCTATCCAACCTGGAATTTCCAGAAGTACCTGATCGGGCGCGACGGCAAGTACATCACTTTTTTTACGCCGCATACCAAGCCTTCTGATCCGATGGTGATCACCGCGATCGAACAAGCATTACAGCAATAAACCCAATGAAAGAGTCATCTTCTCAGCCACCCGCCGCACCTGATTCTTCCGCTGAAGAAAAACCGGAAATCGGCTTGGGATCGATTTTCGGTCTGGCGTTATTCTTAGGGTTAATGATAGGCGCCGCGACCGACAAATCGCATATTCTGCCGGCCACAGCGATTTGCGCCATCATTCTATATACCAATCGGCATAAAATCGCTGCTCAGGATACTCCTAATCCGGCAAACCCCGACGCTTCTCCCGCCCCAAAGATTTATTACGCCTGGCCAGAGTCCAAACAATATGCGGTAACCATCTCGGCGGTTCCCTATCAACAAGCGATCCAGCAACTGGCGCATGAAAATCCGGTTAATCCGGATTCCACCGGGACAAAAAAACGTTATTTTCTGGCGCTGCTTGAGCCGGTCAACGATAATCCTTACGACGACAACGTCATCCGCGTCGATATTGGCGAACATACCGTGGGCTATTTATCGTATGATCAGGCACAGCGTTTTCGCAAATTATTGAAAAATCATCAACTCTCGAATCAAATTACTACCTGCATGGCTGTGCTGATCGAGAATACTGAACCCCAGACTGACCAGAACGTGCGGTATGGGATCAAACTAGATCTTGCGCTGCCATCATGACAAGGTTGAGCGATGATCATCGCCTTAGCCTTAGCCTTAGCCTTAGCCTTGCGGTTTAAATAGTTTTTATCCCATCCGTGTTCATTTCATTGACCAATCGGATCGACGCGGAAAGTCTCACCGCAATTGGATTTGCCCTGTATAGGCGCATTCACGATCAATTTTTCGAGATCGGCATCCTGTGTTAACGCCATCGTCAGGCTCAATTGAATTTCCACCAGCAGATCCTGCTGGCAGGTCAGCTTGATGCGTTCACGTACCGATGGTCCCAGCACCGCAGCGGCGCGATCCAGGAAATCCGCCGTACGCACCGTTTGCCCGATCCGGCGATTCATGAAGTAAGCCATACCAGCGTCATTGAACTGACGGGTTAAATCCACGGCAAAATCAAAATAATCATTCACCGGCCGGGTCTGGCAGACGCCATGTTTATGCCATTCGTGCCGTTCCAGACAGGAACCCGCAGTCACACTCGGCATGACCTCGGCCAGCGCAGCGCGTGACGCTGAATTTAATGACAGTTGCGGATAATCGCAAAAATTCTGCTTCTGAGCTTTGACCTCGCCACAAAAACCATACTGTATGCCGCAGGTTCGTTTATTGGGCCACAAGCCATGCAACGTGAAATGCCGCGCCTGATAGACGTGCGGATCTTTATTCGCGCATTCGGGTTTGTCCGGTTTGGTCTCACAAAAAGCAGGCTGCCAGGAAAGTGCCAGCACGTAACTATCCGCTTCCCCGGCAACCCCGCATTGGGTATCGCCGCTGGTCGCCTCGGATAACTTTACTTGCCCGCAATCAGCACTGACCCAGCGTTCGCGCGGATGAGCCGATGGGACGATGACACGGTACCAATCCGGCTGTTTGGGCCGGTTGGCTTCCAGAAGGGTGTAATCGCTACCGGCTTGAATCTGGAGGTTGTCCGGATTGGTAAGATTATTTTTTGAGACATACGCAGGGCAAGCCTGCTGCGCTGACAATACGCCTGTCGCTTTGGCAGCCCACGGCGTTTGAGCATAACAGATCATCAATACGAGAATGACAGTATCCCGGACACATGATTTTTTTGAATATGGCATTGATTTTCCCCTCCTTGGCAAAGTGATTTGCCTGCAAGACTGGCAGCTTACCATTCATGGACATGATGAATAAAGCTGTGACACTCAGCGCTCTCCAGCAGGTACAAAAATTCATTGCGTCAGGATGATGAAATCAGGCAACAAGAAAAACGCAGCGTCAGAGCCTTCCAGCAGATTGTATGATCCGCAGACATGGCTGGCAGCGCATCAACGTCATGAAACGAATGCTCAGTGGTTTTTTTGAGCTTCCAGATCGAAAATATAGTGATACAGCAGTTCGTATTCTTTTTTGGTTTGATGGGCAAATAATGGATCATTTCGGACCTTCACGGCCTTTTCGATCGCATTCCATTCCTGATCGGAAAACACCTTGTTCATCAGAGGATAAATGTATTCATTTTCCTTATGAATATGCTGTTTCTGCAATGCAATGTAATGACGAGCGGTTTCCAGGAGCTGATGGGCTGGCACGATGCAATCTTCCGCCGCCATATTGAATAATTCATAAATAGTATTTGTGGCCTGAAGGATTTGTCGATGTTCAGACTTGAGCTGCTCAATCAGCGGGCATTCTTTGACATCTTTCTGTTGCAGCCTGCAAAAAATGACATCTTCCGTCGGATGATGCCATTTGTCCGGATAGTCGTGAACATAATCCAGCGCACTCAGGATCACGGTCAGATCGGCATCCTCGCGACTGTTATGCTCATAACATTCGATTTCATGACTCAGGCAATTCAATAAGCGCTGCAGATGATAATGATCGGTATGAAGCTGACGTTGAACGGTGTGCATAGCATCCTCCATGACTCAACCTTGATTGACAGACCATAACAGAACTTAATTCATGATTTATTGCGAATGATCAAAGAAACCGAAACGGGAGTCTCAGCTCCCGTTTAGACGTTCTGCAATGTAAAATTATGCCTCCATTTCTTTTCTGCGTAGCGTTACAAATCCCAACAACCCCAAACTGGCTAACAGCATGAGATAGATTCCAGGGTCGGGAACGGACCGTGGAGGCGCTTCCAACGATTTGACCAGAATCATTGATACCTTGCGCACTGTTTGACGTCCCCCCCAAACTGCCCAATCCTTGAATTGACCAATCGGCGTGTGCCCTGAAGGGAATTGATAGCAAAAAAACACTAATAAGAAAAATAACGATATGACTGCATCCTGATCGCTGAAAATCATGATGACCTCCCCAAAATTTGTTTTTTGAATGAACGGCATGATGAAAAGCTAGGCCACCCCTCGGGTATCCATGCTTTTTAAGCACGGATAATTGCTAAATAGGGTATGAAGAAAGGAGCTACTAATGACTGAGACATTCCAGGAAACTATTTTAAAAAGCAGTGAAAAAAGATTCTATAAAAAGCCTAATCAAGGGACGGCTAACTGTTAGTAAGAAATACTGGACTCGTTTCCGGAGGATTGCCGTTTAAAGCAACCACACTATTCTGATCTGGAATTGGTTTGATTATTCCATCGCCGATGGAAAGAATTCTGTTTTACTCATTTCAAAACAGGTCTAGACAGATGAACGTTGCCTTTCATTATCAAATGAGTTTCTTGTACAGAAAGCGCAATATCACTCACCAGACTTCGAATGATTCCCCACCAGCAACCGCAGTGCTTCCTGATATTTTTCCACGGTCTGTCGCAAAACGTCTTGCGGCAATTCGGGTGCAGGCGCTTTTTTGTTCCAATCCTGCTGCTCGAGCCAGTCCCGTACGAACTGTTTATCGAAGCTTGGTGGATTCTGCCCTGCCCGATATTGACCGGCGGGCCAGAAACGGGAGGAATCGGGCGTCAGCACTTCATCGATCAGATACAGTTCACCTGCTTCATCCAAGCCGAATTCAAACTTGGTGTCGGCAATGATGATTCCGCGAGACAAGGCATAATCAGCGGCTTCGGTGTAAAGCTGGATGGCTTTGTGGCTGATTTTGTCCGTCAGCTCCTTGCCGAGTTGTTTTTCTACTTCATCCAGAGAAATGTTTTCATCGTGTGCACCCGCTGGCGCTTTGGTCGAAGGTGTGAAAATTGCGCCTCCCGGTAATTGTTCTGCGAGCTTCAGTCCCGGCGGCAATGGAATCCCGCAAATCGCACCGGTTCGTTGATAATCCTTCCATCCGGAGCCGATCACGTACCCGCGTACGATGACTTCGATCGGCAAGGGCGTCAGGCGTCGAATGACAAAAGCCCGATCAAGCACTTGTTCACGCTCGTCAGCGGCAACCACAGACGCCGGTGCAATACCCGTCAAATGGTTTGGCATGATGTGCGCAAGCCTGTCGAACCAGAACTGCGACAGCGCAGTGAGGATTTTTCCTTTTTCAGGTACCGCGGTCGGCAGAATCACATCGAATGCCGACAGGCGATCGGTTTGCACGATCAGCAGTTTATCGGCGTCAACGGCGTAAATATCACGGACTTTGCCGCGATGCAAAAATGGCAAGCTTTTGAGTGTGGTTTCGAATAATGCGGATGACAAGGTCATGGATTTCTGAAATTAATGGCGTTGTAGCTGTTTTTTGATGAGAATGGCCTGCTGGAGCGCTTCGTCAACGTCAGTCCCCAATACGGTGAAATGTCCCATTTTGCGCCCCGGCCGTGCGTCGGTTTTTCCATAGAGGTGCAGTTTTGCCGTGGTACATTGCAAAATCACGTTCCAGTCGGGCGTGCCATTTTGCCAAAGTTCACCCAACAGGTTGACCATTACCGCGGCGCTGTGCTGTGTAGTTTCTCCCAGCGGAAGATTGCATAGTGTGCGAACTTGCTGCTCAAACTGCGACGTAATGCAGGCGTCGATCGAGTAATGCCCGCTGTTATGTGGCCTGGGTGCGATCTCATTGACCAGAAGTTCATCATCCTGCAAGACGAAAAATTCCACGCAGAGCACGCCCAGATAATTCAACCGCTCAGCCACCCGACAAGCAACCGCCTGAGCCTGCTGCGCCAGAGCAGGGGGAATTCGCGCCGGCACGATGCTGATATCCAGTATGCCATTGACATGCTGATTCTCGGCAACGGGAAAGTTCTTGATTTCGCCATCACTGCCACGCGCCACAACTACTGAAATCTCGCGCTGCAACGGCATGAATTTCTCCAGTACGCAGATCGGATGACTCAACTGCGCATATGCTGCCGTTAAATCTGCCTGATGATTCACCGATTTCTGGCCTTTGCCATCATAACCAAACTGGCTGACCTTCAAAATGCCCGGCAGTAAACGGGTGATGGTCTGATCGGCATGATCGGATGGCTGCTGAATGACCGCAAACGGCGCAACCGCGAAACCGTTATCACGCAAAAATTGCTTTTCCAGAACCCGGTTTTGCGCAATCGACACGCTACGGGCATCAGGAGTCACCGCACAACGCTCGCTTAATCGACGCAGCGATGCGGCCGGAATGTTTTCAAACTCGGTGGTAATGGCTACGCATTTGTCGGCCAGCCTGCCGAGCGCCGCCTCATCGTCATAATCGGCACAGATCGTGTAGTCGGCGCTTCGTCCCGCTGGATTATCTGCGGCCGGATCCAAAACGGCAACCTGATATCCCATGCGCTGCGCAGCTGCCACAAACATGCGCCCAAGCTGCCCGCCTCCCAGCACGCCGAGCACTGCTCCGGGCAGGACGCGCATTATGCTGGTAACTCAGCAGACAGTACCGATTCAGTTTGTTTTTTCCGGTAATCGTCAAGCTGTGCGCTCAATTCACTGTTACTGATCGCCAGCAATTCAACCGCGAACAGCCCGGCATTGGCTGCTCCCGCTATTCCGATCGCAAAGGTCGCGACAGGAATTCCCTTCGGCATTTGCACGATGGACAGCAATGAATCCAGCCCTTGCAGATGCTGGGAATTAACCGGAACTCCAAGCACCGGCAACGTCGTCTTTGCAGCGATCATTCCAGGCAGATGCGCTGCACCGCCGGCGCCGGCAATGATGCATTTGATGCCACGCGGTTTGGTCTCTTCGGCGAATTGAAACATCAGATCCGGCGTGCGATGCGCAGAAACCACCTTGGTTTCGTAAGCAATCGAAAATTCTTCCAAGATAGCCACCGCATGTTTCATCACATCCCAGTCACTTTTGCTGCCCATTACTACGCTAATCAGTGGTTTAATCATTCGAGTCTAGTTCATCAGAGTTTGTCAAGGCGAGCGCCGCGAGTGATTACATCTGCATCGCACGACCGATATTTTATAAGACCGCGCAATAATTGTATTATTTTTTCGTCAGGTTTTAATAATAATCCTCATCGATCGTATTATACTAACGGGCGCTTGACATTGCGTTAATGAGTATTCAGCATTTCTGGGGCGTGATTTTCTTTCATTGATATTTCTTGAGAAACAGCGATACGTGCTATGAACTTTCAACGAGGTAAACAAAACGACGAACCCGAAATCAATTTGGTTCCGATGATTGATGTATTGCTCGTCATATTGATTTTCCTGGTCGTTACGACAACGTATTCAAAATTTGCCGAACTCGAAATCAATTTGCCGCAAGCCAGTGGAGAAGAAGTCGACAAGAATACTCAAAAACCTGGCAGTATCGACATTACCGTCAGCGCCGGCGGGGACTATACCATCAACCTGACTCCCATCGCATCCGCCAGCATCGAAGCCTTGCGGGATTCGCTCCGTTCCGCTGCCGAAAATCTAACGGATCCGTTTATCATCATCAACGCCGATGCCAAGGCCACTCATCAGTCCGTTATCACGATCATGGAAGCTGCCCGTCTGGCAGGATACAATAAAATCACCTTTACGACAGAGACTGACCGCACTGCCCAGCCATCAGCCAAACCAAAATAATACCATTCATAACCCAGGCGAGCATTGATGGCCAAGAATTACATTCGCCGCGCACTTTATTTACTCAACACATTCCTTAAGGAGAACATCATGTCCAATTGCAATCTTGATAATTTTTCGAAAGCCGCTCAATCAGGCCCGCAATATATTCTCGCCCCGCTGCCTTACGCCAATAATGCACTAGAACCCATAATCACCGCCAATACACTGAGTTTTCATTACGGCAAGCATCATAAAACATATGTCGACAATTTGAACAATCTGCTGGCCAACAGTGATCTGGCAGGTCAATCGCTCGAGCACATCATCAAGGCCACGGCCGGCCAGGCCGATAAGGCGGCCATTTTCAATAATGCCGCACAAGTATGGAATCACATGTTCTATTGGCACAGCCTGAAACCAAATGGCGGCGGCGAACCTTCCGGCACGCTCAAGCAGAAAATCGATACGTCGTTTGGCAGTTTGGATGCCTGCAAAAAAGAATTTGCTCAAGCTGCACTGACGCAATTCGGCAGTGGCTGGGCCTGGCTCGTCGCGGATGGCGATAAGATCACCGTTGTAAAAACCGGCAACGCCGAAACCCCGCTGACTAAGAATGTCCGGCCATTGCTGACCATCGATGTCTGGGAACATGCTTATTACCTGGATTACCAAAACCGGCGTGCTGATTATGTCAACACGATACTCGACAAACTGATCAACTGGGATTTTGCCGCGGCTAATCTGGGATAATTTTGATCGATGACTGACATTACCATCGCCCTGTCAAAGGGGCGAATTTTCGAAGACACGGCCCCGTTATTGAAAGCAGCGGGCATCGTTGCGCTGGATGATCCAGAATCTTCGCGTAAATTGATTCTTGCCACCAACAAAGCCAGTGTTCGCCTCATCATCGTACGGGCATCCGATGTGCCGACCTACGTGCAATATGGTGCAGCGGATCTGGGCATCGCCGGGAAGGATGTACTGCTCGAACACGGCAGCGCAGGATTATATCAGCCGCTGGATCTCAACATCGCCCGCTGCAAGATGATGGTAGCGGTGCCCGAAGGTTTTGATTATGATTCTGCAGTCCGTCAGGGCGCGCGGTTACGCATCGCAACCAAGTATGTGCAAACTGCCCGCGAGCATTTTTCTGAAAAAGGCGTTCATGTCGACTTGATCAAGCTGTATGGCTCAATGGAACTGGCGCCTCTGGTCGGACTGGCGGATGCCATCGTCGATCTGGTATCGAGCGGCAATACCTTAAAAGCCAACCACTTGGTGGCCGTTGAGGAAATCATGCCGATTTCGGCGCGGCTGATCATCAATCAGGCTGCGTTGAAACTCAAGCGCGACATCATTCAGCCGGTTCTGGAGGCTTTCTCCCAGGCCATTCCGCGCTAGATAATCAACCCTGGCATCCTTTCGATTTTCAACGTTACCCATGATCAACATCAAACGTTTTAACTCAGCAGATTCAGACTTCAAGACTCAGCTTGCCGCATTATTGGCTTTTGAAAACGCACAGGATGATGCGGTTGAAACTACCGTGGCGCGCATCCTTACAGACATCCGCTCTCGCAAGGATGCGGCGCTGATTGAATATACCCGTCAGTTTGACCGGCTGGTGGCAACGTCAGCCGCCGACCTGACGCTGACACCGCAGCAACTTCAGCACTCGCTCGACACCTTGCCGTCCAATCAGCGGACGGCCTTGGAACAGGCAGCCGAGCGCGTGCGCAGTTACCATGAAAAGCAGCTAATGAACTCCTGGCAATACACCGATGCCGATGACACGCTGTTGGGTCAGAAAGTCACGCCATTGGATCGCGTGGGTTTGTATGTGCCCGGGGGTAAGGCGTCTTACCCTTCATCGGTTCTGATGAACGCCATTCCTGCTAAAGTAGCTGGTGTCAGGGAATTGATCATGGTCGTTCCGACACCGGACGGCGAACGGAATGACCTGGTTTTGGCAGCGGCTGCAATCAGCAAAGTCGATCGCGTCTTTACCATCGGAGGTGCTCAGGCTGTCGGAGCGCTGGCCTATGGCACCGAATCCATCCCGCAGGTGGATAAAATCGTAGGACCGGGCAATGCGTATGTAGCGGCCGCAAAACGTCGGGTTTTTGGCATCGTCGGCATCGATATGGTGGCAGGCCCATCGGAAATCCTGATCATTTGTGATGGTGGCACCAATCCGGATTGGATTGCCATGGACATGTTTTCACAGGCTGAACACGATGAGCTTGCGCAATCCATTCTGTTGTCGCCGGATGCGCAGTTTCTGGACCAGGTTACGGAAAGCATGCACCGCCTGCTTGCCAAACTACCGCGGCAAAATGTCATTCGCGCTTCCCTGGAAAATCGCGGTGCCTTGATTCAGGTCAGAGATCTGGATGAAGCGTGCGACATCGCCAACACCATCGCTCCCGAGCATCTGGAATTATCCGTTGAGCAGCCAGAGCATTGGGTCAATGCCATCCGGCATGCCGGAGCCATTTTTCTCGGCCGTAACGCATGCGAAGCGCTGGGCGATTATTGCGCCGGCCCCAACCATGTTCTACCCACTTCCCGCACCGCGCGGTTTTCCTCTCCACTGGGCGTTTATGATTTTCAGAAACGCAGCAGTTTGATTCAGGTCTCACAGCAAGGCGCTGCAAAACTGGGAGAAATCGCATCAATATTGGCTTATGGCGAGGGCTTGCAAGCACATGCACTATCCGCAGAGTACCGGTACAAGCACCGGTAGGTCTCGCGGGGCCATGGCTCAGCGATAGATGCAGAACACTATCATGCCGGTGATCACATCACGCCAGCACTCATTGATCAAGCTATTGATCAAACTGGAAAAATCTTCACAGCATCGTAAAAAAACAAATCTCACACTACTGGACGGCATCCATCTGATCCAGATTTACAGTTCGGTACTCGGAACGCCGGAACATCTGGTTGTCAGTCAACCCTACATTGATGATACGGCCAACAGACGATTCATCAGTATGCTATTTGGCGACGCGCTTTCGGAAGTCATCGTCATCAGTGATGCCCTGTTCAAGCAAATATCGCCGGTGAAGAGCCCCACCGGCATCCTCGCGCTAATTGCAATTCCAGACCTGACACACGACATCAGCAATAAAAAGCAAACTTTTAGTGTC
>WBZQ01001783.1_pt1 | contig 14452 bp, 10 predicted proteins | sample 5204251 | NCBI WGS metagenome assembly WBZQ01 (sample SAMN12412402, study PRJNA552823) | activated sludge metagenome | isolation source: activated sludge from nitrification reactor of wastewater treatment plant... | place: USA: Virginia | collected 2017-09 | reverse complement strand
CGGAATACTAAATTTGGTTCATGTGAATCACTGAAAGCAAGTACATTATGCCCGATACATAAATAACTGAGAATGTGACAAATTGTCGCATTCGATATTTGTAGATCGGGGTTCATAAATTATAATAACGTGCCTCGTTAATTTACTTTGGATTCTGCACGGTAGAAAACCCATTGGTCTACGCTGCTGTCATTTTGACTAAACTGGTAACCAGCACTATCAAAGTAGCGGATATCCTCCGGTTTGGTCAGCTTATTCTGAATAATATAGCGGCTCATCATGCCACGCGCTTTTTTAGCAAAAAAGCTAATTATCTTATATACCCCATTCTTCTGGTCTTTAAACACTGGCCTAATAACACGCGCATTAAGTTGGTGCGTTTGTATTGCTTGAAAATACTCATTCGATGCTAGATTAATCAAGACATCGATTTTTTGTTTTTCCATCTCTTGATTTAAAGCCTGGGTGATTTTATTACCCCAGAATTCATACAGATCATCACCACGTTGGTTTTTAAACCGCGTACCCATTTCCAACCGATAAGGTTGAATCAAATCTAGCGGGCGCAGCAAACCATACAATCCAGACAAAATACGTAAATGATCTTGTGCAAATGTAAGTTCTGACGCACTGAGCGTACTTGCGCCGAGTCCTACATACACATCCCCTTTGAAAGCCAGCAAAGCTTGCTTAGCGGTATCTATTGTAAATGGCCGCTTCCAGGCGATATATCGGTTGGAATTGAGCGTTGCCAGGGTGGGACTGATCGACATCAGTCGGCCAACTTGATCAGGCTCCAATTTTTTCAGTGCATCGATCAACTCAGCCGAATCATCAAGAAAATCTGGTTGTGTATAGGAATGAGAAATCGCGGAAGATTCAAAATCCAATTTTTTAGCCGGTGAAATAACAATGAGCATAATTTTTCTAGGTACTTAAACAACAAATAGTATCAGATTCAATCACGCAGACTATTTTATCCATAAGTGTTAGTTTTTTGTACTGGCTGAAGGGTCGATTCTCTCTGGATTGCTACATTCCTATCAAGACGTTTTCAACGTGATTGATATAACTTTTATTTGTTCAGCTTGTATTAATTTCCTTAGCTTTATAGTGGTTTCATATCAAAACTTATTTTGATCAAACTGATTCGACAAAGGGAGGACACCATGAAAAAGTTACTGCAAATATTGCTTATCTTAATACTATTCATTTCATTAAGCGGATTTCGCGCTCCGAATGACGCCATCATTTCAAATGGCGATTTTATCGATAAGTTAATTTTCAATATGGGAAAACCGCACGTAAAAATAAATATAGGCTCAATCTACAATGCTGCAGGTGGGTTCATTTTCCAACGAGAAATGTGGATTTATCGTGTCGATGAGTACAACCATCGTTTTACCATAATCAATGGACAAATCGTTCATTACCACTGGTCGAGATTCTAGCAAAAGCAACTCTATTAACTCAATAAATGGATCTGTCCCAAAGATATATTATAAACTTTAAAGAAGGAGAATAACTTCTGAAGAAACTAAACCAAGGCGATTAATAAATCCCAAGCATTGTTTCAATCTTCTATGTTAAATGCGTTATCATAATTTCATCAAAACCATGAACTCGGCGTTAACATTTTTCTTAATTGATGCGAATCACTCTTACCACTTTACAGCAACACGTTAAAAACAAGGATAAATTCACTGTTTTAACCTGTTACGATGCAACTTTTGCCAAAATATTGGAAGATGCAGGGGTTGATGTATTACTGGTAGGAGATTCACTCGGTAACGTTTTAAAAGGTGAAAGTACGACACTGTCGGTAACCTTAGATGACATGATCTATCACACCCTGTGTGTTTCAAGCGGCTCAAACAAAGCACTCATCATGGCAGATATGCCATTCGGCAGCTACCAACAATCACCACAACAGGCCTTTGACAATGCTAGCAAAATCCTAGCAGCAGGTGCACACATTGTTAAGATAGAAGGCGGTCAAGTCATGGCCGAAACCACCGCATTCCTCACACAAAGAGGAATCCCTGTTTGCGCTCATATCGGACTGATGCCCCAATCCATTCACCAATTAGGCGGCTATAAATTACAAGGCGCTTCACAACAATCTGCAAAGCAGCTGATTGAAGACGCATTACTATTGGAAAAAGCCGGTGCAGGAATGCTCTTAATGGAAGTCGTCCCGGCAAAATTGGCTCAAGAAATTACCCAATCGCTCTCAATTCCTACCATAGGAATAGGTGCGGGTAAGAATTGTTCAGCGCAAGTACTTGTACTTCATGACATGTTAGGTCTATATACAGATAAAAAACCAAGGTTTGTGAAAAATTTTATGGCGGGTACAAGCAGTATTCAACAAGCTATTGCGAATTATGTTACTGCTGTTAAATCAGGGCAGTTTCCTGATCACGAGCACGAATATTAGTATTTTGATTGCATTGTGAAAATCTTTAGAGATATTCCTTCTATCCGCATACATTTGCAGAACTTGCCATCGATTGCTTTTGTTCCAACCATGGGTAATTTACATGCGGGTCATTTAGCATTGATAAAACAAGCTAAACAATTATCCAGTGAAGTAGTTGTCAGTATCTTTGTCAATCGCTTGCAATTCTTACCTCATGAAGATTTTTCAAGATATCCTCGAACCATTGAGCAAGATTGCCTATTACTTGAAGAATTAAATGTCAATACTATTTTCATTCCGGATGAAGAAATTCTTTTTCCTACACACCAGGAATTCTTGTTAGCATTACCCCCTGTCGCAGATATTTTGGAAGGTAAATTTCGCCCCGGATTTTTTCGCGGCGTAACGACAATAATATTGAAATTATTCAATATTATTCAACCTGACCTGGCAATTTTTGGTAAAAAAGATTATCAACAACTGTACATGGTGCAAGAAATGGTCAAGCAGCTCAATTTTCCGATTGAAATCATTGCTGGAGAAACCGTTCGTGCATCAGATGGGTTAGCGCTTAGCTCAAGAAATCAATACTTAGATCAATCACAACGCATTGAAGCAAGTAATCTTTACCAAACACTACTTCACATTAAAAAAGAAATTATTTCGAGCAGTAAAGATTTACGAGCATTGCAGGAAGAAGCTACACAGAGTTTGACAGGACGTGGATGGAAAGTAGATTACGTTCAAATTTGTAATCGCGCTTCGTTATCACCTGCCTGTCATCGTACCGAACCTTTAGTAATATTAGTAGCAGCATGGCTCGCTAAAACTCGATTAATAGACAATATGGAGGTATGAAATGAAATTTTCGATTCTTTGTTCTGTTTATGAATTCATCTAATAGTAAGTTATATGGAATCAATATCTTAGAATCATGCAATCGCTGAATACTTTTTGGATTTCTTGTCTTGATCATTTCAAAAAAGAATTAAATGCGCAGCAATTTAATACTTGGATTAAGCCATTACAAATCGATCCCACCTCAAACAGTGATGAAGGCGTTGTATTAATTGCACCAAATCGCTTTGTATCGCAATGGGTAAGGGATAATTTTATTCATCACATTGAAGTAATGGCACAAAGTTATTTTGCTAAAGAAATTGCCTTTAATTTAAAACTCTCAGAATCCACTGAAGTAAAAAATAACGCATTTCAAACGCTACCACCTTTATCTCAGCCAATCATTTCCGCACCCTCTGAGTCTGCAATACACCCCAACGACACAGACCCATCCAGTAGTCCATATGGTGCAAATAAAAAGAATCTGAGCCGCTTAAATCCAAATTTCACCTTTGATAATTTTGTTACCGGAAAAGCTAATCAACTTGCTCGGGCTGGTGCAATGCAAGTCGCACAATCTCCTGGCATTGCCTATAACCCACTGTTTATCTACGGTGGTGTAGGGTTAGGTAAAACTCATTTAATTCAAGCAATTGGAAACCATATTATTAGTGGTAACAAAGATGCCAAAATTCGTTATGTACATGCAGAAAAGTACGTTTCCGATGTAGTCAGTGCCTATCAACATAAAGCTTTTGACAAATTTAAATTGTATTATCATTCACTCGATGTGCTATTAGTGGATGACGTACAATTTTTTGGTGGCAAGAATCGTACGCAAGAAGAGTTTTTTTATGCATTTAACGCACTAGTGGAAAGACATAAACAAGTAATCATTACTTGCGATTCATACCCTAAAGAAATTTCCGGTTTAGAAGAGCGTTTAGTTTCACGTTTTGGATGGGGTTTGACCGTTGCAGTTGAGCCACCAGAGCTCGAAATGCGCGTAGCAATCTTACTTAAAAAAGCACAACTGGAAAAAATCAAGCTTGATGAAAATGTCGCTTTCTTTATTGCTAAGCATATCCGCTCCAATGTTCGAGAATTAGAAGGTGGATTGAAACGTGTGTTAGCTTTTTCACGTTTTATCAATCAAGAAATCACATTAGATCTAGCAAAAGAAGCGCTCAAAGATTTATTAGCAGTACAAAGTCGGCAAATATCGGTAGAAAATATTCAAAAAACCGTCGCAGATTATTACAAAATCAAGGTTTCTGAAATGTACTCTAAGAAGCGCTCTCGCATTGTCGCGCGCCCAAGGCAGATGGCGATGGCTATTGCTAAGGAATTGACTTCATTAAGTTTACCAGACATCGGTGAAGCTTTTGGTGGTAGAGACCATACGACTATCTTGCATGGCTGTAAGAAAATCAATGAATTACGCATGTCAGATCCAGCGATAAGCCGGGATTTTAATGCGTTGATTCTTATTTTACGAGGTTAGTGAATATCAAGTTGATAATTTGTGTATAACTTTAGAATAAATTATCCTCGTTTATTTATCCACAAATTATCCAATTGCTTTACAACAACTATACATGCTATTTTTTAAAGCTACCTATTTGATAAAAATAGTGTTTTTTAAACTATACAAAAGCTGCCAGTACTTTAGTTTAATTATTATTTTTTTATATTTAAATGCTATTAATAAAAACTAATCGAGACACATTACTAAAACCATTACAAACGGTCACTGGAATTGTAGAGCGTCGACAAACACTACCCATACTATCGAATGTATTAATTCGTCAAAGCGAAGATAAGACCTATTTTTTAGCGACTGATCTTGAAATACAAATTAAAACAGCAGTATCTAAAGATAAGGCAAATATACAAATCTTTTCTTTGACGGTTGCTGCTAAAAAACTTCAAGATATTCTTAGATCATTAGATGTTACCGCTGAAGTTTCTTTGACACGTAAAGACAATCACTTACATGTTAAATCGGGTAAAAGTGTATTCAATCTACAAATTCTACCGGCTGAAGATTTTCCCGAAATGACGGAACAAAGTCATGTAACGACTTCTTTGACGCTCAAACAAAAAGAATTAAAAAGACTTCTACATCACGTACAGTTTGCCATTGCACAGCAAGATATTCGTTATTATCTGAATGGATTACTGCTATTGGCAGAAGATCATCAATTCATTTGTGTAGGTACGGATGGCCATCGCTTAGCGTATACAGCTATTCCATTACAACAAAAAGTAACGAAACAGGAAGTTATTCTTCCACGCAAAACTGTTTTGGAATTATCAAAACTGCTCACAGACACCGATGATCCTATCCATATTGAATATTTTCAGAACAAAATTTGTTTCACATTTAGTGATATCACATTAATATCGAAGATCATTGATGGTAAGTTTCCTGATTACAATCGAGTAATTCCTACTAAAAATAAAAAAATTTTTGATATCAATCGTATCGCTTTTCTACAAGCACTTCAGCGTGTTTCCATACTATCCAATCAAAGTGATAAATTTCGTGGTGTACGCTTACTTATCAATAAAGACAACTTATGTATTACCTGTAAAAACAATGAACAAGAAGATGCGCAAGAAGAATTAGCAATTCAGTATAATGACGAATCAATCGATATCAGCTTAAACATAAACTATCTGATGGACTTACTAAACAATGTCAGTAGTGAAACAGTTCAATGTGCTTTCGAAAATGCTAATACTAGTGTACTAATGACGATTCCAGAAGAAAAAACTTTTAAATATATCGTTATGCCCATGAGAATTTAATTAAACTAAAAAGTTTTACGATTTTTTTCATGTATTTCATTTAATCTTTTCATCAATAGCGTTTAAGACAAAGCCAATGAGCGATCCAAATAGTAATCAATCGAAAGAAGCGCAGAATGATTATGGTTCTGACAGCATCAAGATATTAAAAGGCTTGGATGCTGTACGTAAGCGTCCTGGCATGTACATTGGGGATACTAGCGATGGTACTGGACTGCATCACATGGTATTTGAAGTGGTTGATAACGCGATTGACGAAGCGCTCGCAGGTCATTGCGATGAAATCACAGTGACTTTACATCCAGATAGCTCTATCAGCGTATTGGATAATGGCCGTGGAATTCCAACAGGTATTAAGCAAGATGATGATTTAAAACGCTCTGCCGCGGAAATTGTCATGACGGAACTACATGCGGGTGGAAAGTTTGATGATAATTCTTATAAAGTATCAGGTGGTTTACACGGTGTGGGTGTATCGGTGGTTAATGCACTGTCTGAATGGTTGAAACTAACTATTCGTCGCGATGGAAAAACCCACCAAATGGAATTTCGCATGGGTGTTCCGGTGAAGCCACTAGAAGTTACTGGTGAAAGTGAGCGGCATGGTACGGAAGTTCATTTTTTAGCCAGTCAAGAAATTTTCGGTCATGTCGAGTATCACTACGAAATCTTTGCTAAGCGCTTGCGCGAACTATCCTTTCTCAATAATGGCGTAAAAATTCACTTAATCGATCAACGTACTGGTAAAGAAGAAATTTTTGCATTTACCGGTGGTATCAAGAATTTTGTCGAATACATAAATCGCAGTAAAACAGTATTGCATCCAACAATTTTTTATACCATTGGTACCAAAGAAAATATTGCTGTAGAAGTTTCTATGCAATGGAATGACAGTTACAGTGAGCAAGTATTGTGTTTTACTAATAATATTCCTCAAAAGGATGGTGGAACACATCTGACCGGATTGCGTGCAGCAATGACACGTACACTCAATAACTATATTGAGAAAAATGAATTAGCCAAAAAAGCCAAAATTGAAACTACCGGTGATGATATGCGCGAAGGATTATCGTGCGTATTGTCGGTAAAATTATTTGAACCTAAATTTTCATCGCAAACTAAGGAGAAGCTCGTTTCTTCAGAGGTTCGTCCTGTGGTCGAAGAGGTTGTTTCACAAAAATTTTCAGAATATTTGTTGGAAAATCCCATCGATGCGAAAACTATTTGCAATAAAATCATTGAGGCTGCTAGAGCTCGTGAGGCAGCTAGAAAAGCACGTGAATTAACACGCCGAAAAGGCGTACTGGATAGTATGGGCTTACCAGGTAAGTTAGCTGATTGCCAGGAAAAGAACCCGGAATTATGTGAACTTTACCTAGTCGAAGGTGATTCTGCAGGAGGCTCTGCAAAACAAGGCCGGGATCGTAAATTTCAAGCGATTATGCCGCTTAAGGGCAAGATTTTGAACGTTGAAAAAGCCCGCTTTGATAAATTGATTTCATCGCAGGAAATTATTGCTTTAATTACAGCATTGGGTACAGGTATTGGTAAAGATGAATTTAATCCGGATAAATTGCGCTATCACCGAATTATTATCATGACTGATGCTGATGTGGATGGCTCGCATATCCGTACGCTATTATTGACTTTTTTTTACCGGCAAATGCCACAACTGATTGAACGGGGTCATGTGTATATTGCGCAGCCACCTTTATACAAAGTTAAGCAGGGAAAAAAAGAGCGTTACGTCAAAGATGATAATGAACTTAAAGCATACATGTTGAGTTTGGCTTTAGATGGCGCAGAGCTTTTTGTCCATGAAGAAAGACCACCGATGGTAGGCGATACACTGGGAAAAATGGCGACAGAATATGTTTTAGCCGAGGCTGTGATCGAACGCATGAGTCAAGTTATTGATAGTCATATCATGCATGCTTTGTTGCGTCAACCGGATGTGAATTTGAGTAGTGAACAAACGGCCAATGATAGTGCGGCGAAATTAGCAGCACGTGTTAAGGATGTACAAATCGTTGCGGAATTTGATCAAATTCACGAACGTTTTCGACTTAAAATCTTGCGCATGTCGCATGGCAATGTACTTACCAGTTATTTGGATAATGATTTTCTTGAAAGCGCTGACTATGCGCAGATCCAAAAAACAGCACAGCTATTTCAAGGCTTGTTTGGCCAAGGCGCCTATATCCAAAGAGGTGAGCGCAAGCAAGCCGTACATGAATTTAAGCCGGCGCTAGAGTGGTTGCTGGAAGAAGTTAAAAAAAGCATCAATGTGCAACGCTACAAAGGTCTGGGTGAAATGAACCCAGAACAGCTTTGGGAAACCACCATGGATCCTCAAAATCGCCGCCTACTTCGCGCACAAATTGATGATAGCATTTTGACTGATGAAATTTTTACTACACTCATGGGCGATGTGGTCGAACCACGCCGAGCTTTTATCGAGAAAAATGCATTGCGAGCGATGAATATTGATGTTTAAAGTTGTTTTGGCATCTTAAGAAATTAATGAACAAATACATCGAATTGAAGTTTGGAGAAATTTTAAATGAGTGAATTGATTAATAAAGCGTTGAATTTTATTTCAGCAGATATTTTAATGGGGCGAGACTGGCTCGAAGTATTGCTGATTCTCGCGCCTGCCATAGCATTGTTAGTGATTGTATTCATACTGTGTTTTCGAATAAGAAATAGAAATGGACGCAAATTTGCTTTGTTAACGTGTGTCATTGTTGCTTTGATTTACTTGCCGTATGAATTGCTTCGTCAATCCAAGCAGATTGATCGAGCCAATGTGAATATCAAGGAAGTGCAAATTAAGTTGCAGGATTTATTAAATTCGGCCAATTTACATCATGCAAACATCTTGGTGGCGGGGGATACGGATGTTTCAGCTAATGTTTTGGACGATATGTTGCATGGCATGGATGCTAACAAAAAAAGGGATTTAATTTTAGTGTCTTGGTTGCTTTCTGAAAATGAAAAAAATTCTCAGAATCAAATGGATAATAAACAACAGCAATTTCAACAATCGCTTGCCAGTGAAATTAAAGCGGGCTTGAACGAAACAAAGACGCAAATTATTGCATCACAGCCGCCTGTCGAAAAAATTTCTGAATCGTTAGAAAAAAGATTGGATAATGAAATCAATCAAATGGTCTCTGAAAAAATGCAGAATTTCAAACTGGAAATCGATAAATCACTGGATCATTTTAAAGATAACGTAAATAATTTTGTGCAATCCGAATTGAATAATTATCAAGAAAAATTGGCCGGTGTTACACAAAAAAATATTGATGAATTAAGAGATTACTCTAATAAAGCTAATCAAGCTTTTACAGAACAAGTCAATAAAACCAATAAAGAATCATTACAAAAACTCGACGCGACTAAACGGAGTGTCGAAGGTATCGGTGCACGTATCGATGAAGCTGATCTCAAAAAGATCGCTAAATATGTTAATAACCTGACCATTTCAATGGATCATGCACAAAAAAAGACCGATATTCTGTTTGACTATAATGAATGTATGCGAGCAGCCGGAATGCTTGATCTGTCGGGTAAAGAAACACACTGCAAAAATAAGCTAAAGCAGGAAATGAGCAGTTTGGATTAAAGATTTTATGCGGTAGTGGATTTGTGGCGAGACTCTTTTTTGAATGGCAAGGTAAAACGATCATTTTTTTGCAGGTGTAGAACTCGCCCTAACGGGCGAGGAATTAAACCTGAGTGCCCTTAAGCTATCGATCTTTTCGGTCGCCTTTGTTAGGATTCTTCCGATGATGCTGCCTCTGCTCGTGTTTTCTGTGTTGTTTGTTGTTAGTACGACCTAAATGTTTTTGATCGGTGTGTCTATTGCGTACAGCAATATTGGATGGTTTGTGATGGCCATGACGATTCGCTACAGCAATGTGTTGATCAGAATGGCTGCTTTGATTATGATCATGCGGTCGGTATACATTGTTGTACCATTTTTCTTGAACAAAATAGGCCGGTTGACCGCAAGCATTGTATCGATGGCAATGTTTATTCCATTTTTTAGCGTGACCTGGAGGAACATGAAGATAAACAGGTTGTTGTGGAACACTGGCAGCTGAATGTATCGCTGTAACCGGATTTGGGTAAATCAATTGTGGATTGGGGTGCTGATTATTCAAATTAATCTGACCATAAATCCCCGGCTGTCCAATATTGACTGAAGCCCTCGTGCTATTTGCTAGAGTAGGTACTGCATAAATCACAATCAAGACAGCAATGATATATTTTTTCATCATGATGATCCCCATATGTTATTGGTCGTTATCAAACAAGCTATGGATCGCAGACAAATTAATTCTGTGTTCCGTTGTATAGCGTACTAACGTCAGGAATTAATGAAAAAATGAATTTTCTAGCGGGATGCGTTGTATTTTCTGTTCCATGCAAATGGCAACTAATTGAGAAATTGGACCATGGCCAGGTATAAAACAGTCTGGTGCGATTTCTTGTAATGGGATTAGCACAAACGCACGTTGAAACATGCGTGGATGAGGGATGGTTAGTTGTTTATCTTGGAATGTTAAGGCATCGTATAGCAAAAGATCCAAATCCAGCGTACGCGGAGCGTTCATGGATTCTCGAACGCGGCCGTGTATTTGTTCAATGGCCATTAATTCATTGAATAATTGGTGTGGCGTCAAATGCGTTCTGATTCCTATGACTGCGTTGACAAAATCAGGCTGATCCAATCGCCCGACGGGTGCACTTTGATACAATGACGACTGTTTCGTCAACTGTATTCCTGGAGTACGAGCCAGTTCTTCAAATGCTTTTTGAATTTGTAGGATAGGGTTTTCTAAATTGCTTCCTAATGCAATAAAAGCTTCACTCAATTTCTTTTCGCTGTTCATCTAGGGCTATTGATTAATACCCATAGTAGTAATCACGGAAGTACTTATTTGTGTTACAGCTTTTTTTCTCCTTCGCCGTCTTTTAGTTTTTGTTAACGGTGATTTGACAAGCATTTGTTCACGTTTTTCAGGATCGGCGTTTAAGAAATCCTCCCACCAAGTTTTTAACTCAATATCGAATTCACCGCTTTCACAACGTAACAGCATAAAATCATATGCGGACCGAAAACGCGGGTGAGCAATAAGCTGAAAAGGCCTACGGCCTACACGCATTTCAAAACGGGGTTGTAGGGTCCAAATTTCTTGCATAATCGTATCAAAGCGTTGTGGGATCGCAAGTTTTTTGTGTTGTATTGCAAGTGTCTGACTGATCGCACTAAATAGCGCAGGAAAGGTTTTTTCGCCTCGATTACGTAAGGTATTCCAGTTCGATAGCACTTCATGCCACAGCAATGTAGCAAATAAAAATCCTGCTGATACTGGTTTGTTTTGTTGGATGCGTTCATCAGTGTTTTTTAATGCGAGGGTGATGAATTGCTTACCAAGGGGTTGCTCTAAAATCACATCCAACATAGGTAGAAGACCGTGATGCAGGCCGCGTGTGCGCAATTCGGTAACACATGCTAACGCGTGGCCTGATAATAATAGCTTCAACATTTCATCGAACAATCGTGATGCTGGGACATTTTGCAATAAAGGAGCCAATTCACTAATTGGTTGCGCGGTACTATCATCAATTTGCAAACCCAGTTTGGACGCGAACCGGATCGCCCGTAGCATTCTTACAGGGTCTTCACGGTAACGTTGTGTAGGATCTCCAATAATACGAAGCTTTTTGGCTTGGATATCTGCATATCCATTCACATAATCAATAATTTCTTCTTTATTGGGGTCATATAAAAGCGCATTAACTGTAAAATCACGTCGTGCAGCATCCTCTTCTTGAGTGCCGAATACATTGTCATGAAGTAACCGGCCATGCGGGTCGGTTTGGGCCGCATCGTCAATTTTTGAACTCCCGCGAAACGTTGATACTTCGACAATATCAGAACCGCACATGACATGAACAAGCCTGAAGCGTCGTCCGATGATACGTGACCGACGAAAAATACGCCTTATTTGCTCCGGTGTCGCATTGGTAGCGACGTCATAATCTTTCGGGGTAAAACCAAATAGCAAATCGCGAGCTGCGCCACCCACGATATAACTGCTATAACCAGCTTGTTGGAGTTGTGTAACGATTTTCAACGCACAAGAAGCGATTTGAAGGCGCTGAATTCCGTGGTGTTGGCGTGAGATAATGAATGGTTGGGCGGCTGATTCGTAATGAGATGATTTACGATTAAATACTTTATTGAGGAGTTTTAAAATCATTACTAATAATTATAAATGGCCATATCCATCGTTTGGTATTCACACTATGCTTGATTTTATATCGTTTTGGTGATTAATACTTGACCTTGATCGTAGATTTTGAAAGTGAAGCCAGCCGATAAGCCGGGTTCTGTCGTGAACAGTCATTCCTCTAGGCATGTAATTGCTTACACGCTCAAGCAACCCACCCGCAGGCTCAGCGAGTAGCGTCATTGCCTGCCTATTTGGTCTTGCTCCGGATGGAGGTTACCGCGTTTCACCGTAACTGAATACGTTCGTCTCTGTGGCCCTATTCCTTGCCTTACGGCAGACGGCTGTTAGCCGCCATCTCACTCTATGGAGCCCGGACTTTCCTCCCCTTGCTTAATAAAACTGCAAGCGGCGACTGTCTAGCCAGCTTCAAGAGATATTTTAACATTAGCAGCCGGTTATTTGAGTGTCATTTCTGCTGGACTCAACAGCGAGTAAATTTACAACAATTGATTAGCTAAGTTAGCAAGATTAGATCGCTCACCTTTTTCTAATCGTACATGTGCATAAATGTCATGATGCTTGATTTTGTCGATGAGGTAAGACAATCCATTACTTTGGGAATCAAGATAAGGAGTATCTATCTGGTAAATGTCGCCTGTAAAGACGATTTTGGTGTTTTCTCCTGCACGGGTAATGATCGTTTTTACTTCGTGTGGAGTCAAATTCTGCGCTTCATCGACAATGAAAAAAACATTCGAGATACTGCGTCCGCGGATATAGGCGAGAGGCGTAATCTTCAATTTCTCTTGATCAACGGCATCCGTAATCTGCTTAAATTCCTTATCTTTTTCGGTAAACAAGCTTTTAATGAATTTAAGATTATCCCACAAGGGTTCCATATAAGGATTAAGCTTAGAAACGATATCACCTGGTAAAAAGCCAATATCTTTGTTGCTAAGGGGCACAATTGGACGTGCCAGATAGATTTGCTTGTAATGTCTTTTCTGATCTAACGCCCCAGCAAGGGCAAGCAATGTCTTTCCCGTACCCGCAACGCCTTGCAGAGTAACAAGTTTGACATGTGGATTCGTAATTGCATGCAAAGCAAACACTTGCTCGGCGTTTCGAGGTGTAATCCGGAATGCGGATTCTTTTTGGATGCGTTCGATTTTTTGTGAAACCGGGTTATAAAAAACCAAAACGGAAGCACGAGCATTTTTTAGAATAAAATAATGATTGGGTATAGGGTCGTGCAAACCTATATCAGCGGGCATGCAAAAATTGTTGGCATAGACGCTGTCTATAATCTCTTTAGATAGTTTATCTATGACCGTTTTACCGGTGTATAACGAATCGAGATCCTTAATTTTCCCCGTTTCATAGTCTTCTGCAGGGATATTCAGCGACTTTGCCTTGAGTCGTAAATTGATATCTTTTGAAACCAAAACTATTTTATTGCCCGGATATTCTTCACTGAGTGAAATGACTGCATTCAGAATACGATGATCGGCTGTATTTTCTCCAAATACTTGGGTTGCATCCAATCCGCTGGTTTTTTCTTGCATGCACACTTTAAAATGCCCGTGGTTCGGTTGATCAATGGGAATCCATTGTCGCAATGAGTGATTGGACGACAATTTATCTATGATCCGGATGAATTCTCTTGCTTCAAAGTTCTTAATGTCATTGCCTTTCTTAAAGTGATCGAGTTCTTCCAATACCGTAATGGGAATCGCGATGTCATTATCTTCAAAACTATATATGGCATTGTGGTTGTATAAGATAACCGACGTATCCAAGACAAATATTTTCTTTTTGGGTTTTCTAGGCATAAGAAGTTGAAACTTAAAAAACAATAAAAGTAGTTGTTGAATGATTCATTGCTATTAGATCGATTTTTTAAGATTTTGTAAAACAAATATAGGCAATTATCACGATAGCAATTTATCAGGATTTAAACGATGCTGTATTGCCTTGGCCAATAATATTAACTGCTTAAATGGCTTTTGTATTTGAGTTAATTAAGGTATCTTTAAAACAAGCACCCTTCAGAACATTTCAAACATAAGAACTCATGTTAGTCCAATCAATGCTCAGATTCAGAACGTTTTTCTTGTTTTTAGTC
>WBZQ01001414.1_pt2 | contig 14460 bp, 15 predicted proteins | sample 5204251 | NCBI WGS metagenome assembly WBZQ01 (sample SAMN12412402, study PRJNA552823) | activated sludge metagenome | isolation source: activated sludge from nitrification reactor of wastewater treatment plant... | place: USA: Virginia | collected 2017-09 | reverse complement strand
TGTAGATCAAGCAATGAATCCAGCTTCGGTGATGAAATTACTGACTACTTATGCTGGATTGGAATTGCTAGGTCCTGCGTATACCTGGCCTACGCGGATTTTTGCATATGGCAAAATGAATCAAGGTATTTTGCAGGGTGATTTGGTGATCAAAGGTTATGGTGATCCTAGACTGGATCTCGGGCATTTTTGGTCATTGATTTACCAGTTACGGCAGACCGGGTTACAAAATATACAGGGAAATTTGATCCTGGATCGCACGCATTATGAGATTCCTTATCATGATCCAGGAGATTTTGATGGCAAGCCTTACCGCAGTTACAATGTACTTCCTGAGGCTCTTATGGTGAATTACCGAGCGACAACATTACATTTCTTTCCACAATCTGAAAATAATACCGTGCGCGTGGTGCTTGATCCTGATTCAAATTCTTTGCGCATTCAAAATCACCTACAACTGACTCAGAATGCTTGTGGTGATTGGCGCAATACAATGACGACAGAGGTGTTGCCTAATGAAGTTAGCAAAAATTATTTTACGATCATTGTTGGCGGTAAGTTTTCTATTCAATGCGGAAAACAGTCCATCATGTTGAGTTTACAGGATAGTGTCACGTATATTCAGGATGTGTTCAAACGATTATGGACAGAGCAAGGCGGTAAGTTTAGCGGTCATGTGATTGAGGCGAAGGTACCGCAAGATGCTATATTGTTGGATACGTACTCGTCTTTACCGTTGGCAGAAATCGTCCGGGGTATCAATAAGTATAGTAACAATATTGCGGCTCGGCAGTTGTACTTGGCATTAGGTACAGGTAGTGATACGTTGAATAATTCACCAGCAACCCTAGAAAAGTCTCATTTAGCTGTACAGAACTGGTTACGCAGCAAGCGGCTCAATTTTCCTGAATTGGTGGTAGAAAACGGCTCCGGATTGTCACGTAAGGAACGTATCAGTACACGGCACATGGGGAAAATATTGATGATGGCGTATCAAAGTCCAGTTATGCCAGAGTTCATGTCATCTTTTCCGATAGCTGCTACTGATGGAACGCTGAAAAATCGTTTTTCAGATACCTCAGCGAGAGGTCGTGCACATCTGAAAACAGGCGCCTTGGATAATGTGCGAGCATTGGCTGGTTATGTTTTGGACCATATGGGGCGTCGTCATGTGATGGTTTTCTTTGTTAATCACGATCATGCAGAAAAATCACGTGGCGCTATGGATGCCTTGGTGCAATGGATTGTAGGGCGATCGTAGTAGTTAATTTAGGATAAACCAATCAGTATCTTCTTCCGAAAAAAATACATAAATTCTTATCGCGCAGCAGTGAATCGCATATCTTTCCAATGGTTTCTAGCAGAAACTAAAACTTATCCGCATCAATGGTTTTTTACCGTAGCTTGTGCATATGCAGCATTGATGGTGCCGATGGCAATGCTGGCGCGATATGATTATGGGCCAGTGACACTTGCCGTGCCGTCTGGGCATGCATTTGAAATGTTGTTCGGATTTATCCTCGCACTCATTGCTGGTTACTTGTTGGGACCGATGTTCAGATGGCGCGTCGTGCTATTGATATTCTTTTGGTTATTGGCGCGAATAGCGGGTCTTTTTCCAGAAACAACTGAATTAGCGTTGGTTGGCAATGCTGTATTTGCTTTTCTTCTGGCGCAGAATCTATTGCCGAAGTTATGGGTTGCCAAAAAGTGGCGTAATAGAATGCTGGTTCCGTTACTTGGATTAATATGCGCAATGGCGATAGCGATTGCAGTGGTTGATCGGTTTGATCTATATGTGTTACAACGTTATCTGTTGCGAGAAAGTGTGCAATTATTTGCTTTACTCATGCTTTTCATGGGAGGGCGTATGCTGGCCCCTGCAGTTGCGGGTGAATTCTATCGTCAAGGTAAGGTACTTGAAGCTAGAGTGCAGCCTAATATAGAAGCGGCTTTGATTGTCACCATTGCAGGCGCATTTTTATGTGCACCCTTCGCGCTCTTGGTATCGGGTGCTTTACTGGTCTTGAGCGGCCTACTGGCTGGTATTCGTTTGTTTCGTTGGCAGTTATGGTATTGCATTGCGCGCCCAGATCTGATTTGCCTTGGAGTTGGATATAGCTGGTTGGTATTTGGGTTGATACTGCTGGGTTGGGTTAAGCTCAATGGTGGTGAATATTATTTTGTGACAGCGATTCATGCTCTAACTGTAGGCGCGCTTGGTACGCTTGCCGCCAATGTAATGATAAGGGTATCGCTTTTGCACGTGAAGCAATATCCTTCACACATGCGGCAAATTGTAACGATTACTACATTCATGACGATTGCAGCTATCTTGCGTATAACGGCTGATATCAGTATTTACCGGGAGTTATGGTTGGCAATCGCGGCAGCAGCTTGGAGTGTCAGCTTTTCTATGACACTGTTGATTATATTGAAATGCCTATCAAAAAAACGAAGCGCAGTATCTGATGGTAAGCAAAGCCTGTTGATTATCGACTAAGAATCGACTCCATCGTAGGAGTACTCTTTCGAAAAATGAATCACTTTTAGTGTATCGGAGGCGAAAAATATTATAGGGAAATGTGTTGTTGCCATGATTGAACCGCAACTTTAAATAAAGGTAGTGGAATTCTTTCTGGTGGATCTATTTCGTCAGAAAATTCTTCTTCAATTTCGGCATATTCCGGAAATAGGCGCAAGTAATAAGCATTACCGATACGCTCCCAGTTTGGTATCTCTCGCTTACTGACCGCATCAATTTTTTGTAAAAGATGATTCGTTTCCTCAATGCTTCTTTGGATATCGATGGCTAAATATGCAGCGATGAGGCGATGCGATGTTTCCTCAGGTTGATAGTCTTGCCAACTGAAAGTATTGTCATTATTCATTCAAAAATAGGGAATGCCGTATTGATTTTTCTATTGTGATCGAATGCAAGTCCAATTGTAAAGAGGATGTTGTTGTAACTGCAAAATTGTGGGTTTTCTTTTTCAGAGGTGATAGATGGTTTATTCTGACCACATTGGAGCCAATTGGGAGAATTGGAAGGGCATGGGATAATGTGTTTGGCCGCATAGTGAATCGAATTTAAAACTTGTTGCTTTGTGCACTGATCTGGAAACATCGAGGAGAATTTTTCTTTTTTTATATCTCTAATATGCGACCATCGAATGGTATAAACCCCAGCTTTGTTAGGCTTACTTTGAATGGATAGTTGTGCGATCGAAGCGGGGTTTTTACCATCAGGCCGTGAATGGAAGCCCTTTGGTCGATCACGATGCCATTCACCGCAAAAGATGTGCTGTTGATTAATGGCTGGAGTATTTTCTGACGAGGTCGAATGTGGTAATGCATCGCAAGCAATTTGAGCAAATAGCGATGGAGGGGTGAGTATGAGTAGGTGTAAAATGATGCGTAATGCATATTTGATTCGATGTTTACTCATATTTTATTTTTATTCCACTTTCTTACATGTCATCTACAAAATCAACGTCACAAAGAATTGGCTTCGTTTCACTGGGTTGTCCTAAAGCATTGGTTGATTCAGAGCAAATCTTAACGCAATTACGTGCAGAAGGGTATGCAATATCGCCATCTTATCAAGATGCCGATTTAGTCGTTGTCAATACCTGCGGTTTTATTGATAGTGCTGTGGAAGAATCATTAGATGCGATCGGCGAAGCTCTGGCTGAAAATGGTAAAGTGATTGTTACTGGATGCTTAGGTGCTAAGGAAAATGGTGCTGTCGTTAAGAAAGCGCATCCCCAAGTATTGGCTGTGACAGGACCGCAGGCATTGCCGGAAGTTATGTCAGCCATTCACATGCACTTGCCGCAGCCACATGATCCTTATACCAGTCTGATTCCTCCTCAAGGAATTCGATTAACGCCCCAACATTACGCCTATATCAAGATATCTGAGGGATGTAATCATCGTTGTACCTTTTGTATTATTCCTGCGATGCGGGGTGATTTAATAAGTCGCCCTATTCATGAGGTGATGCAAGAGGCTGAGCACTTGGTAAATGCTGGTGTGAAGGAATTATTGATCATTTCTCAAGATACCAGTGCCTATGGAGTCGACATCAAATACCGCACCGGCTTCTGGCAAGGCAGGCCAATCAAAACCCGCTTGACCGAATTGGCACAAGCGTTGGGTTCACTGGGTGTATGGGTACGTCTACACTATGTCTATCCCTATCCGCACGTTGATGATGTTATTCCTTTAATGGCGCAAGGAAATATATTGCCTTATTTGGATGTTCCTTTTCAGCACGCCAATTCACGCATACTGAAGAGTATGAGACGTCCTGCGAATGCGGAAAATAATTTGTTGCGAATTCAGCGTTGGCGAGAGATATGTCCTGATATCACATTGCGTAGTACGTTTATCGTAGGATTTCCAGGTGAAACTGAAGCGGATTTCGAAGAATTACTTGAATTCTTACAAGAAGCCCAATTGGATCGCGTCGGCTGTTTTGCCTATTCTCCAGTGAAAGGTGCGGCAGCGAATGCACTGCCAGATGCGGTGCCAGATGAGGTTAAAGAGGAGCGTCGTAAAAGGTTTATGCAAGTGCAAGAAATAATCAGTCGTAAACGGTTAATTGATAAAATAGGTACGACGATGACGGTGATGATTGATGATGTGATAGATGAACAAATCATTGCTAGAAGCAGCGCAGATGCACCAGAGATTGATGGCGTGGTATATGTTCAGCAAAAAAACCTTGGTCGGTTAGGAGATTTGATTACTGTTAAGATTACGGATTCTGACGCACACGATCTTTTTGCAACGCCCGTTGAGAAGTAATTTTTTAAGCGTGCGTTAAATACTCTTATTCATTTCATGCATGCGTCGTCATTGGGATATATTTTGCACCGTCATCGATAATTTTGGCGATATTGGTGTGTGTTGGCGCTTGAGTCGACAGCTTACGCATGAATATGGGCAATTGGTTCGATTATGGGTAGATAATTTACATAGGTTTTCTTGCTTGGAACCAGCCGTCAATGATGAGTTGCAGTATCAAGTGATTCAGGATATCGAGATTTGGCATTGGCAAAAGAACTCTGAAGTGTTCGAGCAAATTGAGCCGGCAGAAGTTGTTATCGAGGCTTTTGCTTGTGAGTTACCCGGAAGCTATTTGCGTAAAATACTTCAGCGAAATATTCAGACCATTTGGATTAATTTAGAGTATCTAAGCGCTGAGCCTTGGGTAAAAAATTACCATGCGATACCTTCTCCACATCCCCGTTTAGGATTGATTAAAACCTGTTTTTTCCCGGGTTTCGAGCCAGATACGGGTGGCTTGATTCGCGAGAAAGATTATGAGTTACAGCAAGCCAACTGTAATAAGCAAGCTATTTTACGACAATTGGAAATTCCGTTTGATCGACGCAATGCAGTTCGAATTTCATTGTTTTGTTATGATAGCGCGCCTGTCGAAAGTTTAATAGAATTGCTGTCCGATCTGAAAGTGCCTATTTTACTCATTGTTCCTCAAGGTAAAGTTGCACAACGTATTATTGCTTTGTTCGGGTATTCTCGATATGGGGCCGAAATGCACATGCAGTTTCAGCAATTGACGGTGTTGGTTATCCCGTTTCTTGAACAAACGGATTACGATCGATTGCTTTGGAGTTGTGATATCAATTTTGTCCGCGGTGAAGATTCTTTTGTACGCGCTCAGTATGCAGGCAAACCTTTTATCTGGAATATTTATCAGCAGGTGGAGCAGGCGCATTGGCAAAAACTGGATGCTTTTCTTGATCTCTATACAATGAGCATGCCATCACAAATGAAGGATACTGTGCAAGAGCTATGGCACAGTTGGAACGGGCAAGGCTCAATGAGTAGGAATATTTTATTAAAATTTTTCTCTCTTGCTAAACCCTTAAGGCAACATAATCAAGCATGGTCTGAGCAATTGGCAAAGCAAAATGATTTGGTCTCTAATCTGGTGCAATTTGTTGAGAATCGGCTATAATCTAGCGCTTTTTGGCATGATGTTAAATCTTTAAACTACAAAGTTATAGAAGTGGCATCAATAGATCATTTTACTTTGGAATTGAAACTATGAAGACTGCAATGGAACTGCGCTCAGGTAATGTGGTAATGGTTGGTAATGACCCTATGGTGGTACTAAGGGCGGAATTTACCAAGTCTGGCCGTAATGCATCAGTAGTCAAAATGAAATTGAAAAACTTGTTTTCCAGTTCTACCGTTGAAACGGTTTATAAAGCTGACGAAAAATTCGATTTGGTTGTATTGGATAAAAAAGAATGTACCTATAGTTATTTTGCTGATCCTCTTTATGTTTTTATGGATTCAGATTACAACCCGATTGAAGTTGAGGCGGAAAATATGGCGGATGTGATTAACTATCTTATTGATGGTATGGAAGATGTTTGCCAAGTTACTTTTTATGGCGACAAAGCCATTTCCGTTGAGTTACCCAATACTATTGTTCGTGAGGTGGAATATACTGAGCCGGCGGTAAGGGGGGATACAACAGGAAAAATCATGAAGCCGGCACGACTTCTTGGTACAAATTTTGAAATTCAAGTGCCAGCATTTGTGGAAATCGGTGATAAGATTGAGATTGATCCACACAACAATGAATTTAGAAAACGTATTTAGTATTACAGGATTATTGAGCTCAAACGGCAACTACTTGTATATCGGGTTCGAGAGTTTTTAGCATATTTTCAATACCCCTGAGTGTGCCTGAAATTGAGCTTGGACAGGTTCCGCAGGCGCCTTGGTAGTGAATGCGAAGGATGTTTCCTTCAAGTGCCAGAATATGAAGATCTCCGCCATCGTGTTGCAAATAAGGACGTACCTCTTCGTTTAATAAGACATTTATTTTTTCTAAGCGTAACTGATCTTCTGGGCTTAAATTAGCCAAGGTTCCACTGGCTGCGGCAACGGTTTCTGCGGATTGTGCCGAAGCAGCAGGCGCCGCCCGGATAGGATCAGCAATTTCTCTTGCTAAATCCTGCCAATTGGCGTCACCATCCTGAGTCACGGTAATCCATTGATCAATATAAAATACATTGGTAACATGATCAATATCAAATAGAGCAGAGGCGAGTGGATCATCTTTTGCTGACTCAGCATTGTCGTAGGATCGCGCAATACCCCATGTGAGTGGTTCTTTAAGAATGAATTTCAGCGCATTCTTGTTGGGTGTTCCTTCAATGTCGGCAATTTTAGGCATTTGAATAATTTATTTTGCTGTGTTCCCAATTTAATGAAAAATTCAGTACCGGGAATTTATACGGAATCGCTATTTGCAGAAGTAGTAAAATTTTTATTTGCTTCAGTAGATACGGTCGCAATAGAGTTTAATGCAGCATGTAGGGTGTGCCAAGGTAAAATGGCACACTTCACGCGAGTAGGTAAATCTCGAATACCAGAAAAAACAGTCAATCGACCCAGTTGATGTGGATTATTGATATCCAATTTGCCGGTAGTCAGCTCGCGAAATTCATGAATAAGTGTTTCGGCATATGAAGGAGACTTACCTTTAACGGCTGTTGTCATCAATGAAGCAGAGGCTTTACAAATTGCACAAGATTCACCTTGGAATGCAATAGCGTTGATTTGATCATCATGAATATGCAAAGTGATATCTAAGCGGTCTCCACATAATGGATTATGTCCCGTTGCTTGATGACTAGGTTGCTCAAGCTTGCCGTAGTTACGAGGTTTTTTGTTGTGATCCAGTATGACTTCCTGGTATAGAGAGTTTGTATGCGTCATTGAAAAACCTTTTGTACGGTTCTAATACCAGCAGCTAAAGCGTCAATTTCAATTTTTTTATTATAAAATGCAAATGAAGCACGAGATGTAGCCGGTACGCTAAAATGCTGCATTACTGGTTGAGCACAGTGATGACCGGTTCGAACGGCGATACCTTCTTGATTCAAAATCGTACCGATATCATGTGGATGGATTCCGTTAACGGTAAAAGACAATACTGCTGTTTTATGTTTTGCCGTACCAATGATTTTTACGCCGGGAATTGCATGGAGTGATTCGGTAGCATAATTGAGTAATTCAGACTCATAGCTACCAATACGATCAATCCCAATTGATGTCAAATACTCAACAGCGGCACCAAAACCAATAGCAGCAGCAATAGGCGGTGTTCCGGCTTCAAATTTGTGCGGAATTTCATTGTAAATTGTCTCTTCAAAAGTAACGGATGTGATCATATCGCCGCCGCCCTTGAATGGTTGCATAGCTTCCAGTAGGTTGGCTTTTCCATACAAGATACCGATTCCAGTAGGCCCACACATTTTATGGCCAGAGAAGGTATAAAAATCACAATCCAGTTCTTGAACATTAATAACCATATGAGGCGCAGCTTGCGCTCCATCAATCAAGACAGGAACATTATGTTGATGAGAAAAATCAATCATTTCCTTAATCGGATTGATCGTACCAAGTGCATTGGAAACATGTATGAGACCGACAAATTTAGTGTGACTGTTAAATAGCTTTTTGTAAACAGCAAGTTCCAATTCGCCTCGATCGTTGATTGGTACCACACGGATTTTTATGCCTTTTTCTGCGGCGAGCATTTGCCAAGGTACGATATTGGAGTGGTGTTCCAATGTAGTTAAGATAATCTCATCACCTGCTTGCAAGAATTTCCGGCCATATCCGTGCATGACTAAGTTGATGGCATCCGTCGTACCGCTGGTAAATATTACTTCTCGTTCTTCCCGTGCATGAATGAATTGCTGAAGTATACAGCGGGCTCGATGATATTCTCGGGTAGCTACTTCAGATAAATAATGAACGGCGCGGTGAATATTTGCGTGCTGTTCAGTTTGGTATTTTATTAGGCGATTAATGACGGTTTGGGGCATTTGACTGGATGCGGCATTATCCAGATAGATCAGAGGCTTGTCACCTACTTTGACATTCAAGATAGGAAAATCAGCGCGAATCTTATCCACATCCAGAGTGGATGAAATTGAGGATTGTAATGAAACAGTGGTTGGACGCATCATTAAACACCTTGTGTTTGATTTAGAACGATGTGTTCCAATTGTTGCTTAAGTGAAGTAACCGGAATGCGATTAATAACATCAGCAGCAAATGCATAGGTTAGTAAATTGCGTGCGGTGGTTTTTGATAAGCCACGGCTTTCCAAGTAAAAGATTTCTTCGGAATCCAATTGTCCTACTGTTGCACCATGTGCGCATTTAACATCATCCGCAAAAATTTCTAGCTGTGGCTTTGTATCTACTTTAGCAGTATTGCTCAGTAATAAATTGCGGCTAGATTGCGATGAATTCGTTTGCTGGGCCTGTGGCCGTACTTTAATTTTGCCATTAAACACTGCATGCGCTGTATCATCAACAATACATTTGTGTTGTTGATGGCTAGTACAATTGGGCTTTACATGATCAATGCTGGTATGCGTATCAGATAATTGCTGACCGGAAATCAAAGTTAATCCATCGATCGTGCAATTACTATTTTCACCGGTTAACTGCACTTCCAAGTTATAACGTGAGATTCGCGCTCCTAACGAAACACAGATCGACTGATATTGACTGGAGCCTGCTAGCGAAACCGCACAGCTTGCCAAATGATGTGCTTGTTTACTATCACGCTGAACACGAATGTGTTTAACTTGCGCATGAGCAGCTAAGCGAATTTCTGTTACCGTGTTGGTAATATAAGGTGATTGATCAATTGATACATAGTCTTCGATAAGTGTCACTTTACTATTAGGGCCACTGACCACTAAGGAACGTGGGTAGCTACTGACCTCTTGTTGAGACGCAATGAACAACAAATGTATCGGTTCTGCAATGCATGTTTCTGCAGGTACAATAATCAACGCACCGTCATGAAGAAAAGCCGTATTCAGAGCAGTAAAGATATCATGATCAAATTTTGCGTAATGACCGAGATGAGACTCGATCGTCGATGCATGGGATGACATCAGCGAATGTAAATTGCCGAGGATTTGTATTTGAGAGTCGGCAACGTTCGATAGATCTGGCGAATAATGATTATCTACAAAGACCAATCGGTTGGTATTTTGTAAACAAAATTTATCGATATCGTTAAACTGTAATCTCAATTGCTGCTGTGAGGGTGGGTAAGTTAAGCGTGCCAATGGTGAGATATCGGTAAAACGCCATTCTTCATCGTACTTGTTGGGTAATCTTTGTGTGCTAACAGAATCAATCGCATGTGCGCGCAATTGATTTAATCCAGTTAGTTTGCTAGCTGATTTTGCTGACCAAGATTTAAGTAAGTATTGAAGATAATCGTTGCTATTTGTTACGCTGTTACTCATGCATTGACTCCTGTAGCTAAATGTTGATCGGCATTGATCCAATCGTAGCCACGGGTTTCTAATTCTATCGCTAATTTCTTATCGCCAGTCATTACGATGCGACCGGCTTGCATAACATGCACAAAATCAGGAACAATATAATCTAATAAGCGCTGATAATGTGTTACCAATATGATGGCGTTATCTTTGCAAGCAATTTGATTTACACCATTGGCAACGATTCTCAGTGCATCAATATCAAGACCCGAATCTGTTTCATCCAGAATACTAAGCTTGGGTTCAAGCAATGCCATCTGCAGGATCTCATTACGCTTTTTTTCTCCACCTGAGAAACCTTCGTTAACGCTGCGGTCAAGGAAATCCGGTTTCATATCGAGTAATTTCATTTTTTCACGTACAAAATCATCAAATTCAAGTGGATCGAGTTCATCTTTTCCACGTTGTGCTTGTATTGTATTGTAGGCCAGTCGGAGAAATTGTGTATTCGCGACACCCGGTATTTCTATGGGATACTGAAACCCCAAAAACAAACCTGCCCGGGCACGTTCTTCCGGGGGTAATGCCAAAAGATCTTTGCCCTCAAATTCTATGCTTCCTGCTGTAACTTCATAGGCTGAATGGCCTGCGAGTACTTTTGCTAGAGTACTTTTTCCAGATCCATTTAAGCCCATGATGGCATGGATTTCACCACTTTTAACGGTTAAATTGATGCCGCTGAGAATCTCGGTAGTGTTAATGCTGGCATGTAAATTTTTGATCGAAAGTAATGTTGTGCTATTTTTGTCGATCATCCGACACTCCCTTCTAATTTAAAACTCAAGAGCTTAGTAGCTTCTACCGCAAATTCCATCGGCAATTGTTGAAATACGTCCTTGCAAAAACCATTAATGATCATCGAAACGGCTTCTTCTGCGCCAATACCACGTTGTGATAAGTAGAATAGTTGATCTTCACCAATCTTTGATGTAGAGGCTTCATGCTCTACTTTTGCAGTATTATTCTGTACTTGAATATAGGGGAAGGTATGCGCGCCACATTGATCGCCAATGAGCATCGAATCACACTGTGAATAATTTCGGGCACCATCGGCTGTTGGTGTAATACGCACTAAGCCACGGTAGCTGCTATTTGAGTGACCTGCTGATATGCCTTTGCTAATGATGGTACTTCGAGTATTTTTACCAATATGAATCATTTTGGTACCCGTGTCTGCTTGCTGAAAATTGTTCGTTACAGCAACGGAATAGAATTCACCCACAGAGTTATCACCCCGTAAAATACAGGAAGGATATTTCCAGGTGATTGCGGCGCCAGTTTCTACTTGAGTCCAGGAGATGCGAGAGTTAACACCTTTCGCTAAGCCACGTTTTGTTACGAAATTGTAAATGCCGCCAATACCATTTTCATCACCGGCATACCAATTTTGTACGGTTGAATATTTGATATTTGCATTATCCAATGCAATTAATTCAACCACAGCAGCATGTAATTGGTTGGTGTCAAATTGGGGTGCTGTGCATCCTTCCAGATAAGAAACTGATGCGCCTTCTTCAGCAATCACCAGTGTGCGTTCAAATTGACCCGATCCTTCCGTATTGATACGGAAGTAAGTGGACAAATCCATGGGGCATTTCACACCTTTATGAATAAAGCAAAAAGAACCATCGGTAAATACTGCTGAATTTAAGGCAGCAAAAAAGTTATCGCCAACTGGAACCACTGACCCAAGGTATTTTTTAACTAATTCAGGGTGATTGTGCACTGCTTCAGAAATGGAACAGAAAATAATGCCGACCTCGGCGAGTTTTTGTTTGTAAGTTGTGGCTACAGACACGCTATCAAAAATAACATCAACCGCTACACCAGCTAGTGCGGCGCGTTCATGCAGCGGTACACCGAGTTTTTCAAATGTGCGCAATAATTCAGGATCAACTTCATCCATGCTTGCTAACTTATTCTTTGGCTTGGGCGCTGAATAATAGCTGATATCCTGATAATCAATTTTAGAATAATGAACATTTTGCCAATCGGGTTCGGACATGGTTACCCATTTCCGATATGCGTCTAGACGGAATGATAGAAGCCATTCGGGTTCATTCTTTTTTGCCGAGATTAATCGAATAGTGTCTTCATTGAGCCCTTTGGGAGCAACATCCGATTCAATATCTGTTACGAAGCCATGTTTGTATGGCTGATTAACCAAGCTTTGCAGTACCGCGCTCATTTGGTTTCTTCCCTTTTCTTAATGTACGATGCAAAGCAAGAAAATTTGTTTTTATATTTTATTATCTTGCTTCTTTAAGTTATTTAATTATAAGTATCTGAATAAGATTGCACATAAGATCTAATCATGCTCAATTACTTTTTCTTTGACGCTAAAGCTATCACCACAGCCACACGTGTTATCAGCATTTGGATTACTAATTTTAAGTGTGTTATTGAGCCCATCTTTTATGAGATCTAACTCAGATCCAACCAGAAAAGATAAAACATCTGAAGCAATCGCAATTTTAACATTCTGAGATTCAAATACTCGATCATTATGCTGGATATTTTCAGTATAATCAATGATATATGAATTTCCGGAGCACCCGGATTTTTTAATCCCTATACGCAATACAGTACCTTGATTCATTTTTGCGAGCTGCTGTTGGATGTGTTTCCCAGCATTTTCCGTTAATGTAATAGACATTGTATGCAATCGAGTGAATTATTTGTTTTCAGGCTACGGTTGTTTGACGCATATCAATCAAAGGAGCGATATTTCCAGGTTTTTGATTTTTCTGATTATCAACAAGTTCCTTTAGAGTGACTGCACCAAGATAATCAAAAATAATTTCATTGAGTTTTGCCCATAAATCATGGGTCATGCATTTGCTGTCATTATGGCAATTTTCTTTACCGCCGCACTGCGTAGCGTCGATCGGCTCATCAACTGCAAGAATGATATCTGCAATAGAAACTTCACCGAGATCTTTGGCTAAACAATAGCCACCCCCAGGCCCTCTTACACTATCGACTAATTCAGATTGACGAAGTTTTGCAAATAACTGCTCTAAGTAAGAGAGTGAAATTTTTTGACGTTGACTAATGTCGGCTAAAGTTACTGGATTGCTGCTTTGCTGTAACGCAAGATCAAGTAATGCTGTTACTGCGAACCTGCCTTTCGTTGTGAGTCTCATAGAATAAATACTCCTGTTTAAATGAATAAAAGTAGTGCTTGATTGAAACTTTCGCCAAGTTAATTTTAATAACCTATCATTTTAGTCGACTATACAATACCTGATTGATTCAGTCAACTATAGAGTAAATTTGTACAGTGAAAGATTTCTGTGAAGATGCTTAAATTCGAATTATGTGCTCCGGCTCTGGCAAATTCTTTTCATCGAATAACTTATGCAACACTATACTGTTGTAGTTATCAATGAATTAAAATGGCACACAAAACATATCATTTTTGAAGATAAATTTTATTTTCTGTGGCGATAAAATAAGATAAATTATCAGGATTATGTCGAATCATTGTTAACAAATATAAACGCTTGAAGGGGAAATATGTGCAACCAATCACTGTAATGGTTGTTGAGACTGGTCAGAGTCAAGCTATATCGACACGGGATCTTGAAGGAAACAGTAATATTAGGATCTTGCATGAAAGTAAACTGAATGACTACAACACAGTTGAGTCATTGTTACAAGAACAAGAAGGTACTGTTGACTTTATCGAGAGCACATTAGAAAAAATAGGTCGTTTAAATCCTAAAACAGTTCTAATCAATGCCAATCAAACTATCCAAGAGTATTGTGATTTACTAGTTGCTATGCACTATCAGCAACCGGATATTCAGGTCATTTTGGTTATTAATGATTCAACCTCAGAAGATTATGTTCTTAAAGCCTTATCCTGTGGGGCTCAAGGTTTTATAACGAATGAACTAAGTGCGCTTGATTTTATAAAAGTTGTCAATGCGATTGATCAGGGTGAAATTTGGGTGTCACGTAAGATTCTTACGAAAGCGATGGATCAAGTGCTTTTTTCTTAACAATTTGACTTCTTAGGGGTCGATTTTGATCATCCTCGCTAGTATCAATAAGGAAACGCTACTGTGTTGGAAATCTTCGTTGTCGAA
>WBZQ01001780.1_pt1 | contig 14462 bp, 17 predicted proteins | sample 5204251 | NCBI WGS metagenome assembly WBZQ01 (sample SAMN12412402, study PRJNA552823) | activated sludge metagenome | isolation source: activated sludge from nitrification reactor of wastewater treatment plant... | place: USA: Virginia | collected 2017-09 | reverse complement strand
GGCGGCGAGCTTGCGCGTCTCGGGCCCGGTGCGGGTGTGCTGGGCCGCGAGCTGCAGCAGGAGGCGTTGGTGCTCGGTAGGTGCGCGGAGGCCGCGCACGTAGGCGAGGCGATCAGTGAGCCATGGGTCGTCAGTCATGAGTCCTCCCGTAGTGTATGTCTCGTGAGTTGACGGCGTGGTGCAGTCTACGCTATCCTTCCATTTTATGGAAGGCGCACTTAGTAGTTTCTCGGCGCTGCCGAGAAACCGTGCGCGGAAAGCACCCGCCCATGGCCTCCTATCATTGCACCGTCCGCGTGGGCGGCAAAGGCAAAGCCGCCGTGCACGCGGCCTATCTGGCGCGCGAGGGCCCGTATCAGGGACGCCACCGCTATGAGGATTTAGAAGCGACCGCCCATGGCAACATGCCGGCGTGGGCGGCGCACAACCCCGCGCACCTCTGGCAGGCGGCGGACGAACACGAACGCGCCAACGGCGCGACGTATCGGGAAATCGAGGTGGCACTGCCGCGGGAACTCGGCCCCGCGCAGCGGCGCGCGCTGGTCGAAGCGTTCGTCGCGGAGGAGCTCGGCGCGCGGCACGCCTATCAGTGGGCGATCCACACCCCCCCTGCGGCCTTGGAGCGCGGCGCACAGCCCCATGCCCACATCATGTACTCGGAACGCACCCGCGACGACTACGAGCGCGACCCTGCGCAGTATTTCCGGCGGTATCATGCCGCCGCCCCCCAGCAGGGCGGCTGTCGGAAGGACAGCGCGGGCACGGCGGACCGCTTAGCGGCCACGCGCCAGCGCTGGGCGGAGATTCAGAACCAGCACTTGGCACGCCACGGTCACGCGGCGCGCGTCGATCACCGGAGCCTGCAGGCGCGCGGCCTCGACCGGCAGCCCGAGCGGCACCTCGGCCCCTCGCGGGTGCAGGGCCTCTCTCCGCACGAGGTCGTGGCCTTGTTGGCCCGTCGCGCCGCCGAAGGCGAGCTGGAGCGGGCGTGCCAGCAGGTGAGTCTCCTCGACCGGTCCGGCAATCTGGCGACCGCCCAGGCTGTCTGGACTGAACGTCAGCGCCTGGAGCGCCTGACTAGCCGCGAGCTGGCGCAGGAGATGGCCCGTCTGCGGCCCCGGGCCATCCGTGAGTTGGTGGAGGACGACCCCGCCGTGCGCCACGCGGCGCAGGAGACGCGCACCCTCGAGGCCCAGGTCCGCGCGGCGCAGGTTCGAGCGGCGCACGCCGTGCACGAGGCGCAGCGCTGGCGGGAGGACCATCCCCTGCGGGCCACCGCGCATGACGCCGGGGCGTTCCAGTCGGCCTATCTAGTCGACCGGGCCCGGGTCCAGGAGGACGCCCGCCAGGAGCAGGCCCGCGTCGCGCCGCACTTGGCGGCGGCCGAACACCGGGAGCAGCTGGCCCGCCGTGCGGCGGCGGCCCGGCTCACCGACGAACACCGGCCAGTTCAGGAAAAGCTAACTGAGCTGGAGGAGATCCAACAGGCCAAAGTCAGTCAGGACCGCGCGGCCGAGGGGCAGCGGCGTGTCGAGCTCGCGCGCACGGAGGCGGCCGAGACGTTCCGGCTGCTGGCGCTGAAGCGTCAGCTGGGGATGCACGGTTTCCACGATCAGAGTCCGCCGTGGCAGGCCACGCCGCCCGCGCTCCGGCAGCTCGTCGATCAGTTTAATCGGCAGTCGGCGGCGGTGCAGGCCGCGCTGCTGGCCCGCCTGCGCGACGATCCGCAGGTCCGCGCGCAGATGGCCGACCTGCTGCAGCAGCGGAGCCGCGCCCTTGGCCGTGGCCGGTCCCGCTAAGCCGATGGCCGCGCCGTGATAGGCCACTCGACCTCGACAATCAAGACGGGCAGGTAATCCTGGGCACAGAGTCGGGGGGATCTGAACGCCGAATGGCGCGATGGCGGGAGACCGATCCTCATCAATACGCGATGGGGTTGCACACCTTCGAGACCGATCCCGATCCGCATCCGTCCCCACATCCACATGTGCATTTGTTTGGCGGTGAAAGCGGCCGGTCTCGACGGAGTGCGTTTGAATCCGAGAAAGGCGGATTTCCAACGGCGGCGCGAGGGGTTTGCAGAGGCGTTACGCGAGCAGGGGATTGAGGCCACCACCACGAGCCGGATTCATCGCACGACGCACGAACGGTGGAAGATTCGGCATCTCCGTGATCGCGGGACGAAGACGGAGCTTGTCGATAGAGCTGGCCCGTATCTGATGCTAATATTCCGTCCTTGCTCCAAAAAACTCCTCGCACAACCATTCGTCTCGTGTTACGGTTTAATCCTCATAAAGCTGTAAACGAGGCTCCTAGATAAATAAGATCAGGTAGAAATAACATAATTTTATGCTAATCCATTCGCAAGAGCTAAACGCGTCTCTAGCTTTCCCAACGGCAATGCTGCTAGCAATGTTGACTGGCTGTGGACCTCCTGTCTCATCCGATGCAGCGTCCAACGGGGAGGCTGATGGAGTCAACGATATGGTTGTGAAACACGCAGAGACAGGAATCAGCCAGGAAACACTGGTAGGCTCGATGCAGAATTTACCTGCTCGTGACTTGTTAAGTGTCCTTGCAGAGGCGATCGCTGTTGAAATGTCTCGGAATAATTCCACCACCGTATCGAGCGATACACCGGTGACAACTACGGAAGCTGAAGGCGGACAAACGGGCGACGTAATTAATCCCTCCCAGAGCATACGCAGCCACGACTCAATAGGCTCCCTAGAAGAGTCTCGTGAGTTATCGGCATCGATGGAAGGTGAAATTATAGTATCTGATGTTCTAAATGAAGCTCCACCCATTGGCCCGTAAGGCGTAATCTGCGCCGGACGGTTTTCCTTACTCCGAAACCGAAGTAAGAATTAATTCCCCCCATCTGATGACTCCGCTTCTTCTATGGAAGGCCTCTCTACGGATATAGGTGCGCTCCATCTCGCTCAGGGGACGATGCCACTAGAAATTGGCTTAGATTCAAGCGGCGGCTTAGGACGTGTTGTCTGAAGAGCCTTCCTTGTCCGCCGCATCGCCTTACACTGTAGTCTCGTGTCGTGGCAGTTCCGGCAATACTGGCGGTCATGCACGTTCGCCGCCGGGGCCACCGAATGGCTTAGTTTGGTTCAACTATCGACGCCAATATGCCTCTATGCCGAAAGACGCTCCGTCTCGCAATTCTTTGTGGAACTGTCTCTTGGAGGAGGACCATTTAGCCCTATCATAGCTCCTACTGTCGTTAAATAGCTCTATTGACAGGTGATCCACCTTCCTCTATTAGGATTCCGCATCATACCTATTACGATTCTTTAGAGCCAGATTCCGATTTTCAACACAGCAGTATCCCTACCTGTGGACTCGGTCCCTGCGGGAGAGAAATAGAAAGTTGGACCGAAAAGGCCGATACACCGCCTAGATAGTGTAGTCACGAGAATAGGAAATATGAGAGGATTGCGGAGCCCGAGAAGGAGGCCCGCATGAAGAAAACAAGCCCTGCCCATCGCCGCCACGATCTATCCGATGACACATGGAAGGTACTGGAGCCGCATTTGCCGGGGCGGGAAGGTGTATGGGGAGGCGTGGCGAAAGACAACCGTTTGTTCATCAACGCCGTGTTCTGGATCATCCGCACGGGCGCGCCGTGGCGGGATTTGCCGCCTGATTTGGGGAATTGGAGCAATACGCACCGCCGGTTTATCCGCTGGCGGGACAAGGGCGTATGGGAAGCCCTGCTGGACGTTCTGATTGACGAGCCGGATTACGAATGGCTGATGATCGACGCCAGCCATTGCAAGGTTCACCCGCATGCAGCCGGCGCCAAAGGTGGCAATCAGGAGATGGGCCGCACAAAAGGGGGCTCAACACCAAGGTACATCTGGCCGTGGATGCGCATGGTATGCCGGTCAGAGTCCTTGTTACACAAGGTCCCACAGCGGATTGCACACAGGCTGGCCGCCTGATGGAAGGGATCGATGCCGATCATCTGATCGCGGATAAAGGCTATGATACCGATGCGATCCTTGAACTGGCACAGGCGCGGGGTATGAACGCCGTCATCCCGCCAAAGAAAAACCGCACAGTCCAAAGACCCTATGACAAAGACCTCTATAAAGTACGTCACTTGGTCGAAAACGCGTTCCTGATGCTCAAAAGATGGCGGGGCATTGCGACACGCTACGCCAAAAACAGCACGTCCTTCCTCGCCGCTGTCCACATCAGATGCCTCGCTCTCTGGCTGGCAATCTCGTGACTACACCATCTAAGGTATCTTATTCGACGGGATAATGAATGGCACTACCTATCGGTAGTGCCAGGCCGAAAGTGAGGAGATAGGCAGTTCTTCCTGAAGAACTGCCTATCTCCGAAGAGACAGAATTTGCGCAAAGGTTTGGTGCCTTTGGGATCTCGCGTTACCATAACGCCAGAAGTATCAAGGTAGGAATCTATCTATGGAGATGGATTATGAAGCAGGGCATTCTTATATGGATCCTTATCAGCATAGCTAGCAGCGTGATGGGAATGATTTTGTCCTCTGTGGACGCCCGTGAGCTTGATCAAGAAACATATCAGCTGCTGAGCTATGGCATGACTGAAGCTGAGGTTGTTGGCCGAGCTGGTCAGCCGGATCGCCGTATTGATCAATTGGAACCGACACCCCTCAGCCAACGCATAGTCAGTTATCAGTACATCTGGGGTGGTGATACAAACAGAGGAGAATGGACTACCACCATAACATTTTCATCCAACACGAATAGAGTAATCCGAATTGATCGCGAGCGCAGATAGCGTCTGGGAGGCTGGGCGCAGTCACCACGGATTACTATTTTACCCCGCACTTATGTACCCATGCCTTTAAAGGGTATGTTGCGCGGAGAAACACAATGAAAAATCTCCATTGGATTTTTGGGTTAACCGTGCCAATTGCCTTTATCCTTACGGGATGCCCGAAGGGTGGGGGCGGTAGCGGAGGATTTGAGGCGACAGGATCGAGTCTTAATGTACTTTATACTGCCAATGGTGGTTCGAACACTTTGTCAGGTTTCACTATTGGAACAGCAGGCGCGCTGACGGCAACGACGCCTGCAAGTTTTTCTACCAGTGGTACCAATACCGAATGGGTGGCAGTTTCCACGAATGGTCATTTCCTTTATTCATCGAACCAGAATTCCGCAAATATATCTGGCTTCACGGTCAATTCGACGACGGGAAACCTAACCGCGACTGCCCCACCAACATTTTCAACCGGTGTCGGCTCCTCCCCGCGTGGAATCACCGTCACCCCAAACGGGCAGTTTCTGTATGTGGCCAATAGCGCGTCTGATACCGTTTCAGGATTCTCTCTTGGATCGGGAGGCGTATTGACACCGACCAGTCCGGCAACTTTCCCCACGAGTGGATCCTTAGCGAGGGGAATTGCTGTCTCACCGAACGGACAGTTCCTCTACGTCGCGAACTCCGGCAGTCACACGGTTTCGGGCTTCACAATTGGTGCGGGAGGCGTTCTGACTGCCACCACGCCAGCGACATTCTCAACCGGGGCTGGCTCACCAAGCCCCGAAGGGCTCGCGATCTCACCCAACGGGTCATTTCTCTATGTCGCCAACAGTGGAACAAACACCATAGCAGTCTTTTCTGTAGGAGCCGGCGGCTTACTAACACCAACCGTACCATCGACTTTTCCCACAGGGGTTTTAGGATCAATTCCTCAAAGGATCGTCATTTCTCCGAATGGTTCTTTCTTATACGTCACGAATAGCGGCATGAATGAAGTGGCAGCTTTCATAATTGGAGCGGGAGGACTATTAACCCAGACTAGTCCCGCGTCATTTTCGACAGGAGCGACTTCCACGCCTGTGGGTATAACGATAGATCCAGCTGGACAATTTCTCTATATCGCTAATTCCGGCTCGACGAACGTGTCTGGCTTTGCAATCGGGCTCGGCGGCATTCTTGCGCCAATAACTCCCCCCATTTTTTCAACAGCTCCACATGCTCCAATTGGAATCGCCACCCCTGGTCGACCATAGTTTTAGTTCAAATCGATTGGCAGTCTCCCAAGACCCATTCAAGAGAGAATCATTTAGGCAAGCATCTCTTCGAGTAGTGTGAGCGTGGCTCACAGACAGCGCCGCAAGCTATATGGCTTGTGGCGCTGCCTATCAATCTGGCCATCCGAAGACCTCTCGCGTCCTGGTGAAAATCCGTTTCAAAGAAGAAGAGGTCTCGCTCTGGACCTCACTTCGTCGTCACTAAGCAAGTAGATTCATGTGGCCCGTGGCAGACCAACGGACAGGCTCGGATCATGCGCGCGCGTCAGTGTCGATCATCCCGGCATGCGGGCCTCTTTCTTTCTGACGGTGGGACAGCCGTCGGCCTCGCAGAGCAGGATGCCTGTTGAGCGCATCGCGCGAAGAAAGGGATCGTGAAAGGGGTCCCCTTTACCTATCCTGTCCCGCCACGCATTCCCTCTTGTTTTTTCCCAGTGTCGAGAAGGCACCAGCACGGCACCTGTCTTTTGTTTCACAAGCGTAAATTTTTGAACATCACACGCCTCGTGTGATAAGCCTCTCTCGGACATCAGAAGTAATACAGCAAGATCGAAGTCAGTTATGAACACGAAACTGGTCCAACGCTTAACGGCCTATCTAGAACCGCCAGCTAACCGTGTCCCAGACGCTGCCGTGTCGTTTGCCTATCTGAAGGGACAGAGCATCGGCAAGAAAATTCAAACAGGCGTCATGACTGCGGGTGGTAAATGCACAGAAGGTGCCATCCATATCGATTCTCGGTTTTCAGTCCAAAGCATTACGAAAAGTTTTACTGCGGCGGCGATTCTGCGACTGGTGGCCTCGGACAAGCTGAGGTTAGACAGCCCCTTAGCGCAATGGCTGCCGGATGCACCCCATGCCTCACGAATCACCGTTCGCCAATGCCTTCAACACACCAGCGGTTTACCGGAGTATGGCCTGGTGCCAGCGTACCATGAGGCGGTCAAACGAGGAGAACGGCCTTGGACGTATGCCGAATTTCTGGAGCGGACCCATGCGGACCAATTGCTCTTTGAGCCAGGGCAGGGATGGCAGTATTCCAACATCGGCTACATGATTTTGCGCCGGCTTCTCGAAACCCTGTGCGGGCAAAGCTTCGCCGAAACTATCATGGGCGAGGTGTGTCAGCCGTTAGGACTGCGATACACCTCCGTGATAAGGAATCAACCCGATTTCCAGGAGTTGGCGCCTGCATATAGTTTTTCCGTGTCGTCGGATGGACTACCTGTGGATGTCCGTAACAGGTATGACCCAGGTTGGGTTGCGCCAGGTGTCGTCGCATCCACGGCCTCCGATATCGTCCGCTTTTACGAACGGCTGTTTGATGGAGTTCTCTTGCCACCTGCTCTTCTCGATGAGATGCGAACGGTAGTGCGTGCTGCGACACCACCTACCCAACGATTCGTGTCGCCGAGCTATGGACTCGGCCTGACTGCAGATCTCGCCTCCCCTTATGGCGTCATGTACGGTCACAGTGGCGGTGGTCCTGGGTATACGTCGGCGGCATTGCACGTTCAGCCTCCTCGCGGTGGGCCAGTGACGGTCGTCGTGCTGTCGAATACAGAAAATTTTTTTGAAGTTGAGCTCATGGCGTTTGCGCTCCTCGACGCCCTCGTCAAATGGATCAAGGAGCTCCAATGAAGAGGAGCCGTAGGAGGATCATGCTCAAGGTGAGTGAGACCCGTCGTTGCAGCGCACCACAAATCCAGTTATCGGCATGACTTTCCCCTGTTTCACAAGTGGTAACTTCTGCAGTTTTTCCAAACCGATACCGTATCGACTGAATCCATCACATAATGCTAGGATACCACCCGAACTTATTGGACACCGTATGCGCCATTCTTCAATCCGTGTTGGTTGTATCTCCCTCTTAACTATCCTTCTGGGAGTACAACTGACCGGGTTGCCGTGCGTGGATGATGCTGCCACAACGCAGATAGCAATGCTTTCGGCACAAGACACCCACTCTGCTGTGGGACAACAAGGCCAAGCCATTGATGCCTGCCCTTGCCACTCGCACTTTGTCTCAATCCAGTGGAACTTTCCGCAGCCCCACTACATGGCGACCCCCTTGACTCTGAATTTTCCCCCTTTGCTTGCATCGCCCCTCGCACCATCTCTATTCCGGCCTCCCCTCAGCGTCTAATACGCCCGCTGTTTGCACAATGTGACAAGTGGGCATTGCCCGCCATGCGGGCAATGAAGACGCTTCAGGCGCTTTTGTGTCCCCTATCCAGACTGAGTGCATAGGAACTATGGCTCAAGACGAGATGGGGATGAGGACGAAGGAGCTACTCTCATGATGGAGATGCGCTGGTGGAATTGGGTCGGGTTCGCGATGCTGGTAATCATGATGGCTCTCTTCAGTTATGAGGCAATATGGCAGTTCGTGTCGTCGGATGCTGAACACATCGAGTTGGTTGTCGTCTACATTGCTGTAGCAGCTTTACTCTTAATAAAAGGAGCTGCTTCATAGTGATAGACAGCCGAGCTGCATTTCACCAGAGCCGCGCACATAACAGCCTTCTTGCGTTCCTCATCCTCGTGCTGCTGACAGGCTGTAGCGTGTTGCGCTCACAACCAGTCCCTCCGCCAGACCCGGCCATCACGATTGTGGTTGCTCCCGTGTCTCTAGAAGCGACGGTTAGAAAAAGCACACAGATTCATTCGTTTGATGCCGCACCGACGCCAGAAGATGAACCACTCATCAAACAACAACTGATAGAAGCCGTGGAACTCCACGCCCAGCGTAGCCTCACCGAACACTTGGCCAAACAACCGGGATTTACCGTCATCCCATTTGAGGACACGCAACGCTTACAGGAACAGCTGAACCTATCGGGAAGGATTCTCGACGAAAAACAGGTACTGCTTCTTGCTGAACAGGCAAAGGCGGACATCGCCATAACACCCCGTATCACGGCTTACGGCTCAGTTCCTTGGAAATACTGGGCAGCCGGGTTAGGCGCCCAAAACCTCATCGAACTCATGGTGGTGGGCTTTGCGACCGGATGGAACCCCGCCGCGATTGGTGGCTATTTTGCCATCGATTTTTTGCTGATTGACCTGCCGCTCTGGGCTGGCGGCGCGTACATTGCCGGATGGGCATTCCGCCCGGTAATTGTGGAAGTTGAGGCTGTTCAGCTTGGCTCATGCCCCGGTGCTATTTGGAACAAGCAGGAAGAGGCCATCAAGGTTCCCGGCAAAACCCTTGAGGAGTACCCTCCTGAAGAACGCAAACTGAAACATATTCAACTGCAGGCAAATCTGAATCACGCGATGGAAGAGATTGCCGAAACCGCGAGTCAGAGACTACGGCTGCAACCGTGCATGGAGCGAGGGCAACCGCTGAAGATACGACGGTGGGCGTTATGGCCGTTCTCGTTATGGCCATTTTAAGCCATCGGACTCCGTACTTTTTGCTCATCTCTGGCCGCTGTATACACCTCTCTGGCCGCATCAGCATTCATCACTGCGATGCCCAACCCGACGATCAAGTCAGGCCATGCCGAGACGGTGTAAGCGGTGAAGAAGCCAGCCGCGATAATAGCAATGTTAGCGAGGGCATCGTTACGGGCGGACAGGAACGCCGCCCGCGTTAAGCTCCCCGCATGGTGGCGGTATTGAGTGAGCAGGAGCGCACAGGATAGATTGACGACTAGCGCACCGCCACCCGTGAGGGAGAGCGGAATCGCTTCAGGCGGGACGGATAATGAAAATTTCTGCCACGCCATCCAGAGTGTCGCCAGACCGGGAATCAAGAGGATGCCCGCCAACAGCTTCCCCACCACGGCACGGCGAGCCACTGTCCAGCCCAGTGCGACGGCAATGAGAAAATTCATCGAGGCATCTTCCAGAAAATCAATGCTATCGGCGAGCAGTGATACCGAGCCAATGATTTCCGCCACGCTGAATTCGACGACAAAATACGCGAGATTCAGCACTGCAACGATCACCACTGCCCGCCACAAACCTTCTTCACTCTTCGTCATCATTGCCTCGCTACATTCCACCTAAGCAGGGTGATAGCATAGCCGCCACACTACCGCACCCGGAAAGTAACCCTTCTCACATCGATTACCCAAGAAGGAGAGTAGATGCGTACAGTAATCATTTATATCGCTGCAGCCATTGCTGAAATCGCCGGGTGTTTTGCTTTTTGGTTTTGGTACCGGGAAGGCAAACCCCTGCTCTGGCTGTTGCCGGGCATGCTTTCCCTTGCGTTGTTCGGATGGTTATTGGCACTGAGTCCGGCAGAGTATGCAGGGCGTGCCTATGCAGTTTATGGAGGTATTTATATCGCCACGACGCTCGGGTGGCTGTGGGCAGTGGAAGGCATCCGCCCTGACCGTTGGGATATCATCGGCGCAACGGTCTCTCTCGTTGGCGCGGCCATTATCCTGCTGGCTCCGCGTGCATAATGTTTTGGAAAATGGATTTGTCCCTCCACAAGTATATTGTTTCATAAGTGGTAAGTTCTGAAACAACTCCCGAACCCGCGTAAACATTACCCCTTGACTGTTTTATAAATCTGTTTCGCATTCACCCGCGTTTCAACGACCCTTGACCGTCACGTCTGACGACAGCTATGTTCGAAGCGATCACGATGCAGCCGTCATCACCATCACATTTGTAAGGGGGTATCATGAGCAAGAAGGCGGTGTTTTACCACGCAGGTTGTCCGGTATGCGTTGACGCGGAGCAGAACGTCGCGAATGCGCTTGACCGCTCGCGGTACAACGTTGAGATCGTGCATTTGGGCCAGCAGAAGGGCCGCATTACCGAAGCCGAGGCGGCGGGGGTGAAGTCCGTCCCGGCCCTCGTGCTTGAGGGGCATCCGTTTCATATCAACTTCGGAGCCGGACTCGACGCCCTGAAGTAAGTTGCTGGTGCGGCTCCACCTGCCGACCAACGCGTGTGGGGCCGCTTCCTCTGCCATTGTGGGTTCCTCTTGAAAACCGCTTTTTTCGGCACATCCACTTGTACTTACGGATGTTCAGTCGCGTATGCCTGCTGGGAGCCGAGTTTGGCTGCTTCGTCAAGGTGCGTCAGCACCAGCAGGAACAGGAGCAACATCCCATCCGATGACCAGTAGTGTACGTTCCTGTCCGTTGCTTGAGGTATCCTTCCATAGGTGTTCCCACCGAGCGTCTTAGACCAGATCGTGCTTCAGTCCTACCCGTGCAGACCCGATACAGTCTCTGTAAGGTCATATCAGTCTTTCAGCGAGGCTTGGATGCTCACACGAAGATCACCTCGCGTCACAACTAGCGGGAGGTGTGCATGAGTATCTCAGCCGTTGCCGCAGGGGGCAGCCAGCCGGTTCAGGTTCAAACCCACGCCCAACCGGTGGTGCAAAGCCATACCCAGAAGACTGAGACTGACGAGGTTCAGATCAGTTCCACCGCCAAACAGTTGCACGCGAAGGCGGCCCACAGCGATCGCGACCATGATGGCGACTAGTCAGACCAGCACGCCCCCCCCCTCTCACTAGATCCTGAGAGCCAGCACGCAGGCGGACAGAGGGTGCCCTCACCCGAGACCCCTCGGTCTGCCTCGTCACGCCCATGCGTGATTTCACAAGTGGAAGTTCTGCAACATCTCCCGCACCCGTATAAATCCTGCAGCTTGCTTGACCGTTGCATAAATCTGTTGCGCATTCTCTGAAATCCAGAAGCGATTCTAATAGGCCCGTGCTCTCAGCTCACGTACGCCGCGTCCCATTTTCCGTCGGATGAGGGTTCGCAACGTGGCTCCGTTTGCATAGCCTACCTGGTCGGCAATCTGATCCACACTATGGTCGCTGGTCTGTAGAAGATGGACGGCGCGCTCGACTCGTAGGTCCTGGAAGTAGGCAAGCGGGGATTTCCCGATCACGGCGTGCAGCCGACGCGTCAGCGTTCTTGGACTTGTCGTCACGGCACGGGCGGCGTCATGGAGCGAGAAGCCGTCACCCAAACGGCGGCGGGCCCACCGTTCGAACCGTTCCACAAATGGATCTGCGTGAGCCAGATGGTCAGGAATGGCGAAGGTCGCCTGCATTGGTCTCGGGTCAATCACGAGGTAGCGGGCAGTCAGCGCCGCCAATGCGGGACTACGGCGGCGCACGAGCCACAAGGCTAGATCAAGATGCGCCAGCGCGGCTCCGGCAGTGATGAATGGTGACGAGTGGACAATCATACGCGACTCGTCCAGCGCCACCTGGGGATACCGTTCACGAAAGAAGGGAGCCAGCCACCAGGAAGTCGTCGCATGATGGCCATTGAGCAGGGAGGTCCCTGCAAGAATAAACGTGCCCGTGCAGGCAGCCCCAAGCATGGTGCCTCGCTGGAACCATCGCCGCAGGAGGCTTTGTGCGTCCACTATCTCTCGTCGGTCGAGAAGGCTGCGCAACGTATCGGGCATCTTCGCCCCCACGGCAGGCACCAGGGCGATATCGGGATGAGCCAGTCCCGTCGCTCGTCTTGCCGGGATCGACAGGCCGTGACCCGTGGTCACTCGGGCGCGGACACCCACGATGGTGACATCGAAGCGCGTCGTCAATGCCCCCGAAGATGCTGCAAGCTCATTCGCCACACTGAAGGTGTCAAGAAGGGTGGATAAGCCAGTATCAAAGGTGTCCTGAAGTGCCAGAATGTAAATTCGCATGGCGAGAACTGTAGCATAATTGGCATTCTTGCCAATAGACCCTACTTGGTCCACACGCTAGGATGCGCACAGCAATTAGTTAATTTTAGAAAGGATGAAACCATGGTACGAGTGGCATTGCTAGTGCGGTTGCAGGCCAAACCAGGGAAGGAAGCGGAGGTGGCTCGTTTTCTCGAAGGTGGCCTTGCCTTGGCGAATCAGGAAGCCGCCACGCCGATTTGGTTTGCCCTTAAGTTAGGGCCAGCCACCTTTGGCATCTTCGATGCCTTTGCCGATGAGGCTGGGCGTAAAGCGCATCTGGCTGGGCAAATTGCAGCGGCCCTGATGGCGAAGGCTCCTGATTTGTTGGCTCAACCACCACAGATCGAACAAGTCGATGTGCTCGCCGCGAAGATTTCGCACTAAGCTGGACTGACTACGCCGAGGGCGCGATAACCTTAAACAGTGCGCCGACGCTGTTTAGAGACTTGCGGAAGCATGGGATCTACAGCGGCTTAGCCGCTGCGGGGGGAGGCAATAAAACCTCCCCCTACCTCTTGTCTCTTTCCTCTTGAAAATCTCTTTTTTTCACGAGCGCATCGAAACGCGCCGCTAAGAAGCACCACGTATCGATGCTGCGAGAAGAGGCGCGAAGCGTCGGAACGCCTCGCGTTTTAATACCGCACCCGAAACGTTGGTGAGTCTTCCGGTCGTGTCTTCCGCCGATCATAGAGACGAGTGGTGGAGACGTTGGCGTGACCCAGCCATTCCTGTACCTTGGCTATGTCGGCTTCATGGGAGAGGGCATTGGTGGCGGCTGTTGCTCGCATCGAATGCACACACAGCCCGTTTACCTCGATGTTGAGGCCAGTTTCCTGACCGTATTTTCTGACGATGTTTCTGTAGATAGAATTAGCATTGAGTGACCGTTCGAGCTCGCCGGTGCGATTATTCCGTACCGGACGAAACAACGCCCCATCGCTATCTGTGCTGTGACCGGCCAGCGAGAGATATTGTTCAATCAGCCGCTGCGCCAGCGGATGCAGGGGAACATAGCGGATCTTGTCGCCTTTACCCTTCACCTTGAAATGCTTCACCCCTTCTCGACTCTGGATATCCTTGATCCGTAACCCGCACAGTTCTTCGCGGCGCAGCCCGTGATAGAGCAAGGTGGCAAGAATCGCCCGGTCGCGAATTCCTTTCACGCTGTCTTCTGGCGGGGCATCGAGCAGCCGCCGTGCTTGGGCGTCGGAGAGCGCAGGCGTGCTACCCTCATTGCTGTTCGCCATAGGTCGCTTTACACCATCTACCGGATTGCCCGCCACGGCGTTGCGTTCACAGAGATACTCGAACAGGGAGGACAAGGCGGAGAGCTTGCGCCGGATCGTCGGCGGAGAGAGGTCCCGCCGTTCCAGCGTTTCCCGCCAGGCGATCACATGGGCGCGTGTCACCGTCCGAAACTCTTCCGGCTTCCGCAGCCCAAGGAATTCTGAAAACTCGCGCACGTCGATGGTGTACGCACGACGGGTTTTCTCATTGGTCAGGTTTGCCAGCCATTCCAACTCCGGCGGCACCTCGGCCAGGTGGGCGACCTGCACTGCCGTTAGACCACCTCTATATAATGGAACCAGCTCGCTCATCCGTCTCCCCTGTTACCTATTTCTAACATGATAATGTATTTTATCATGTTTAGATACGACTACTCTTTTCAGGTCGTAATGCACCTTTCCTTGTGGTTCATACTTCTATTCGAACAGTTCGCTATGCGAGCCAAGCCGCGCGAGTCGCAGT
>WBZQ01001779.1_pt1 | contig 14472 bp, 7 predicted proteins | sample 5204251 | NCBI WGS metagenome assembly WBZQ01 (sample SAMN12412402, study PRJNA552823) | activated sludge metagenome | isolation source: activated sludge from nitrification reactor of wastewater treatment plant... | place: USA: Virginia | collected 2017-09 | reverse complement strand
CTCGGGCGGATAACCCAGGAGCGCCAGTTCCGGCAGCGCGAGCACGTCCACGCCGAGCGCGCGCGCGCGCGCGATGGCCGCCACGATGCGGTCGAAGTTGCCGTCGAGGTCCCCGACGGTGGCGTTAATCTGGGCGAGGCCGAGCCGGAGCGTGCGCATGGGGTCGCGATTGTGGCCGCCGCGGCGGGGCGTGGCAAACACGACGCGGGTGGGCGTCGCGCCGGGGAGGACGCGGCGCGTGCGCCGTTCGCACGCACCGCCCCGAACCCGCGGTGCGGGAACGGGGCGGTCGAGGTATCGCAGCCGTGTGTGCGGCTCGCGGAGGCGGCCGCTCGCCACAAACGAAAACGCCCGGCTGGTCACCGGGCGATCCGCTGTGGGCGAGCTTGCTTTGGCCCGCCACAATGTCGAGCAGGAAGGTTCCATCGTCCGCGGCGCTTGTGCCGCTTTCATCCGGACCCGACCCGTTCCGTCGACAGGAGCCTCGCTGGGCTCATGGCTTTACTGGCCGACGAAGGGGTTCCTGCTGCGCGTCGAGGAGCCGGATCTCTGTCCGGCATCCGGTGCGGAGAGTGGCAAGGACCGTTCCTCACGACTGACCGACCCCGACGATTGCGTAAGTGATTGTCGGCGCGGGGTGGGGCCGGCTCAAGCCAATTCGGCGTTACGGCCCAGGCCGTGCAGCCTGGCCACAGGTTGATCGCGGAGTGCACGGTTTCGGCCGCCGGGTGGTCCCGTCCGGCCGCCGCGTGCGCCCGGATCTGGTGGAGCCAGTAGCGGGGCAACGGGCTGTGGGGGCTGCCATTTCGGCGGGCGCCCGGGGGCCGGGGGGCCGGGGCAGGCGCGGCTTGCCGGACCGCGCCCGTCGCGGCAGCCTCGTGGCGCCAATCCACCGCGGCGAACCGGGCCCGACGCGAGTCGCCGATCGTGCCCCACCAGGTCGGGTCGCTCGGCTCATCAATTGGGGACCGCCCCATGGAGTTCGCACACGCGGATCCCGGGGCCATCGACTCGAGCGTCGACGACCTGCTCGCCACCCTCCAGGCGTGCGCCCACCGGCTCGTGCGGGACTCGTCCTGCGGGCAGTGAGGCCTCGCGGCCCCGCGCCGCGCACGCAACCCGGAGTGGCGGGATTCGCGTAGGGGTTCCACGACACCGGCCGCGAGGACTCGGGCCGAACGACACGCATCGGGCAGCGATCGACCCGGGAGAACGCATGCACTTCACGACGCCGGACCTGGACCGTCAGCTTCGGGAGTTCCGCACCAGTCGCTTCCTCGCGTTCCCGCTCGCCGGCACCATCGCGTGGGCCGTCGTGGGTGCGGCGGGTTTCGTGATGTCCGGCTTCGCGCTCGCCATGGTGCTGTTCGGCGCGACCGGGAGCATCGTGTACATGGGCCTCGGCCTCTCGCGCCTCACGGGCGAGCATGCCGCGGCGCGGGCCCGATCCTCGAACTCCTTCGACGTGCTGTTCTTCCTCGCGGTCGGCAGCGCGCTCCTCGCCTACGGGATCGCGATCCCGTTCTTCATGATCGAGCCCAGCTCGCTGCCGTTGTCGGTCGGCATCCTCACCGGCCTCATGTGGCTGCCCACCGCGTGGCTCATGGACCACTGGATCGGCGTCTTCCACGGCGTCGCGCGGACCGCGGGCATCGTGTTCCTGTGGTACGCGCTGCCCGACCTGCGATGGGTGGCGATTCCGTTCTACATCGTGCTCATCTACGCCGTCACCATGGTGGTGCTCGAACAGCGCTGGCGTCGGCTCGCGACCACCGCCCGGCCGGCCTGAGTTCGCCGCGCTGCGCTACAGCGCGGCGCTGTACTGCAGCGTGGCCTGCCGTTCGTCGAAGTCGCCGAACGTGTTCGCGCCCGTACGGTAGCGGCGCCAGCCCGCGCGGAAGACGAGGCTCTGCCGGTCCTTCACCTGCCAGCGCGCATCGATGTCCGGCAGCAGGTCGCGGTCGACCGCGTAGCCGAGCAGGTGCGTCTGCGACACCTGCAGCTGCACGTTCGCCTGCACGCGGCCGCCGAGCAGCGTGAGCCCGAGCCCCGGGCCCCACGAGCCGATCTCCGTCACCTGCTCCGACATCACGGACCGCACGTAGGTGCCGGAGAGCTGCGCGAAGAGCGTGTTCGAGAGCCCCGCCTGCCAGCCGCACGTCACGGTGGTGGTGCGCGACTCGGCCAGGCCCAGCGCGCCGATCTCGCCGAACTCCACCGACTGCGCGCCCACGCTGGCGCTGAAGTTGTGCGGATGGCCCATCCACGTCCACGCCAGTCGCGGCGCGGCGTTGAACGACGCGGTGAGGTCGCTCAGCTCCTGCCGGAACTCCGTGCCGGGCGAGTGGCTCGCCTGCACGTTCAGGTCCATGTCCACGCCGAACAGCGGCAGCGGCTGCCAGCCGACCTGCGTGCCGAGCGTGCGACGACGGGTCTCGCCGCCGAGCGTGCCGCTGAGATCGTCGCGGCGGAGCCCCAGCGTGCCGCCCACCCGCAGGCGGCCGTCGTGCGCCATGCGCGTCGCGTGCAGCCGGCCCTCCACGCGGTCGGGCGCGATCTGCGAGTTGCCGAGCGTCTGGAAGCCGCCGCCCGTGTAGTCCACCGCCGCGCCCACGTCGCCGCCCGCGACGCGCCGCACGACCTGCACCGAGGCCGCGAAGCCCTGCACCGTGGGCGCGTCCGCCTGCACGTTGCGATCGAAGCGCGACATCGCGGCATCCACCTGCACGGTCGTGCTCGAGTCGAGCACGGCGCGGCGCGCGCGCGCCTCGACCACCGTGTTGCCCGCGGGCGTCACGCGCAGCAGCGTGTCGCCGGGCAGCGAGCCCTCGTCGTCGAGCACGCGCATCACCACCAGTTCCACGGCGTCGCCGAGCGCGCGGCCCCAGCCGATGCGGCCGGCCACCACGTTGCGCTCGAACTGCGGCTCGGTGGGGTTCACCGTGTCGCGACGCACCGCCTGCCGCATGCGACCGACCACGCCGCCCGCGTACCAGTGGTCGCGCACGATGTCGCCGCCGCCGCCGAGCACCGTGGCGTCGGAGAGCGAGAAGTGCGAGTACGTCGGGCGCACGTTGCCCGCGTGCAGCGCGCCCCACGCGAAGCGCGGGTGCAGCGCCAGCTGGTTGATGGTCTGGCGGAACGACACCTGGTCGCCCGAGACGAGCGCCCGCACCGGCACCTTCACGCGGTCGCCGAGCAGGCTCACCTCGGCGCCCACCGCGAACTGGCCCGTGCGATCCGGCCGCGCGGCGAGTCCGGCGCCGGTGTGCGCGTACACTTCGCCGGCCGCGACACTCGTGCCCGACAGGCGGAACCACGGCAGCGCCACGCCCGCGCCCGCGGGCACGTCGGGCTGCAGCGCCATCGGTCCGTACGTCGGCTTCGTGCTCGCCGCGGCGGTCGTGCCGGCCGGCGCGGGCTCGCCGCCCGTGGGCGTGCCCGTGGTGGCGTCCGACGCAGCGGCCGGGCCGCTCGTGGCGGTCGGGCGATCGCCGCGCACCGGGCCCCACCAGTCGTCGCGCGGCCGCAGCAGTTCGAGCGCGATCGAGTCCGTCGGCGTCACGGTGCGGCGCCACGTGCGTCGCGCGCCGCCGTTCGGCGGGGCCGGTCCGTCGCCCGCCACGCGGCTCGCGTCACCGAGCGGGCCGGCGACGCCACCGGTCGGGCCCGCGCGCCGCGCCACGCTCGTGGCCGCATCGCTGCTCCAGACGAACGAGTACACGGGGCTGCGGCCTTCGTTCAGGCCCACGCCCACCATGCGCCCGGCCGTCGGCGCGTCCACCACGATCAGCCCGTTCGTGCCGACCGCGACCACCGCGCCGTTGTCCACGTTGAGCATCGCCTGCACGCGCCACGCGTACGCGGCGCCGTCCTCGAAGCGCGGCGCGGCGGACGGATACGGCAGGCTCGAGCGGCGCACGAACGTCTCGAGCACCGGCACGTTCGCCTCGAGCGCGCGCTCGGCGTCCTGCCCCGGCAGGATGCGCACCATGCGGAACTGGTACCAGGCCTCCGTGCCCGTGGTGAGCCGCACGGGCGTCCACGTGAAGATCGGCGCCGGCGTGTGCAACTCCTGCGTGTTGCGCGGCGTGAGCAGCGTCGGCGGCGGCGGGATGCTGGGCAGGATCGTGATCTGGATCTGCACGTCGGGAATCGAGACGCCCGAGTTCGCGCCCACCATGTTCTCGCAGAACAGCCGCACGGTGATCGGCTTCGCCGGCAGGTGGCCGGTGCGCTTCATCGCGTCGTCGACCGAGCCCTCGAACGCGAGCCGTCCCCAGTCGAGGATCTGCTGCGTGAGGAGCACCGTCTGTCCCGGCGCGAACACGCGCGGCTCGCTCGTGAGCGCCGCGCCGCCGGTCTGCTCGAGCCGCGCGCGCAGGTCGCAGCGGATCGGTTCGGCGAGGTTGTTCGTCAGCGTCAGCCGGCAGAGGCTGTTGCTCGAGCGCCAGTCGGACGGATACGCGGACGGCACGGGCACCGGCACGCAGTTCATCTGCACCTGCGCGCGCGCGGGAACCGCGAACGCGAGCATGCCGCCGAGCACGACGAGCGTCGCGGCGGAGCGGAATCGAATCGGCTTCATGCGCACCTCATCGCTTGCCCGGCGTGGCCATCGTGCCCGCCGTGCCGGAGATCGGGCGGCGCGGCGCGGGCGTCGTCGTGGGCGCGACCGTGGGGCCGCCGCGGGCCACGTTGTTGTTCGGGTTCGCGTCGCCGGCCACGGTCGCGGTCGCGGTCACCACCACCGCGCCCGGCGGCATCGTGACGGGCCACTGCAACGGCAGCAGGCCGCGCCCGGGGAGGGCGGCCGCGAACTGCTGGCGCGCGATCTCCTTGCCGTCGGCGGTGAGCACCGCGAGCACCTGCCCGCCGGTGGCCGCACCGAGTCCCGCGTTGTGCACGACGATCTGCACCATCGCCGACGCGCCCGCGGCGGGGCTCGCCGGCGTGAAGCGGATGTCCGTGTTCGCGATCGCGAGATCCGGTGCGCCCGTCATGCCGGGCATCGGCCGCGACGATGGGGGCGCGGACGCACCGCCCGCGGCCGTGGCGCCGGGCTTGCCGCCCGTCGCGGTGCCGGCCGCCGGCGCCATCGGGCGCGGACGGAAGCCGCCCGGCGTGCCGGGCTGGCCCGTCGGCATGCCGACGCCGGGGCGACCCGCCATCGGCGCGCCGCCGGCGGTGACGAACACCGCCTTCGTCGCCTCGCCCGCGCGCGTGCCGGCCGACACCGTCGCGCGGAAGTCGTGGCGTCCGATCTTCGCCGTCCACGAACGGAAACCCGTGGCGACGGCCGTGCCGCCCGCGGGCACCTGCACGGTCACCTCGCCGAGGTCCTCGCCCGCGACGCTCACGCGCACGCGCGCGGCTTCCGGGGCACCGCCCTCGAGGTTGGAGAGCTGCACCGAGACCTCGACGGGCGCATCCACCGCCGGCGGGAACGGCCGCAGCACGATGCCGTTCGCGCTCAGTCCGAGCACGCCACCCGCGAACGCGGGCCGCACGCCGAACCCGCCGCGCACGCCGGGCGCGGTGGCCGGGCGCACGCCGATCGCGCGCACGGGCTGCGTGGACGCCGGCCGCACGAGCGGCATCAGCGAACGCGTGGCCACCGTCGCGCGCGCGGGCTCGGGCACCGGCGTGATCGTGCGCACGCGCGCGCCGCCCGCGGGCACGACCACCTGGCTCGACGCCGTCGTGGTCATGGGCCTGCCGTTCGCGCCGACGCCCTTCAGTTCCACCTGCACCGCGTACGTGCCCGGGCGCGGCGGGGCCCATTCCGTGAAGCCGACCGTGCGCTGCTGGCGCGGCAGCACGGTGCCGAGCGAGCGCGTCGCCACGGCGCGACCGTCCACGCGCATCGTCGCCACCGCATCGAGGAACGCGGCGGGGAAGGGGTTCACGAGCGTGATCGTGACGGGCGAAGTGGTCGGGGCCGGCGCGGGCGTGATCGGACGCGAGGCCGTGCCGCTCGTGGCCGTGGACGAGCTGGTCGTCGCGGAGGAGCTGGTCGTGGGGGCGGAGGTCGTGCTGCGCGGCGTGCCCGAACTCGTGCCCGTGCCGCCCGAGCCGCTCGGCGCCGGTGCGGACATCGTGCGCGTGCCGCCCGTCGTGCCGCCGGACGAGCCGCCGCCGCTGACCGCGCCCGTCGCGTACAGGTTCGTCGCCTCGAACCCGACCACCACCACCGAGCCCGGCGTGGTCGTCGTGGTGACCGGCGAGGCCTGGGTCAGCTGCGAGGCGAAGACGCCGCTGCTCACCACGTCGAAGTGACGCGGTGGGCGCGGGCCGGTGCCGCCGCTCGCGTTCACCTGGAGCTCGCCGAGGTCCGCACGGTTCGTGGACGGATCGGCGTCGTTGCTGCAGTACGCCTGCAACGCGATGGACGGCACCTTGCCCGACTGCGCCGGCGTCCACACGAGCTGCACCGTCGTCGTGGCGCCCGGCGAGAGCGCCGTGGGGCTCGACTGCGCGAGATCGGTCTGTGCCGTGCGCAGGTACACCGCCGCGTCGGCGGCTGGAGCGGCGCCCGCGTTGAACAGCGTCACCGGAATCGAGATCGGCGTGCCCACCGTGCCGGCCGCGGGCAGCGTGCCCACGCCCACGATCTGCACGTCGGGCAGCGCCGGCGCGCCGCCGGACGCCATCGGGGCGGCCGGTGCCTCGGGCGCGAAGAGGTTCTCGGCGGTCTTGCTCAGGAACGCGTCGAGCAGGCCGAACAGCGCCGTCTGCAGGCGCGTCTTGATCTGCGTGCCGGCGCCGCCCTTGCCCGAGTCCACCAGCTCGCGCGCCGCGGCGAGCGCATCGGAGGCGACCGGCGAGGCCGCGAGCGCCGTCTCCAGTCGCGAGATCACGACGAGCGCCGTCTTCGGCGCGAGCCCGCGGCCCGACGAACTCGCGTGCGAGATCATGCCGAAGCTCGACTGGATGCCCGCGAGCCACGCGCGCGCCTCCTTCGCATCGGCCTTCGGGTCGGTCCACGAACGGTCGAGTTGCTTCGCGCGCTCGGCCCAGTCCGCGCTCGCGATCTGCTCGGCGGTGAGCGGCTTCGCCGCGTTCGCGTCGCCGTCGACGGCGTTCCGCCACAGGATGCCCGCGAACGGCGAGTCCACGCCCTGGCGCGCGCGCAGGTCGCACAGGTTGTTCAGCGCGAGCGCGTAGAAGCGCGCCTGCGCCGTGTCGGAGCCGGCGGCGCTGGAGAAGCCCGTGTCCATGATGAGCAGCTTGCCCGGCACGTCGGCCTGCAGGCGCGTCATGAGGTCGGGCATGCGCTCGACGCCCTCGGCCGACACGCTCCCCGGGAACCACTCCACGGACACGGCCTCCACCGGTGCGGCGGCGAGCACGTCGCCGAGCCAGTCGCGCACGGCGGCGTACGAGTCGGTGTAGTGCTCGTCGGTCAGCGCCGTGTGCGCGATCGCGCCGCGGCGGATCAGCTCGTAATCGAGCGAGACGGCCACGAGCAGCGGGCTCGCCTGCAGGCCGCTCGGCCCGAGCGCCGCCTGCTCGGCCGCGCGCACGTTCTCGGCCGCGGCCTTCAGCCGCTTCGCCGCGTCGGCGCTCTCGATCGCGCCGTGGCTGCCCGGGTGATTCAGCGGCCGGCCCAGCTGGTACAGCATGATCTGCGCGTAGGCCGGCGCGTTCGTGGGGCCGAGTTCCGCGATCACCTTGCCGACGAACGCCGCCGCCTGCGTGGGGTACTCGGCGGGCAGCGGCCTGCCCTCCGGGCCGCCCACGAGGTTCGGGGCGATGCGCACGTTGTTCTTCCGGGCCCACTCGCACAGCCGCGCCACGCGCACGGCCCCGCGTTCGCCGAGATCGCTCGCGTCCACCGAGAAGCCGATGACGTTGAAGCCCGCGGCCTTCAGGTAGTCGTCCCACAGCGACTGCAGCGCGGCGAGGCTCTCGCCGCGTTTGGCGGCCAGGCCGTCGAGATCCACGGTGACGCCGTGGATCGGCAGCAGTCCGACGGTCGCGGCCGTGGCGGTCGGCGGGGCGGAAGTCGCCGGCGCGGCCGCGTCGTCCGCGTGCGCGCCGCGAGGCGCGCACGCGAGCGCGAACGACAGTGCGAGGGCGGCCGCGACCGCCGCGCACGAGGCGCGGCGGTGCGGGCGAGCGGTGCGGAATCCGGCGTGCGACATGTCAGCGCGTGCTCCCCATCTTCATCGCCACCTGGTCCATGGTCCAGTCGACGAGCTGGAGGTGCATGCCGGCGTCGAGGTTCTCGACCACCTTCTGCACGCGCGCGTTCTCGCTCTTGTACCAGTTGGCCTGCCGGGTCATGTACTGGCCGGTCTTCGAGGCCATCCGCGCCCACGCGGTGGGGTCCCCACCGGTCGCCTCCGTGAGGTCCATCTCCTTCTTGAAGTACGTCGTGACGTAGGCGTAGTCGCGGTCGATCTTCGTCACCGCGTAGGGCGCCTGCCCCGGCGGGCCGCCGTTCAGCAGCGCCATGTAGTGGTTCGCCGCGATGCGCATCTGCGCCGCCGACAGTCGCGCCTCCTGCGCGTACGACTGCAGGTACGCGAACAGCTCGCACTTGCCGCCGCGCGCCTTGCCGCGCCGCTCGAGCGCCGCGAGGCCGTCGAGCACGTCGATCGCCACGAGGTCGACCATGTAGCGGTCGATCCCGGCGCGAATGAGCGCCAGCCGCGCGGCGGCGAGCTTGTCGCGCTTCGCGGCGAGCCGGAGCGACATCTCGTCACGCTTGCCGCCCGCGAGGGACTTCTCGATCGCGGCCATGCGGTCGTCGATCGACTTGAGCGTCTCCCAGTTCTCGAGCAGCACGTTGTTCATCAACGCCTCGTCGAACGCGGCGGCCGTCTTGTCCACCATGTACTCGACGAGGTGCGAGGGGTCCTTCACGAAGTCCTTCACCTTGGAGACCGCGCTGCGGGCGGTGCTGAGCGCGTCCACGATCCACGGCGCCTTCTTCGCCTTCTCCATGATCTCGGCCTTGCGCTTCGCGAGGTCACCGCTCTCCTTCACCAGGTCGGCTTGCACGATCACCAGCGATTCGGCGTCCACTTCCTTGATCGCCTGGTTCAGCAGGTTCCACGCCTGGGCTTCGGCGAGGGCCGCCTTGCGCTGGTTCAGCCGGCTGTCCTGGTACTGCTTCACCATCGCCAGCGCCGCGTTCGACTCGTTGATCGCGTCGAGCATCGGCTGCGTGGTGGCGCGGGTGCGCTTGACCACGTCCGGGCCGAGGTCGGTCTTCACGAGCTCGAGGTAGAAATCGGTGTCCTGCGCGAGCTGGTACTGCGAACGACGCAGGTCGGGCATGATCCGGTACATGCCCTTGAACCACGCGACGAGCGCCCAGCTGTAGCCGATGTAGTACTGCGGCTTCTCCAGCGCCTGGTAGAACTTCACGTTTACCACGTCGATCGGGGGGCTCGGTGCGCTGGTGAACGGCGCGATGCTCTTCTGCAGCTCCGGGTCCTGAGCCCGCGCGGTCGCGAACGGCGCCATCGTGATCGCCAGGACGAGCGCGATCATCGGTCGAGTCTTCATGAGGTCTCCTGGGCGGCGTCGGGCGCCGCCGGTCGAGGGCTCGTGCGCCCGTCAGTGCGTGGGCAGTTCGTCCACGAAGAGGTTGTCCGAGACGGTCGTCTGCCTCGGCGTGGACACGGTGCGATTGCCCTTGAGCTGCCACGTGAGCTGGTAGCCGTAGCCGGGCGCGTCGGGAGGCGTGAGGATCTCCACCTTGTCCGCGACCAGGCCCTTCGCCACGTTGAGCGTGACCTGCTTCGTCTGCTCGGTGCCGGCGACGTCGTAGAACAGCTGCACCGTGACCGCGCGTACGTCGGCCTGCTGCAGCGTCTCGGGGCTGCCGTCCAGCGTCACGAACCGGCGGCGCACCGGCGGGCGCAGGTCGATCGCGCCGGCGGTGACCTTCTTCCAGGGCTCCACCACCGTCTTGCCGCCGAACAGGCTCCACGTGGTCTGCACTTCGTACTCCATCCACTTGCGGCGGTCGTTGTCGCCCTTCCAGCCGTACAGGAGCTTGAAGTTGTTGCCTTCCTTGTTGAAGTTCACGCGATCCACGCGGACTTCGTCCTGCGTCTCCTCGCCGCCTTCGTGGTGCTTGCGCATCTGCACGCTGACGAAGTTCACGAACTGGCCGAAGTCCTGCGCGTTCACGCCGTCGACCATGGCCACCAGCTCGCGCTGCTTGAACAGCGGGTCGTCCAGGTTCACCGAGCGGAAGTGCGAGGGATCGCTCTTCAGCCGGCGCAGGTCGCCGATGTTCTCGTCGAAGCTGAGCGTGAGGTTTTCGGGCGTGTACTTGTTCAGGTCGTAGTGGAACGTGCCGGTCTGCTTGACCTTCTTCATCTCGAGCGTGGCGAGCACCGCGAACGCGGGCGCCGACTTCTCCTCCTTCAACGCCTCCTTGTCGGGGGCGAGCGTCCCGAGCGAGTCCGACGTCGCGATCAGCCCGTCGGCCTCCTGCCGCAGCCGGGCGGCGTCGGCCTTCGCCGCGTCGACCTGCTTGCGCAGCGAGGCCAGCTCCGCCGCGCGATCCCGCGTCTCCTGTGCGGCGAGCGCCGCCACCGCAGCCACGGCGGAATCGCCGCCGGCCGGATCGGCCTCGAACTTCGGCGCCGGACGCGAGGAGAGGAAGCGGATGCGGCGCTCGAGCTGCGCGGCCTGCGCCTCGGCGCGCGCCGCGGCGGCGTCCGCGTTCGCGGCGCGCGTGCGCGAGCCGGCCGCCTTCGCCTGACCGCCCGTTGCGCGCTCGTTGCGCGAGCGGATGTCGTCGTTCTGCTTGCGGATGTCCGCGTTCGCCGCGTTCACCTCGGCGCGCGAGTCCTTCAGCTTCGTCGTCGCGCGGTCGAGGAGGCTCGGCTGCGTCGTGCCGAGCGAGCCGAGCTGGTCCAGCGTCGGCGTCCCCGTGCCCTGCGCGGGCTCGAACATGCGATCCTGGAGCATCTTGTACGCGGTCTGGAGGACCGCGTCCATCTTGTCGTCCTCGCCGATCTGCGTGATCTTGATCGCGTCGCTCGTGCGCAGCTCGTCGTAGACGTCGTTGATCTCGCCCGAGAGGTACGTGGACGCGAAACCCGCGCCGAACGCGCGGTGGTTGTAGATCTTCGACCAGTCGGCGTCGATCGTGGCCCGCTTCGGCGCGCGATAACCCGACATGTCCATCTCGAAGTGGAAGCTGATGTCCGGCGCCGGCATCTCGAACGACTCCCACAGGATCTTCGCGCCGAGCTTCGTCAGCTGGATCGACACCGCCGCCTTCTCGCCGTCGAGCAGCGGCGCGCTGCCCAGCCCGACGACCTGCTTCGTGAGGTCGCCCTTGGCGTCCTTGAACGCCGACACGAGCCCGAAGCGCCCCGCCTTGAACAGCACCGGGCCGCGGATCGTGCCGCCCGGGCGAACGCGCTGCAGTTCGGACTGCGCCTGCCGGAGCTGCTCGGGCGTCACGCCGAGCGTGACCAGCGCGTGCACGATGCCGCCGCCCTCGCCCTCGCGGGCCTCCGGCTGGTCGGCGCCCGAGCGGACGTTCTCGACGTAACGGAGGAACGAGAACTGCGGCGTGCCGTTCGCGTCCGTGGCCAGCCGCGCCTTGTCGGGCACGTAGTAGAAGACGCTCTCGTTGTTCAGTTCCGGGAACAGCGTCAGCTCGCCGGCCTTCACCGACTTGTCGAGCAGGATCTGCTGCGCGCGGGCCGGCGCGACCACGGCCGCCATCGCCAGGGCCACGGTCACCGCGGCCATCGGCCAACTCGTGTTTCGCAGTCTCATTTCGTGGCCCTCCCCACCAGCTCGCTGAAGCGATCGAGCACTCGTTCTTTCGCGCCCGCCACCGCGGTGCGCGCGGCCTGCACGGCTTCCGCGCGCAGGGTCGGCACTTCCAATACGTCCTTGGGGATCGCGGCGAACACGTAGTCGTCGCCGACCTTGGCGCTCCACGGGGTGGCCAGCTTGCCGTCGGTCTTGTGGTCCACGACGAGCCGGTAGGCGTAGCCCTTCGCGTCGCGGTCCATGAAGATCTTCCGCGAGGCGGTCGCCTCGCCGCGGGCGGCCGAGAGGCTGATGTTCTCCTCGACCTCGGTGCCGAGCCGCGGGTAGTGGATCTGCACCGTGATGCGCGCGATGTTGCTCGCCTTCATGGCCTCGAGGTCGGCCTCCACCTCGATCGTGCGCGGAGCGATGGGCGCCGCCAGCGTCACGCCTTCCCAGCTGCCCTTCTGCCACGCGGGCGTGGCCGGCCAGATCTGGCCGCCGCGGAAGCTCCACTGGGTCTGGTACTCGTACGCGTCGGGGTTCGTGTCCTCGCCGCGCGCATACGTGACCGTGGCGTTGATGCCCTTCTCCTTCACGAACTTCTCGTCGATCGTGACCCGGTCCTCGAACGGGTTGCCCGACGCGCGCTTCTTGCGCACGTTCACGGTGACGTAGTTCGCCTGCTGCTCGAACAGGTCCTTGGCGTCGAGATCGAGGATGAAGTGGATGTCGCGGTGCTGGAAGAACGGGTCGTTCAGGTTCACCGCCGCGACGCAGTTCGGGTTGTCGCGCACACCGTCGTACCAGCGGCCGAGGTTGCCCACGAGCGTGTACGGCTTCTTCAACGCGATGCGCGAGTCGAGCCGGATCGTGCGCGAGCCGCGCTGCTCCGACGACTTGATCACCGACTGCTTGAACGTGTACCCGGAACCGTGCCGGATGTCGGGGCCCTTGTCCTCGCCCGCGGCCGCCGGGGGCGGCGCGGCCGCCGGAGCGGGTTCGGCGACGCTCGCGAGGAACATCTGGAGGAACGCCTCGCGCACTTTCGCCACGCGCTCGTCGGACACGAGTTCGTCGAACTGGAGCGTGATGGCCTTCTTCTCGAGCAGGAAGTCGAACTGGTTCTTCACTTCCTGGTACGAGTACGAGTAGATGCCCGAGCAACTCCAGAAGCCGCACGACGTGCCGGTGCGCGTGCGCTTGTACTCGGCGTCGAGCGTCGTGCCTTCCTTCGCGATGCGCGACCAGTCCACGGTCATGGACGCGCGCACGGCGGGGGCGAGCACGGTGTAGCCGAAGTTGAGCCCGATCGAGACGTCGGCGATGGAGCGCTGCTTCTCGAACGACGCGGCCAGCAGCTGCGCGCCCTCGGCCGTGAGCCGCGCCGCGGCGGCGGCGCGCCCGCCCGGCACGAGCGGCGCGCGGCCCGACGTGGCGAGCGCCGACGACATCTTGCCGTCGTTGAGCGTGCCCGAGATCACCTGGAACGTGCCGCCCTCGCCGTCGGCCTCCATGGGCACCGCGCCCAGCAGCTCGCCATTCGGATCGAGCTTCTTCAGGCGGTCGCGGACCTCGGCCTCCTGCTCGGCCGTGAGGCCCCACTCCATCAGGAAGTGCATGAGGCCGCCGTTCACGCCGCCCGCGTCCGCGCGCTGCTCGGTGGTGAACTTGAGGAACAGGAACTCGGGCACGCCGTCGGGGCGCCGCGCGAGCCGCAGGTTCACGGGCAGGTAGTAGAACTGGTGCGTCTTCGCGCCCGGCGTCGCGCCCGCCACGCCCAGCAGCGTGACCGGCGTGTTGTCGCCGAGCGTCACGGTGAGCCGGTTCTCGTCGTCGAGCACCACGGCGTGCGCCGCGCCCGCCAGCAGGATCGTCCCGACGGCCGCCGCCAGGGCCCGCAGGCCCGCGCGCACGGCGCGTCTCCATCCGATTCGCATCATGGGTTCCTCCTCGCTCACCAACACGGCGACGCCGGCCACGGGGAATCCGCCGGCCCGCCCGTTCAGGGCATTTCGTCCACGAACACCAGTCCGCTCGACTCGCGGCGCTTCGACGTCCGGCGTTCTCCACCGGCGAGCTGCCACGTCGTCGTCACTTCGTACTCCGGCTGGCCCAGCGGCAGCGTGACCTCGAGTTCCTGGTTCTCGAGCGGGTCCCCGGGGCGCACGACGAGCTGGGGATGGCGGCGCTCGCCGAAGAACGGGTAGTCGACCTCGATCACCACGGCGCGCACGCCGCGCGCGCGCAGCGAGTCGCCATCGCCCGCGAGCCGCACCGAGCGGCGCTCGTACGGGGCGAACAGGTCGATCATCGGCGACTCCGACCGGGTCCACGGCGTCTCGAGCACGCCGCCGCCCTTGAAGCTCCAGCGCGTGCGGAACTCGTAGCCGAGCCACGCCACGCGGTCGGCGTCGCCGTTCCAGCCGTAGACCAGCCTCGGGTGCGTCGTCGCGCCCGCGTTCGCGCGGTCGAGCACGATCTCGCCCAGCGTGGTCTCGCCGTTCGCGTGCTGTTTGCGCAGCGTCACGGTGATGCTGTTGGCCCGGGCGATGACGTGCTCGTTGGTCAAGATGACGCCGTCGGGGTGGATGATCACCCCCGAGCCCAGCGACTGCTCGCTGCGCCAGTTGGACGCCACCAGAGGCAGATCGCGAATCACCAAACCGGCCGCAAATACCTTGCCGGCCTCGCTGTCTTCCCAATTGATACCGGTATTGCCGATGTGCGGGT
>WBZQ01001778.1_pt1 | contig 14472 bp, 9 predicted proteins | sample 5204251 | NCBI WGS metagenome assembly WBZQ01 (sample SAMN12412402, study PRJNA552823) | activated sludge metagenome | isolation source: activated sludge from nitrification reactor of wastewater treatment plant... | place: USA: Virginia | collected 2017-09 | reverse complement strand
TAAAGCGACTGGAAAATACTACAATAGCGGCGATGAGTGGCTCTGGTGCTTGTGTTTTTGCTGAGTTTGCATCCGAAAATGCGGCGCGCGCTGCGTTGCAGCAACTACCAGACACGATGAAAGGCTTCGTAGCCAAAGGATTGGATCAGCATCCCATGCATGATTTGATGGAGTGTAGATAAAAAACTGGGGAGTCGCCAAGTGGTAAGGCACCGGATTTTGATTCCGGCATTCGTAGGTTCGATCCCTACCTCCCCAGCCAAATAGTCAAATTTTACTCGGTAACCCGAACAATAAATCGATTAACTCATTTAGTGCGAGTAATACCTCCAAGCATTTCACGCTCATGCTCTTTTTCCCGCAAATTATCTCAAGAATTCAAACAACAACATGTCCTATGACAGTTTGATGGTGTTCACGGGCACAGCCCACCCGAAATTGGCACAGGATGCCGTGAAACACCTTAATATCCATCTTGGACGCGCTACGGTCGGCCGTTTCAGCGACGGTGAAGTCATGGTGGAAATACTCGAAAATGTTCGGGGCAAAGACGTATTTGTCCTGCAATCCACTTGCGCTCCTACCAATGACAGTCTGATGGAAATACTGGTCATGGTTGATGCGCTCAAGCGCGCCTCCGCCGGACGCATTACCGCAGCCATCCCGTATTTCGGCTATGCTCGCCAGGATCGAAGACCCCGCTCCGTGCGAGTCCCCATTACCGCAAAAGTCGTGGCTAATATGCTCACTACCGTCGGTATCGACCGATTATTGACCATGGATCTGCACTCGGATCAAATTCAGGGATTCTTCGATATCCCGGTCGATAACATTTATGGCATGCCGATTCTGCTCGGCGACATCTGGAAACACAACTACCAGAATCTGGTCGTCGTTTCACCCGATGTCGGTGGTGTAGTGCGCGCACGCCATCTCGCCAAACGCCTGGAGTGCGATCTGGCGATCATCGACAAGCGTCGTCCCAAGCCCAATGAAGCCAAGGTCATGAACATCATCGGCGAAGTCAAAGACCGTACTTGCGTGATCATCGATGACATGGTGGATACCGCGAATACCTTATGCCAGGCGGCAAAAGCATTAAAAGAACACGGCGCGAAAGCAGTAATCGCTTATTCCACGCACGCGGTACTCTCTGGTAGCGCAATCGAACGCATTAGCAGCTCGGAACTGGACAAACTGGTCGTCACCGACACTATCCCATTGCGCGAGGATGCAATGGCCTGCGAACGCATCTGTCAGCTGAGCATTGCCAACTTGCTGGCCGAAACCATGCTGCGCATCAGCAACGAGAGTTCACTAAGCTCATTATTCATGGAATAGTAAACAAGTTTTATCAACCGGTTTGTTTGGTCGCGAACAAGCCATAATCAAGGAGCAATCACTATGAAAATTGAAATCAGCGCCGACGTGCGCACAGCGCAGGGAAAGGGTGCGAGCCGCCGCCTGCGCCGTTCCGGCAAGGTACCGGCCATCATCTATGGTGGCAGTCAGGAACCACAATCCATCGAAATGGACCATAACGATCTGTACCACAAGCTCAAACTGGAAGCCTTCCATGCTTCCATTCTGACTTTGAGTGTAGGCGGAAAAGCAGATCAGGTATTGCTGCGCGACGTACAGATGCACCCGTTCAAGCAACAGGTCATGCACGTCGATTTTCAGCGCGTCGACAAGAACAAGAAAATCCATATGAAAGTACCATTGCACTTCATCAATGCTGAAGTCTCCCCCGGGGTCAAAACATCCGGTGGTATCGTGTCGCACATTCTGACCGAAGTGGACATCAGCTGTCTGCCCTCACAATTGCCGGAATTCATTTCGGTTGATCTAGCTGAAATGACAGCGGGCCACACGCTGCATTTGAGTGATCTGGTACTGCCCGAAGGTGTGGAAACTGTTGCTTTGTCCAAGGGCGAAAATCTGCCGGTGGCCACAATCACCATCCCTCGCTCGGCACTGTCTGAAGAAGCCGCCAGTGAAGAAGCCGGAGCAGAGAAAAAAGCCTGATCGGCTCGCTCAGCGAATGAAATCCGAGAAATCTGCTGGAATGGACATTTCAGCAGATTTTTCTTTTGCATGAACTCATAAGCACCCCATGACATGAAATTGATCGTAGGACTGGGCAATCCCGGCAGAGAGTACGACGGCACCCGGCATAACGCCGGTTTTGACTGGATCGACCGGCTGACGCACAAACTGCAGGTTTCGCTCAGACCAGAATCACGTTTTCATGGCGTGTGCGTGCAAATCCGCCAGAAAGATGCAGATGTATGGCTGCTGGAACCGCAAACGTTCATGAATCGCAGTGGTCAGTCGGTCGCTGCTCTGTGCCAGTTTTATAAAATCCAGCCGCAGGAAATGATCGTGGTGCACGATGAACTGGATTTGCCACCCGGCGTAGCCAAACTGAAAAAAGGCGGCGGCTTGGGCGGGCATAACGGTCTCAAGGATATCGCGGCCAGAATGGGCACGCAGGATTTCTGGCGGTTACGTATCGGTATCGGCCATCCCGGCGATCGCAATGCCGTGGTTGGATATGTTCTGCACCCGCCACGCAAGGAAGAAGCGCCGCTGATCGATGAAGCCATCGCTCGCAGTCTGGAAGTCTGGCCGCTGATTGCACAAGGTGCGTGCGAAGCCGCCATGTTGAAATTACACACAAAAGCATAACAATTCGGTAAAGATTACAATCGTCATTTAACTTTTTAATGAGAATCAGGTTATGAGTCTGAAATGCGGAATCGTCGGTCTTCCCAATGTCGGCAAATCCACTTTGTTTAACGCGCTGACCAAGGCTGGCATCGCGGCAGAAAATTATCCGTTCTGCACCATCGATCCGAACATTGGTATCGTCGAAGTGCCGGACCCACGCCTGCAAAAACTCAGCGACATCGTCAAACCGCAAAAAGTGCAGCCAGCCATCGTCGAATTCGTCGACATCGCCGGTCTGGTTGCGGGCGCGTCCAAAGGCGAGGGATTGGGCAACAAATTCCTGGCCAACATCCGCGAAACCGACGGCATCGTCAACATGGTACGCTGCTTCGCCGATGACAATGTCGTGCATGTCGCTGGCAAGGTCGACCCGATCTCCGATATCGAGGTGATTCAAACCGAACTGTCGCTGGCCGATCTCGCCACGGTGGAAAAAACGCTGCTGCGCGAATCCAAAGTGGCCAAGTCCGGTAACAAGGATGCGGTTAAGTTATGCGCACTGCTGGAAAAAGTGCAAGCGCACCTGAACGAAGGTAAACCCGCCAGAACGCTCGATCTCGACAAAGATCAAAAACACCTGTTGCAACCGTTGTGTCTGTTGACTGCCAAACCGGCGATCTACGTCGCCAACGTCGACGATCACGGCTTTGAAAACAACCCGCTGCTCACTCGCGTGCAGGAATATGCCGCTCAGGAAGGCGCACCGGTCGTCGCCATCTGCGCCGCGCTCGAAGCGGAAATCGCGGAACTATCCGACGAAGACAAAAAGGTCTTTTTAGCCGACCTGAGTCTCGAAGAACCCGGTCTCAATCGCCTGGTACGCGCCGGTTACGACCTGCTCGGCCTGCAAACCTACTTCACCGCTGGCGTCAAGGAAGTCCGCGCCTGGACCATCCACAAAGGCGACACCGCGCCGCAAGCAGCCGGCGTCATCCACACCGATTTTGAAAAAGGCTTCATCCGCGCCGAAGTCATCGGCTACGACGACTTCATCGCCTGCAACGGCGAACAAGGCGCTAAAGAAGCCGGCAAAATGCGCCTTGAAGGTAAGGAATACATCGTCAAGGACGGCGATGTGATGCACTTCCGCTTCAACGTCTGAGAAAGCTCTGAAAAAATACTGCGCTCGTCCATGATGCGTTGAAATCAGACTCATAATGCTCATTTACTATCTGTAAATTGCGCTTTTTCACCTGATTCCGCCTTGCCTGTCCTTCGCTCGCTACCTTTTTCGGCGCTTCCTGATTGGGCATGTCGCAAATTGTTATTTTTTGCGACATATTCGATTGACCTGTCGCTGCTGACGACATAAACTGACGACGTGTCGCAAAAATGCAAAAATTAAACCATGACTGCCTGGCGTCCGGATCAACCATACAACGACCTACCGTCGCTGCCTCCCGCAGCCGAGCTGGAAACGCGCACGGTGCTGAAGCAGTGTATTGCTGCCCGGGCTGCACTGGCAGAACTCAAACAAGCCGCTGAACTCATTCCCAATCAAGGCGTTTTGATCAATGCCCTGCCGCTGCTTGAAGCGCAAGCCAGCTCGGAAATCGAAAACATCGTCACCACGACGGACCGGTTGTTTCAGTTTCAAAGCGCAAACGAGTATGCCGACCCAGCCACACGCGAAGCCCTGCGCTATAGCAGTGCGCTGCTGGAAGGGTTTCAGGCATTAAAGCAGCACCCGCTGAACACCCGCACCGCGGAACAAGTGTGCACGCGCATCAAGGGCATGGACATGCAGGTGCGGCGCGTACCCGGAACGGCACTGGCCAATCAAGCCACCGGTGAAGTGATCTATACACCGCCCGCCGGGGAAGACCTGCTGCGCGCCAAATTGGCCAACTGGGAACGCTACCTACACGAAGCACGCGAAATCGATCCGCTGATCCGCATGGCAGTCGGACATTATCAATGTCGAGGCAATCCACCCGTTCACCGATGGCAATGGCCGCACCGGACGCGTGCTGAATAGCCTATTTCTGATCCAGGAAGATTTATTGACGCTGCCGATTCTTTACCTCAGCCGCTACATCATCAAGAACAAAACCGAGTATTATTGCCTGCTGCTCGACGTCACGCGCAACCAAGCATGGGAGCCGTGGATTGTCTTCTTACTGCAAGGCATCGAAGACACAGCACACTGGACCACCACCAAGATTGCCGCCATCCGCACTCTCTCAGGATTGACAATTGATTATGTGAAGAAGAAAGCACCCAAAATCTACAGTCGCGAGCTGGTCGATCTGATCTTCGATCTGCCTTACTGCCGAATTCAGAACCTGGTTGAAAAAAACATCGCCGGACGTCAAGCCGCTTCGCGCTATCTCAAACAACTGGCAGACATCGGTGTGCTGGAGGAAAGAACCATCGGGCGCGAAAAACTTTTTATAAACCCTAAGCTAATGCAACTATTAACACGAGATGGCAATACAATCGCCGTCTACTGATTGTGGAACTTGTGCAACCACGAACCAGCTTAGCAAACAGGGCATCGCCATAGATTTAATTGCCTTCGGTGCTGGCCAAAAGAATATTATGGACAAAAACCAGAATAAGCAGACTCGGCTCAGTGATCCGGAAGAGAAGGTCCGAGCCAAAGCTTATCTTTTACTAGGGCTGGAAAAACAGATGGTCATCAGAGTATTGCTGGCTGCCTTAGGCAATCAACATACATTTCACCACCTGCAGATCGAAGTCACTGTCTTCAATTTCAAGTACACCACCATCCGCGAAACCAACGCCGCAATGCTCAAGGTTGCGCTAGTGCGACTTCTTTCTGGAGAACATTGAGTGCAGTTCATCACACACGGCCCCGATATTCCCGACGCACTCCTGCAGGCGCACGAGGAAGGCCGCGTGGTATTTTTCTGTGGAGCAGGAGTTTCTCGTCCTGCAGGGTTGCCAGACTTTGGCGGCTTGGTACAGAGTTTGTTCCAACAAGCCGGGGAACCGGCAGATGGAGCTGAAAGTGATTTGATCGGGCAAAGCCAATTTGATCGCGCGATTGGGCGCTATGAACGGCGGATTCAAGGGGGACGGACGACCACTCGTCGAGGGCTACCTTCCATACTCACTGCTGATCTGACCAAACGGCGCGCACTGACAACCCATTTCGCATTGCTGACTCGCGGTCGGTCTCATGATGGTGGCCTCAAGCTGGTAACAACAAATTTCGATACCCTGTTCGAAGATGCGGCAAGCCACTATCGCTTGCCAGCCCCGACCGTTTATCACGATCCACCGACCCGCCTGCGCTGGAACGGTGTTGTGCATCTGCACGGGAGAATGCCTGTCCAACCATCGGCGGATGACCTCGATCAGCTCGTCCTGTCAGATGGAGATTTTGGTCAGGCGTACTTGACCCAAGGCTGGGCGGCTCGATTTGTCGCTGGATTATTTCGGGACTACACGCTGTGTTTCGTTGGATACAGCATCGACGACCCTGTGTTGAGATACATGACTGCTGCCCATGCGCTGGATGGAGCACAGAAAATGTTCGCCTTCGCGTCTTACGAAACCGGCAAAGCGGAGTCTGCATTACAGGCATGGAAGGATAAGCATGTAAGTCCTATCTTGTACGACGATGCAGCCTTTCATCGGAGCCTGCACCGGACACTGCACGTTTGGGCGTCCGTGTATCGCGACGGGGTAGGTGGCAAAGAACGCCTTGTCGCACGCTATGCGCATCGCCTACCCAAAGAAAGCAAGCCACAAAACGACTTTGTAGGAAGGATGCTGTGGGCATTGTCAGATCAAGCGGGTTTACCGGCAAAACGCTTTGCCGATTTCAGTCCCGCCCCGTCGCTGGATTGGTTGTTGGACGCATTTTCTGACGAGCGCTATCGTTACAGTGATCTGGCGCGTTTTGATGTCCCTGCACGCAAAAAGATTGATGGCAACCTCCGTTTCAGCCTGATTCGCAGACCCGCGTCTTACAACCGCGCACAGCCAATGCGACTGGTTTCCGGAGTGAACCCTGAAACTCAGTGGGATGACGTGATGTTCCACCTGGCCCGATGGCTGGTGCGCCACCTGGATGACTCCAGACTGGTCCTCTGGATCGCGCAACGTGGCGGCCGGATACACGACCGCTGGCTGCGGCTGATCGAGCACGAGTTGGATCGATTTTCTTCACTGGAACGTGAAGGAAAAACCTCCGAGCTTGATGAAGTCCGCTTGCATGCACCCAAAGCCATTCCTGGCCCACTGATGCGCACCTTGTGGCGTCTTCTGCTCAGTAGCCGGGTGAAATCACCGTGGCACGGCCCTGATTTGTATCGCTGGAAAGGACGTCTCAAGCGTGAAGGACTGACCGTCACATTGCGTCTGGAATTGCGAGAGTTGCTTGCCCCCAAGGTTGTCTTAAAGAAGCCGTTTCGCTGGGGTGACGACGATTCGAGCAGTACAGACGAGCCCACGCAGATCAAGCAATTGGTGGACTGGGAACTCGCACTGGCCGCTGATCATGTGCATTCCGCTCTGCGCGATTTGGCTGATGAGCACTGGACGTCGGCCCTGCCACATCTGCTGGATGATTTTCAACAGCTATTGCGTGATGCGCTGGACCTGCTGTGCGAGTTGGGCGAAGCCGACGACCGTAGCGACCGCTCGCATTGGGAGCTGCCATCCATCACGCCCCACTGGCAGAACCGGGGTTTCCGCGACTGGGTGAGCCTGATCGAATTGCTGCGGGAAGCGTGGATGGCGGTTCGCGTCAACGACAGTGCGCGCGCGACACGAATCGCACAAAGCTGGTTTGAACTGCCGTACCCAACCTTTAAACGTCTGGCCCTGTTTGCCGCGAGTCACGATGGTTGCATCCCGCCCGAACAGTGGGTGAATTGGCTGTTGGCCGATGACGCGTGGTGGCTGTGGTCCACCGATACGGGGCGGGAGGTGTTCCGGCTTTTCGTTTTGCAGGGGCAGCATTTGGCAGGGGCCGCAGAGGAACACCTTGAGGCTGCCATTTTGGCGGGTCCGCCGCGCGAGATGATGATGAGTAAGCCGGAGCCGGATTGGTGGACTCAGCATGTCTTGTTTTCCACGTGGCTGCGTCTTGCAAAGTTAAAAGCATCTGGCCTTGCACTGAGCGCGCCAGCAGCGGCACGCTTGGCGGAAATTTCCACGGCCTACCCACAATGGCAGTTGGCGATCAATGAGCGTGACGAGTTCTCGCACTGGATGAGTGGCACGGGTGACCCGGATTACGAGGACATCCGGGATATCGACATTGCTCCTCGCAAGCGGTCAGAGCTCGTGCAATGGCTCACCAAGCCGACGCCAGAGCGGCGACCTTTCTACGAGGATACGTGGCGTGAGGTTTGCCGCTCGCGCTTCTTTCACAGTTTGTTTGCGTTAAGTGATCTCGCACAGGATAGTGTTTGGCCCGCTGGCCGATGGCGCGAAGCTCTGCAGACGTGGGCTGAAGAAGGCATGGTGTTGCGCTCTTGGCGGTACGCCGCACCGCTGGTGCTGACCATGCCTGATGCCGTGCTGCAGGAGATTGCCCACGGTGTTACGTGGTGGATGGAAACTGCATCCAAGTCCATCAATCGCCACGACGGCATCTTGCTGGACCTTTGCCGCCGCGTCCTGGCGCTGCCGCTGGACACAGGATCAGGCTCTCGCATCATCCGAAACGGAGTCGAGACCTATGACCCTGTTGTCTCGGCGATCAACCATCCCGTCGGGCACACTGCGCAGGCACTAATCAACCTGTGGTTCAAGCAGAACCCAGAACGACAACGATCTGCTTCCTGCGGACCTCAAGCCTATCTTCACCGCATTGTGCAATGTGCAGGTGGATCGCTTCCGCCACGGCCGGGTATTGCTGGGTTCGCAGCTGATCGCATTTTTCCGCATAGATCGCCCTTGGACCGAACAGAACCTTTTGCCGTTGTTCGGCTGGAGCAGTCCCGTCGAAGCGAAAGCCGTGTGGGAAGGCTTTCTCTGCTCGCCGCGTTTGTATCAGCCTTTGTTGATCGCCTTCAAGCCCCAGGTTCTGGATAGCGCAAACCACTATGCCGATCTTGGTGAGCACCGCCAGCAGTTCGCCGGCTTCCTGACCTACGCAGCATTGGGCCCGACTGAGGGATACACCATAGACGAGTTCCGATCTGCGATTGGTGCGCTTCCACAAGAAGGTCTAGAGGAGTCCGCGCAGGCGTTTTCCCAGGCCATCGAAGGTGCTGCCGATCAGCGTGAGGACTACTGGAAAAAACGCGCACAACCGTTCTGGCAAGAGATCTGGCCCAAATCCCGTGACCTGGCCACCCCGCGCATCGCCGAGTCATTGACCCGCCTGATCATTGCTGCCGGAAGCGAATTCCCAGCGGCTTTGGCTGCGATACGGAGTTGGCTGCAACCCATCGAACATCCACATTACGTCGTAGACACACTCCGCGAATCAAAATTATGTGCACGATTCCCGTCAGATGCTTTGTGCCTGCTAGATGCTGTGATCGCTAATCAACAGTGGTGGGCACCCCAGGAATTGAAGCAATGTTTGGATGAGATCGTACAAGCTGCGCCATGGCTTGCACAAGACTCTCGTTACACGAGACTACGAGAATACTTGCGGAAGCAGGATGGCTAAATCAAAAGCAACAAAGTCAAGTAAGTCCCAGCCTGCCTACTCAAGTTTCTGGTCGATCAGTTGGTGTGCCTTTGCTTCGGGATTCATGCGTGTTTCTCCCTGCTCAGCAGTAAACGAAATATTGGATTGGATTGGATTGGATTGGATTGGATTGGATCGGATCGGATCGGATCGGATCGGATCGGATCGGATCGGATCGGATCGGCATTAACCTAACGTTAACAAAGATTTTGCATTATATCCGGATGATCGATGCGAATTATGCGGTGTTTTGTTACGTCGCCACAATCACCCGAACGGCATCGAGCCGCAAATGACTCGATGCCAGCGCGCCGGTTAGCTGCTGCAGTTGTTGTTCAAAAAATTGAATTTCTTCGTCGCGTACATTTGGGTTGACCTGCTGCAAGGCTTTTAGGCGTTCGATTTCCAGGGAGAAGGTTTGCTGGATGCGCGCTTCGGCTGCAGCGATGAGTTGCGGGGCTCGTATGCTGGCTTGTTGCTCGCTGACGGCTATCAGCTCACGAATGGCGTCTTCCTTCAGTTGAATCACTTGTTTGGCGATGCCGGTTGCGACCGGTTGCAGGTGCTGATTGACCGAATCGTGATCGAGGTATGGATAATCGCCACTGCCCTGTTCGTCGAGCAGGATGCGAATCACTGCAGGGGGCAGGTAGCGGTTGCTTTGCTGCACATTGTGTCCGCTAGCTTCGAGCACAAACAGGGTTTCCAGTAGCAAAGTGCCGGCCGGTACTTGTTTGTGCTTCATCATGACCACCACGGCGTTGCCGTTTTCCTGACTCAGAATCCGCTCCATCGCGTGTGCAACCATCGGGTGCTCCCATGTCAGAAAGTGCACATCTTCGTTGCCCAACGCCACGTTACGCATGTAGGTGATAATCGAACCTTCATCGTCCAGACCGGGAAACGGCATGCTCATACGTTCGCTCGGTTCGATCAGGAAGCTGCCGGCGCGATGCTCTTCGATGTGCACGCCGCAGCAATCGAATACCGTGTCCATGTAATGCGGCAGCAGCGGGTCGTCATCCTGCGCCTGCGCTTGTTGAGTCAACTGGTTCGCGATCAGTGGACGAAACGAATTGTATTCGAGCAGCCTGTCGCGACCGCGGTCAAGCGCTTTGTTCAATTCCCGATGCGCCGTCTGCGTGACGTCGATCAATTCCGCCAGTGCTGCGGCTTGGGTCTGGCGTTGATGCAGCGCTGAGATGAGTTGGTTTTCCACTTTGAGAAACACCGTTTGTCCGGCCGGGCAAGTTTTCTCGAACGCATTCAACCCTTCGTGATACCAATGAAACATCACGGCAAGTGCGCTGTTTTCCAGGTAGGGCACGTGAATCTGTATGGTTTCCGTCTGCCCGATGCGATCGAGGCGGCCGATCCGCTGCTCGAGCAAATCGGGATTGAGCGGTAAATCGAATAGCACCAGGTGATGAGCAAACTGGAAATTGCGACCCTCGCTACCGATTTCCGAGCAGATCAGTATTTGACCGCCAGTTTCCTTGTCGGCAAAGAATGCGGCGGCACGGTCGCGGTCGACCAGACTCATGCTCTCGTGAAACACCGGAATGAATTGCCCGGTTGTTTCTTTCAGTGCCTGCGCCAGATCGCGCACCGTTTGAGCGTTGGCGGCGATGACCAGTATCTTTTCCGGCTTTACCCGCTTGAGCGTGGCGATCAGCCACGGTACTCGCGGGTCGATTTCGGTCCAGTACGGCTGCTCGTCTTCGCATCGCACCTGGTAGATGAGTTCCGGACACAGCAGCAATTGCGGTTTGGATAATGGCGTAGTTTCAAACGTTGTCAGGCATGTTTGATATTCCATCGGTAATGGCAGTGGACTGGCCACCAGCTTACGCTCGGGAAAACCTTTGACTGCCACACGCGTGTTACGGAACAGAATGCGCCCGGTACCGTGCCGGTCGAGCAAGGATTCCGCGAGCTTGCTCCGGGCTTGCTGGCTTTGCGGTTCCGCCAGCAATGCTTGCGCTTGCATCGGGTCGATTGTATTAGCGATCAGTTGACGGATGTCATCATTCAATTCCTGCCCTTCGAGCAAGGCTTCCACGGCTTTGGCGATCGGCTCATACGATTGTTCTTCAGTGACAAATGCTGAAAAACTACCGAAGCGATGTGGATCGAGCAAACGCAAACGGGCGTAGTGACTGGCCTTGCCCAGTTGTTCCGGTGTTGCGGTCAATAACAACACGCCCGGTGTGCACGCTGCCAGTTGCTCGACCATGTCATACTGTGGGCTAACGGCCTGCTGCGACCAATGCAAATGATGCGCTTCGTCGATCACCAGCAAATCCCATCGACCTTCTAAGGCTTGTTTAAAACGTTTCGGATGTTGCCGGAGAAAATGCAGACTACACAGCACCAGTTGCTCGCTGTGGAACGGGTTTTCGCCGCTTTCGCTTTCTTTGCTGCTTTCGACCTCTTCATCTTCATCGTCTTCGTCGCTTGCTTCCAGCGATAGACAGCGCTCTTCGTCGAAGATGCTGAATTGCAGGTTGAAACGCCGTAGCATTTCTACCAGCCATTGGTGCACCAGAGTTTCGGGTACCACGATGAGCACGCGCTTCGCGCGTTCGGTCAGTAATTGCTGATGCAGGATCAGACCGGCTTCGATGGTTTTACCCAGACCGACTTCGTCGGCCAGCAGTACGCGCGGCGCAAAACGACGACCGACTTCGTGCGCGATATAAAGCTGATGTGGAATCAGACTGGTACGTGTGCCCACCAGGCCGAACAGCGGCGCTTGTGTCAGTCGATTGCGCATCAGCAATGTCAGGTAGCGGATGCGAAACCATTTGTCGTGATCGAATTGACCGGTAAAAAGACGTTCGGATGGGCGGTTCAACTGCATCAGATGAGCCAGCTGACCCTCCGGTAGCTCGATCCGGTCGCCGCTTTCAGTGATACCTGCATAAACCATCAAACCATCCTGTTCGCGGCTGTCGGTAACCTTGAGTATATTACCTTGCTGATCCTTGATGCTGTCGCCAGCTTTGAAAATAATGCGAGTCAGGGGAGCGGATTGTCGGGCATACGAGCGCGTCTCGCCAATGGCATTGAACAGGATAGTGACGATTCTGTGTTCGACAGTCTGTATCGTGCCTAATCCCAGCTGTAAATCAACATCGCAGATCCAGCGTTGACCTGGCTTGAAATCGTGCATGACTGATTCGTTCCTCAAAAGGCCAGTATATTAATCGAAAACAGTCGGAAAATGCCATCCAGCAAACAACACTAGAGACGATCAAGATTGACCGATCAGATAGAAATACCAGTCAATTGGGCCGTACTCGTGGCTGTAAAACTCAGTAAGTTAATAACTATAGTAAGCGCTTAACATCATAAACCCCTTTTCTTAATATACTAATTAAACTTAAATTTATACTTTTATTTAAATAATTAACATTTTAGTGCTGAGTTAAAATTTTAAATTACAAGTTTCATCTGTACCACCTAACTCTAGAATTATGTATTTTGAAGATAGGGGGTTTTATCGAAAAGAAATTTACTAACTGTTAATCGTTAAAGGTAATTCTATGCAATCCAAATACAAATTAATCTTTTTTATTATTGCTTTAGTAACTACTTCAGTGGCCTTTGCTCAGCCGCCGACACATTATGAATTGCACGGAGATAATTTAAAAATTTCATATTCGACCACAAGTTTTTCTGGTAAGCCATTACTAAGTTATAACGATGGAACCAAGATTAAAAATTTCAGCGGAGAAGAAATTAGGACGATAGGCACTGAAGTAGGTACTTTAGTTACTGTAACCATTCGAAAAACTTCGAATTCAGGTTCGACAACTTTTACAGTTCTGATACCTAAAATTAATATTGACTCAAAAGATATATATTTTCAAACAGAAGGCATTACCACCAGACATAAACTATCTATTAACCCCAGCCTTTCTTTTGGGCAGATAGATTCAAATAAGTTTACTTCAATGAAAGGTATTGCAAGCTTGTTCTATTATTAATTCCAGATATCTAATCGGAACTAATTTGTAATAGAGGCATTTGCTTAAAAGCGATGATTGTATATTTTAATGTTAGATAACCAGTACACATTCATCAAGCATAGCAATACTCATATATCTTTCATTACTAAAATCTATATTAATAAGTGGCTTAGGAGGGTTTAAGCGTAACAAATTAAGAATCTGATGATAGAGATTATCACGGCGATGACGATGATTAAAACGAAATTCGGTTTCTTTCAGGTGCAGAGAAAAGGTAGTCTACACGCCATTGAATTTTGCAAAATGTCTTTTAGCGAGACTCCAGAAAGATAATGACTTGCAATGTTGCTTTGGAATAATATGGCGCAATCTGTATGAGTTTTTCATTGATGTTTTAAGACACCAATGATGATCGCTTTCTATGCTCGACGCCCTCTTTTACCACTGACTTACTGAGCACCAGAGATTCATCAACTTCTGCAGCACTCTGCGGCGACTCAAGCTCACAACACTGGGCAGTTCGTTGTTGTACTTTAAGGAAAATAGTATTGACGAATCGGATAAAAATACCAGTCAATTGAAACTTACTCGTGGCTGTAAAATCCAGTGAAAAACATCGAATAAGTTGCCTGAATTTAGCATCTCTGATTCGAGAACGAAAATGGTATCTTTTTTAAAATTCATCTCAGTAAGTTAACACGCTTTAATAAGTGCTTAACTTCCTAAGACCCAAAAAGATATAGCTGGTTGATTTCCTGATGAACCGGAATCCGACCAGCTATTTAAATAATTAAAGGTAAAACTTTCCTGATTACAATTAGAAGTTCAGGAACAGACTGGCCACAAAGTTGTGCATCATCTGATCCGGACGTCTACTATGCGGTCTGTTGATAAATTGGTTCATGTAACCCATTTCGACAGTAGCCCATTGGTTGATTTTATAACCCAATCCGACAAAAGCCCGATTCTGATCATAACCACGGGAAATGAAACCGGGATTGTTGTCAATGGTTGTCATCGCAATAAACAACTCACTTTGAACGATAAAGCTCAGGTTTGGATCAATCTTGGGTAATGGTACAGCCAGTTTGACCAATTGACGAAAGCGGTGCGCCACGTCATTGCTACCCGGAAGGGGTGCAT
>WBZQ01000130.1_pt1 | contig 14478 bp, 19 predicted proteins | sample 5204251 | NCBI WGS metagenome assembly WBZQ01 (sample SAMN12412402, study PRJNA552823) | activated sludge metagenome | isolation source: activated sludge from nitrification reactor of wastewater treatment plant... | place: USA: Virginia | collected 2017-09 | reverse complement strand
AAGATAAGGCCAAGGCCGGCACCCATCGGCTGATCTTCGGCAAGCTGATCCGCACGGGGCCCAACAAGAATCAGATCAAGCTCGCCACGCCGGAGGGGGAGAAAGTGTTCCCGCTGGAGCGGATGGAAATCAAGACCAAGCCGATCGCCGACGGAGACAATATTGTCGTCGAGCTGAACGAGGAAGGAACCGTCATTGACCTGAGAAAGGCGCAGTAACTTGAATAGGTCTGGCGGGTACCCACGCTCCCGCCAGACCGCAGGTCGGTCGCGATGAACCCCTGCGTCTCAACATGTGCCAGGTGATGGTAGCAGTCAACATCGAACCCATTCATGGAGGTGCATGATGCCGGTGACATTGATCAATGTGTTTTCGGTCCCCGGTGCCAAGGAAGCCGAGTTTGTGCAGTGGTGGCAGGACGTCAAGGAGCACATCACAAAGCAAGCGGGATTCATCAGCGGCATGTTTCACAAGAGCATCAAGCCGGATAGCCGTTTCAACTACATTAACGTGGCCATCTGGGAGAATGAGTCCCTGTATTGGAAGGCCTATGAGAAGAGCGTCACACCCATGAAGGAGAAACTGGGGATGCTGAAGGTGGAAATGACGCCGGCGCTCTATCACGTCGCTTTCGAATACTGATGTAATAATGAGGAGAGTCAGTGTTCACGCACCAGGTCACTCACCAACTTCACCACGGAGGGCAGCATGAAGATGCACAACACAGTTCGAGTTGCGATCGGGGCGCTGGTTCTGGCCGGGGCGCTGGTCGGGGCCGGTTGTCATCGTCACCACACGCCGGCGGAACGAGCCGACTGGATGACGAACAAGATCGCCAAACATTTGGATTTGGACGACCAGCAGAAGGCGAAGCTGATGGCCGTGAGGGACGAAATAGTGGCCGCCCGGGCCGAGTCGCAGCAGGAGCATAAGGCGATCCTGGAAGACGTGGTGGCCCAGGTGCAAAGCGACCGGCTGGATCAGGCCAAACTGACCCAACTGATGGACCGGCACCAGGCCGAACAAAAGCGCGTCATGCAGCGGGTCTTGCCCAAGGTAGCGGAGTGGCATGCGACTCTTCGGCCGGAACAGAAGGCTGAAGCTGTGGAGCACATCCGCAAGTGGATGGACCGGTACGAAGGCAGTCACTAACCGCAGATGACCAGGATGTGGCTCTGAAGTGAGGCCGAACAGGGCTTGAATAGACGAACGAGACACTCTAACGTGACCAGTTAGAGTGCAATGCGCGAGCTGATTTGAATTGAGCATGGGCTGACGTAGACCGGTGCAGTAAGAACGCCCATTGTTCAGCGATCCATAAGGAGGATGACCATGGCAGCACCAGTGATGATCAATGACCCGGCAAAAGCAAAAGAGTTTTTCGAAGCGAAAATGGCCTTCACCACCGGTCCGGTGGAACTCGAACGGATGATGAAGAACAAGGAAGTGAATATCGTTGATGTCCGCGCGGCCGAAGATTATGCCGAGGGGCATATTCCGGGCGCGGTCAACTTGCCGAAGGATCAGTGGCGTTCCCTCACAGGTCTGCGCAAGGACAAGATCAATGTGCTGTATTGTTATTCACAGGTCTGTCATCTTGCCGCGACCGCCGCCGTGCAGTTTGCAGAGCAGGGCTATCCCATTATGGAACTCGACGGCGGATGGCGCTGGTGGAAGGATGATGGATTTGACGTCGAGAAGTGAGTACGTTGCCAATCGGTTCATTCTCGCTCACATGACATGAGATGAATCGCGCAGGAGGTGGTGCAGCCTCCCCGTTGAAGGCGGCTGCGCCGCTCTCGTGTCACGAAGCGACGATTCAGAAAGGAATCATGATGGCTCGTATGAAGGCCGTGCAAGCCACCAGACCTGGCGCCGACTGGGAGCTGGTTGAACGTGATATTCCCAGACCGAAGCCTGGCCAGGTGCGGGTGAAAGTCCAGGCCTGTGGTGTCTGTCACAGTGACATGTTCGTGAAAGAAGGCCATTGGCCGGGGCTTCAATTTCCACGCATCCCGGGGCATGAAATTGCCGGACTGATTGATGAAGTGGGATCCGCCGTCACGGCCTGGAAACCAGGTCAACGTGTCGGTGTCGGCTGGCATGGGGGCCACTGCGGTCAGTGCGACGCCTGCCGCCAGGGAGACTTTATCCTCTGCCGTTCGGGGCAGGTTTGTGGGATCAGCTACGACGGCGGGTGGGCGGAGTATGTGGTGGTACCGGCGGAAGCAGTGGCCGCCCTTCCGGATGAACTCTCGTTCGAGGAGGCCGCTCCCCTGCTCTGCGCAGGTGTCACCACCTTCAATAGTTTGCGTCACAGCGGCGCGAAGGCGGGTGACCTGGTGGCCGTGCAGGGCATCGGCGGACTGGGACACCTCGGCATTCAGTACGCGTCGAAGTTGGGTCTGAGGACCGTGGCGGTCGGGCGCGGAAAGGACAAGGAACCGCTGGCCCGCAAGCTCGGCGCTGCCCTTTACATTGATGCAGCGGTTGCGAATCCAGCCGAAGAACTCCAGCGACTGGGCGGCGCACGGGTCATTCTGGCGACCGCGCCGGACAGCAAAGCGATCGCATCAATGGTAGACGGACTGGGGGCGAATGGAAAATTACTCATAGTCGCCGCACCCGGTGAGCCGGTCATGGTGAATGCCATCACCCTGATCGGCAAACGTGCCTCCGTGCAAGGCTGGCCGTCCGGAACGTCGAGGGATTCCGAAGACACCTTGCGGTTCAGCGCCATGACGGACGTGCGGCCGATGATCGAACGGTTTCCTCTGGCACGCGCGCAGGAAGCCTATCAGCAGATGATGAGCGGCAAGGCGCGGTTCCGCGCCGTATTGACGATGAACGCGTAACCTTGGAGGAAGCGATGAAACGGAATGCTTCAGCAAAATGGCAGGGAGATCTGAAAACCGGCAAAGGGACGGTGTCGACGGACAGTGGGGTCTTGAGCGAGACGCAGTATTCGTTCAGTACCCGATTCGAGAACGGAAAAGGGACGAACCCGGAAGAGCTGATTGCGGCGGCGCATGCCGGCTGTTTTACGATGGCTCTTTCCGGACAGTTGGGCGCGGCGAATCTGGTCGCCGAACAATTGGCGACCACTGCCACCGTCACCATGGAAAAAGTCGAGGCTGGTTGGACTGTGACGGGCGTACATTTGTCCGTCACAGGTAAGGTGCCCAAGGCCGATGCCGCCGCCTGGGAGAAGGCGACCGCGGCGGCCAAGAGCGGCTGTCCGATCTCCCGGCTGCTGAATACGACGATCACGATGGATGCCAAATTGGTGAGTTAAGAGGAGCAGTGCCGCATGATGCGGCCTGCAGTGAAAGGAGAAGCGCGTGGAAAAACCTGCTGATGTGGCCCACCCCATTCATGCTCTGTTACAGCGGCGGTGGAGTCCGCGCGCGTTTGCGGACCGGATGGTGGAACCGGAGCAATTGCAGAGTCTGTTCGAGGCGGCGAGGTGGGCGCCGTCGTCCAATAACGAGCAGCCCTGGCACTTCATTGTCGGAACGAAGGCGGACCTTCCCGCGCATGAGCGTCTCGTGGCCTGCCTCAAGGAAGGCAACAGGAAGTGGGCCTTTCGCGCCCCGGTGTTGATATTGTCAGTTGCGCGGCTGAATTTCGAGGACGAAGGCACTCCGAACCGGCATGCCTGGCACGATACGGGGATGGCGGCGCTCAGCCTATGCCTGCAGGCCACGGCGTTGGGATTGATCGCGCACCAGATGGCGGGCTTCGAGATCGAGAAGGCTCGCACCGATCTTGGTCTACCCGCCGGGCATGAGCCGGTGGCGATGATTGCGATCGGATACCCTGGTGATGCGGGCGAGCTGCCGGAGTACCTGCGGGAGCGGGAATTGAAACCGCGTGAACGGAAAGCTGTGACCGAGTTCGTGTCTCACGGAACGTGGACTGGCTCGTCCGAGTGGCTGACCAGGTGATGGTCCCCGGCTACGCTCGCTGCACGCGCAGCATCTCATTGCCGCCCCGTTGAAGTTCATACTCCACCCGGTCGATGGACAGGTGATGGCCCTCTCGACGGAGTTCCTCGCACACCGGATCCACGTGTTGTGACCGCTCTGCGCGGAGCGCGAGCAGAGGGAAAATCCTCACTTCCCGCGCCACCTGCAACAGGGCTCGAATGGCAGCGAGGTGAAACGCGGCATCGAAGTGGTCCGAGTAGAGAAAGAGAAAGTGTGACGACAATGCGAGGTCGAACCGGTCTGCCTCGAACGGGAGGTTCGGTAAGGCGCCGCAGATATACCGTCCTGTTCTTCTCCCCTCGCTGTAATCGGCGACGAAGGTTTCCATCGCCGCGATCCGGTTCCGCCGCAGATCCTCCGGGTCGCGATGATAACCCCAGACCCAATTCTGCGGCGTCGCCCGCACCTGCTCGATGACGTGATCCAAGGTGGAGAAGAATTGCCGTTGGATCTCCGCTCCGGTGAATTGATAGAGTGGGTCGATCGATCGGACGTCGCCATCGGCTGCCGTGAGTTCCGCATTGAAGCTGGACGGCCCGGCGGCGGAGTCTAGAATGCGCTGCCGGCGGTCGGCCTCGCTGAGTGAAAACATCAGCTCATATTCGCGCAGCGACCGTCCGAACGGGACCGTCTGGTCAAGGCGAAGGCTCATGCACGCACAGTAGCAGGTGCCGCTCCAGGAAACGAGTATGCGGGATGGCACTGTTGCCTGGACGGAACCGAAGCAGGACCTTGTAGGAGCGGAGGAGTTGGGAATGGGTGCCTTAGCAGGGAAGGTCGCCATAGTGACCGGATCGTCCAGCGGGATCGGCCGCGCTATCGCCGAACGTCTGGCACAAGACGGCGCGACGGTGGTGGTGAATTACCATGCGCATGCGGAGAAGGCGTGGGCCGTTGCCGAGGGCATTCACGCCAAGGGCGGACATGCCTTCGTCATCCAGGCGGACATGAGCCGGGTGGCGGACGCGCAGCGCCTGGTGCAGCAGACGGTCGACCAGTTCCATCGTCTCGATATTCTGGTCAACAATGCCGGTCGCTTCATTCCCAAGAAGTTGGTGGAAACGACGGAAGCCGAGTTCGATGCCATTCTTGCGCTGAATGCGAAGGGGCCCTATTTTGCGATGCAGGCAGCGGCCAAGGTGCTCAGCGACGGTGGGCGCATTGTGAATATTTCCTCGGCGCTCACCCACCTGAAGTTTCCCGGCGCCACGGCGCATCTGGGGAGCAAGGCGGCGTTGGAACAGTACGGCAAGGGTCTTGCGCAGGAACTGGCGCCACGCGGCATTACCGTCAATACCGTGTTGCCGGGCTTTACCGATACCGGTGTGTTGACGGAGCAGTATCGCAGCATGGGTGAACAGCTGTCGCCGTTCAACCGGCTCGGGCTTCCGTCCGACGTGGCCGATGTGGTGGCGTTTTTGGTGAGTGAGCAGGCACGATGGCTGACCGGTCAGGTCATTCAGGCCGGCGGCGGGTTGGTGATGTAACGTGTAGCAGGATGCGGAAAACGGCCTCCAGCGGCGTTCTCGCTTCATGGAGAGCCTCAACGTACCGCAAAGGGTACGCTTCGGCTCTCCATTCGCTGCGGCCTTGCTGGAGGGTCCTTTTGCGCATCCTGCGTGCTGTGTAAATTGGAGTGTTTCCGCAGAATATCAAAGGAGGAATCATGGCGAGGCAGAACGTTTCGACCGGGGGGCCCTGGGAAGGCAAAATCGGCTATTCGCGCGCGGTGCGCGTCGGCCAATTCGTGCAGGTCTCCGGCACGACCGCGATGACGGGAGCGGGACTCGTGGGGAAGGACGATCCCTATGCGCAGACCATTCAGGCGTTGAAGACGATTGAAGCGGCGCTGGGGCAGGCGGGCGCATCAATCGCGGATGTGGTCCGGACCCGTATCTATATGGCCAATATCGACCAATGGCAGGAAGTCGGTCGTGCGCATGGGGAAGTGTTCGGGTCGGTCCGGCCGGCGACCACCATGGTGGAAGTGAAGCGTTTGATCGATCCGGATATGTTGATTGAAATCGAAGCTGACGCCATTGTCGCGTAGCGCCAGTGGGAGCACCATGAGCAGGCCGTCTCCGGAAATTGCTCATCTGTGTAAGATCGATCCGGTGATGAAGCGGGTGATCGACGCGGTTGGTCCCTATGCGCTGCCGCCTCCACCAAGGCGCTCCCCGTTTGAGTCGCTCGTTCGCGCCATTGCCTATCAGCAACTGCATGAGAAAGCGGCGGAGAGTATCCTCAAGCGGTTCATGGCATTGTGTCCTGGCCGTCGATTTCCCCGGCCGGCTGATGTGCTGGCGCTGGCGCCGGAGAGTATTCGAGCGGCGGGGTTCTCTCGCGCGAAGATTGCCGCGCTGCAGGACTTGGCGGCGAAGGCGATCGACGGGACCCTGCCGAGCGCGGCCGTCATTCGACGGCTCGACGATGATGCCATCGTCGAGCGGCTGGTGGCGGTGCGAGGGATTGGCCGGTGGACCGTGGAAATGTTGCTGATCTTTCAGCTTGGCCGACCCGATGTCCTGCCGGTCGATGACTTCGGCGTGCGCAATGGATTTCGAATCGCATACAAACGAAAGGCGATGCCGACGCCCAGGGAGTTGATGCAGTACGGAGAACGATGGAGGCCCTATCGCACCGCGGCCGCCTGGTACCTCTGGCGCGCGGTGGATCAGGCGAAAGCCATGCGAACGGTGATGCTGCTGTCGAAACTGTCGACAAAGCGAGTCTCCAATGGCCGATCCGCATAAGCGTCTCGACGCGAACCGCTCCGGCAACTTCTTTGTCGATACCAGCTGCATCAATTGCGATGCCTGCCGACAACTGGCTCCTGCCAGCTTCGAGGAGGTCGGAGAATATTCAGCGGTGGTGCACCAACCTGTCAGTGCCCAGGAAATCAGAGAGGCGTACCGCGCCCTCCTCGCCTGCCCCACCGGGTCAATCGGAACCGAGCACAGTGACAATAGCGTGATGCAGGCGGCCAAGGCTGACTTTCCACTTCCGGTGGAAGGCCGCGTGTACTACTGCGGCTTCAATTCAGAAAAGTCCTTCGGCGCGAATAGTTTCTTCATTCAACATCCTGACGGCAATTGGCTGATCGATTCGCCTCGTTATGTGAAGCAGTTGGTCGAGGCCTTCGATCGGATGGGAGGAATCGCACATATCTTCCTGACCCATGAAGACGACGTAGCCGAGGCGGGCAGGTATGCAGAGCGATTCGGGGCGAAGCGGATCATTCACCGCGCGGATGCCCATGCCATGCCTGATGCAGAAGTGATCATCGATGGATGGGATTCCCGCTCGTACGGCGAGATGTTTCACATCATTCCCGTCCCTGGCCATACCGCGGGCAGTCTTTGTCTGCTGTACCGAGACCGGTTCCTGTTCACGGGCGATCATCTTTGGTGGGAGCCGGAGACCAACGAGCTGGCCTCTCCGCGGCAGTTGGTCTGGGACGCGGACGCATTGCACCACTCAATCGCCCGCCTGGCGTCTCATCCGTTCGAATGGGTGCTGGCTGGGCATGGAGGTCGGATTCATTTGCCTCAAGCGCACATGCACGGGGCATTGCAGGAGTTGATGAGACGTCGAGGGGGAGATAGACAGTCATGAACGTCGTGCTTGCAGCTGCCTGTGCCGGGCTTGTGATGGCCGTGGTGGGTATGGCCTACACCGACTCCCCTGCTGCCGACAAGGACCAGCTCTTAATCGCCGCGGCGGAACGCAATGACGTCGAGTCGGTCCGACGGCTGCTGAGAGATGGCGCCGGCGTTCAGGCTCGTGATCAGCAGGGGCGGACGGGTTTACTGGCCTCGACCTATCACAACCATGTTGAAGTGGCGAAACTGCTGATCGAGGCCGGGGCCGACGTCAATGCGCAGGATGCCCTGCAGAACAGTCCGCTGCTGCTGGCCGGAGCGAGCGGGTACCTGGAGATCCTCAAACTGACTCTCACCGCCCATCCCGACTTCACGATCTACAACCGCTACGGCGGGACCGCCTTGATCCCGGCTTGCGAGCGGGGCCACGTCACAGTGGTGAAAGAATTGCTCAAGACGAAGATCGATGTGAACCACGTCAACCGCTTGGGCTGGACCGCTTTGCTGGAGGCCATTCTCTTGAGTGATGGAGGCCCGGCCCACCAGGAAATTGTCCGGTTGTTGCTAGCTGCGGGGGCGGATCCCAACCTGCCAGACCATGACGGTGCCACTCCCCTTCGCCATGCGTTGCAGAAGGGCCATAGGGTGATCGCTGATCTCTTGCGGGCCGCGGGAGCAAGGGAATAGCTACAGGCTGTAGGCCGGTTCTCGGTTCAGCTGCCTCGATAGGTGCTGTAGCCGAAAGGGCTCAGGAGCAGAGGAATGTGGTACGGCTGCGTGACGTCGCGCAGGCTGAAGGTCACGACGATCTCAGGATAAAAGCTCGCCACGTTCTGTGCGCGAAAATAGGTCGTAACCTCAAACGTGAGGCGGTAGACTCCCGTCTGAAGTCGAAGGTTCGCCGGGTACAATTCCTCAATGCGGCCGTCGGTATCCGTCCTGCCCTTGCTGAGCAGTTTCCAACCCCCTGCTAATCCTTGACCTTCCAAGGTGACAGGAATGCTCTGCGCCGGTCGACCTTGCGCAATGTCGAGCACATGGGTGCTGATTCGTGAATCGCTCATCTCTCTCCTCTCTGGCCGGGACTCAGTGAGCCGGGGAGATTGCCATGAGTCCGGGAATCTTCAGCGCGCCCACCGTTTCCTGAATCAATGGAATCACCGCCGGTCTTGTGAAGCCCTTTCGCCAGGCGAGTGCAATTCTTCGTTCCGGAACCGGTTTCATGAACTCCACAACAACCAGCCGCTTGTTGTGATGTTTGGCGGTCACCGCACTCGAAGGCATGACGGTAATGCCCAGCCCGGAGGCCACCATCTGACGGATCGTTTCCAGTGAATTGCCCTGCAAACTCTCTGTGTCGGAGCGGCTGAGTTCCGGACAGGTCTGCAGCACCTGCTGCCGGAAGCAATGACCCGCATGCGGCAAGAGCACACGCTCGGCGGCCAGCAGGCCGGAATCGATCCTGGTTCGCTTGGCTAACCGATGGTCGGACGGGACGACGGCTTTGAAGGGTTCGTCATATAAGGCTTGTGTCAGAATGCCCGGCTCGTCAAATGGCAAGGCAATCATGATGACGTCCAATTTGCCGCTCTTCAGCATCGCGGTCAGATTCACGGTCAAATTCTCTTCGATCTCCAGCGGCATGCCGGGGGCTCGCTTGTGCAGCAGCGGGATCAGGTCTGGCAGCAGGTACGGCCCTACCGTCGCAATGACGCCGAACCGTAATGCGCCGACGAGCTGATTCTTGCCCTGAGCGGCCAGCAGTTTGATCTGATCCGCTTCTTCCAGGACGCGTTGCGCCTGATGGACGATCTGCTCTCCAAGCGGAGTGAGCTCGACGTGATTCTTCCGTCGTTCGAAAATGCCCACCCCTAATTCGTCCTCTAATTTTTTGATGGCCAGGCTGAGTGCCGGCTGAGTGACGAACATCCGGTCCGCCGCCCGTCCGAAATGGCGTTCCCGCGATACCGCCACGATATATTGCAATTCGGTTAAGGTCATGAAGGTGTCCTCAGCGATAAAGTATGCTAATCGGTGAGCAATATATTATCAATTGGATTGATGGATCGGCAATCGGTAGCATTTTCCCAGGACGGTCGATGACTGTCGTGAAGCACCCAGAAAGACATGGCCGGGAAGGAAAAGGAGGCACTATCATGAACGCAGCGAGAGTCAGATGGTTCAGGGTCGGAGCGGCCTGCGTGGGGGCTCTGATGTTGATTGCCACGACCGGTGTGTTGGGAGGAGAGCCGGTTTCTCAGCCGAAGGACAGGCAAGTCGCACAGGAGGTGCCGCTCGGATTGGAGGATCCCGCGGGGTACATTCCGGCCGACAATCCGCAGACGGCCAAGAAAATCGAGCTTGGGCGAATACTGTTCTTCGACAAGCGGCTGTCCAAGACGAACACTGTGGCCTGTGCGAACTGTCACATGCCTGGACTGGCGTTCACCGATGGACAGGCCGTGTCTCTGGGAATCAATCGGCTGCAGGGTGGACGAAGCGCGCCGACAGCCATCAACCGTGTGTATAGCAAGGTGCAATTCTGGGATGGTCGCGCTCAGACCTTGGAAGAGCAATCGACCGGGCCGTTCATCAATCCGGTTGAACACGGATTTCTCGACTACGATGAAATGACGACGAAGATGAAGAAGCTGAGCGGCTACCGCCAATTGTTCAAAGAGGTGTTTGCGGATGACATTACGGAAAAGAATATCGGCAAGGCGATCGCCAGCTTCCAACGCACGCTGATCTCCGGAAACAGCCCCGCGGATCGGTTCGATTTTGGCGGGGACGAGCAGGCTTTGAGCGCCTCTGCCAAGCGTGGCCTGGAATTGTTTCGCGGCAAAGCGCGCTGCACGCGATGCCATTCCGGCTTCAACTTTACCGATGAGAAGTTTCACAACCTCGGCATCGGCTGGGATACCAACACCGTGGACTTGGGTCGCTACATGGTAACCAAAAATCCAGAGGACATCGGTGCGTTCAAGACGCCGACCTTACGGGAGATTTCGCGCACCGCTCCCTATATGCACGATGGACGATTCGGAACCCTGGAAGAGGTGGTGAGCTTTTACAACCAGGGCGGGATTCAGAATCCCCACCAGGACAATACGATCATTCCGCTCGAACTGACCGAGACGGAACAGCAGGATGTAGTGGCTTTCCTGCGGTCGCTTAATGGTGAGGGATGGCAACAGGTGACGGCTCCGATCGAGTTTCCGAAGTAATCGCCGCTTGCAAGAGGAGGAAGGGCCGTGGTCTTCTGACTCCGGCCCTTCCCTGCTCTCCGTGAGACTGCTTGCAAATGCCTGCTCCATACGGGTAACAGAGAGAAGAGAGTGGCGTTTGTGCCCGGATTGATTCTGCTCATATGATGACTGCTGTTTCCCGTTGGATCGATCGCAATATTCTGGAGCTCGCGCGCGACTTCCAGCTCTCCTATTTGCCCCCGCTCATGGTCTATATGGCCGCCGGCATTTCCGGGCTCACCGGCATCGTGGGCACGTTCTTTGTGAAAGACTATTTGGGTCTGTCCGCCGCCTTCCTCGCGGCGTTGGGTTTCTGGGCCGGGATCCCCTGGGCGCTCAAAATGCCGTTCGGGCATCTGGTCGATCTGTTGTGGCGCTGGAAAAGCCTGCTCGTGTATTTCGGCGCCGGGGTGATTGCCGCCAGTCTGCTGATCATGGTCGGTTTGATCGGTCATCGCGAGGCCATGGTGGCCATCATGCCGGCGGAAGTCTGGTACGTGCTGAGCGCACTGTTGGCGCCGATCGGTTATGTGATTCAGGATACGGTGGCCGATGCCATGACGGTTGAGGCCGTCCCGAGGGTGGACGAACAGGGCCGGCCCATCGATGAAGCCAGGTTGAAGCTGATGCACACGACGATGCAGACGCTCGGGCGTGTCGCCATCATCAGCGGCGGCATTCTGGTCGCCCTCATCAATCTCTACCTGTTCACGGGTGTCGAAAATCTGCCGAAAGACAAAGTGGCCGAAATCTATCAGCATGTCTACCTGTTGGCCCTGACCATTCCGGCCGTGTCGGTACTCGGCGTAATCGCCGCCTCGTTCCTCCGTGTACGGGCCAGGCGCCGGCTGCTTCGCCAGGGGATGACGCCGGATCAGGTTGCTGCGGTGATGGACCGACCTGAAGAGCCGACCAGGCCCAATTGGTGGATTCTGGGAGGGAGCCTGGCGTTCGTCCTGTTTACGCTGACCGTGGGCGTGGCAGACTTTCCATTCAGTGAAGAAATCGTCTTCGCCGGATCGATGGCCATCGTCTCAGTCTTGATGGTCCGTCTGACCCGCGAGCTGGCACCAGACGCCAGGCATGTCCTCGTAGGCACGGCTCTGGTGGTTTTCGTGTTTCGTGCGGTGCCGGGTCCCGGCGAGGGTGCCACCTGGTGGATGATCGATACGCTGGGGTTTGACCAACACTTCCTGTCCGTGCTGTCCCTCATCGGCAGTGCCCTGACGCTCGCGGGCATGTTTCTCTTCCGCCGGTTTATGGCCGAACGGTCCATCGCCTATGTCGTCGGCTTTCTGACCGTGGCGGCGTTTGTGCTGGGGCTCCCCATCGTCAGCATGTATTACGGCCTTCACCAATGGACCGCGGCGTTGACCGGCGGTGTGATCGATGCGCGGTTTATCGCGTTGGTGAATACCGCGCTGGAATCGCCCCTGGGTCAGATCTCCATGATCCCCATGTTGGCCTGGATTGCGAACTCCGCGCCGGCGAATTTGAAGGCCACTTATTTTGCCGTCATGGCTTCCTTCACCAATCTCGCGTTGTCGCTCAGTCAGCTAGGGACGAAATACCTCAACGAGCTATTCGTGATCACCCGGGAGGTGCGTGATCCAGTCACCAACGCGCTTCAGACGCCCGATGATTACAGCCAATTGGGCATGTTGCTGATCGTGCAGACGGTGCTGGGTCTCGCCCTGCCTTTCGCCGCGATTCTGTTTGCGCGGTTCTCGCGTTTTCGAAGTGCCTGAGCGAGAGGACGTCATCAGCTATGCATGCGTTCGAATTTCTCGCCGACCACGGCGCCGCAGTTATTTTCTGGGTCGTGTTCGTCGAGCAACTTGGTGTGCCGCTTCCTGCTATTCCGCTCCTCATCGCCGCCGGCGCATTGGTCGGAGCCGGAAAGATGAGCCTGGCGACTGCGCTGTTGGTGCCGGTTGCCGCTTCCCTTCCGCCGGACCTCGCCTGGTACTACCTGGGGCGTCTCAAGGGCGGCAGGGTCTTGGGGTTCCTCTGTCGTTTGTCGCTGGAGCCGGATTCCTGCGTCCGGGATACGGAAAATCTGTTTCACCGGTACGGACCTCGCGGGTTGCTGCTGGCGAAATTCATCCCAGGCTTCAGCACCGTGGCGCCGCCGCTGGCGGGCATTGTCGGCATGTCCGGCGCGACGTTTGCCTTGTACGATATCGGAGGCACCTTGATCTGGGCGGCGGTCAGCGCCGGGATCGGAGCATTGTTCAGCAATCAATTGGAGCAGCTCGTCGGGCTGTTCGACCAGGCCGGCGGACTCCTGCTCGCGATCCTGCTGGCGGGGCTGGCCGGATTTATCGCCTATAAGTTCTATCACCGGCAAAGGTTTCTCCGGCACCTGCGCATGGCGAAAATTTCCGTGGAGGAGCTCAAGCGGCGAATGGATGCCGGTGATGCCATCAGCGTGGTTGATGTCCGGCATCCGCTCGCGCTGGAACTCGATCCTGAAACCATTCCCGGCGCCATCAACTTTACCTTGGAAGAAATCGAGCATCGGCACCAGGAAATCCCGCGCGATCGCGATATTGTGCTCTACTGTTCCTGCCCGAATGAAGTGTCCAGCGCGAGAACGGCTTTTTTGCTCAAGAAGAAGGGCATTCACCGCGTGCGCCCGCTCGAAGGGGGGCTGGATGCCTGGCGAGAACGTAAGTTTCCCGTGGAGCGACGGGTGAATATCGAACTCGGTGGGTGAGCCCATGAGACAAGGTTCCAGCATGGAAAGGGGTGCGCCAATGGCATATGCGGGACCTCTGCTCATCGCAGGCGTTGTGCTGCTGGCCGGAGCAGCGGAGGCGGGAGCGCGGGAGAATATTCGGCCGACCGGGAGTGATGCCACGGCGTGGCTGATGAAGAGCCCTTCGCGCCAGAAGGCTACCGGTGTGAAGTACAAGGTGGTGGGCATCTTTCAGCGCGACAACCAGTTTATCGGTGGGTCGGCCGTGGCCGATGTGCTGGAGCAGGTTGAATTCGAATTCGCCTGGCCGCTGGAAGAAGGAGCGCAGCCCAAGGTGCTTCCCAACATCCCGACCAAGGTCGATCATCTTCGTGACGGCTCCGCGGTTTGTCCGGCTCCGATTCTCAAGAGTGCCTATGAACACTTTGATCTGAAAAGCATCACCGTGATCGGATCGATGTTCGCCCTGGTGGGTGAGCGGAGAACGCCGGACATGGATGAATACGTCGGCGGGGGCGGCTGCAAGGGCACCCATGCGGTTCAGGGGCAGGTTCGTGAGGAACAGCTGCTCGTGACCGTGCCGCCGGAATTGTTGGCCGGTTCAGTGGCGAAAGGACAGGTGTTAAAGCAGCAGGAGCAAGGCTGGACCTGGACCTTCACACCCGTTCCGTAGCGTTGAGCATGAAGAGGCCCTCCGTCCGCAGTCTTTCTCTCCTGGCATCCCCTTGATCTGTGCTGTATGATGAGCATCTAACACGTCATAAGACGTGAAACGCGAAGAGAAGCGCAGAAGTACGACGAATCTTTTCAAGAACGCAAAGCCTCTAAGGATTCACGACTCACCAAGAAAGGGGGCGACCGGTTTCGACGGGGATATTGACGCCATCGTTGCATGTCGAGATCTCGGGAACTCGTAAAATTCCGGGAAAAACGCAACT